>WNFP01005165.1_pt1 | contig 18247 bp, 14 predicted proteins | sample 5400201 | NCBI WGS metagenome assembly WNFP01 (sample SAMN13153355, study PRJNA577476) | soil metagenome | isolation source: 115 cm saprolite under Madrone tree | place: USA:California | collected 2016-06-14 | reverse complement strand
CAATTCGGCGGTAAGCACCATACGACGGTTATCCATTCTGTTGAGAAGATCGACAAGCTAATTGGCTCTGACCGAGAAATGGATACCGTGGTTAAACGTATCATCAGCAGCATTGGAGTCTAGGCTAATACTGTTACGCTTACGCCAATTCTGACATCCACAGCGCTTTGTGAAAGCTCGGATAACTCTCTGTGGAGAAACCCCTGACAAATTAATTCGTTGCCAGGTTGTTGAAAATCTAAACACGAATGCAGTGGTCTGTTCGCTATTTCGGTTTGATTAAGAGAGTTTCACAAGTTCACAAGCCATACTACTACTACTAATAATTAAACTAAATGCTCTTTCTTTTTAAAGAGTTATTAGTAAAGAATGGTTTCCAACTTTTTTGAAATGATCTCGTTCGCCAGTGCGTTGCTCGAGCGGAACTGTGGTATAAGAAAGCGCAAATTCTAGGAGCACCTAAATGCAATTTGTGATGGCGCGAGGAGCGCTGCAAAAAGAACTGGCTTTTGTCCAGGGCGTAGTCGAACGAAAGAACACTATTCCCGTCTTGGCCAACATTCTCATTGAATCGGCAGGGGAAGAAGCGATTCGAATTAGCGGAACAGACCTCGACGTCACCATACGGTGTGATGCTGATGCAGAAGAAATAAAATCTCAGGGAGCTATCTGTGTTCAAGCGCGAAAACTCTTTGATATAGCGCGTTTATTGCCCGACGCCCCAGTGAGTTTTCGGAAGGAAGAAAACGAATGGGTAACGGTGGAATGCGATCGTTCGAAGTTCAGACTACCCGGTATCTCGAAAGACACGTTTCCAGAGTTACCTGGTTTCAAGTCAACGCCTCTGAAATTGCCGGCCTCGCTCCTCAAGTTGTTAATCGACCGCACTATCTTCGCTATTACCCAAGAAGAGGGTCGATACACACTGTCAGGCGCGAAGTTTGAACTGGATAAGCAGGGCGCGAAGATGGTGACAACCGACGGACACAGACTGGCCTTTGTAGCGACTAAGGAAGTTGATAAGGATACCCCGGACACTGGTCTAGATGTTTTGATTCCTCGAAAAACGCTGGCGGAATTAACAAAGCTTACTGCTGATTTTGACGGAGACATAAATCTCGGAGCGGATGACAATCACGTGTACTTTCAGGTCGGGTCCCGACTCTTGATTTCCAGAATGCTGTCAGGGCAGTTTCCGAATTATGAAATGGTTATGCCGAAGAATAATGATCGGTCGGCCGTTTTTGATACCGTTAGTCTAAACCAGGCGATTCGACGAGTTGCTTTGATGGCCGATGATCGCTCGCACGCGATTCGGTTTCATCTGAGCAAGGAACAATTGCTGATTAGTTCACAGAACGCTGAAGAAGGCGAAGCGCGCGAAACTCTGGGAACCGATTTCGCCGGTGATGAGACAGAGATTGGTTTCAACGCCCAATACCTGCAAGATTTTCTTAATGTGGTCGGCTCGGAGAAAATAGCGTTTGAATTCAAAGATGGTAATTCGCAGGCCCAGCTGCGGCCGGTATCCGACGAAAAACACGACTACCGTTATATCATCATGCCGATGCGCATCTGAGGGAGTGGAGACATCCCCGGTCAGGTGTTTTTGTTGGACAGCTGATTGTTTATGACGAGCGCCGGAAATGTCTGGCGCTCGTTTTATTTTCTGGACCACCCAAGTCAGCCACACTCTAAGCCTATGTTAGAATTTCAAACATGTTCCTTAGCTCAATCCAGGCACGTGACTTTAGAAACCTGGAAGGCGATATTCACTGGGGAAAACGCATCAATGTCATTCACGGGAACAACGGCCAGGGGAAAACTAACTGGTTGGAAGCTATCCATCTCCTCGCACACGCAAAGTCATTTCGCACCCGGCACCTTCACGACGCAATAGCGTTTGGTAAATCGGCCGCGTCAATTCAGGGACGGGTCTCGCAGGGCGATGTGATCGAACGAGACCTGCGAGTTGACATCAAAGCAAACACCAGGCAGACCTTTGTTAATCACAAGCGCGAGTCGCTGGCGCGCTATGCGGCGCAGTTGCATGCCGTCTGGTTCACCGCTGATGAATTGGAAGTAGTGCGCGGCGGTCCTGAAGCGCGCCGCAGCTTTATCGATCGCGGCGCCATCTCACTGCATCCGACCTACGCGCAGACGCTGGGAAGTTATAACAAAGTAATCAAGCAAAAGAAGCGTCTGCTGCAGCAGGCTGCCGACGGTCGTTTTAAGTTTGAAGAAGTGATCGAGTTGCTCGAACCCTGGAACGAACAACTGGTTACTTTGAGCGCACAGATTCACAGATCGCGCACAGCGTATGTGGAACTCTTGAACGACGCACTCGAGCACAGTTTGTTTGGGGACACACTTTCCATCCGCTACGTCTCCTCGCTTGAGGGCAAAGGTGATCTTAACAATTACGAGGATCTAATCGCTCAACGTTTGCAGATTCGAAAGCAGGCGGAAGTGTTTGCCGGAGCCTGTTTGATTGGGACCCATCGAGATGACTTGAGCGTCCTTTTCGGCGGCCGGAATCTGCGTAGTTTTGGCAGCTCTGGGCAGCAGCGTAGTGCATTGATAACGCTTGATTTAGCGGCGATTTCAGTGTATCATTCAGAGCATCAGGATTATCCAATTTTCCTCATTGATGACATGGACGCAGAACTCGACGGAATCCGCATTGAACGGCTGCTTGAATACCTGGACGGACGCACTCAAACGTTCGTTACGACTTCAAAGAAAAACCACTTCGAGCGGTTCAATCAGCGGGCTCATTTCTATGAGGTCAATGCCGGCGCCGCCAGGGAAGAAACAGTCCTGAATGCGGCCATTGTGAGGGCGGGAAATGTCATCTGAGAAAAGTGAAAACGGAAACGAAGGTAAAGACGAATTGGCAACGCCATCATCAAAATTGAAGAATAAGAAGGATACGTACGATTCATCGTCGATCGCGGTACTTGAGGGTCGCGACGCAGTGCGCAAGCGACCAGCAATGTATATCGGATCCACAGGCGAGTTGGGCCTGCACCACCTGGTTTATGAAGTGGTCGACAACTCTATCGACGAGGCCCTGGCCGGATATTGCGACACCGTGGAAGTAAACATCCACATGGATAACTCCATCACGGTAATCGACAACGGGCGCGGCATTCCGGTGGACATGATGAAGAAAGAAAAGCGCTCCGCCGCCGAAGTCGTCATGACCAAATTGCATGCCGGCGGGAAGTTCGACTCGAACGCTTATAAAGTTTCCGGCGGTCTGCATGGTGTCGGTGTTTCCTGCGTGAACTTTCTATCCGAGACTCTGCATCTGGAAATCTGGCGTGACGGGCTTACCTACGAACAGGAGTACGCCCGCGGCATCCCGGTGCTCGCGCTCAAGCAGACCGGCAAGACGCGCAAGCGCGGCACAAAGATCACCTTCAAACCGGATCCACAGATCTTCGATACGATTGAGTTTGTCTTCGACAAGCTCTCCGAGCGCCTGCGCGAGAAAGCCTTTCTGAATAAAGGGATCCGCATCACCATCAAGGACGAGCGGGAAGAGCCGGAAAAGTCACACGAGTTTTACTATCGCGGCGGTATCGCTGAGTTCGTTAAGCACCTCAACAAGAATAAAAGTGTGCTGCACGACAAGCCGATTTATTTTGAGAGAGTCAGCGACGTGCTGGCGATCGAAGTGGCCATTCAATATAACGACGGCTATGACGAAAAAGTCTATTCGTTCGCCAACAACATCAACACGGTCGACGGCGGTACGCACCTTTCCGGATTTCGTTCGGCATTCACGCGCACGATCAATGCCTATGCGCAATCATCGGGGCTGGCAAAGAACTTCAAAACCTCTCTGACCGGTGACGACGTGCGCGAAGGCCTGGTAGCCGTGATCTCGGTCAAGCTGCCGCAGCCGCAGTTCGAAGGACAAACCAAGGGCAAGCTCAACTCTGATGTGAAGGGCGCGGTTGAGTCGTTTCTGAACGAGCGCCTGACAGAGTATCTGGAGCAGAATCCTACCGTGGCGCGGCGCATAGTAGGCAAATCGCTGGACGCCGCCCGCGCGCGCGATGCTGCCCGCAAGGCCCGCGAGATTGTGCGCAAAGGCGCCATGGGTTCGACGATGTTGCCCGGCAAACTCGCTGATTGCCAGGAGCGCGATCCGGCCCTGTCCGAGATCTATATCGTTGAGGGCGACTCAGCCGGCGGCTCGGCCAAGCAAGGTCGTGATCGTAAGAACCAGGCCATCCTTCCCCTTAAGGGAAAAATCCTGAACGTCGAGAAAGCGCGTTTCGACAAGATGCTGGGCCACAGTGAGATCAAATCGCTGATCACCGCCCTTGGCACGGGAATAGGTAAGGAAGATTTTGATGCGAGCAAGCTGCGTTACCACAAAATCATTCTGATGACTGACGCTGACGTTGACGGTTCGCACATCCGAACACTCCTGCTGACTTTCTTCTATCGACAAATGGCGGAGCTGGTCGAGAAGGGTTACGTCTACATCGCCCAACCGCCGCTGTTTAAGGTGAAGCGTGGCAAGAAGGAAGAGTACATCAAAGACGAGGGCTTGATGACTCGCTACCTGATGCGCATGGCCACCGCGGACATGACCGTAAAGTCCGTCGGCGCCAACCATGATATCGAAGGTAAAGCCCTGGCCCAGTCGCTGGAGAAGCTCGTGGACCTGAAGCGCTACTGCGAAAAAACAATTCGCCGGCTGGCCGGAGATGCGCGCTTGCTGGACATACTGCTGGAGGCTTTCGCCGGCAAGAAGGGCGTCTGGCGTAAAGAAGGGGCCACCTTGCGCAGCATCTTTCAGGATGGCGACCTGATGGCCAAAGTAGAAAAGGCCCTGGATAAGGCGGGCTTCAAGACTGATCTATCGACCGATGAAGAGCACGGTTTGTGGGAGGTTGAAGTTACTACGACCTCCGGAGTGAATGTTTCGATCGACTGGAACTTTGCCAGCTATGTTGAGTTTCAAAGAGCAGTGGAACTCTACATGACTCTGGAAGACGAGTTGGCGCCACCCTTTGTCACCGGAACGAATGGCACCAGCGAAGAGATTCCGAGCCGCGAGGCGTTGCTCGAGAAAGTTTTGGCCGCGGCCAAGAAGGATTTATCGATTCAGCGTTACAAAGGTCTGGGCGAAATGAATCCCGAACAGCTTTGGGAAACCACCATGAACCCCGAGAAGCGCACCTTGCTACAGGTCAGGATCGATGACGCCGTAGAAACCGATGGTATTTTTTCGATCCTAATGGGAGACGCCGTCGAACCACGACGCAAATTCATCGAAGACAACGCCCTGGATGTAAGGAACCTGGATATCTAGTATTAGTGGCACAGACTTCAGTCTGTGATTCTCAACGGTAAGATTCACAGACTGAAGTCTGTGCCACTACTTTTCTTCCTGGTATCGCTCAGCGCGAAAGCGCCACAGCTTGATCTCATCTCCAACTGAAATTCCTGCCTTACGCGAAGCAATCTCCACCTGCTGCGCCGCGGTCTCGATCCCTTTAAGATTAGGCAGCAACAAACCTCGCCGCAAGCCGTTCTTGTCTTCGACGATCACGCCATAAACCTTGGGGTCAAGGCCGCTTAACTTTGCCGCCTCGGGTTGTGAAAGCACGTCGACTGAATACTTCAACCCTGGCAATTCATCTTCGCGGACCGGCGCGAAGCGCGGGTCGCGCGCCGCGGCGCTGATCGCGTTGAGGATTATTTCTTTAGCCAGAGTGTCCTTCGCCGGCTCAATCGTACCGATACAGCCGCGCAATTCTCCCGCGAGAGTCTTGAGTGAAACAAAGCAACCGGCGCGTTGGCTCAATAAGCCGGACATCGTCTGAGGCGAGTCGATGACCTCCGCTTTTGAGACAAAGGTTTCCACGACCTGACGTGCCAGGGCCGGTAGCTCTTCGCCGGTGTTTGAAGCGGAAGATTGAGCGCGCTCTGCGCGCTGTGCGGACGGGACGTCCGCGCTCCCGGCAAATAGTTGGGCCACCAGATAGCCGACGCCAAAGGGTGCTTCGTAGTTAATGACTTCGCAAGCTGGTTCGAGCTCCTGCGAGACACCGATGGCCACAAGCATCGAACGATAACCGCACTCCCCGGCCATCCGGCGCAACTCCGGATCGAGATCCACGATACGTTTGGTAGCGCTGCTGCGAATCGCATCGACCACCTCTGCGTCAAACAAATGGGCTTGCGGGTTATAGCCGGCGGGCGCATCGAGTTTCAGCCGGTGGCTGAGGTCGCCACTGGCGATGAACGCGACCGGACGCCCGACCCGTTCGATCGCTCGCCTGATGCAGTTGCCGAATCGCACATGATCTTCGTTCGGAAGAAAGCTGTAGCCGAGAGCGACGACCGGCCCATTCCAACCATTACGTTGCAGAAAATAGAGCGGAACCGCCGTGCCATGATCAAGGTCGAACCCTTTGATTCTAATGGTCGCCAAACTCTGTTCGGCCGCGATGAGCGTGATTTCGCGCAGCAGCTCGTCGTCGAGTTGAGCCTGAACCGTTGTAGTAGGCGCGCGAAAGTTCGCAAAGTCGGCATACAATTGTGGCCCGTCATAAGCGACAAACGCGTGCGGCTCGAGTGGTGCGTGCGGAGAGATCATCACGACAGTCTGAGCGCCGCTGCGAATTACACGCTCCGTTAGATCGGCCATCGCTTCGATCGAGCTGCGAACTTCGACGATCGCCTCGCGGCCGACTTCCGGCACCATGATTGGAGGATGCGGAGCAATGCCGGCGAAGACTATTGAGCTCGTGTTGGCCATAGAATTAACCACAGAGGCCACAGAGGAAATTGTACTGGTGAACCGGAATATTCTAACACCGGCGCGAGCGTGCTGGTAACGAGTAGCGCCGAGGGTTATATTCGAGATCTTTTTGAGAGGCTCCGCCTCGCAATGATCCCACACACAGTCCTGCCGGTAAGGCAAAGCCTTACCGCACATCAGGCGGCAGAGCCGCTTGCGCCGGCGAACTTTGCAGGCACCCATGAAGCAAACTATGATGACTCCCGCATGGAGCACTTCGATGTACTAATCGTGGGCGCGGGTCCGGCTGGATCGTTTGCCGCGGAACGCCTCGCGCGTGGCGGCGTTCGCGTGGCCCTTTTCGATGGCCGGCCGCCGGGCGAGCCGAAGGCCTGCGGTGGCGGCGTGACTTCAAAAGCTTTGAAGGCCTGGCCTCATCTGCTCGAGGCAGTCGGACGCACGATCGATGAACTCGACATGTACTCGCCCTCAGGGAAACGTCTGCATTTGAAACTGGACGAGCCGTTTGCCGTCTATTCGCGGATCGCTTTTGATACTTTTTTGCGCGAGCGCGCGCGTGACGCAGGAGCCCATGTCTTTGCGGAAAAGATGCCCGGCCGCGGATTTAAGAGAACTGCTGAAGGCTGGATCGTCAACACGCAAAGTGGCAAAGAATTTGCCGCTAAATGGTTGGTGGGAGCCGACGGAGCGAACAGTCCGATTGCTAAGAAACTCGCCGGGCCTTTGCCGCCCGCGGAGATGGAAGTGGCCTTCGGTTATCGCGCGCCTTTACCCAAAGGGAACGCCGCGACGGTAGTTGCCTTTCTGCCGAAGTGGGTTGGTTATGCCTGGGCGTTTCCTCGTCCTGATCACATTTCATTCGGCATCGCGACTACCCAGGATGCGTTCGATCACGAAGCGCTCGATAAGTTGTTGTGGGATTTCATGGTTAGTTATTACGAAGTAGAGCGGTACAGAACCGGGAGCAGTAGTAGAGCGGTACAGAACCGGGAGCGGTAGCGACCGGGTCCCGTCACACAACCGTAACGGAGCGATGAAGCTTTGGACGCAGTCACGTGTGGAAGATTCATCTGACGCTCAGCAGGTCCGAGCCGAACTGAAGAAATCCGCAGAGCGGTATGCGGCCCGGATTCCCGGACTTGAACCACGCACCTGGGACCACCGGCACGCGTGCGGAGATCTCTGGGCGCTGCTGGGCGACGCGGCGGGCTTCGCCGATCCGGTTACTGGTGAAGGCATCTATTATGCGCTGCGCTCAGCCGAACTATTTGCCGAGGCTTATCTCGCCGGCTTGCCTTTGGATTACGAGAAACTTTGGCGGCAGGACTTTGGACGTGAATTGCAGCGCGCTTCGCAGATGCGACGAAAGTTCTACGGAAACTTCTGGGGCGCGCCTTTCACTGAGCGCATGATCGACTTCGCGCGCGGTCATCGCGGCATACGCAAAGTCCTGGGCCAACTGGTGGCCGGAGACCAGGGCTACGTCGATTTGAAAAAGAAACTTGCCCGGAGTGCATTGAAACCGCGGTGACTAAGTGATCTGGGTTTTGATTACCATCCAACTGCGCATACCTCTATGACTGAGCAAGAGACAACCTTCACTTACGATCTTTTAAAGTCGAAACTACGCGAACGCTTAGACACGGCGGTAAACTTCATTAGCAGACTCTCCAAAGAAGATGTACTCCAGTGCGATGACGCGTGTCTGACAGAACTCGTTAGAAAGTTTGCTGTGGCACCTCCTATTCTTCGGATGGACTTGATGGTCGTCGACAGGGAAATAGTTGAACCCCCGGACTTAACCTTCGAGCGAAAGACCGGACATACGGGCCATATTTTTCTAATTCCTATCGAACGAGAAGCAGAATGGCTTGAGGAGATAAGAGATCAGAGGCTGGCGAATGATGACGCGCCTCTAGCTTTCCTAGATAAGCCCCGCGGCCAAATAAGCATTCGACTGATGTTATCCCCTGACGAGCCCGAAACAGCTTTGAATCAAAAGTTGAAGCAAAGATCCTCCCTCGTCGAAAGATATGCCAATCGGGTTGCCAATAAACTTATCGAATTCAACAAGGATTTGGCTGAAAAGATGGCTTCTGAACTGAATAAGAGGAAGTCTGCCATAACTAAAGCTCAACGGGCGATACAAGCTACTGGCCTTCCTCAGGTCTTTAATCCACAGCATGGAGAAAGGGCGATGCAGGTTGAGAAACTAATGCAAGCCCTCTCTGGTAGGTATCTGAAGGTTGCGGCCTCTAGTGGTGATCATGACCCTCCCGAACTCAGACTCTTTATCGTGCACGGACATGATCATGAGAGTCTTTTCGAGCTGAAAGATTATTTGCAAAACACGTTGGACCTGGGTGAACCTGTCGTACTACGCAAAACACCAGCGCTCGGAAAAACGTTAATCGAGAAATTTGAAAGGGAAGCTGACACAGTCAAACTGGTGTTTGTCTTATTTACCCCTGACGACGAAGTAGCTAGCCCTGGAGATTCAGAGGAAAAGAAGCGACGGGCACGACAAAATGTGATTTTTGAATTGGGATACTTCTTAGGCAAATTGGGAAGGGAGAGCGGTAGAGTACTTCTACTTCATAAGGGGCCGATTGAAATGCCTTCGGACATTGCCGGAATCGAGTACATTGATATTGCGAATGGCATTGAAAGCGCTGGCGAGGGAATAAGAAGGGAGTTGAAGGCTCTCGGAATCTTAAAGTGATACCCCACGGATTGCTCCTCCTCACTCCACAAAACACTTGAATCTTTCGCGCCGGAAACTGTAATCTATTTGAGCCTGAAAATGCCTGGTCTCAGTTCACTTGCCCTGGGTTCCACGCTGGTTTAGATACTCCTCTCGAAGCGCTGCTTAGGATTCACCCGATGGGAATTCGCGGAACTCTGAACACAATGAGTGTCTCTGACCTGCTCCAATTTCTGGCGTCAGGTCGCAAGACCGGCACGCTCAAGCTGGGCCTCGGTGACATCGTCAAACACATCTATCTTGAAGACGGCATAATCGTCGGCTCCAGCTCCAACGATCCGAAAGAGTACCTGGGCCAGGTGCTGCTGCATTATGGCAAGATCGACGAAGCCCAACTCCAGACGGCGATGGAGATTCAGCGCCAATCCGGCGGCAAGCTGGGCGTGCTTCTGGCGTCGCGCGGTTTTGTCAGCCAGGCAGACGTGATGGAAGTCCTGCGCACGCGCACGCTGGAAATCATCTATGATCTTTTTATCTGGGAAGAAGCCCACTTCGAGTTTTTCGACCGCGAACCTCCGCCGAAAGAACTGATTCGCATCCGGGTCGAAGTTACTTCGGTGATCTTGGATGGCATCTACCGCGTCGATGAATGGGCGCGCTATCGCACGGTTATACCTTCCGAGCGGACTTTCTTTGAATTGAATCCGGGCTGGACGCAATCGCTTGGTAATGCGAATCCGGAATCTCGGCAGGTCCTCTATCTCGTCGAAAAACACATGACCGCAGCCGAGATTTGCTACAACATGCACACCTCGCTGTTTCACGCGTGCGCTCTGCTGTTCGATCTGGTCGATACAGGCATCATTAAAGTAGCGGGCGAAGCACCCGCGCCGGTGGAAGTTTCGACTGACTTGTCAGCGCTCAATTTGCCAAAGACGGTACCCGAACTCCTCAAGCTGGCCCGCTCTGAGATCAAAGAGAACAATGCCGAGAATGCTTTGGCGATTATTCACAGCGCGCTGGAGCAGGAAGCAAAAAACGCCGAAGCCCAACGTTTGCGGGAAGAGGCCGAGAAGAAATACGTGGCGCAGATCTACGCCGCTGGTTTATCTCCGCGGGCCATGCCTCGGATCCTGGTGACGTCAGAGCAACTCGAGCATGAAAGACTCGGACCGCAGGAAGGTTTTGTGCTTTCGCGGATCAATGGCGAGTCGGACATTGAATCGATCCTTTCCGTCTGCCCGTTTCGCGAGGCCGATAGCCTGCGCATGATCAAGAAGCTGCTGGATGGCGGCATCATCGGCATCAAGTAGGCAGAGGCAATGGGGTCAGTACCACCTGCATCAGCGGGTGGGTTAAAACACACAACTCGAGAGTTGACCGATGAGCCACCCGCTGATGCAGGTGGTACTGACTGCATTGGCTCAGTTGAAAAACGCCGCGAGCGTCCTAACCTGTTAAGACAACGCGCAAGCTGCGTCGGTCTCTCTTTACGAATCACCCGACCTGTCTTACCATCCCACCACCATGCGAAAAGTTGAACTGCTTCTGGTGCTGGCGGCTATTGTTGTTTCCGCTACTGCCAGCGCGAACCGTTTGCTGTCGGCGGCGCCCACAGTTTCGCCCGAGCCCGGCGAGCCACAAACAAACACCCTCTGCGCTAAAGACGAACGCGTCATCTTCAGTTGCCCGGTCAAACGTGCGGCAAAGATCGTCTCCGTCTGCGCGTCGAAAGATCTCACGAACGATCACGGTTACTTACAGTACCGCTTTGGCGTTCCCGGAAAGATCGAACTCGAGTATCCGAAGGACCGGCAGGGAACGCAGGCAAAGTTTCAGTACTCTCATTACTTCCGCGCCCAGTTCGATATGACCTCGATCAATTTCACTATCGACGGTTACGAGTATTCAGTGTTTGACGACTACAACGGCGAAGAGAAACCAAAGATCAGCACCCAGGGCGTCAGCGTCACTGCGCCGGGCAAGCCGAAAGAAGTAAGCTTCGTCTGTCGCATGAAACCGAAAGCTGATTACAACGATCTGCAGGCGGTGCTGCCGAGCGGGCAGGAATAACAGCCAATGGATCCAACAATCATCGCCGCGATAGCCGGAGTCCTCGGAGTCATACTCGGAGCAGTTATCGGCGGCGTCTTTGCTCTCAAAGCAACCAAGCGCCAGATCGAAGTGATGATGGTTTCTGCCCGGGGCGACGTGAACGAGCGCCTCTATAATCAGAGTCTCCAGATCATGCGCTTCTTTGCCGAGAATCCTTCACTGCGGCCCTATTTCGCCGACAACCGGGATCTGAGTACATGTGAAAACGAACTCGAGAAATGCAGAGTGCTGAGCACGGTGGAGATGGTTGCCGGTTTCATGGAACTGGTAGCCCTGCAACTCGCCGAACAACCATTGGAAATACAACCGAGATGGAAGGCTTATATCGTCGACGGTTATAACTCCAGTGCTGTCATGCGCGAACATATCTCGACTTGTAGGGAGTGGTATGCCGAGGATTTTCTGAGTCTTCTTCCAACGAATCCGGTGGAACCTTCAACCTACGCGACCTTCGACGAATCGCATGCGTGAGATCGTGGCGAGAAGTTCGGCTACTTCTGCAAATCTTAAACGCCCGGCAGTTATGCAGGAACCACAGTAGTTCAGAGAGTTGGCGCACGTTAGCCGCGTGCACGCGGCTTTCCCGCAGGGTTACTAGACCAGCCGTTTTACGGCTGGGTCAGCAGGACGAGCTTGGCGAGAGCCCGCTTTAGCGGGCTTATTCCATGGGCCTTTAGACGGACGGTCAGCCGGTAATGGTAAGCTAGCTGAAGCGCTAGATCCAACAATTCTTGGTCGATAATCACTGTGTTAGAATTTCAATCAATTAGGTAGGAGCAAAAAGCTAATGGCCGACTCAGAAGCTCGCAGAAAAAAAGTCAGTAACTGCGGAGACATTTTAGGCAAGCTTGTTTCGTTGATCTCTGTTCTTATCCTTGCCTTCACGTTCATATTTTCGGTATATCAGTATCGCAGCCAACAAAGAGACTTGTTGAAACACGAGCAAGTGGACCAAATGATTAAGATCCAGTCGCAAATCCGAGACGACACTAAAGGCATCAGTCAGTTTCCGAAGGACAAAAGTCAGACAATTTCCGCAGCAGAGTTTCTGCTTACTGATCTGGATCGACTTCTGCAAAACATGATCGCCGTCGACGGAAGCAAAGCAACAGCTGTTAACGAGGATCGTAAGAAAATTTCCGGTATCTTATACAATCTAGTTAACGAAGACTGTAACTTTGACGAGCAAAGGGATGTGTTATTGTCGATCCGGGTGCTTGAGTCATGGGACGATTACAAGGAGCAACTCAAGAAGGACCCTACCAAAATCTGGGACTTGCTCGCGGTGAAGTACACAGACGCGCTACACAAAGCTCGGGGAATGGCCCCAGAGTACTACAACAAGTTACATTACAATAAGGATAGTGCGGAACTTGAACCATCTCCGTACATTAAGCCTCCCGACGAGTCCAAAGAGCGACATTTCGAAGATCTCGTCAGGGGATTCGAAAAGCACTTGAATCTGCTGGATTCAGATTCGAAAGACCGAAAGCAACTCATCATGCGGTTTCAGGCCGCCATCTGCAATCAGGACTTGACACAAGCTCGCTTTGGGTGGAGCGTCAATCGAAAAGACTATCAAGATTATCCCGGCTGGTTCGACCTCTGTCCTTAGGTTGCTAAGCAGTGTCCGGCTTTGACCTTCCTGAGTAGATAAATCCTCCGCCTCACAGGATGAGTGAAGTTGCGCCAGCGTGAAAGTCTCCGCTCACCGACGACCTCGAAACGGAAAGCACTGAACAAACCAGGCCATTGGGACTCACGGCGAAAGGTGCAAGGTCCGGTGCGTCCGCGCCACTGTCGATTGTGAATCCAGCAGACGCCTTTATCCCAGCACGTATCGGGAATATCTTCATAGATCACCGCGAGGCCGCCATCGCGAAGTACGCGGCGCACTTCATTCAGCACGAGGGAAACATCTTGGGCGTGGTGCAGGACGTAACAGAGCAGCACTGCGTCGAATGAATTGTCCGGCGCGGGGAAACGCGCGCCGTCGTACTGACGATAATTTATTGCCGCTTCGGCGCTGTCGCTAAGGTCGATGCCGATCGCGCTTGTGCCGACCAGGGCGCTGAGGTGATGCGCGATGAAGCCATTGCCACAGCCGACGTCGAGAACTTCAGCTCCATGAGGAATCACCCGCGCGATCTCTAAAGCCATGTCATAAGCGCGGCCGACTTTGCGCCGCCGGCGTTCGCGCTTGAGGCGGCGTTTGATTCCGTTAGCCACCGTCCCTAACAATTCTCTGCGCCATCTCAGCGTACTCTGCGTCTCTGCGTTGAAAGTCTCTTCGTCATGAAATTCACCGCCGAGACGCAAAGCGCGCGGAGGTTGCGCAGAGGAGAATTGTTCAGGCGAAGACTCTGGCTGTACCCGAGGAATGATCTGAGACATCGTCTCCAGAACCAGCAAGCGCGGTGCCCGAATCATCTCTGAAGGTTTCAAGTGAAAAACAATGACGGATTTCTACGGAGCGAGACTGCGATGACGATTGGCTGCCAGAAACATCGGACAGAAGTAGTGATAGGATATTTTTGCAGTGCGGCGACTAGTCGCCGCCTTTAAAAGCGCTGACAAGTCAGCGCACTCCAGACTACGCCACCCTTCGTGAATTGGTGTATACAGTCTGATGCCTGGAAACAAATTCGACTCGCCGCTTGAGGGTTACGTGATGATCAGATTCTTCGTTGTAGCTGTCGTGCTCGTCTCTTTTGTCTCCACCTTCGCGCAAACCGGATCTCGCATGAAAACGAACCAGACATTGCCCGCCGGCTATTGGCCGCTCGAAACAAGCCAGCCGATCATCGACAAGACGCAAACGATCAGGCTGGCCCCTGATCTTTCTCAACTAAGCGCGGATGAACGCAAAGCCATCGCAAAGCTGCTGGAAGTGGGAAGGATTTTCCAGAGCATCTATGAAGATCAAAGACACCAGCAGGCACTTTCGTCTGATCGCGATCTGATCCAATTAGACAGACGCAGCGGATCTGCGGCCACCCAAAATCTTCTAACGCTTTATCGTTTGTTTCAGGGACCGATCGCGACGACCCTCGAAAACAAACGCGAACCATTCCTGCCTGTCGACCCAGTTGTGCCGGGCAAGAACGTGTACCCCTGGGGTGTGACCAGGGAAGAGATCGAAACCTATCTGAGCGCTCATCCCGAGAAGCGCGAACAGATCCTGGGGCTGCGCACGGTTGTCAGAACCGCGAACTCCTTGAATGCCGACAGCGACCTGGCGAAGCTGCGCAAGTATCCGGTGCTGGATACTCTGCATCCGGGGCTCAGGGCCGAACTGGAAATGATCCAGAGTGGCAAAGCTCGTCCCGGAATGATGTTGGCGCGCCAGGGATTCTATGCCGTGCCTTACTCGGTTGCCTATGCGCATGAATTGATGAAAGCGCACGGATTATTAAACGAAGCCGCCAACGCTCTGCAGAAGGACGACGAGGAACTTGCCGGATATCTGCGCAATCGCGCGCGCGATCTATTGTCTGACGATTACGAATCGGGGGACGCGGCGTGGGTCACCGGCCACTTCAAAAACCTCAACGCCCAAATCGGTTCGTACGAGACCTATGACGACGAACTCTATGGCGTAAAGACGTTTTTCGCTTTCAGTTTGCTGGCGACGCGACTGCAGGAGACGACCGCCCTGCGCCAGGCGATGAAAGGCCTGCAGGCCCTGGACGATTCTCTCCCGTACGATCATCACAAGCGCGTGCGCGAGGACATTCCCGTCGGCGTCTATGACGTAATCGCCGACTTTGGCCAGGCGCGCGGCGCCAATACCGCCACGATCCTGCCCAACGAAAGCTATCTGGCGCGTCGCTATGGCCGCACCATCTTGCTGCGCGCAAATATCATGCGCGAACCGAATATCTTCGAGGGTACGTCGCGCAGCTTTGCGGCTGCGGTAGGCGAAGACCAGGCGAAGGCTTTGACCTCTGACGGAAATTTTTATCGCACGCTGTGGCATGAGGTCGGCCACTATCTCGGCGTCGATCGAACTAAAGATGGACGCGATCTCGATCAGGCGTTGCAGGACGATGCCAGCGCTCTGGAAGAAATGAAAGCCGATCTGGTGTCGCTGTTTGTAGCCGAAGCGTTGCACAAGCAGGGTTACTATGACGACGAGGTGTTTAAGTCAGTTTACGCGGGCGGCATTATGCGCGTGCTGCAGAACAACAAGCCGCGTCGTGATCAGCCCTACAACACCATGCAGTTGATGCAGTGGAATTTCTTTCTTGAAAACGGGTTGTTAACATTTGAAAATGCCAAGCTGCGGATTCACAATGACCGTTATCACAGTGTTGTCGGTAAGCTGTTGGCGAAAGTTCTCGAGGTCCAATACGCGGGAGACAAAGCGGCGGCCGATCGTTTTATCGATCAATACACAACCTGGAAGGAAGATCTGCACGGCGTGATTGCGAAGAGCATGCGCGATCAGTCGCGCTATCGCTTCCGGCTGATGAAGTATGCAGCGCTGGGGGAGTAGTGGCACAGGCTTCAGCCTGTGGTCCTCAAGGGCAATCACAGACTGAAGTCTGTGCCACTGAGTTTATGAAAAGAGATCCGCGCACGATTGTCCTCACCCTCGGGCGATGTCTCAAACTGCAGTGTCCGGCCTGCGGCCGTGCCCCAATTTTTGGCCGACCCTTCAATGTTAAGGTCCGTTGCACCGCGTGTGGCGTCACCTTCAAACGCGAGGAAGGATTTTTTGTCGGGGCGATCATGGCCAACGTACTCGCTACCGAAGGGGTGATCCTGATTGTCTATTTTCTTTCCCTGCTGTTCACCAACCTGAATGAACAGAAGATGCTAACGGTGCTCTTTGTTGTCGGACTCACCTTTCCGCTGGCGTTCTATCATCATAGCTGGAGTTTGTGGCTGGGCGTCGATCATTTGATCGAAGGGTTGCCACGGGATGAGAAACGTAAGTGAGTTGGCGGCGGATAGGCGAGCGACGACATGAGGTCAGTACCGGGTCACTCACTGGTGTAAGACGCAAACGCCCGGCGCAGCTCATCGGGCACCGGGATTGGTTCGAGCGTATCGCGCCGCACTGAGACAAGTACGAAATGCGCAGTCGCAATCAAACCTTCTTCGACGGTCCCGTCTGATCCCTTGCGGCGGACTTCAAAGTTCAGCCGCAGCGAAGTCTTTCCGATGCTGCCGACGTAAATGCTGACTTCCAAAAGATCGTCAAGCTGGGCCACCCGTCGAAAGTCGCATTCCAGGTGCACCCGCGGCAGCCAGATGTCCAGCTCATCAAAAACTTTTCCGTAGGATAGTCCGGCGGCGCGAAACAGTTCCGTCTCGGCAATTTCAAAGAAGCGAATGTACGAGCCGTAGAAAATAATCCGCGCGGCGTCCACGTCGCCCCAAAGGACGCGTTCTTCGATTGAGAATTTTTTCGCTTCGGTCATTTGGGCAATACACGGATCGAGCCAAAGAAGCGGTCGATCAGTTTCAAGGTAACACCTTGATCGTGGGCGAAGGCAATGAAAACATAGACATGCTTTGGCGTCACATAAATCTGCGCCCGTCCCCGCGAACCAAGCTTCTCACTGGCCAGCTCAAACTCGCGGCCCGGATATCGGGCCACGCGCAAATCGCGTAACGGCGTGAAGACAAAACCAAGCGACTCCAGATTCTTTTTCAGTCCATACAAGGTCAGATCCACGACCGTCAGGTAAGAGGTTTCTCCACTGTGAAAGCCCGGTGGATATTCGCCGAAGACCTCGGCTGAATATACGTTACCGCCCCTTGAATTAATAAACGTGTGATGCGTGAGTGGGAAAGGTTTGACCTGGGCCCGATCGGTGTCGTGCCGCACTGGACCAGGCATGAGCACACTGATCCCCAGACTTTCGTCCTCGACTCTCAGCCAGCCGGTGACGGGATCGACTGCACCGTGAAAGTCTTCACTTGTGGCGGCCTTAGCCGGTTCCTCGACCGGGGCAATCATTCTGGTGCAGCCGCCTTTAATGTCGAACGACTCAAAGAAAAGGCGTCCCGTTTCTCGCGCCGCGGGAGTGTCTTCCCGGCTGACGAACACCATGAAGTAGTAGCGCTGACCTGCGTTGAAGATACGGCCGGCTCCATAGCCAGGTGTGGACGATCCGGCATCGCGGAGTCTGAGGGAAGCTTCGCGGCCTTCGCAGGTGCCACGCACAATCGTTTCTTTGGTTAGCAGAGTGGCGCCCCTGGTTGTCATTGAGCGGATCAGGCCGCTGATACCGCCCTCGAGTGAAAGGTCCGGGTCGTTATAGCCGGGCGGGGCATCCATGTAGTCCACTTCAAAAACCAGGTGGGCGACATGCAGCATATGCGAGACGCGGGTGACAGATAGCGGCCCCTTTTCGACAGACGATTGATTAACCTCAGGTGTGCCCGGAAGCTTAACGCTGAAACCACCGGCATCGGATTTAAATTCGAGCCACTCCGGAAGGGCGGCGGTTTTGCTCTGTGCTCTTAGCTCGGCTGACCAACCAGTCAGCAGCAGGGTGATGGTAACGAGGTAGAGGGTTCGCGTGAGTCGGCTGGTCATTGGCGTTCGTGACGGTCGGCTTCGCAGAAGTTTATAACAGCCTTGACCGCATCTATCAATTCGATTCGCGGATTCGTCGTCGTCG
>WNFP01002502.1_pt1 | contig 18268 bp, 13 predicted proteins | sample 5400201 | NCBI WGS metagenome assembly WNFP01 (sample SAMN13153355, study PRJNA577476) | soil metagenome | isolation source: 115 cm saprolite under Madrone tree | place: USA:California | collected 2016-06-14 | reverse complement strand
GATATTAAGGTGCGGTTCAACTAGCCCAGGCGGGCCAACTACAGGACCCCGAGGGCTGGGCATTATTCGCAGGATTTTTCCCGGAGCGCAAAAGCAATACAACTCTGCCTGGCCGCGAGAAATGCGGCCTGAACGCAGGAACAGGAACACTTAGAGCACATCTTTGCGGCTTTCCTGCGGGCGCTAGCCACACATCTGCCAGACTAAAAGCTGGGTGAATTGCGCCCGCATGGGAGAAATAGGCCATGGCAAAAGGATCCATATCGGGCAATGCGTCTTCGTCCAAGTCGCTCTTGTGGATGATGATCGGCCTGTTTGGCGGCGTCGCAATCCTGCTGGGCAGCGGCTTGTTCCTCGCGAGCCGGGTGGTGCGTTCGATGAGCCTTTCGGCGGCAAGCGCGAAAGACACGGTGCGAACTCCTGGAGGAAGTTTCCGGGTGGAAAAACAGACGGAAGTTGGTCCGGGGTTGCCGGTCTATCCGCGGTCTTCGCTGGTTGTGCCGGAGGAAGACGCGACGACTGCCATTAAACAAGCACAGAATGGCATCGAGACTTCAACCTATCACACGACTGATACGCGGGATTTTGTCGATAGCTGGTACACCAAGCATTTGAGTCCGGAGTTCACGCGAAAAGACGCCGGGGAAAAGTCGGCGCCAGAGATTCTCAGCGATGCCCGGGTTTCGGATAACGACATAGCCTTCGTGGCCGAGCGGGAACAGATGGTGCGCATCGTGGCGCTTTCGCTAGATTCCGGAGGCACAAAAATCTCCCTCATTCGGTTCAGCAAGTCTTCGCCCGCCCCGGCGGAATCGCCTGCTGTTGAACAACCGACTCCCGCACAGCCAACTCCCGCGCAACCCGCCTCCACGCCGTAGCGGGAACTTCCCGCTCGAAGCGCAGTCTACTGCCTGCTTGGTTCTTTTCTGCTTGCGACGATCAATGCTTACTGCGGATTTTTGGTGAGGGCCAGAAAAACGCCGTCGTCGACAGCGATGGAGTGCGTGAACAGAGTCGCTGTGCTGCCGCCTGCGAGTCCCACGTGATTGGCGCCGCCGCTGATCGCTGGACCCGCCGGCTTGCTTGTTCCGGTTCCTCCTGCGTCGCCGGGTTGCAGAGAGATACGCGTCGTTTTGGGAGTGCAATTCGCCGTGCCGAGGCAGGTGTCGCGCACGAAAACCTGGCGGTAGCCGCTGTTGTTGGCGCTCGTAGCGGACTTGCTCGTTGCGGCCGATGCTTGGGCAGACTGGCTCGGCGTCACGGCCAAGAACGCGACGAACCTCCCCGAAGCGCTGACCGAAGGCAGGATGCTCTCCGTTCCCACGAGTGCTCCGTTGGGATCAACTGAAATCAACTGAGTCGAGGGCGTGCAAGAGTCGCTCACACCGAAGCAGGCATCGCGTAGATAGACTTGCCGGCCCGTACTAGTCTCCGCAACCAGATTTGCCGCCGCGGAGCTAAAGGCCACGTAGCGGCCATCGGAACTCATGGAAGGCGAATGGCTTTCATCACTCGCGGCGGTGCCATCCAGCGCGGAAGAAATGAGAAGGGTGCGCGGCTGGCAGGAGGGATCCGCTCCTTGGCAGGTATCGCGGGCGAAAATCTGGGCGTGACCGCTCTCTGAAGCCGTGTAGGCCACATAGCGGCCATCGAGGCTAACGGCGGGCGTTTCTTCTGTGACCATCGCGGCGTTTGCACTAGCAGCAGCTCCTCCGGGGCCGGTGATCGTGAAGGTTGTCCCGTTGCTTGTGCCGCCGCCTCCAAAACCGCTGCAGTTGATCGTACACGGTGCAGGAAGAGGTGGCGGCGGGGGATTGAAAACAGTTACGGTCGCCGTGCCCGCAGTGGCGAGCATTGTAGCGGGCACTGACGCTTGGATTTGTGTCGCAGTGATGCTGGTTACCGAGAGATTAGTTTGCGTCGTCGTGTTCCAGCGCACCTGGGAACCCCCTGAAGGGTCCGAGGTTAGAAGAAAGTTTGAGCCAGTGATGGTCAGGGTCTGCGCCGCAGTGCCGGCCGTGGCAGTGTTGGGGCTGATGCTCGTAACCGTGGGAACGGGATTGGGAGGCGGATACACTTCAAAAGCCACGGGATTGGAAAGCCCGTTCGTTCCGGAACCGGAATGAGGTTGCACGGTCTGGATGAAGTGCGTGCCCGCCTTGGCTGTCAGCGCGGCAGGGACCACTGCGGTCACCGAAACAACCCTTCCGGTATCATTCAACGGGGCGCATGCGTTCGCCGCGGTAGTCGTCACGACGCATGTTTTGAGATTCTTCTGGTCCCAAGTCACCGTGGTTTGAACCACAAAGGCGCTGTTTCCTGCAGCAGCCGTCAAAGTGATAGTCAGATCCGGCCCGCCGGCGGTGACGTTGGAAGGTGAAATAAACGCCAAGAATACGCCGGTGTTGCCCTGAAACGTGTTGCCGTAATCGTTGCAACCTGTTACGGCAAAAATGGCCGCGAACGCGACAGTTATGGCTCTGCAAAACCGCATTATCGAGACTCCTTCGTCGTCACTGGTTGCCCCGACTCGGTCGGGTTCAACTGGACTGGTCAAACGGCGGGGAACCCCCCGGTGCCAGTATGCTTTTCGTGTGAGATGCGCAATTCGCGCGGCGCGTTGACCCCGGCTCGGCCGGGGCTACGCGAACCTTGCCCGGCCCGTGTGGCGCTTCTTACGCCGCAGACCCTGAATTGAGCGGTCCAGTCAACCCGGTATGCTTACCATTGTCCTTGAACACAGGTCAATGCGCAATTCCACCCTCTGCTCGAGATCCAGCTTGCGCGGCAACCCTCCCATTTTCAGTCGGTCCTGGAATTGTTAGCAATGCCCTGAGCGGCCAGCGACGCACGCACAAGTTCCTGGATACGAGCGCGACACGCGGAATCCTGAACCGGCAGGGCCGCGGCTGCACGGTAGCAAACCAGAGCCTGCTCTTTGCGGCCCAGTTTGGCGTACAGATCACCCCGGGCAAGTTGAAAAAGCGGATTGGAGGGGTATCTCTCGACCAATGGGCCGATGACGAGCAGCGCTTTCTCATACTTCTGGTCGTAGCGGTGCAAGTTTAAGGACAGATAAAACCGAGCCGCTGCCGGGGTTAGAACGCCTTGGGCAATATCGTGTTCCAGTTGCCGGATACCCTCTTGCTTGTTGCCGCCGGGAATGCCCATGAAGAAGCTGAGCACCTTCGCGATGGCGCTGAGCGTGTCCGCATAATAATTGTAGAGGCCCAACCCGAACTCGGCATCGACCAGCTCGGGGTCCAATTGAATAGCGCGGAGAAAATGCTCCCGGGCGTGGACCCCGGCGCGAGCCGCCGCGCGATTCTCGCCGCGAAGCCCGAAAAGCCTTGCAGAGAACGCGTCCCCCATGCCTGCGTAAAATTGCATTCCTGCGGTTTCGTGATGCTTGAGCTCTGCCAGCGCAATCGAGGAAGCTTTTGCGGCCAGCTCCAGGTAGTGCTGGTCAGATGCAAGCTTTGGCCGGTGCCGGGCGTCGGTCATGGCGAACTTGAATTCCGCCGACGTACAAAAGATTTTCCACCATAGGGCTTCCGCTTCGAGCAAGTAGCCCAGCGGGTGGTCTGGCTGCTCTTTTTGCAGGCGCTGCGCATCGGCGATGGCTCCATCCGTATCGAACGAATAGATTTTGTCGAGCGCGGCGGACGTTCCGGGCGGCAAAGGCAGCTTCTCTGCGCGGGCCTCGGCTGCGAGGCAGGTCGCAGGCAACGCCACAGCGCAGAGGATTGTGCAGAGAAGTTTCGCGCCCCATGCAAGGGCACGGATTCGGTTCATGCCGGCACCCGATGAATCTCCTTGATAACTCCGGTCATCTATCGACGCGCGGGCAAGACCCGCGCCGGACGAGTTTAAGCTGTTCGGCGAAGGTTGCAAACCGAAATGGCTTCGGCCGCAAATGGAACCCTGGGACTTTTTTGAAAATTGCGCGTTAGCCGCAACGCGAGGCATTTGCTATTCTCGGCGGCGTGCTGAAAACGAGCGACAACGCCGCTCCCGGCAAGGCCGGGGGCATTCCGGCAGAACAGCCCTCCGGCCTCGAGCGCGGCCTGGGCCTGAAAGAGGCTGTCGCGCTCAACATGATCGAGATCGTGGGCATCGGCCCGTTCGTCGTCACGTCGCTCGTCATCAAAGCAATGGGCGGGCCGCAAGCTCTGATCGCCTGGATTGCGGGAGCTGCGCTGGCCACTCTCGATGCCTTTGTATGGTCGGAGCTTGGCGCGGCGATGCCGCGCGCCGGCGGAACGTACGTTTTTCTGCGCGAGGCATACGGGCCGGGACGCTGGGGCCGCTTGATGTCTTTTCTGTTTGTTTGGCAGACGTTTGTTCAGGCGCCGCTTTCGATCGCGTCCGCTTCGATTGGATTTGCCCGCTACGCTGGATATCTTCACCCGCTTTCGACCCTCGAAGCCAAAGCCGTCTCGGGCGGTCTCGTTCTCTTTCTCGTGATATTGCTCTATCGCCGCATCGCGACCATCGGGAAAATTTCCGTTCTGCTGTGGGCCGGCGTGGTCGGCACTCTTCTCTGGCTGATCTGGGGAGGCGCCACCCATTTCAATGCGAAAATGGCGTTCGATTTTCCGCCTGGAGCGTTTTCACTTTCCTGGGTATGGTTCGCGGGCCTCGGGGCGGCGATGGTGAACACCGTTTACAGTTATTGGGGTTACTACAACATTTGCCACCTGGGCGGGGAAATTCGCAATCCGGAACGGAACATTCCGCGCGGCATTTTTCTATCCATTCTCGGAATCGCAGTGCTGTACCTGGCGATGCAGATCAGCATTCTGGGCGTCGTGCCTTGGCGGGAAGCGCAAAATTCGAAATTTATCGTGAGCACGTTCGTCGAGAGATTGTACGGACAGCACGCGGCGCAGGCGGCCACTTGGATGGTTCTGTGGGTCGCGCTGGCGTCGGTGTTCTCCGTCTTGCTCGGGTATTCGCGCGTGCCCTACTCCGCGGCGCTGGACGGAAATTTCTTCCCGATATTCGGACGACTGCATCCGACGAAACACTTCCCTTACATCTCACTGCTGATTCTCGGCGGGCTCGCCTTCCTGTTCAGCATAGCGCTCACACTTCAGACGGCCATCGCAGGCATCCTGGCGATGCGCCTGCTCGTTCAATTTATTGGACAGGCTGTCGGAGTGATCTTGTTGCGGCGGCGCTGGGGCACGGCCCGCTTACCGTTCAAGATGTGGCTCTACCCTCTGCCCGCGGTACTCACCATGTTCGGGTGGGCGTGGCTCTTCTGGCAGACTGGCACGGCTAGAAAATGGGGCTTGGCGGAGATCGCGCTAGGAGCGCTCGCATTTCTTATCTGGACCCGTAAAATGCGACAATGGCCGTTTCGAGAAGTGGCCGTTTCCAAAGGTGAATGAACCGGAGGCTGCGTGAATCGTCTCTTCAAGAGAATGGTTGGATCCATTTGTTTCGGTATCGTGCTGATAAGTTTGTCCGGGCAGCCGACGTCGCCGCAGCTTCCCCCTGCTCCCGGAACAGGACCGGGCCTCCCGGAGACGATAGAGGCCATCGACAGCGCGCGCGTCACTACGCGCATCCTCTACGTGACCGCGCATCCGGACGACGAATCCGCGACTTTGCTCACGTATCTCGCGCGCGGACTTCATGCCGACGTCGCACTGTTGACGCTGACGCGCGGCGAAGGCGGACAAAACGACCTGGGGCCGGAGCAAGCGCCTCAGCTTGGTTTGATCCGCACGCAGGAACTTTTGGCGGCGTGCCGTGGCTATGGTGTGAAACTCTTTTTTGCGAACGCACCGGATTTCGGATTCTCGAAAACTCCCGAGGAAACGGAGCGAGTGTGGGGCGATGCGGTGCTCGGAGAAATGGTGCGCGTGATTCGCACATTCCGGCCGAATATTGTTGTCAACGGCTGGGGGGGCGTGCACGGCGGCCATGGACATCATCAGACATCAGGGCTGTGGACGCCGCGTGCCGTAGAAATGGCGGCTGATCCGAAGGCGTTTCCCGAACTACTTCGCGAAGGCCTTCATGCGTGGGGCGACTCGGTGCAAATCCTCGATACAGAACGCGGTGGTGCGACCGCTGGCTCAAACGGCGCCGCGCTTCCCGTCGATCAAATATCGCCGCTTTGGGGCAAGACCTGGCGAGAAATCGGACTCGATGCCTTCGCCAACCACCGTTCGCAAGGCATTACAAGTTTTATTGGTTCACCGTTTCTCCGGCGGCCGCTGGTTCTGATTCTGGAGAATGGCGGCAAGTTTGATGCTGCGGGTCTCGCTGTGAATTTGGAACAGTGGTCAGCTACCGTCGCTCGAACAATGTGCGGTTCGCCGCCAAAGAGCGGCTGCAAAGTGTTGGTGTTGGCCGATGTGGACAAGAAAATTGCGGCGGCACGGACGGCTGCGCTCGCGCTGGACTCGAAAAACGCCATGCGGCAATTGGCAGAGGCTGGGAATCTTCTTTCCGGCGTCTCTCCACCTGATGCCGCAAATGGGTTCGCGACTTACACATCCGACCAGGCATTCGATCTCAAGGCAACAAAGGAGCGCCTCGAGCGCGCTCTCGCGCTGGTCGCGGGACTTGAGGTAAAGGCTGAGGCAGACCGCAGTACGCTTGTCGAGGGCGAATCTTTTGGCCTGCATGCAGAAGCGCATTGCCGCAAAGAGGACGGATGCCAACTCGGCAGCCTGAAGTTGAATCTTACGGACGGATTCAAAGAGACCAAGCGCGAGGGAGATGCAGAGAAAGGTTTTCAATTCACGGTTGCCGTGACAGGGCCTGCGACTCCCCTGACCGTGTGGGACAAGCTTTTGCCAGAGCCTCCACCGCTTATATTTGCGGAGCAGGAAGTGACCATCGGCGATTACAAATTTAAGACCGAAGTTCCGGCAACTCACATCCAAGCAGATTCCACTCGCCTGGACCGCGTGCCACTGAGGATCGTTCCGGCGTATACGCTCGCAGTGGACCCCAAGCAGGCCATCGCCATCCACGGAAAAGAGGCAAAGCCGTTTGACGTGTTGCTGCGAGTGCATTCCTACGCGACACAGGCGGCCAAGCTCACCGTCGGCCTCGATTTGCCCAAGGGTTTCTCCGCTGCTGCTCCCCAGGAAATTTCCATTGATGGCTCTGGCGATCGCTACGCGAAACTAACTGTGACGGCGCCTATCGGTCTGGCACCAGGAAATTACCCGATCACCGCATACGCAAAGCGCGGCGACGAAACATTTTCTACTTCGCTAGAGCCACTGCCCACCTTGCCGACACAGGTCTGGAGCGAGCCGGCGCAATGTCTCGTGCACGCCCTAGCTATCACCGTTCCGGAAAATCTGCGCGTCGGCTACATCTCTGCCGAGAGCGAGCCTATCCCGCAGGCACTGCGCATGTTGGGGATTCAGGTCGAACCACTGGATGCGCAGGCGCTGGCCTTTGGCGATCTCTCAAAATTCAATGCTATCGTCGTTGGAGTACGCGCGTATGAGCTGCGTCCGGAGCTTCCCGGGGCCAACCAGCGTCTACTGGACTATGTCTCGAAGGGCGGCACGCTTGTTGTGCAATACAACCGGGACTTCGCGTGGAACAAGGAGCAATACGCTCCGTATGCTGCAAAAATCATGACGGGGCAAGGTGGCCCGCTGCCGCGTATTACAGACGAGAATTCCCCTGTTAAATTCCTCAAGTCCGACGACCCGCTACTAAATCGGCCAAACAAGATCACTCAGGACGATTTCAAAGGGTGGGTGCAGGAGCGCGGCCTATATTACTGGACTCAGTTTGATAGGAAGTACACGCCCGTCCTGGCGATGAACGATCCCGGCGAGCCTGACCTCAACGGCGCCCTGGTCTACGCTCGCTATGGCAAAGGCATTTACATTTACACGGGCATCGCGTTTTTCCGCCAAATTCCCGAAGGCGTCCCCGGCGCTTATCGGCTTTTCGTAAACCTGCTCAGCGCTACGCAAGCAAACTGAGCGAAGCGCACCTTTAGGGCCTCCCCGGTTTTCGGGGGCCGAACTAGTCCAAGTAAATCAACTGGACACACCGCTGCCGCGGGCAAACCAGCGTGCTATCCTCTTCCACCGGGGGTCGAGCACGCATGAAAAAACATTTTCCCGCTCCTTTTGCCGGCCGGATGATCCAGCTAGCCGTCTCGCTTTTTCTGGGAGCGGCTCTTTTCCTGGCTTGCGCATCGCCGGCCGGGGCGCAGAAGAAAAAGAAAAATGAACCGCCGCCCTCGGACAACAAACCCGTTATTCCCATGGGCGATGAGCAGGCCATCGACTACACGATTTCGGAAATGCTGGGGGCCTGGCAGCTTGGCGACATCGAGAGGCTGCACAAGGACTATGCCGACGACATCTCCATGGTCAACGGCATCTGGGCGCCGCCCGTATTCACCTGGACGAACTATCTCGCCGTTTATCAACAACAGCATGCTCGCATGCAGCAGGTGCGCATGGACAGGTCCAACACATTTATCAAGCTCAGTGGGAACTTTGCGTGGGCGTGCTATCAATGGGATTTTTCAGCCGTGGTGGATGGCCAGCCTTCCGCGGCCCGCGGGCAAACCACTCTGATCTTGGAAAAAAGGAATAACCGCTGGGTGATCGTGCACAACCACACATCGCTGGCACAAGCAACGCAACCCGTCACGCCCGTGAACACGCCGCAAATTGCGCAGCCTCAGCCAGGCAGCCCATCGGCGCACTAGAGAATCGGGCCGCCTTGCCGGTCCTCATTAAGGCGCTGCAAAACGGGCTAGAAATTCTTCAGTCCGTTGTAAAGCCACAGGCCGGCAAGGACCAGCAGCAGCGCGCCTGAAGCTATGCCGCTGGTCATGAGCGGCCGTGAGAGTGTCTGGATCTTTGCCACCAGCTCCCGTTGTTCCCGAGCCATGTGTTCTTGCGCCGCATCGAGAAAAATTTGATCATCTTCGTGGCTGGCAAGAAGGCTCCGCCGAATCAAGAGCAGCATGAACACGGCTGTAACGATCCCCCAGGCAATCAGAACGTAGAGAATGGGCCCCGTTAGTCTCTCCATGATGACCTCCCACTGGAACCGGTGCGCAGTCCTTATTTGGAGTGGGCGAGAAAGGTAAAGGACCGCGTTCTGAGGGCGAGTATAGCACTAACCATTTGAAATTCAACTACTTGCCATCAAGCAAACTGAGGCTCGCAAGGCCATTGCGCGCGGCTGGATTTCGGCAGAACAAGATGCCCGAGTCCGAGCATAAACTCTGTGTTGGGCGGTGTTGGTATGCTCCGCCGTTCATCAGCAAGTTTGCTGCTTTTCTCCCCCACTTTGGAGTTCCGGCTAAGTGCCACGCTGCCACGCCCGCTTCGTTGACAAAGCGGGAAGCGGCGGGCACAATAAAAAAGCCTCGTTGGAACTGCAATCCCGGCTTGCCCGGGGTTTCACCCACAGCACTCGTGCCCGAGTGGCGGAACTGGCAGACGCGCTAGCTTCAGGAGCTAGTGATCGCAAGGTCGTGGAGGTTCGAGTCCTCTCTCGGGCACCATCAAAACTATCCGCTGTGGTGAGCCACTTCGCCGGCAGTGTTTGCTCGCATACAGACTGGTATCTACCCGGAACGCAGCATCGACGCCGGATCGATTCGAACGGCTTGCATTACCGGCCGTAGCGCTGCCAATAATGCTCCCACCAAAATGGCCAGCGACGGAATCGCCAGCATCTGCAAATCCGTGGCCCTCACTTGGTAGAACAGCGACTCCACGTAACGCACCGACAACATTCCTAGCCCAGCGCCAACAACCGCTCCCACGAGCACCATCGCGAACACATCCCTGGTCACCAATCGCGCCACACCACCCGCTTGTGCACCCACCGCCATGCGAATCCCAATTTCTCGTCGCCGCTGCAACACCGAGTAATACAGCACGCCATACAACCCCACGCCTGCCAGCAACAGCGCCACAATCGCGAAGAACAGCGCCAGCGTCGCCAGCAGCCGCTCACGCACCGTATGCGACTGATTAATTTCCATCTGTGTGCGAATGCGGCTGACGCGAAACTCCGGACGCGCCTGCGGTACTTCCTGCCGCAGCACCGCCGCCAGCGCACGCGGGTTCAAACCCGACGTGCGCACCAGCAAAATCCCCGCGCCTCTCTTGTCCGCTGAGCCGCTCGCGTTGATCGAGCGAAAGGGCACGTAGAGTTGCGGCAGAATCGGCTCGCGCAAATTCCTGTACCTGGCGTCGCCGACCAAGCCGACGATTTCATACCGCAGCCGCAAGGCGTCACCCATGTTAAGGTCAAACGTCTTTCCTACTGGATCCACGCCGTCGAAGTAAGTCTTTGCAAAAGTTTCGTTGACGAGCGCTGCCCCGGGATGCGCGTCGGCTGGCCTGAAGTCTCTGCCATCTTTCAGCGATATTTTCATGACATCCAGCCAGCCGGGCGAAACAGCGCGCATGTATGACAAGACTCCATTGGGAGGCCCGCCGTTCACCGAGATAAAGTTGTTCCAACTGCCCCCGCCAAGCAGCGGCGAGTCCGCCATCGCAACCGACTCCACTCCTTGCACGCCTCGCAGATGTTGCGCAATCTGTTCCCAGAATTCCTGTGGCTCGGGGTTCTTGGCCACGGTATCAAGAACGAGAAGCCGCTCCGCTGAGAATCCCGTAGGCTGATGAGACAAGCGTTGAAATGTGGTGACGAAGAGTCCCGCCACAAAAAGCACCAGAAAACAAAACACCACTTGCACGGCGATCAACGCATGCATCAAGCGCCGCTTCGAATGCGGATCTTCTCCTCCCTTGAGCGCGCTAACCGGATTGACCGACGAAGCGCGCAACGCGGGCGCCAACCCAAAAAGTAAAGTCACCCCGAGTGCCACTGCTAAACCGAAACCCAGAACTCGCCAATCCGCGGGAAGCGCCAGCCGCGCTGGATTGTCCGGCGGATTGATCATGCTCACGACAAACGGCCCCGACCACCACGCAAACAATCCTCCGATAGCCGCTGCCAGCAGCGCGAGCCAGGCGCTCTGCACCAGCACCAACTGAATTAGACGCCATCGCCCGCCACCGATCGAAACGCGCACGGCCATCTCCCGCGCCCGCGCCGAAGCCTGCGCCGTCATCAAGTTCGCGACGTTTGCACAGGCGATCAGCAGCACCAAAGCCACCAGCACTCCGAGTACCGCGAGCGGCCGGCGCGTTTCGGATTGCAGTTCGGAAACTCCTGTGGCTGCGGGTTCGAGCAAAAGTCTTTGGTTCAAAAAATTGTCGATGTCTTCTTGGCGCATTCCCAGGAAACCTTTGGCTCGCTCCTCTTCGAAGGCTCGTGAAGTTGCCTCCAGTTTTTGCCGCATCGGTTCGAGTGCCGCGCCCGGCTTCACCACGGCCCCCGGCTTCAGCATTAACAACGTCCTGTGCCATGTCCAATCCTTGTGCGTGACGCCGGGATGCATCATCGTGGGCACAAAAATATCGACCATCGTCCCAGGCTCGGTTCCCGTAAACGCCGCTTCGGCAACGCCGGCGATCTCGTAAAGCTCGTTGCCCATGCGAAACGTCCGCCCGATGACCTTCGGATCCTGCCCAAAGCGATGCGTCCAATAGTCATAAGAAAGCACCACGTAAGGATGCCCGCCCGGTTTCAGATCGTCGTTTTCCGTGAACACTCTCCCCAAAGCCGGCCGTAAGCCGAGCGTCGGAAACATCCAGCCGGAAACGTATTGCAGGTACGCTTTTTCAAGCTCCTCGTCCGACTTGTAAGTCAACTCCACCGGCTCAGCGTACGACACCGCGATTAACTCGGCTTGATTCGCCACCGCGGCCCGCATCAATTGGAAGTCCGGATAGGCCCAGCCATCGAATGTCTGCGGCTTGCCCGCGGGATCGTTCCCTTGACGTGACAAATCGTAGAGGCGCTCAGGATTCGCCACCGGCAGAGGCCGCAGCAGCAGCGCATCAATCAACCGGAACGCGGATGTGCAAGCTCCAATAGCAAGCGCGAGCGAAAGAACTGCCGCCGCAGAGGTTATCTTCGTCTTCTGAAGCTGCCGCCAACCAAACACCGCGTCCGAGCGCAGCGATTCAAGCCACGTCACGAGCCGCACGTCGCGGCTCTCTTCCCGGTGCCGCAGCGGGGATCCGAGCGCTCGCCGTGCCTCGCCGGGATCGCGCCCATGCGCAATCGCCTCTTCAACGTGCGCTTCGAGCTCCTCATCAATCTCCCGATTCAATCGATCCCCGCGAACTACATTCGCTATCCGCGACCACAGCGACATATCAACCCTCCCGCAAACTCCGCTTCACACCCGAATAAGAATCTATTCGGCCCGCAGCATCTCAACGGGGTCGATTCGCACCGCCCGCATTACCGGGACAACCGCCGCGGCCAAAGCCGTCACCAGCATCATCGCCCAAGGAAACGCCATCATCGTCCAATCCGTCGCCTTCACCTGATAGAACAGCGATTCGATGAAGCGCCCTGACACCATTCCCAGCGCAAGTCCCGCGACCGCCCCAATAACCACCATCGAGAAAACTTCCACGGTCACCAGTCGCACGATCACGCCCGCTTGCGCTCCCACCGCCATTCGAATCCCAATCTCCCGCTTCCGCTGTAGCACCGAGTAATGCAACACGCCGTACACGCCCACGGCACCCAGCACGAGCGCCACGGCGGCGAAAAAGAATCCCAAAACGGCCAGCAGCCGCTCGCGAAACGTGCGCGCCAAGTTGATTTCGGCTTGCGTTCGGATGTTGCTAACGTAAAACTCCGGTCGCGCCCGCGCCACTTGCTGCCGCAGAAGCGATGCAAGAGAAAGCGGGTTTCCGCTGGAAGTGCGCACAACAAAAGTCCCGCGTCCTCGCAGCTGCGGCGCACCTGCGGCATCGACCGAGCGAAACGGGAGGTACGCCGTCGGCCGGATCGGCAGCCGCAGATTGTCCCGCGAGCGTGCATCCTTCACGAAACCAGCAATCTCAACGCTACGCCGTTCGCCTGACGACGCAACCACCTCAAACCTCTTACCCACCGGATCTTCACCGCGAAAAAACTGATTCGCGAACGCCTGATTTACAATCGCAACATTCGGGTACGCTTCCTCCCGCCGAAAATCTCTCCCGTCAAGAAACGGAATCTTCATTTCCTCCATCCACCCCGGCGACACAGCCAGCAAATCGGAAAGCACGTCGCCCGGCGCCGCACCGCCGATTGAAATTTCTCCCACCCAACTTTCTCCGCTCATCAGCGGCCATGTCGTCATCGCCACGGACTCAACTCCCGGCACTTCGCGCAAATGTTCCTCTACCTGTTCCCAGAACGCTGCCGGCTGCGGCTGGTGCGTCACCGTCTCGAGATTCAGAACACGGTCCGCCGAAAATCCCGTCGTCTCGTGCGTCAAGCGATCGAACGTCGTAACGAACAACCCGGCAACAAATACCACCAGAAAACAAAACGCGACCTGCAGCGCAATCAGCGCGTGCACCAATCGCCCTCGCACCAGCGGATTGTCTCCGCCCTTCAAGGCGCTTGCAGGTTTCACGGCCGACGCTCGCAGCGCCGGCGGCAGCCCAAACAGCAGGGTCACTCCAGCCGAAAGCATCACCACAAACCCAAACACGCGCCAGTCCGCGGGAAGCAATAAACGCGCCGGATCATCCGGCGGATTGATCATCCCCGCCACAAACGGCGCTGCCCACCAGGCGAACAATCCACCTACCATCGCCGCCAGAAATGCCCGCAACGCGCTCTCTACTAAGACTAATTGCACCAACCGCCATCTTCCCGCACCGATCGAAACGCGCAGCGCCATTTCTCGCGCTCGCGCCGCTGCTTGCGCGGTCATCAAGTTCGCCACATTCGCACACACGATCAGCAGCACCAGCCACACCAGCACCGCCAAAATGCCGAGCGGCCTCTTGTAGTCTCGCTGCAGATTCGATCGCCCCGCCGCCGCGGTATCCACCAGCAATTTCTGTTTGAAAAAAAGCTCCTTCTGCTGCAGCGTCAAGGTCAAAAAAGTTTTCACCCGCTCTTCCTGTATCGCGTGAAACGTCGCTCGCAATCGCTCCTCAACCGGCTCCACCGCTACGCCCGGCTTCAGTTGAATGAACGTGCGCATCCAAAAATTGTTCGAACTCTCCAGTGTTCGTGGATTTTTCATGGCCAACGGCAGAAAAATTCCTGTGACCGTGCCCGTCTCCGTCCCCGCGAACCGCTTTTCCGCCACGCCAATAATCTGATAAGGCGTCTCGCCGATTCGAACTGTCCGCCCAACAACTGCAGGATCCTTCCCAAACCGCCGCGTCCAATAGTCGTGCGACAGCACTGCGTATGCATGTGCGCCTGGCTTCCCATCATCGTCCGCTGAAAACAACCGCCCGACTGCCGGCTTTACTCCAAACGCGCTGAACATCCATCCCGAAACAAATTGCACGTATTCCTTTTCCATTTCCTGGTCCGAACCGTACGTCAAATCCAGCCGGTCGGCGTAGGAAACCGCAATCAGCAGCAACGCATCGATCAATCGAAACGCCGCCGTACACGCCCCAATCCCCAGCGCCAGCGACAATATCGCCGCGGCGGAAGTAATCTTGGTCTTGCCAATCTGCCTCCAACCAAAAACGGCGTCCGCCCTCAGCGCATCCATCCACGAGATCACTCGAAAATCGCGGCTCTCTTCGCCGTGCCGCAGTCGCGACCCGAATGCTCTGCGCGCCTCGGCAGGATCACGCCCCTGTGCGATCGCCTCTTCGACGTGCGCTTCCAGCTCCTCCTCAATCTCGCGATTCAACCGCTCCCCGCGAACTACATTCGCCATCCGCGTCCACAGAGACATCTCAAGCCTCCCGCAAAACGCGATTCACCGCCAAAGTCACCGCTTGCCAGCGCGACTCTTCCATCCCAAGCTGCTTCTTCCCCGCCGCCGTCAACTCATACAACCGCGCCCGCCGCCCAGTCCCCTTCCTAACCCATTCCGCGCGAATCCACCCGGCCTCTTCCATCCGGTGCAAAGCCGGATACAGCGACCCCTCCTCAACGCGCAAGACCTCGCCCGAAATGTCCTGAATCGCCGACATAATCGCGTACCCATAGAGCCCCGGCCGCCGCGATAGTATCTTCAAAACGAGCAAATCCATGGACCCCTGCAAAGAGTCAGCCTTGGCCATACGCAGACCTCTCCATACATAGACGTCTAAGCTAGCTGAAAGTTCCGTAAAAATAATCGTCTGGAATTGCCGCGAGCAAGCCAGCCCAACGGATTGGCCTGGCAGCCCGAACTTTCCTACAAAAAAAAGATGTTGCCCGCAGGAACCCGCCAGGATTATAGTCGTTTATCGATATACTGATTATCGATTACCTATGCCCAAACGAAAACTCGATCCCTTGCCTTCGGCGGCCTTCCAAATCCTGCTCTCGCTGGCTGGTGAAGATCTGCATGGTTACGGCATCATGCGGCAAGTCGCTGAGCAGACCGACGGCCGCATGCGTCTTGGCCCTGGCACCCTCTACAGCTCCATCCAGACTCTGCTCGAAGCAAGACTTATCGAGGAGGTCGGCCTGCCGGAAGACATAAAACTCGGCCAGGAGCGCCGCCGCTATTACCGCCTGACCTCGGCTGGTCGCAAACTGGCATGCTCCGAAGCCGACAGACTTGCCGGCTTTTTGCGTGTCGCACGCGCCAAGAAAATTTTGAGGGGGGAATATGTCTGACAAGATATACGCCTTGCTGTTGCGCCTCTTTCCTTCTCATTTTCGAAAAGCATACGGCGAGGAAGCCCTCCAATTGTTCCGCGACCGCACTCGCGATGAAAAAGGATTCTTCCCACGCCTCCGGCTATGGTTCGACCTGCTCGCCGATTTAGCCATTTCCGTTCCCCGCGAGCACTTTTATGCCGAGCCAGAGCTCATTGCCGCTTCGGTGCAGCGCTTAGGAGGTACGCCTTCGTTCTACGTCCTGCGCGATGAATCCCCTCGCCCTGGAGCGCTGTTTTTGGGAGGCATGCTGTCTTTGGCTGCTCTGGTTACATTTTCGACTCTACTCAGCCATGGCGGAAACCACCGCGCACTACATTCCCCAGCTCGCCAGCTTCAACGTGCCGCCGCTCCTCCTTCGTCTTCGTCCACACATCCGGCGCCACATGCCGCCGGCGATACAGGCGGTGGTGGAAACGAAATAATTGCATCGACATCCGGGCAGTCAGCCACGACCACAGTCCCCTCCAGCCCTGGTCAAGCCAAGCCGGGCAAATCACAATCGAGGGCGCTCCCGCTGCAGGACCCCTCCGTATCTCCCCAACCATCAACTCCCGAGCAGCGGGACACGCGCAGCTCAACGCAACCAACGCAGGATGAAGCCGCCCCAGCGATTGCTCCGGCGGTCCAGCACGAGAACCTGAATGCTGCAGAGCGGCGACGCGTGGTTGATGCCGCGGTCGCGAATCTAAAGCAGCACTACGTTTATCCGGATGTAGCGCAGAAGATGGCAGATGCACTGTTAGCCCACGAGAAGCGCGGCGATGATGACACCATGACCGATGGCGAAACCTTCGCTAACCGGCTAACAACTCGCATGAGGGATGTGAGCCATGACATGCACCTAGAGCTGGTCTACAGCGAGGCCCCTCTGCCTCAGCAAGCCACAGAACCGACACCGGAAAGCCTTGCGCGTTATCGGAAGTCCATGGAGCAGCAAAACTGCATGTTCGAAAAGGTCGAGATCCTGCCCCATAATATCGGCTATCTGAAGCTCGACTCTTTTCCTGATCCTTCGGTATGCCGGACTACAGCGACGGCAGCGCTGGCTTCTCTAAACCACGCGGATGCAATCATTTTTGATTTGCGCGACAACCGTGGCGGCATGCCAGATATGGTCGCGCTAATGGCCGCCTACCTCTTCGACCACCCCGAGTACTTGTACAATCCCAGGGAAAATACCGCGCAGCAGTCGTGGACGCTCTCACCTGTTCCAGGAAACAGACTGGCAGACAAGCCGGTATATATCTTGACGTCAGCGAGGACTTTATCCGGCGCGGAGCAATTCTGCTACGACCTGAAGATGCTGAAACGCGCCACACTTGTAGGTGAGACGACAGGCGGCGCTGCCCATTCGGGCGTTTGGCATCGCATCGATGATCACTTCGGAATGGGCATTCCGGAGACGAAGCCAATCAATCCCTTCCGGGAGCCGGACTGGGCAGGAACGGGCGTCGAGCCGGATGTAAAAGTGAACGCCGCGGATGCACTGCAAACCGCAGAGAAGCTGGCCGAGACCAGGCTGCGGAAACAATAATCTCGCGGCGAAGCGATTGCTAGCATCGCATCACCAGCTCAGAAACTTGCTGGGCTCAGTCGCGTCGGAGGAGGCGCGCCATTAGGCGCTGGCCTCCGTCCGCCGCGCAAACTGCACAGGCGGATTTGCCCCAGCTTTCGCGAAGACTCAACGAAACCAAGGGGAAAGAGAAAGAATTAAAGCGGGCAGGCGCACAGGCTTGTATTCGACGTAAAGCTGGGACGCAGGCAACCGTTGCGAGCCACCCTTCGGCCACCGCTTGATTCGCGCTGAGTCTTCTGCGGTATGATGTTTCCCTTCCGAAAGCTGGTTGCGGAACCCAGCTCTGACGCGATCTAGGCGAGGTAAGCCATGGCGCAGTGGGACGCTCCATCCCCGACGTTATTCCCGCTGATTCTACGCTACAGTTTTGCAGTTCTGTCCGCGATCGCACCCGCGTTAACCCGCTTTCCAAGATGTAGTTTGAGAGGTAACCGCGATGACCACCGAGATGCGAAAAACCGGAGTCGACGTCGTCGGCGACATGCCTTGGGGCACACACTTTTGTCTCTTCTACGAGACACGAGCGGATCTCCTCGAAACACTGGTCTCCTACTGCAAAGCTGGATTGGAGAGCCAGGAATTCTGCCTGTGGGTGGTGGCCGAACCTCTTGCTGTGGAAGACGCAAGAGATGCGTTAAAACGAGCTCTTCCTAACCTCGATCAATACCTCGCTGACCAGAGCATAGAGATTGTCGCGGCTCGGGACTGGTATCTCCAGGATGGTACGTTTGACCTCAACAGAGTGATTAGCGGTTGGAACGAAAAACTCGCGCGCGCATCGGCCAGAGGTTACGCCGGCGTAAGGGTGACCGGGGATACCGCCTGGCTCGAAAAAAAGGACTGGAACGACTTCTGTGAATACGAAGACTCACTCAACCAGGCTATCGCCGGTCAGCGTCTTGCGGTGCTATGCACTTACCCGCTCGCCGCATGCGGAGCTGCTGAAATCCTGGATGT
>WNFP01004042.1_pt1 | contig 18275 bp, 17 predicted proteins | sample 5400201 | NCBI WGS metagenome assembly WNFP01 (sample SAMN13153355, study PRJNA577476) | soil metagenome | isolation source: 115 cm saprolite under Madrone tree | place: USA:California | collected 2016-06-14 | reverse complement strand
CGGCGGCCGACGCGGCGCGCCGGCCCTTCGAGAGCATCGCGTTGTCTATCCGCTACGCGCTCAAAGACGAGCTCGTCGCCAAGGGCGCCCAGGCCGTCGTGGACGAGCTCGCCGAGTACAAGCGCCTCGGCCTCGTCCATGCAATGGTCGATTTCCGCCGCGACGACCTCTCAAAGATGCTCGAGCTCCTCGACTTCGTCGCCGGCACCATCCGCCCCGCCGTCGACCGCGCCTAACGCTAGGGCGTCGAGAAGGGTCCAGATGCGAGGCGTCGACCGAGGGAGCCAACGAAGCAGCTGGGCTCTTATCGGCGCCCTGGCTACTTGTCCAGCCAGACTTCCTGCATGCGGCCGTAATTGTAGAGCGAGTTGTGGGGGACGAGGTTCTTCACGTACGGCCATTGCGTGAAGTACTCGTTGCGCCAGCCCAGCATCGGCCGCGCGACGTCGGCCTCGAGCTTCCGCTGGATCTCCCAGACGAGCTTCAGGCGCTTGGCGGGGTCGAGCTCCTGCGACTGCTGGTCGATCATCTTGTCCATCGCCTCGCTGCAGTAGTCGGTGTAGTTCCGCGACGAGCCGCACTTGTAGTTCTCGAAGAGGAAGCCGTCGGGATCGTCGATGCCGGACGCCGTGAGGTTGGCGCCTATCTGGTAGTCGCGGCGGGCGAGCGTGGGAAAGAATTGCGCCGTCTCGATCTGCTTGACCGTCGCTTCCACGCCCACCTGGTGGAGCTGATCGACCACGAACGAGGCGAGGTCGATGTAGATCGCGAACGCCCGCGTGGTCAGCTCGACCCGCAGCGGCTTGCCGGGGCCGTAACCGGCGGAGGCCAGGAGCCGCCTCGCCTCCGCCTTGTCCTGCTCCGAGCCCCGGTAGCCGGGCAGCGTCCGCAGATCCTTGTCGAGAAGGCCCCACGCGCCATACGGCTTGGGCATCAGCGCGGCGCCGATGACAGCGCCGTTCTGGCGGACGCCCTGCACGTAGGCGTGACGGTCCATCGCGTAGCTGATCGCGCGACGGACCGTCAGGTTGTCGAAGGGGGCGCGCTTGTGGTTGACGACCACGTTGTCGCTGCCGTTCTGCCCGATCACGGTCACCACGAGCGTCGGCGCGTTCTTCTTCGCCCCTTCCGCCATGAGCTTCGTCATCTCGAGGGGCACGGAGGTGTCGAGCCGCCCGGCCTGGAGCGCCGCGAGCCGCGTGCCCCGCTCGGTGATGATCGGGTAGCGGATCCCGTCTAGATAGGGCCGGCCCGGGATGAAGTAGTCAGGGTTCCGCTCCATCTCGATCATCTGGCCCCGCACGTAGTCCTTGAGCCTGAAGGGGCCCGTGCCCACGCAGCGCTGGCGGAGATCGGCCAGCGGGACATGCGACGGATAGACCGGCGAGTAGCCGGAGGCCAACATGAGCAGGAGGGAGGGCTGGGGCCGCTTGAGCCTGAAGATGACCGTGTACGTTTCCGGCGCCTCGATCGCCTCTACATTGGCGTACCAGTCTTTTCGCGGGTTCAGCCGGAGCTTTGCCGGCGCCTCCGGCGCTTCGCGCACGACGTCGAACGTGTACTTCACGTCCTTGGACGTAAACGGCTTGCCGTCGTGCCACCGCACGTTCTTTTTGAGAAAGACGACGAGGTTGCGGTAGTTGTCCTGCCACGACCACCGCTCCGCCAGCTCGGGGATGACCGTGTCGACGGTCTCCAGCGGCTTGAACGGATCGAAGATGACGAGGTTCGAATAGCAGGGCGCCACCGGCCAGACGCCGGAGATGGTGGCCGACTCGTGGATCGAGAGTCCCGGCGGGTCCTCGGCGAGCATCGCGGTGAGGATGCCTCCGCGCTTGGGCGTCTGGCTTCCAACCGGGGCGACTGCGGCCAGCATTCCAACGAGCGTGACGAGCCCGAGCCCGCACAGGAGCATCGCGTGCTTTCTCATGGTGACTCCCATACAGGGGCTGCGAGGGCGCTGTCAAGGTGCTACTCTTGCCCCCACCAGCGGGGATCCGGCTGTGGATCACAGTTCGATTCGAAAGGGAGCCTACACCGTGACAGAACAAAGCCTCGACGAACGCGCCATCAATACGATCCGTTTTCTCTCGGTCGACGCCGTGCAGAAGGCGAACTCCGGCCATCCCGGCCTGCCCATGGGCGCGGCCGCGCCGGCCTACGTGCTGTGGACCCGCTTCATGCGCCACAACCCGTCGGATCCGTCCTGGCCCGACCGTGACCGCTTCGTCCTCTCTGCGGGCCACGGCTCCATGCTGCTCTACTCGCTGCTGCACCTGGCGGGCTACGACCTGCCGATGGAGCAGATCAAGCAGTTCCGCCAGTGGGGAAGTCTCACGCCGGGCCATCCCGAGAGCCACATGACCAAGGGCGTCGAAGCGACGACGGGGCCGCTCGGCCAGGGCATGGGCAATGCCGTCGGCATCGCGATCGCCGAGGCGCATCTGGCCGCGCGCTTCAACCGGCCGGGGCACGAGATCATCAACCACTACACCTACGTGTTAGCAGGCGACGGCGACATGATGGAGGGCGTGCAGTCCGAGGCTGCTTCGCTGGCCGGCCACCTCAAGCTCGGCAAGCTCGTCGTCCTGTACGACAACAACAGCATCTCGCTCGCCGGCTCGACGTCCGTGTCGTTCAGCGAAGACGTGGGCGCCCGCTACGCCGCGTACGGCTGGCACGTGCAGTCGGTGGAGAACGGCAACGACCTGGGCGCCGTGGACAAGGCGCTGCGCGCGGCCCAGCAGGTCGGCGACAGGCCTTCGTTCATCTCCGTGCGCACCGTGATCGGCTACGGCGCGCCCCACAAGCAGGGCACGTTCCACGCCCACGGCAATCCGCTCGGGCCCGACGAGGTCAAGGCCGCCAAGGAAAACCTCGGCTGGCCGCTCGAGCCCGCGTTCCTCATTCCGGACGACGTGGGCGCGCACTTCCGCGCCGCGAAAGAGCGCGGCGCCCAGCTCCAGGGCGAGTGGCGCAAGCGACTCGAGGCGTACGAGAAGGCCTTCCCGGATCTGGCAGCCGAGCTGAAGCGGCGCATGTCCGGCGCGCTGCCCGACGGCTGGGATGCCGAGCTGCCGTCATTCCCGGCCGACGCCAAGGGCATGGCCACGCGCAAGGCCTCCGAGGGTGTGATGCAGGCGCTTGCCACGAAGCTGCCCGAGCTGATGGGAGGCTCCGCGGATCTCGATCCATCGACGTTCACGTGGCTCAAAGGCCAGGGTGATTTCGCGCCCGCGTCCCAGCCCCAGGAGGGCGTGCAGGGCGCGGTCGGCGGCGTGTGGAGCTTCGCCGGGCGCAACGTTCACTTCGGTGTCCGCGAGCACGGGATGGGCGCCGCCGTCAACGGCATGGCCTACCACGGCGGCTTCATTCCCTACGGCTCGACGTTCCTCGTCTTCTCGGACTACATGCGGCCTTCGGTTCGCCTCTCGGCCCTCGCGCGCCTCGGCTCGGTCTGGGTCTACACCCACGACAGCATCGGCGTCGGCGAGGACGGGCCCACGCACCAGCCGGTCGAGCACTACCTGGCGCTCCGGGCCATTCCCGACCTGGTCTTCATCCGTCCAGGTGACGCCAACGAGACGGCGTGGGCGTGGAAGATCGCGATCCGCGACCGCCACCGCCCGACCGTGCTCGCGCTGACGCGCCAGAACCTGCCGACGCTCGATCGTGCCGTCTATGCTTCCGCAGAGGGAGTGACGCGCGGCGCCTACGTGCTGAACGCGCGGACAGGTCCGGCCAAGCCGGACATCATCCTGATCGCCACGGGATCGGAAGTGCAGTGGATCGTCGCCGCCGAGCCCATCCTGAAGGGCAAGGGCATCAACGCGCGGCTCGTCTCGATGCCGTCGTGGGAGCTGTTCGAGGAGCAGAGCGCGGAGTACCGCGAGAGCGTGCTGCCGCAGGCGGTGACGGTGCGTCTCGCCGTGGAAATGGGCGTCTCGCTGGGCTGGGAGCGATGGACCGGGTCGGGCGGCGCCACGCTCACGCTGGACCGCTACGGCGCTTCCGCGCCCGGCGAGGTCGTGATCAGGGAGCTCGGATTCACAACGGAGCGCGTCGCCGCCGCCGCCGAGGCGGTGCTCAATCGATCGGGCCGCCGCAGCTGACGCGGCCCGCAGAACTACACCCACAGGGAGGTCGTGCCCATGCCAGCCGCAAAGGGAAAGTACAAGGTCGTCGTGCAGCAGCCGTCGGGCGGGATCACGTTCGACCTGGCCGAGGGCGCCTACGCCATCGAGCGTGAGGCCCTGGACCCGATCGGCGCCGAGATCGTCGAAGTACCCGCGAAGACGGAGGAAGAGTTCATCGCCGCCGCGAAGGACGCCGACGCGCTGATCGCGCGCAACCGCCGCATTACCGCCGCTATCATCAAGGGCCTGAAGAACTGCAAGGTCATCGGCCTCGGCAGCGTGGGCGCCGACACGGTGGACGTCGACGCGGCCACGGAGGCTGGCATCGTCGTCACCAACGTGCCCGACGTCTTCATCGACGAGGTGGCCGACCATACGATGGCCATGTTCCTGGCCGCGCATCGCCGCCTGCGCCTGATGCATCAACTCACGGTGGACGCCAAGTGGACCGAGGGGCGGCCGTACTTCAAGGACATCCCGCGCCTCTACGGCCAGACCATCGGCCTCATCTCCTTCGGCAACGTCGCCAAGGCCGTCGCGCGCCGCTGCCACGCGTTCGGCCTGCGCGTGATCGCGTACGACCCGTTCTTGGCGGAGCTCGAGATGACCGCCGTCGGCGTCGAGCCGGTCACAAGCCTCGTCGAGCTGTGCAAGCGGGCGGACTTCCTGTCCATGCACGCCCCGCTGAACAGCGAGACGCATCACATGATGGGCGAGGCGCAGTTCAAGGCCATGAAGCCGGGCGCGATCTTCATCAACAACGGCCGCGGGCCGACGGTGGACGAAAAGGCGCTGATCGAGGCGGTCCGCCACAAGGAGATCGCCGGCGCGGCGCTCGACGTGTTCGAGCAGGAGCCGGTCGACCCGCTGAACCCGCTCCTCCACATGGACAACGTCATCGTGACGCCGCACATCGCGTCGGCGACGGCCCGCATGGCGCCCGAGACGCGCCGTCGCCTGGGCCGCGAGATCGCCACGGTCCTCCAGGGCAAGTGGCCGCGCTCGGCCGTCAACCCGGGCGTCCTCCCGCGCACATCGCTCATCCGCTGGCAGCCCTACCCGATGGGTCGCGGGCCGAACCGGTAGGGGGCGGATTGTCGACGCCCGCTCACCCTGCCCTCGCTCCGTCCGGAGGCGAGGGAGATGCGTGGGAGGGAGAGGGATGGCTGAGGGTGGGCTGATGGCAGAAAGCTTGATGGCTGTTCTGGCGCATCCGGACGACGAGACGTTCGGGCTAGGCGGAACCATCGCCACCTACGCCCGAAGGGGACACGACGTCTACTACGTGTGCGCGACGGGCGGCGAGATCGGCACGGTGGACGAGAAGTATCTGCGCGGCTTCAGGGACACAGCGGAGCTTCGGGCAGGCGAGCTCATGCGCGCCGCCAAGGTTCTCGGGATCAAGGACGTGTTCCTCCTGGGCTATCGTGATTCCGGGATGCCGAACTCGGAGGCCAACAGGCATCCCGACGCGCAGATCAACCACCCGATCGACGAAGTGGCCGGGAAGGTCGTCGCATATATCCGAGAGCTGAGGCCCGACGTGGTCATCACCCACGACCCGATCGGCGGATACAAGCACCCGGATCACGTTCACATCCACAAGGCGACCGTGCTTGCCTTCGAGAAAGCGGACGATGCCGCGTTTCACCCGGAGGCGGGTCCGCCCTTCAAGCCGCGGGCGCTGTACTACCGGATCCTTCCTCGCGGGATCGTGAGATGGACCGTGCGTCTCATGCCCTTGCTTGGCAAGGACCCGACCAAGTTCGGGCGGAATGGCGACGTGAACCTGCGCGAGCTGGCCGAGGTGGAGTTCCCCGTGCACGCGCGAGTGGACACGCGCGCGGTGGCCGGGATCAAGCGAGAGGCCGGGGCGCAGCACGCCTCCCAGGGCGGAGGCGTGCGACGCGGCCCCCTCGGATTGCTCATGAAACTATTCGGCGAACGCGAAGAATTCATGCAGGCCTTTCCGCCGATCGGAGCAGGATTCCGCCGCAAGGCCGATCTCTTCGAGGGCATCTAGGAAAGTTGTCAAACCCATTCCCTCTCCCTCACAGGGGGAGGGGCGGCTTCAGGCGAGCGCGGCGAGCGCGAAGTCTATCTGCGCCGGCTCGAGCTCTGGCGGCAGGAGCAGGACCGGCAGGTCCGCGCCTGCCCGCCGCCAGCCGGCGAGCCGCTCCTTCGCTTCGTCCGGCGTGCCGTACACGGTGAGCTCGTCCAGCAGCACCTCCGCCTCCACCGGCACGACGGCGGAGCCCCGCGTTGTGTTGGCCGCGATGACCGCCTTCACTTCGCGCTCGAAGCCAAGGCGCGAGATCGTGCGCGGGTAGAAGGGCCCCATCGAGGTGTCGCGGGGCGCGGCGGCGCGTGCCCGGCCTTCGTGAAGCAGCGCGATGCCGTCGCGCAGGCGCGAGCGCGGATAGAGAAACGGTATCCAGCCGTCGGCCAGCTCACCCGCGAGCCGCACGGTCTCGGGCGAGAGACCGGCGAGGTAGATTGGCACGCGCGGGGCCGGCGGCAGGTTGAGCCGGAGCGCGCGGGCGCCCGCGCCGGGCGAGAGCGGGACGCGCTCTCCCTTCAGCAAAGCGCGCACCTGGGTCAAGACCTGGCGCATGCGGACGACGGGAGCCGTGAAGGGCACGTCGTGGAGCCCCTCGACGAGCTGCGCGGTGCTGGCGCCGAGCCCGAGCTCGAAGCGGCCGCCCGAGATGGCGTCGAGCGTGCTGGCCGCCATGGCGATCGTGGCGGCGCTTCGATTCCACACGCCGAGGATGCCGGTGCCGAGCTGGATCTGCCGGGTGCGCGCGGCCACCTCGCCCAGCAGCACGGTCGTGTCGTGCGCCCAGGTCTCGGGCAGGTAGAAGGCCGCGTGCCCGGCCCGCTCCGCCTCGACGGCCAGGCGCACGAGCGTCTCGCGGCGGTTCTCGAGCGGCATCATGGAGAAGCCGAGCGGAGCGATCACGGTTCCGCGCTCACGAATCCTGGAGTCGGTCCCAGCGGCCGTACTCGCGCGCGGCGTCCATGAACCACTTGACGCAGTCCGGGTTGGCGCGCGGCGGCAGCTCGCACGACGTGGACAGCACGAAGCGCGAGCGGCGGCCCACGGTGTCGAGGCAGCGCCTGACCTCGGCCTCGATCTGGGGACGCGTGGCGCGCTCGAAGATCGTGACGTCGACGTTGCCGATCCCGACGACTCCCCGCTGATTGCCCAGCGTCACGAGGCGGTCGAGCTGATCCACCTGGAGCTTGGGATCGGACTGCTGGTCCAGATCGATGGTAACCGCCACGAAGCCCACGTCCATCAGGTCCTCGTGGATCTGGTGCGTGGTGCCGCAGATGTGGACGGTCGTCCCGACCTTCTTCGCCTTGAAGTAGTCGACCATCTCCTTGTGGTAGGGCTTGATGAATTCCCGGTAGGTGTCGGGACCCACCAGCGAGCACGAGGCGGTCGGGTCGGAGTAGCTGAGACCTATGCGCGTTTCCAGGACCGCGTCGCCCATGCGCTTGGCGAACTCGGTCGTGAAGCGCATCAGCTCGTGGACGAACTCCGGATCGTCGATGGTGTCGAGGCACATCATCTCCGGATTGCGCATGAGCATGGCGATGGTCCAGGGCCCGACCAGGACGGCGCCGAGCGCGCTCGGCAGCTTGGCGCTCGACAGCGCCGCGCACTGCTCGAGGAAGGCAGGCAGCCGCGCGTCCCGCTTCGGGTCGGGGATCTCCATGCGCGCGAGCAGGCCCTTGTCTTCCTGGAGCACGTGCTGGTCGATCGAGGGCACCACGTAGTCGGAGTACTTGACGTGGCAGCCCGTGGCCTCGGCCTCCTTCGCGAGATCGTTGAAGGCGATCATGATGTCTGGCTGGTAGCGCTCGTAGTAGTTCAGCATGGCCTTGGCGGCCTTCGTCGGGTTCGTGCAGTACTCCTCGATGGACAGGCCCTCGAGGCATCCGGCGAAGCAGCCCGCGATGGGATAGGCCGGCACGCGGTCGGCGAATTCGCCCTTGTAGGCGGCGACGACGCGCTCGCGCGGCGTGTACTCCGTCTTGGGTGTTTCGGCCATCGTCGTGCGCTCCTTGGTCTTCTAGTGTGCGGTCTCTTAGTGCGCACCGAGGCGCGCCCACAGCGCGCGTACGCTCTCCATGGCGGCTGCGGTCAGGGGGCCCTTGGACGCGGCGGCGACGGCGAAATCGAGCTGGGCGAGATCGGAGGTGCCGATCAGCGCCGTGGACAGCGCGTCCGTCGTGATCGCGAACCGGAAGGCGGCTTCGACGACGCTGGCGGCGTGGCCCTGGGCGACCAGCGGCTGGAAGGCCCGCGCGCGCTCAGCGTCCGTCGCATAGTCCGCACCAGAGGCGATCGGGTCCACGGCGGGAATGGCGATGGGATGCCGCGCGACCTCGCCGCTCAGCGCGCCGCCCGCCAGCACGCGGATGCCGATCGTGCCCACGCCGTGCTCGTGCGCCAGCAGCGCCAATCGGTCGAAGTCCTGGGCCGGGAAACCCGAATGGATCTCGTGAGCCAGCGTCGGGTTCAGGAGGTTGAAGCACACCTGCGCCGTGTCGATGGCGCCGCTCGCCAGCACGCGGTGGAGCGCCCCCGTCTCGCCGAGCGCCGTCACGCCGAAGAAGCGGACTTTCCCTTGCTCCTGGAGCCGCTTGACCGCGGGCACGACCTGATCCAGCACGTCGGCGACACCGATGCGCCGCTCGGTCCTGACGCGGCCGATCGGATTGTGCAGGTGGAAGAGATCGAGACGGCCCCGCCCGAGCAGCTCCAGGCTCCTCTCGACCGAGCGCGCGAGCGCGCCCGGCACATCCGCCATGTCGGCCACGCTCAGCCGGCACTTGGTGCCCACGATGACGGGTGGCTGCAGCGCGCGCAGGACGACGCCCAGGTTCTTCTCCGACTCGCCGCTGCCGTAGGACGGCGCCGTGTCGAGATAGTTGATGCCGAGCTCCACCGCGCGCGCGATGGCCCGCTCCCGATCCACCGGCTCCCCCCGCACCATCAAGCCGCCCACGTCCCCGCAGCCGAAGGCCAGCGCGGAGACTTTGAGCCCCGTCCTGCCCAGCGTCCGGTATTCCATCGGATTGGCCATGGCCGTTAACCTACACCAACTGCCGGGGTTAACGCGCCGCAGTGCTACCGCCAAGCAGTGCTACCGCCAAGCTGTGGTGCTATCGCAAGATGAGTCCGATCGACAGGGCGAGAAGGGCTCCCATGACGAAGTTGAAGATCCTCAGCCGGCGAGGCTCGTGGAGAACTCGCTGCACGGCGGCGCCAAACGCCAGCCATAGGAAGCCGCTTGGCAGCGCGGCCAGAACGAACAGGCCGCCGAGGGCGGCGGCCTGCAGGAAGGGGCTGCCGGCTCCGGCGCTGAGAAACGTGCCCGCGGCGCTCGCGCTCACGATCCAGGATTTCGGATTGACCCACTGGAAGATCGTGGCGCCGAGGTAGCCGACCGGCTTGCCGCCGGAGATCGAATCGACACGGCTGGTGGACGTCGCGATCTTCCATGACAGCCAGAGCAGAACCGCGGCGCCGCCCCAGTTGAGAGCCCGGAGCAGCAGGGGATGCCCGAGCACGAGGCTTCCCATACCGAGGGGCACGAGGAAAAGCATCAAACCCATGCCGGTCGAGACCCCAAGGAGGCAGGGAAGTCCCTTCAGGACGCCTCCGTGGGCGCCGGCCGCGGTCAGCATGATATTGCTGGGCCCCGGCGTGACGGCGGCCACGACGGCGAAGAGAAGAAAGGCCACGACCTGTTCTGATGTCGTACGCTACCTCCGTGATGCCCCTCAAGCAGACCAGATCGGGCGCCGTCGGTCTTGAACGATCGTGCCACGAGTCCGCGCCGAGCTGGATCGCCAGCACGGTGCCCGTCGATGGCGTCGAGCTGTTCAGCGCGTGGTTCTCCGGCGAGGCCTACGAGAAGCATCGCCACGACACGTACGCCATCGGCGTGACCGACTCGGGCGTCCAGGTCTTCGACTACAGGGGCTCGGTCCATGCGAGCACCCCGGGCCAGGTGGTCGTGCTGTATCCCGACGAGGTACATGACGGGCGCGCGGGTGGCGGCGACGGCTTCGGCTACCGGATTCTCTACGTGGAGCCCTCCCTGCTGGCCGACGCCGTACGGACCCTGCGCGGCAGGCCCTACCCGCTGCCGTTCCTCGACGAGCCGGTGTCGACCAACGCGATCCTGTCGGAGGCCATCGACGAGGCCTTTCGTTTCCCCCTTGAGTCGCTGGCCATCGACAGCCTCATCGTGGGCCTTGCCAGGGGATTGATGGCTGGAGAGCGGAACGGGACCCGGCCGCCGATCTCGCGACGCGTAGACGCGTCTGCGGTGGAGAGGGCCCGGCGGTTCCTGGACGCGCAGAGGACCCGCGTCGTGCATTCGGCGGAGCTCGAGTCCGTCACGGGCTTGACCCGTTACGACCTGTGCCGCCAGTTCCGGATCATGCTCGGGACGAGCCCGTACCGCTACCTGCTGATGCGTCGCCTCGAGCTCGCGCGGGACCGGATTCACCAGGAGCGCCCTCTGGCCGAGGTCGCGTGCGACGCGGGCTTCGCCGATCAGGCGCACTTCACCCGCGTATTCAAGTCGGCGTTCGGACTGACGCCGGCGCGCTACCGCGCGCTCCGGGCGAGTGAGGCGGCGCCGCGGCCTACATGAGCAGCCGGACCAGATGGTCGGGCTGGCTCAGCATCGGATAGTGGCCGGTGTCCATCTCCGTGTAGGAGGCTTTCAGGCGCTCTGCAGTCCGGCGCTGGTGTGACTCCGGAGGGTTGCGGGCCTGGCGGCAGCGGATCACCGCCGCCGTCCACGGGCGCTCCCAGAAGCCCGTCGCCTCCATGGGAGCCTCGAGCGCCGCGATGGGGTGCGGCGTGTAGCGCTCGAGCGCCCACGCGCGGGTGGCGGGCTCGAGATCGGCGAACATCCGCCCCTCCACGTCCTTGCGGGTCGGAGCCGTGCTGATCTCGGTCACCTCGTTGGCGGCGGGACGGTTGACGATGTCGGCGACGCGCTCTCCGGGCAGGAGCGCCAGCGCGTCCACGAAGACGAGGCGCGCGATCCGGTCCGCCGCCAGCTCCGCCGCCTTGCAGATGACCATGCCGCCCGAGCTGGTGCCGACGAGGACGACACCGCGGAGATCTTCGTAGAAGAGGAGCCGCGCGACCTCATCGGCGTGCGTGGCGACGGTGATGCCGGAGCGAATCTGGTCTCGCCGTTCTGCGCAGCCGTCGAGCGTCGGCGCGTAGACCGCATGACCGGCGCTCCGCAGGCCCTGCGCCACGTGTTTCCAGATCCAGCCGCCCTGATATGCTCCGTGGATCAGCACGTAGTTCACGAGGCGATTCTCCTCACGGTAGGGGTGCGGGACTGCTACTCTCATTGACCGACAGGAATACCGTGTGACCAGAGAAAAGTCCAGCGACGTGTCGGGAGAAGGAAAAATTCGACTGATCGACCTGAGGCCGGGCGAGGGAAGGGCGGTCTGCTGGTCGTGGCTCTATTTTTTCTCGATCCTGTCCGCGTACTACGTCATCCGGCCGATTCGCGACGAGATCGGCGCGGCCGGGGGGATCGAGAACCTGCCCTGGCTCTTCACGGCCACGCTGTGCGGCATGCTGATCGTCAACCCGCCCTATGCCGCGCTCGTCGCCCGGCTGCCGCCGATCCGGTTCATCTCGTGGACGTACCGGTTCTTCATGGCGAACCTCGTCATCTTTCTGATCCTCCTCGGGACGACGGACGGGCCCGTCAACCAGTGGACGGGCCGGGCCTTCTACGTCTGGGGCGCGATTTTCAACCTCTTCGTGGTGTCCGTGTTCTGGGGTTTCCTGGCGGACGTGTTTACCAGCGGGCAGAGCCGGAGGCTCTTCGGCTTCATCGCCGCGGGCGGCACGATAGGCGGCATCGTCGGATCGTCTCTCACATCACTGCTGATCGAGCACCTGGGGCGGAGCCGGCTCCTGCTGGTCTCGGCCGTGCTGCTCGAGGTCGCGGTGTTCAGCGTGCGGCGCCTGGCAAAGATCTCGCGAGGCCTGCGCGAGCGTCACGGGGCGCCGGATGACGAGGTGCCCGTCGGTGGCGGCGTCTGGTCGGGCTTCGTGCATGCCCTGCGCTCGCCCTACCTGCTGAACCTCACCGTGTACATGCTGCTCTTCACGATCCTGTCCACGTTCCTCTACTTCCAGCAGGCCGACATCGCGAAGAAGGCCTTCGTCGACCGGGCCGCGCGCACGGCGTTTTTCGCCAACATCGACCTGGCGGTCAATGTCCTGACACTGATGATTCAGCTTCTTCTGACGGGGCGCATCATCCGGCGCCTGGGCGTCGCGCTCACGCTGACGCTGCTGCCGGCGCTCAGCGTCGCAGGATTTGCCGCGGTCGGGCTCGCGCCCACCCTGTGGCCGATCGTCACCTTCCAGGTCTTGCGCCGGGCGGGCAATTTCGCGGTGGCCCGCCCCACGCGGGAGACCTGCTTCACGGTGCTGCCGCGCGAGGACAAGTACAAGGCCAAGAGCTTCATCGACACGTTCATCTACCGCGCGGGCGATCAGGTCGGGGCGTGGTCCTACGCTGGGCTGGCGTTTTTCGGGCTCGGGCTGGCGGGGATCAGTTTCGCCGCGGTGCCGATCTGCCTCGTCTGGCTCGTCAACGGGCTCTGGCTTGGCCGCCGCAACGAGGCGCTGGCCCGCGATCCGCTGCGCCTCCATCCCGACTCCGGTGCTCAGGCCCCTCTTCTGAAGTAGTCGGACATCTTCCCCCGCGTCGCCTCGTCCGGCAGCGGGCCGGAGGCGGCGCCCATGTTGTCGGCCATGTGCGTGGGATTGCGCGTGGCCGGGATGACGCATGTGACGGCCGGCTGGGCGAGAATCCATTTCAGGAAGAACTGCGCCCAGCTGGCGCAGCCGATGTCCTTGGCCCAATCGGGAAGGGGCCGGCCCTTGACCTGGCGGAACATCGCGCCTTCGGCGAATGGGCGATTGACGATCACCGCTGCGCCGCTGTCGGCCGCGACGCGGAGCAGCCGCCGATCGGCCTCGGGCTCGGCCATGGAGTAGTTGACCTGGATGAAGTCGACATCGCCCCGCTTGACGTATCGCTCGAGGTCCGCGTGCGCGCCGGCATGGTAGTGGGTGACGCCCGCATAGCGGATGCGGCCCGCCGCTTTCCACTCCCGCAGGGTCTGAAGATGCGTGTCCGCGTCCACGAGGTTGTGCACCTGCATGAGATCCAGCCGCTCGACGCGGAGCTTCTTCATCGAGTCTTCCATCTGGCGGATGCCGGCCTGCCTGCCGCTCGTCCACACCTTCGTCGCGATGAAAAGCTTCGCGCGCGCCCCCAGCTCTGCCGCGAGCTGTCCGGTGACCGATTCCGACGAGCCGTACATCGGCGAGCTGTCGACGGCGCGCCCTCCGAGCTCGACGAAGACCTTGAGCGTCTCCTTGGCCTGCGCCATCCCGGCGGCGTCGCCGGCCACGTCGAACACTTGCCACGTGCCCAGGCCGATCGCGGGAATGGCTTCGCCCGTCTTGGGAATGGGCCGTTCGAGCGTCGCGCCGCCGAGCGATCGGGACGGCATAAGCAGGGCTCCCAGGGTGACGGCGCCGCCCATGATGAAGGCGCGCCGGGTTTGATGCGCGTTCATGACAATGGTGATGGTAGGGGATCGCAGGCGGTCTCGCAACGAGTCGCCCACTTGACGGCGCGGCGCGCGCGTCCCACTATCGTGGGCCAGCGATCCCACCAGGAGGAGCCATCCATGCAGCTGATCGTGGACGCCCAGATCCACATATGGAAGAACCACAAGCCGACGAACGCGAACCATCGTCAGGTCAGCGATTTCACGGCGGACGACGTGCTGAAGGAGATGGACGAAGCGGGCGTGAACGCCGCGGTGATCCACCCGCCCGGGTGGGATCCCGATTCCAGCGCGCTTGCCGTCGAGGCCGCGCGCCAGCATCAAGAGCGGTTCGGGATTTTAGGAAACTTCCCGCTCGACCGCCCGGATAGCCGGACGGGGATCGACAGGCTGAAGGGCCGGCCGGGGATGCTCGGCTTGCGGTTCGCGCTGCTCCAGCCGCACCAGCAGACCTGGCTGACGGATGGAACGCTCGATTGGCTCTGGCCAATGGCCGAGCGCGCCGGCATGCCGGTCGCCCTGATCGGGGGCAATCTCCTTCCGGGAGTGACCCAGATCGCTCCACGCCATCCGGGCCTGAAGCTCATCGTCGATCACTTCGGGCGGCCCGACAAGGCATGGTCGAACCTGCCGGAGCTGCTCGCGACAGCGAAATTTCCCAACGTGGCGCTGAAGGCCACGGGCGCGCCGAGCTACTCCAGCGAGGCCTACCCGTACCGCGACATCCACGGGCACATCCGCCGGCTCTACGACGCCTTCGGGCCCGAGCGGATGTTCTGGGGCACCGACATCACGCGGATGCCGTGCTCGTGGAAGCAGTGCGTGACGATGTTCACCGAGGAGCTGCCGTGGCTGTCGGCGAGGGACAAGGAGCTGATCATGGGCCGCGCCCTCTGCGCGTGGCTCGGCTGGAAGCTGGCGGCCACATGAGCTACCTGCTTACGAGCGCGCGGATCATCGATGGCACGGGCCGCGGGCCTTTTGTCGGGGCCGTCCGCGTGGAGGGCAACCGTATCACCCGAGTCACTCCGGGCCCGACGGCGCCGGCGCCCGACGGCGCCACGGTCATCGACTGCGCCGGCGCGACGTTGATGCCGGGCCTCATCGAATCACATGCGCACATCGGCCTGGCCGACCTCGGCTCGCTCGACCTGACGCGCCTGCCCATCGAGGAGCACATGCTCATCACGGTGCGCAACGCGCGCACTATGCTCGACTGCGGCTACACGAGCGCGTTCTCGGCAGGGTCGCCCAAGCCGCGCCTGGACGTCGTGCTCAAGCGCGAGATCGAGGCGGGCCGCGCGCCTGGGCCGCGGCTTCTCGCGAACGGGCCCGAGATCACGGTCACGGGAGGGCTCGGGGACAACAACCTGCTCCACCTGCCGCACTACGAGACGCCATCCTTCGCGTGGGTCGCCGACGGGCCGGATGCGATCCGCCGCGTTTGCCGCCTGCTCGCCCGTGAAGGGGTGGACCTCCTGAAGCTCAACCTCTCGGGTGACATGGGCACCTCGGCGTGGTCCTCCGAACAGACGCCGATGTCGGATGCCGAAGCCGAGGCGGCCATGGAGGTCGCGCGGGCGGGCGGACTGCGTGTCGCCGCCCATTGCCGGAGCGCGGAATCCGTGCTGATGGCCTTGCGCCACGGCGTCGAGGTCATCTACCACGCCAACTACGCCGACGAGCGCGCCCTGGACGCGCTCGAGGCCGCGCGCGACAGGATCTTCGTCGGCCCCGCGCTCGGCATCACGTACAACCTGAGCCAGGCGGCGGGCCAGTGGGGCCTGACCGCCGAGCGGTCCCGCGTCTTCGAGCGCGAGCTGGAGGTCACGGTCGAGGCCGTCGCGCGCATGCGCAAGCGCGGCATCCGCGTGCTGCCCGGCGGCGACTACGGGTTCCCATACACGCCGCACGGCACCTACGCCCGCGATCTCTGGCTCTTCGTCAAGATTCTCGGCTTCTCCGCCATGGACACGCTCGTGGCCGCGACAAAGCTCGGCGGCGAGATCATGGGGCGTCCCGGCGAGCTGGGCGTCGTCGCCGAGAGCGCGCTGGCCGACCTCCTGCTGGTGGATGGCGATCCGCTGGCCAATATCGAGATTCTCCAGGACCGCGGCGCGCTCCGCATGATCATGAAGGACGGCACGTTCCACAAAACGTCCGCTTGATGCCGGCGCTGACGCTCAGCGACGGCCAGGTCGTGACGTACGACGAGTATGGCGTGGGGCCGATCCTGATGCTCGTGCACGGCTCGCCGGGCACCTCCAGCACGTGGCAGGCCGTCGGCAAGCGCCTGTCGGACCGCTTTCGCATCATCGCGGCGAACCTTCCTGGGTACGGGGGAACAACCCCGGAAGCGCCGGAAGCGCCGCCCAGTGTGTCCCATGCCGCCGCGCTGCTCGAGGCGGTCATCCGCGAGACGGGCACGCCCGATGTCCTCGCCGGGCATTCGTACGGAGGCGCCGTCGCGCTGGTCGTCGCTTTGCGCGGTCATGTCAGGCCGAAGGCTCTCGCACTCTTCGAGCCCGTGTGCATTCCGATTCTCTTGTCGATCGGTGAGGCGGAGGCGTATGCAAGCACCAAACAGATCTTCGACGACTACATCCGCGCCTTCGAGGGCGGCGATCGTCAGGCCGCTCGCACGATGATCGACTTCTGGTTTGGCGCCGGCGCCTTCGAGCGGATGCCGGTCCCGCTGCGGGACTTCCTTCTCGACAATTCCGCGGCGAACATTCACGACGTGCGCGCGAGCTTTCGCGAGCGGTATTCTCCGGCTGCGATGCGGGCGCTCGATTTTCCGGTCTTGACCGTCTACGGAAGCGACAGTCCTGACACGAGCCACAGGGTGGCAAGCGCCGTAACCGCTCTGGCGCCGAAGGGCTCGCTGGTCCGCGTGGAGGGAGCGACGCATTCCCTTGTCACGACCCACAGCGCCGAGGTCGCACGGCTTCTTGCGGCCTTGGTGGCCCGCGACGCCGCTCTTGATCAGCCGGAGAAGCTATAGCGGGGGCCGGCGGCGGCAATGTCCACTTCGGGCAGCGTCAGGAATACGTGCCGCCCGATCGGCTGATTCTCTCGAAGGGCGCCGCGTACTGCAGCGGCCCGCCGCGCAGCCGCTCCCCCGCGATGGCGGGCTGGTAGGCCTCCATGATCTCGTAGAGAACGAGACCGGCCTGCTCCTGTTCCTTCACGACGCAGCTCACCGCGTCCAGGTACTGCTCGCGTAAGCGCGAGTCGCCGAGCGCCTCCTTGAAGAGCCGCCCCCGCAAGACCTCCGTGAACCAGGACGGCCGCGGCCACGAGCCGGTCACCGTCGTCGGCAGCGTCAGATCGTGCGTGGCGTTCAGCATGGTCGGCTCCTCCCGGGCGAGAGGTGAGCACGACTTGCTGAAGCTGTAGCCCGGGCTAGCGTGTGCGGGAGAGCGCCGCGACGAGGGCGAGGACGGTGCCGCCGATGGGTACGATCAGGATCGCGACGAGAATGACCCACGACTTCGCGTGGGCGAAATTGAGCGTCGCGCCCAGCCCGGACAGCTTGGGCACCCAGATGCGCGGATCCTTCGGGTTGCTGTAGGTGAAGCCGTTCCAGCCCTCGAGTCCGGCGAGCTGATCGGTACGGTGCAGGTAACGGTAGACCGCCTTGAGCGCCCATACCGCCCAGACAATGGCGCTGACGATGACGATCATGCCGAGACCGAGCGTGCGTCCCGTGCCGAGACCGGGGAGCCACGTAGGCGGCATGACCAGCAGCGCCATGTAGATGGCGATGGCAAGGCTGACGACGCGGGTTATCCCGGCGGTCGCGTCGAGAATGGCCCGGGCGGCCCCGGGTGAGGCATCGAATCCCGACGCGAGGCGCTGGCGCGACATGCATGCCCGCGCGGCCCATTCGAGGAAGACGGCCACTGCCAGCAACATGATCAGCGTCAGCGCCCAGACTTTTGTGAGCGCGGCGGTCACCGGCGCTCCTCGTCCACCGGTCATGAGAACGATGACCCCGGCGCCGGCCAGGACGATGAAGGGCCACCACCTGATCTGATCCAGCGCTCCCACGGGTGCGCCGGATGCATCCGGGCGGGGCTGTGAGGTCGACATAGTTCAGGCTAGCACGTTCGGGCCATCTTGAGCCCACCCCGGGGAGACGCTATCCTGCGTTGCATATGTCGACGCGGTACGGCTACCTCACGGTCGATGTCTTCACCGAGCGCGCGTTCTCGGGCAACCCGGTCGCGGTCATGCTGGACGCGAAGGGCCTGAGCACGGACGACATGCATCGCGTGGCCGCGGAGTTCAACTATTCCGAATCCACGTTCGTTTTCCCGCCGGACGACCCCAGTCACACCGCGCGGGTCCGGATCTTCACGCCTAGGGACGAGATCCCGTTCGCCGGCCACCCGAACGTCGGGACGGCCTTCGCGATCACGCACCTCGCGGAGCGGAATGGGAAGACGATCGGACCGATCCTGCTCTTCGAGGAAGGCG
>WNFP01004271.1_pt1 | contig 18276 bp, 18 predicted proteins | sample 5400201 | NCBI WGS metagenome assembly WNFP01 (sample SAMN13153355, study PRJNA577476) | soil metagenome | isolation source: 115 cm saprolite under Madrone tree | place: USA:California | collected 2016-06-14 | reverse complement strand
CGAGCTTCTTCTGCGTGGCCAGTTCTTCCAGCGCGGCGCGGAAAGTTTCGCTCCGCACGCGCTTGCCCAGGCTGGCGCGCAAATCCTCGCGCGAGATTCCCGGCAGCAAAGGATTTTCCTTCTGGAATTTGGCGACTTTTTCGGTAATTTTCTTGCGCACTTCTTCAAACAATTTTCCCGAGACCAGCACCAGCGGTTCGGCCGAAACCGTTCTTACGCGTCCCGTTCCGTGAAGTTTTTCTACGGTTCCCTGGATTTCCTTTTCCGTCCATCCCGTCCGCGCCACGATCTCTTCGTACCCCAGCCCCAGCAGCGCCCGCTCCGTCATCGCCGCCAGGGTTTCCTCGCCGTTCTGCCGCTCGATCGTTTCAAGAAACGCCGCGCGTCCCGTATCGCGCAGCATCGGCCGCCGCGCCAGCGGATCCAGCACGGCGCCTCCGCCAATCGTCACTACCGGCGAAAACTGCCGCACGATGAAGCGGTCGCCCGGAAGCACCAGCACTTCATCCTGCAGCTTCAAGTTTGCGACCGCGCTGGCACCCGGCGGCAGTTCTTTCTCTCCGTGAAAAAATACTTCCGCGATTGTCTCCACCGTCCCCGCATGAAAGTGCACCCGCGAGCCTTGCTTCATTTTTCTGGCGGAACGCAGCAACTCCAGCCGGACATCGATCCGGCGCGTCTTCCGGAACTTTCCCGGCGTCGCCAGCACCATTCCGCGTCTCAGCGCGGTGTGCTCGATTCCCGCGAGGTTCACCGCTGTCCGCTGTCCCGGTGTCGCGCGCTCCACGGTTTTTCCGCCGGATTGCACGCCGCGCACGCGCAGCCACTCGCCGCGCGGAAACAGTTCCACTTCATCGCCCGGGCCCACGCTTCCGGAAATCAGCGTGCCTGTGACCACGGAACCGAATCCTTTCATCGCGAACGCGCGATCAATCGGCAGCCGGAAATATCGCGCTGCATCCTTCGCAGACGCGTTTGCTGCCGCATCGCTCAGTGCTCTCTTCAGCTCGCCGAGTCCGGCTCCAGTTTTCGCGCTCACCGGCACAATCGGTGCTTTTTCCAGAAACGATCCTCGCAGGAATTCCTCCGCTTCCAGCCGCACCAGTTCCAGGGTTTCGCTGTCCACCATGTCGCTCTTCGTGAGCGCCACAACACCGCGCTTCACTCCCAGCAACCGGCAAATATCGAAATGCTCGCGCGTTTGCGGCTTGATGGATTCGTCCGCCGCGATCACCAGCAGTAGCACATCAATCCCCGCCGCACCCGCCAGCATATTGCTGACAAATCTTTCGTGCCCCGGCACATCCACAAAACCGAAGCGCACATCATTTTCTTCCAGGAATGCAAAACCCAAATCAATCGTGATTCCGCGGCGCTTCTCCTCGGCGAGACGATCCGGATGCGTTCCGGTCAGCGCTTCGACCAGCGTCGATTTGCCGTGGTCGATGTGCCCGGCCGTGCCAACAATTACGCTCTTCGTCGGAGTAGACATGGATGAACGTGCGCGGGTCTTGCGCGCTTTGGATGCTACTGGAGGAAAGAATCGGGGGTCAAACTTCGCAAGCTACTTCGCGGCAGCGATTTCCTCGACGATGGCTTGCGCCGCCGCGCGGGGATCTGGTGCAGCAAGAATCGGCCTGCCGACCACTAAGAAATCGGCGCCGGCGCGAATCGCTTCGGTAGGTGTGGCTTTGCGGGCCTGATCTTCTGATTTGGATTCCACTGCCGAATCTTTCGGGCGAACGCCGGGCGTCACGATCAGGAAATCGCGGCCGCAAGCCTTGCGAATCGCTCTTGCTTCCAGCACCGAAGCGACGACACCATCGACGCCGGCTTTCTTTGCAAGTTGTGCCAGTTTCACAACACGGACTCTGGGAGCGCCGCCGATCCCAACTTCCTTCATCGTTTTCTGATCCATGCTCGTCAGGATTGTCACCGCCAAGAGGCGCGGCCGGTCGGCGCCCATCGGCACGCCTGCGCTGATGGCCTGCACCGCGGCTTCAAGCATGGCTTTTCCGCCGAGCGCGTGCACGTTGACGAGCTGCACTCCCGTCATCGCCGCCGAGGAAAGCACGGCGCCGGCAACGGTGTTAGGAATGTCGTGGAATTTCAGGTCGAGAAAAATGCCGGTGCCGAGCGCCGCGACTTCCTTGACGGCAGCGGGCCCCGCGGCGGTAAAGAGCTGGTTGCCAATCTTGAACATACCTACAAGATCGGCAACCTGCTTTGCGAATTTCACCGCGGTGGATAAAGAATCAAAATCGAGTGCGACGATCAGACTGCTGCGGGGATGGGCGTCGAAGGTCAAGGTCATAGTTGACCCCGACTCCTTCGGGGTCAATGCTTCTCGGGTAGTGCCATAAGCTCGAGCCGGACCTGGCTCACGCCCGAATGGATCAAGCCGATTCTCCGGGCGACACGATAGGATACATCAATTTCGCGCCCTTCTTGATAGGGACCCCGGTCATTGATACGTACCAGCTCAAACTTGCCGTTCCGGGGGTTCACCACACGGACGAGAGAGCCAAAGGGCAGATTGGGGTGTGCCGCTGTGAGGGCTTCGGAGTCGAAGCGCTCGCCATTGGCGGTCTTGCGTCCATTGAACCCGGGGCCATACCAACTGGAATTACCCACCCAAGTCTTAATCGGCTTGATGGGTTTATTCAGATGCGCTACGAGGGGTGCTTCCATCGCCGGAGCGATGAGGAACATAAGGAGGACCCAGCGCAGTGCAGCCCAGCTCATGAAAAGTCTGTGTCTCATAGTGTGTTCTTTGTGCTACTCGGATCCAAAAAAGTGTAGCGAAAAAGACTCATTATGTCAACCATTTTCTGCTTGAAATTTGTCCTTTATCTCTATCAAAGTAAACGCTTTAGCTTCGAATAGTACGTTAGTAAGGGTGGCGACAAGTCGCTCACTGGCCCTCGGGTCAGCAAAGCTGGCCGTTCCGACCTGTACCGCCGAAGCGCCTATAGCCAGGTAATCAAGCACGTCCTCGACCGTCTCGATGCCTCCCAGCCCTAGGATTGGTGTCTTGACGGCCTTCAGCGTTTCCCAAACCAGCCTCAAAGTAATGGGTTTAATGGCGGGGCCTGATAAGCCACCGGTTTTGTTCCCCAATCGGGACTTCCCGGTGCGGAAGTCTATGGCCATTGCTGGGTAAGTGTTTGCCACCGTCAGCGCGTCCGCTCCAGCTTCCTCGGCGGCCCGGCCAATAAGTCCAATATCTGTAACCAGAGGGGAGAGTTTGACCCAAAGGGGTCTCTTGGAGGCCGCTTTTCGGGCGGCCCCGACCACTTCGGCTACCAAGGCGGGGTCGCTGCCGAACTGCATACCCCCCTTCTTGACGTTGGGGCAGGAAATATTGAGTTCGTAGCCAGCAAGGCCCTCGGCATCTTCCAGGACCCGGATCACTTCGACGTAGTCCTCAATGCTACAACCGAAGACGTTGGCTATGACCGCCGTATCGAATTTTCGCAGGACCGGGAGTTTTTCGGCTACAAAGGCACGGACCCCGACATTCTGGAGCCCGACGGCGTTGAGCATCCCCGAGGCGGTCGGGAAGAGCCGGGGGGCGGGGGCGCCCTCGATGGGTTCGCGGGAAAGGCCCTTGGTAACTAAGCCGCCGAGGCGGTTCAGGTCAACGAGGTGGGCGAATTCGAGGCCGTAACCGAAGGTTCCGCTGGCGGCAAGAATTGGGTTACGCAGGCGCAACGCGCCAATTTTTACGCTGAGGTCAACGGCACCTGCGGAGCTCACTTCGTCGAAAGGATAACACGAAGCCGCCGTGACTCGGCTAAAATCTGGCATCGGTCAGTCAAGGGCGGGTTCGCTCGCTACCCCATTGACTCGAGCAACGGTGTCTCCAAGGGACGCAATCTCCGTTGGTGCGCAAAAGGCTACGCCTTACTCGTTTTCCGGGAGTTCTATGTCAATAAAGGCGTCTGCGCCGATGACCTCGAACTCGGACCGCGCCAGCATACTGTCGATGGGCTGAAGAATTCTGCCCACCTTTTCGGTTGATTCGGAACTTATCACCTGTACAGGCGGATCGGGCCACTGAAAAGCTTTAGGCTCTTGCTATCGATTTCGGTCATGAGGACTGGCTCATCCGCATCAACTTGTGGGTCAACAATGCATAGGCCAAAGCGTTTTGCTAATCGCTCGACGAAGGGCATTGCCTCATAGCCAAAGAAACTTGGGCGGTTGAAGTTAAGACCGAACGAAAGGCCTGAATCGAAATACTCATTCGGAACTGGAGAGTTCTCAAGGGTTTCCGAACCTTGAGGGTCAAAATCAAAACTGAAATAGACTCCGGTCGTTGGATTCTCGTACCAGAGCTGGCTGCCTTTCCGGGAGAAGTTCTCGATCCCGACAGCCCATGTCGCGACAGCTTCAAAGTCTAGTCTCTCCTTCTTGAGCCAACAGAAATAGAGATCAAAGCTCATATGGGTCTAGTTGCGAGGTGCCCCGAGAGAAGATTTTGCTGGAGCGGACGTAGATGCCGGTCTCTTCAGGGCTTCGGCGAGGACGTGGCCGTCGCGGGAGGAGAGGGTGATTCCGCAGAGGGCGGCGAGGGTTGGGGCGATGTCGGCGGGGGTGATGGGTTGGAAGTATTGGCCGGGCTGGATGCCGAAGCCCATCAGCAGGACGGGGACGTGCTGATCGTAGTTGTAGGGCACGCCGTGGCCGGTGCCGTAGGAGCGCTGCTTTCCGGTTGGCGTGCCGTCCAGGAGCCAATAGGGTTTTGGCAGGATGAATAGATCGCCGCTGCGGCCGGGGAAATAACTGTTGGCCATGGCGCGGTGCACGGGACTTTGCGTGGCGGGGCGGTCGCGCAATTCTTCGGCGCGATAGACGGCGGCGACGCCGGGTTGCGCCAGCGCGGCATCCAAAACGACCTGCAATGCGGCGTGATCCTGCTGTAATTTGTCATAAACGCCGGGGGCAAAATAAATATCACTGCCGCTGATCCGTGCAACGGCCGGTTTTGCATAGTTGAATGGTTCGACGGCTTTTTCGATTCTTTCCTGCAACTCGGGCAGATGCAGGACGCCGGCGTCGGCGCCAGTTTTTTGCATGTCTTCCGGAATGGGGACGACCCCGTGATCGGCGCTCAGCGCAACGACATAATTTCCGCGGCCGACTTTCTGATCCAGATGCGCGAAGAGGTCGCCGAGATCTTTGTCCAGTCGCACAAGGATGTCCTGGATTTCGCGGCTGCGGGGGCCGAATTCGTGGCCGACGTAATCGACGGAAGAGTAGCTGACGGCGAGAAAATCGGTTCCGGCGGCTTTGCCAAGATTTAGGGCATCGACGGCTTTTTCGGCGAGTTCCGTCAGGGCCGTATCGGCGTAGGGGCTGGACGCCCATTGCTCGTAAAACGCGCCGTCCGGTTCACCGACGCCCATTTTTCCGCGAAGCGGATGGGGAAATGTGAGATCCCAGCCGTCGGGAGGAACGGCGCCGAGAGCTTTCTCGCCATACCAATAAGCGCTTTCCGGGAGTGAAAGTGACCAGGTCTTGCCGAAGTCCGCTTTCGCGGGATGCGACTTTGCTTGTTCCTCGATGAAAGGCTGCGTGCCGTAGGGGCTCGAGGTTACCCAGGCACCGCCGTCGAACCAGGTGGCGGCGTCGGCTTTGTGTCCGGCCATGGTGATAGCCGCGCGGGCCTTCAGGGAAAAGGTCACGATGCGCGTTGTTTCACTGGTCTGAAACTTCAATTCCTCGGCAAAGGAAGGCACGGCCAGCCGCCAGGCTGTGTCAGCGCCTTTCGGAGTGGCGCCGGCATAGCCGGTGTTTTTTACGCTGGGATCCGGGTCGGCGGTGCAGGTGACCATTTTTTGTTCCTTGCGGTCCCACCAGGCGTTGGCGACCATCCCGTGGGTTGCGGGAAATGCTCCGGTCGAGATAGTGGCGTGGCCGACGCAAGTTTCCGTGGCGGCGTAGGGAAAGGCCGCGTCGCGGAACCAAGCACCTTCCTCGACGAGGCGCTTAAGGCCGCCGGTCCACTGACCGAGAAATTTGTCCACGTAGTCGCCGCGCATCTGGTCCACCACCAGCAGGACCACCAGCTTGGGCTTCGCTGGCACCCTTGGCGATGTCGCGGCCGGGGGCCGCGTTTGCGCGCCCGTCAGCGAAGAGAATGTGAAGATCAGTGCCGATAGAACGAGAGCACTTATAGTTCGGTGTCCGATCGAATTCGTCCTGCGAGCCATGGCCAGCTATGCCTCCCCACTCCGCCGCGGAGTCTAGCACGTCCAGTTTACAGCGGTGTGTAACTGGAGCGGATTGACCGTGGCGCGGCCACCAATGGTACGATTACCCGGCCATGCGCATCGTCGAAAAAAGCCAATTGATGTCGGCGCCGGAAATTGACCGCACACTGCAGCGGCTGGCGCATGAAATCGTGGAGAAAAGCGGCGGAACCAAAAATCTGGCGTTGATCGGGATCGTCCGGCGGGGCGTACCGCTGGCGCAGCGGATTGCGCAGGCCATGCGCGGGATTGACGGCGTGGACGTGCCCGTGGGCGTGCTGGACATTACGCTGTATCGAGATGACCTTTCGAAAGTGGCACCGCAGGCGGTGCTGCGCTCTTCGAACATTCCTTTTGGCGTTGATAACATGAACCTGGTATTGGTCGATGACGTCCTGTACACCGGCCGGACAATTCGCGCGGCGATGAACGGGATATTTGATCTGGGCCGCCCGAAGCGCGTCTCGCTTTGCGTGCTCATCGAGCGCGGCCATCGTGAAATGCCGATCGAGGCGAGTGGAATAGTTTTGGGATTGGCGTTCGAATGACCACATTACCTTCAGAGAAGGGACATTGACTCACCGCTTCCGCGATTTGCTGGCCCTCGAACCGCTCACGGCGGACGAACTCGGCTTTCTTCTCGATCAAAGCAAGCCTTTTCAGGAAATCCAGAAGCATCCGCTGAAAAAATTGGCGACGCTGCGCGGGAAGACGGTGGCGCTGGCGTTCTTCGAAACGTCGACGCGCACGCGCATCAGCTTTGGGACGGCCGCATCGCGCCTCGGCGCGGACACCATGAACTTGCAGGCAGAGGCCTCCAGCTTGAAAAAGGGGGAGACGCTGCTCGACACGGTTTTCAATCTCAACGCCATGAAGCCGGATTGCCTGGTGATGCGGCATGCGGCATCGGGCGCGCCGCATTACGTGGCGCGGCATCTGGATATTCCGGTGGTGAACGCTGGGGACGGCACGCACGAACATCCCTCGCAAGGCTTGCTGGACGCGCTGACAATTCGCGACCGGCTGGGGACGATCAAGAATTTGAATGTGACGATTCTGGGCGACATTCTGCACAGCCGCGTGGCGCGTTCGAACATTCATCTGCTGGGAAAATTCGGCTGCCGCTTCACGCTGTGCGGACCGGCAATGTGGGTTCCGCGAGAGCTGGAGAAAATCGCACCGGGGACGGCAATTCGCTGCGTGTACCGGATCGAGGAGGCGCTCGAAGGCGCGCACGTGATCATCATGCTGCGCGTGCAGACGGAGCGGCTGGATGATCCGCCGCTTTCCGCCAACGATTACATCCTTCTCTATCAACTCAACGCTGAGCGGCTCCGCCGCGCCAACCGGGACGCCATCGTTCTGCATCCCGGCCCTATCAACCGAGGCTTCGAAATCACCCCGGAAGTCGCCGACGGGCCGCAGTCGTGTGTGCTCGAACAGGTCACCAACGGGGTGGCGGTTCGCATGGCTATTCTCTATCTGCTGACCAGCGGCGCTACGGAGGCTGCCACTCATCCCGCGCTCGAAGTAAAACCCAAGGAATCCGCCAATGCTACTGATTAAGAACGGGCGCGTGGTCGACCCGGCATCCAAGACGGACGCAACTCTCGACCTTCTGCTGGATGGGGAGAAGATAAAGGAAGTTGGGCCGGCTGGGAAAATTGCCGCGCCTGCTGACGCGGAAATTTTTGACGCCAGCGGCCTGATCGTCGCTCCCGGCTTTATCGATATCCACGTGCACTTGCGCGAGCCGGGACAGGAGTCTTCGGAAACCATCGAAACAGGCACGCGAGCGGCGGCGCGCGGCGGGTTCACGGCGGTCTGCTGCATGCCGAATACGAAGCCGGTGAACGACAATGCTTCCGTCACGCGGTTCATTGTGGATCGCGCGAAGGTTGCCGGCAGCGTTCGTGTGTGGCCGATTGGGGCGGCGTCGGTGGGGAGCAAAGGCGAAGCGATTGCCGAAATCGCGGCCATGAAGGAAGCGGGGATCGTGGGCGTTTCCGATGATGGAAAACCGATCGCCACGGCAAAGCTCGCGCGGCAGGTGATGGATTATTGCCGGTCGCTGTATCTTCCGGTGATCGAGCATTCGGAGGATGTTTCGCTGGCTGCGGGCGCGGTGATGCGCGAGGGAGTGACTTCGACGCGGTTGGGGCTGCGTGGGATGCCGGCGGCGGCGGAATCCGTTTGCGTGGCGCGCGACGTGCAGCTTGCCGAGCTTACCGGCGTGCGCCTGCATATCGCGCATCTTTCCGCGAAGGCGTCACTTGAACAGGTTCGCTGGGCCAAATCGCGCGGGCTGCGCGTCACTTGCGAAGTTACGCCGCATCACTTCACGCTGATCGATGATGACGTGCAGTACGATTCGAAATTCAAGATGAATCCGCCGCTAGCCGCCCGAGAAGATCGCGAAGCGCTGCTCGCTGGGCTTGCCGACGGCACGGTCGAAGCGATTGCGACGGATCACGCTCCACACGAGCCTGCTTTGAAAGATGTGGAGTTCGATCGCGCCCCCTTTGGGATTTTGGGATTCGAAACGGCGCTGGCGCTGGCGCTGGAACAATTGGTGCAGAGCGGGCGAATTTCGCTGATGCGGATGGTGGAACTTTTTACGACGGGTCCGGCGCGCGTACTCGGCATGGAACGAAAGGTCGCCGCGGGCCAACCCGCAGACTTGACCATTTTCTCGACCGAGCGCGCTTGGACCTACAACGTGAAAGAATCGCCGAGCAAGTCGCGTAACTCGCCGTTCGACGGGCGGAACTTTAAGGGCGGACCGATGGCTGCCATCGTCGCGGGCCGCATCGTTTATCGGATTCAGTGATCCTCGAGGGGTTGCCTTTTCTGAAGCATTCTCAAAATCCAGAATCCCGCGGCTCCCGACGCCAAGTGTTTCAGGGTGTGCCCGCTCACCGCGTGTCCCAAAGAGAAAATCTGTTTGTCCGCTGCTTCACATATTTTTGCGAGCGCGTAAAGACCAGCCACGACAAGCAAGTCTGATCCCCGCGTGTAGCGTGGAGGCAATAGCAGCGCGGCGAGCAGCGCCAGCAAGGCGTAAAGTTGTACGGCCGCGTAGAAGCGCAGGTCGCCGGCACCGTGTTGTTCAGAGAAATGCCACTGAAGCACGCTTCCGATACCGACCGCGATCAGAACCGGTAGTAGCCAAAGGCCAAGCTTTACGTTGATGCGCTCCGCGATCATGGCCGCCACTAGCGGCATGAAAACAACCGTCATCGGGAGCCGATCCCACACAAGTCGCGTATTATCCGGCGCCAGGTGATAGTACGCGGACCCGCACGCCGTCAGCAGTAGACCGAGAAAGATGAAAACGTACGGCCATCGCTCGCGTGCATCGATGAATCGTTCCGGGCTGGACTTCCGGCACAAAAATGCCGAACCCCACAATCCGGCCACAACAAACAGGATATTGGAAGCAACATCGCCGAAGTTCGGGATGCCAAGCCCACTTCGCCGATCGGCGAAGTGGTGGTAGGAGAGCGGCTGCGGAATGCGCGGGACAAGCAGGGCTGCGATTCCTAATGCAGCGGCGATCACCGGGAACAACCAAATGCCGGCGCGCCGCGAAAGCAATAAGTGCATTGCGCTCAGTGAGCGGTGGGTTCGGCGGCGGGGTGCATGCCGTGCTGGGGGACTTCGTGGATGCCGCGGGCGGGGGGCTCGATGCGCTGGCGATAGAAATGATCGAGTGGGACGCGGCCCTTGCCGATGGGGTAGCCCTTTTCGATGGCTTTCATGACGTAGGCTTTGGCGAGGGTCGCGGCTTCGAGAAGAGAGCGCGCGGAAGCGAGTTGCGCTGCAATCGCCGATGCAAACGTGCAGCCAGTTCCGTGGGTGTTATCCGTTTTCACGCGGTCTCCGCTGAGCTGGATGATTTCGGTGCCGTCGAAGAGAACATCGACGGCGCGCTCCATGTGGCCGCCCTTGACGATTACTGCGCGGGCGCCCATGTCGACGATTTTGCGCGCGGCGGCTTCCATGTCCGCTACGTCTTTGATCGTCAGCCCGGTTAGAACTTCGGCTTCCGGTACATTCGGGGTGATGACGCTCGCGCGCTTCAGCAGTTCCGCTGCGACAAATTTGATTCCGGCGGCATCGAGGAGTTCCGCGCCGCTCGATGATTTCGTAACCGGATCGTGCACGACGTGCGCAAATTTGTGCGCATCGAGGAATTCCGCCACCACAACCGCGTTCCCGCGATTGCCGAGCATTCCGATTTTCACAGCGGCGATATCGCAGTCCTTGGCCAAGGCTTCGAGCTGCGCGCGCAGCTCCGCGCTCGGCGTGTTGTGGACCGTCTCGACGCCCTGGGTGTTCTGAACGGTGAGTGAGGTGATCGCGGCGACGCCGTAGCAGCCGTGCGCGGCGAAAGTTTTCAAGTCGGCGGCGGTGCCCGCGCCGCAGGAAGGATCGAAACCCGCGATCGTCAGGAGAATCGGCGGTGCTGGGTGGCTGTGCCCGTTCGTGCTCATCGTTCTTTTTTGCTCCAACGACGAAAATAGCCGGTCGCGTCAGAGAAACGGACCGGCACTTGCGAATGTACGCGCGCTGATAGTTCAGCGCAAGAACAATTTTGCAGTTGGAGAGGCAGCTTGGACGTCAGCTGCCTTCTTCCGGGAGTGAGCGAGCAAAAATCCGCCGCGGAGAGTTCACGGAAAGAGGCCGCGGACGAGGGTGGCTTCGGAGACGCGGCTGACGGCGAGAATCATGGCGCCGGCGCGCGGGGGGACGTGATGCTTGCGCATGGTGTCCACCATCTCGTGGAAGGCGCGCACCATGATTTTCTGCAGGCGCGCGTTCACTTCCTCGACGTCCCACATGAGCCCTTCCTGGTTCTGCACCCACTCGAAGTAGCTCACGGTGACGCCGCCGGCGTTGGCGAGAATATCCGGCAGCACGATGACCCCGCGGCGCGCGAGAACTTCATCGGCGTGCGGCGTGGTGGGGCCGTTGGCGGCTTCCGCGACGATGCGCGCCTTCACGGCCTCGGCATTGTGGAGGGTAATGACATTTTCGAGCGCCGCAGGGACCAGGATGTCGCACTTCATGGTTAGCAGATCGTCGTTGGTGATGCGCGACGCTCCGGGCATGCCGACAACCGTGCCCGAACGCTCCTTGTAGCGAATCGCTTTGACGGGGTCGATGCCGCGCGAATTCGTTACGCCACCTCGCGTATCGCTGAGCGCGACGATTTTTGCTTTCTTTTCGGCGAACAGGCGCGCGGCGGTCGCGCCGGCGTTCCCGAAGCCCTGAATCGCGACGGTCGCACCGCGAAGCGAGATCTTCTTCAATTTGCAGGCTTCTTCGACCACGTAAAGCAGTCCGCGCGCGGTGGCTTCGCCGCGTCCCTCTGAACCGCCGATAGAGATGGGTTTGCCGGTGACCACACCGTGCGCGGAATGGCCGATGGTCATTGCGTAGGTATCCATAATCCAGGCCATGGTCTGCGCGTCGGTGTAAACATCCGGCGCCGGAATGTCCTGGGAGGGTCCAATGATGGGCAGGATTTCGCTGGCATAGCGCCGCGTCATGCGTTCGAGTTCGCTCTTGGACATGCGCTTGGGATCGCAGATGACTCCGCCCTTGGCGCCTCCAAACGGCACGTTGACGGTGGCGGTCTTCCAGGTCATCCAAGCCGCCAGCGCCTTCACTTCATCGAGCGTAACGTTGGGGTGATAGCGGATGCCGCCCTTGCCGGGCCCGCGGGAAACGTTGTGCTGCACACGGTAACCGGTGAACACTTTTACTTGGCCGTTGTCCATCTTCGTCGGCAGCGAAACTTCCAGCACGCGCTTGGGAGTGCGCAAAATTTGCCGCAGGCCGGGATCGAGCTTCAAGAATTCGGCCGCCATGTCGAACTGAATCTGCGCGATGCGGAAGGGATTCAGGTCCTCGCGGGGAGCGATACGGGGCACCATGGGAGGTGCACCTATCTGTCTTGTTGGGGCTGCGGGCTTTGCGACCGTGGCCATCGGCGTCGGTCCTTTCGTCTACTCGATTTGTCTAAGAAATTCCGTTTTCACTTGGCCCAGGTTCGTTTAAGAGAAATATTGCTTATCCGTTTGCCGCAAACTTCCTGGTGTTGACGGCGTATGCATCGCGGCAGGCGGGGGAGCAGAAGTGGAGAAGTTCGCCCCCTTCCCTCAGCGGAATGGAAAGCGTCTCGTCCACGTGCATGCCGCACACAGGATCGCGCACCAACCGGCGTGCTATAGCCGGAGTTGGAATCCCCGCAGAGGCATCCGCGCTTTGTGGCCCAGGCGCCTTCTCAATCCGGAGCATGCCGCCGACGATGCGGCGCAAGAGCCGCACGCCCCAGGAAACAACGAGGAGCCAGAATAGAAACCTTATGATGCGGGCGAGAAAGTTCATCTTAATGATTGTGTGCTCAACGGCCCCTCTTTGCCTAATAACCCCCGCAGTGCCGTGAGGGGAGTGTATGCAAGGCGAAAAGGGCCCGTCAAACGAAAAGGTGTGATTTCAAGAGGTTGCGGGGCGAAATGGTTCTTACCCATTCGGGGAAAAACCCTCTCTTCCGCAGCATAAGTGTTGTAGTTTCAATAGCATACAAGGAGAAATGGGTTCTAGCCGGCTACCTCATTCTTTTTTCATCTGATAGCCCGATCGTCACGGTTTAACGGGGGTAAGAGCGCTCGCCACCTCCGAAGCGTGGAGATGAGCAATCCTCCAACCGGCTGCAGTTTTTCGTAGAACAAGTGTCCTGCGGTTGATAAATCCGGGCCGATCGTCGAGGTGAAACGTTACGATCGCCACGTCGCCAAGCACTTGTATGCGAAGTTCTCGAGGCTGGATATCCATGTACGGTCCCTTTGATCTGCCCGCGCGGATCTGTTCGAAGACATGCTTGAAGTATTCTTCGACTTCGATCCGCCCATTTGCGCGGTTCGGCCTCTCTCTCGGGTAGAAGACCGTCGCGTCATCGGTAAAGGCATTCCGAAATTTCTGCCAATCCAAATTGTCAAACGCTGTGATGAATTCCGAGAGGAACCTGTGAATTCCTTCCTGCTCTCCCTCGGCCGGGCGCGCCTGCGACATCAATAATTGAGGAGCGAACAGTAAGAGCGCGAAGGGCCACCGTATCCTCGCCAAGAGAGTTTTGCTCATGCACCACCTATATTGCTGGAATGCGGTCAATTCCCATGTATGGGCGCAAGACTTCCGGAATCAGGATCGAGCCGTCCGGCTGCTGATAATTCTCCACGACAGCGATCCACGTGCGGCCGACGGCGAGCCCGGAACCGTTCAAGGTGTGAACGAAGTCACTCTTGCCGCCGCCCTTGGGCTTGTAGCGAATGCCGGCGCGGCGGGATTGAAACGCTTCGCAATTCGAGCACGAGGAGATCTCGCGGAATTCGTTGCTCGAGGGCAGCCAAACTTCGATGTCGTAGGTTTTCGCAGAGGCGAACCCCATGTCGCCGGTGCAGAGCAGCACGGTACGATAGTGCAGGCCGAGTTTCTGGAGAATCGTTTCGGCGTTGCGCACGAGGGCTTCGTGCTCTTCGTAGCTTTTTTCCGGATGCGTGAACTTGAAAAGCTCGACCTTTTGAAATTGATGCTGGCGGAGTATGCCGCGGGTGTCTTTTCCGGCGGCGCCGGCTTCGGAGCGGAAGCAGGCGGTCCACGCGGTGATGTGGATGGGGAGTTTTTCTTCGGGAATGGTCTCGTCCCGGTACAGATTGTGGAGTTCGACTTCGGATGTGGGCGTCAACCAGAAGTCGGTGTTTTCGATCTTAAAGAGATCGGCAGCAAATTTCGGCAATTGGCCCGCGCCGGTGAGTGAGGCGGTGTTCACCAGGAAGGGCGGCAGGATTTCCGTGTAGCCGTGCTCGCGCGTGTGCACATCGAGAAACAAATTCGCGAGGGTGCGCTCGAGGCGCGCTCCCCAGCTCTTGTAAACGGCGAAGCGCGCGCCGGTGATTTTCGTGGCCGCGGGGAGATCGAGTATGCCGGCGCGTTCGCCCACTTCCCAGTGCGGCTTGGGCGCGAAATCGAATTTCGGCGGTGTACCCCAGCGGCGAACCTCGACGTTGTCGGCCGCGCTCGCGCCGACGGGCACGGATGAGTGCGGAACGTTCGGAATAATGAGTAAGAAGTCGCGTTGTTTGGTGTCCAGTTCGGCGATGCGTTCGTCGGATTGCTTGATGCGCTCGGAAACCTGCTTCATTTCGGCGATCAGAGAGTCGGCGTTCTGCTTTTCCTTTTTGAGCCGCGCGATTTCTTCGCTGGCCTTGTTCCGCTGCGCTTTGAGCTGCTCGGTCGCGGTGATGAGTTCGCGGCGCTCCCTGTCGAGCTTGCGAAAAGCGTCCAGGTCCAGCACGGTGCCGCGCCTCTTCGCCATCTCGGCGAAGTCATCCAGGTGATCTCTAAAATAGTTCAGGTCATGCATGGCCTTGGAAGGATACCGTAATCCGCATCGGCCTTGTAGGGCGGGTAGCAGGCGGGAGTCCGTCGTACACTCTTACGAAGGACGCGGGACTTCGCTCATCAACTCCATGATATTTCCTTCCGTATCGCGGAACCCCATCATCCACAGATCGTAGGTTGACATTGGCGCGATCAGACGCGGCGGGGCTTCGATTTTCACGCCCAGCTCGAGAAGCCGGCGGTGCGCGGCGTTGATTTCCGGAACCCGGAAGTAGAGGATGGAGCTCGGATGATCCAGCTCCGGCGTTTCAGCGGGACCGAGCATCAAGCGCACTCCGCCGCAATCAAAGAAAGCCAGCTTGCCCGCCGTGAACAGCAGTGGCAGACCCAACGCGTCACGGTAAAATGCCGTGGCGCGCGGCAGGTCGTGAACAATGATGGAGATTTGGCCGATATTCTTGATTTCGAGGTTCGCAGAAGCCGCGCTCATTTGCAGTGTACCTCCGGGGAGAACTTTAGTTAGCATAGCTAACTATATTTTATGACGGGTGTCAAGCCTAAACGTCTCGCAGGCGGTCAGAGTTTCGAGGCGGCTGACCGGCTGCACTCCGCTGCCATCCACCTGTTGCGGCGGCTGCGGGTGCGCGACCGCGAAAGCGGCGTTGGCCCGGCGCAGCTATCCGCGTTGTCGGTTTTGGTCTTCGGTGGCCCGAGGTCTCTGGGAGAGCTGGCCGACGCCGAGCAAGTGCGGCCGCCGACGATGAGCCGCATCGTCGCGGGCCTGGAAAGCGCTGGTTTGGTGCGGCGTCACGCGACGGAAGACGGGCGGCGGGTGCGTCTCGAAGCGAGCGCCAAGGGCACGAAGATCCTGCAGGAGGGACGCAAGCGCCGGGTGGAATCGCTTGCGAAAGCGCTCTCGTCACTATCCGAGGAAGAGCAGCAGAAACTGGGAACGCTTACGGACCTCCTCCGGCAGGTCATTCGGAATCTTTAAAGATTTTTGACGAGTGAGTGCCGAACCCCATTACAAACGACCCACATTGTTTGCGAGCCCAGATTAGAGTCACGCCGCCTGTACACCGGACACCGCATGATCGGTAAGTAGTTTTCCTTCATGCTTTTCCCGGAATTGAAGGGCAACCCCGGTTTTGATGTCGTCCATGGAGTTTCGATGCGTCCACAGCGGTTCATTTCCATTCGTCTCTGTAATCCCCACATGACGTGATCATCGTCACGCCTTTTAACCATAACGTTCACCACCGCGGCTTTTGACCGAAGCAGCTCATGGCTGTTTGAAGCCTTCCCGTACCGGGCGGAAGGCTATCCCTCTACAATTCCCCCAGCTGTGCCAAATTGCCGGGCGCGCGGTCTGTATGAGTTCAGGTATACAGCAGAGAAATCTTCGGCGTCTGTGACCGCCGACCGCTTTACGCTGGTTGCGGTTCCGATTCCTCAACAAATCCCCCGCAGCTTACGTACTTCGCGATTACGGAAGACGGACATCTGTATGCATCAAATCCTGACGAAGGACACCCTGCGAATCGTGGCGACCACGTACTTGAATAGGTCCCCGAAACGCACGGGGTCAATCATTCTCGAAAGAGATAAATCTACTTGCCTGGTAACGCGCAAACCGTCCATGTGGAGTCCTAGGACGGGACTTGTGTGGTTTCGCGACTCGGGACTTAGCCAACGGTGAAGTATTTTCGTAAACTATCATCATGACGTTCACTAAACGACTTCGCGAGGGAATACGTCGCGGAGAAATCACTTGCAGCGTGCGAATCTGGACGCGTCCCCACGTCAGAGTAGGTGCGCGGTACCGTATGGAGGAAGGCGAGATTCGGTCGATTCGATTCAACCGATAGGGTTTCCAGATATCAGTCCTGAACTGGCGCGCGAGTCTGGATTCCTTGGCGTTTTGGACCTGCTCAAAGTCACGAAACACGGTCGAGGTGAGAATATTTATTTAATCCGGTTCCACTACGTGCGACCGCGCGCCAAGCGAATAGGTCAGAGTAAGTCAAAAGCACATGTCCGATAATGCGATTACACGTCCACTAGCCTCCTCAGGCGTAAACAAAAGACGCCGCGAGCACATTGAGAAGTATTGCAGCAGTGAAAACTTGCAGTCTCGGAGAACCCTTGAAGGCAAGGGCGAGCAATGGAGCAGGCAGAAGGAAGTAAATCTCGATATATTCCGCGTACCACACGAAGGCATAAAAGCTTGCCAAATTCAGTTCGCTTAATGAGTGAATCCAGGCCACGACTTCGTACAACCAGCCTACGGATATTATCGTAATTGATGCTAGTCCCACGCCGTTCCGCCAGTGCGGCAATTCTCGGCGGATACCTCTGGTCCAGCGAATGTAGGCCCAAACGAGAAGAGTCGGAATCGCCAAGCTGCAAAACACTGAAGTCAATAATCGGCTCATTGATAAGCGCCAGTATACATCCGCATTACCGTTTCTCTCGTCATTTGATGCCCGCTAGCAGGGTAGAGCCTGATTAACGCGCAAAGCGGACAAGTGGAATCGTGCCAAAACCAGATGTACGGTAACGCGACCAACCGGGACTTGAGAAGGGATGTGGTATAAATCGGCTTGACCGTTGGAGCACCTTGAAATGGACCCGGAACAATTTTCTGTCTATCGTCACGAAGCCGCGCATGAACTCATGCGCCTGAATGAGTTATGTGAACAGGAGTTTCGGATTTCCTCTTGGCCACGGTGGGATTATGACTTCGACCGCGGAACTCTCACATTTTCTCAGGATGGTGTGCCCAAGGTTCGGGCCTCAATTCAGGTCATCGGCACGACTTCCATTTCGGGGAAAACATGGATGTGGGGCTGGGCGAACGAAAGCCTTCCCCCAAACGTGACGAAAACAGTAGCGAGAGTCCGAGCGTTCGGAGCGGCCGAGAACATAGCCGAACTCAAAGAAGAGGAACTGCCAGACGATAAATACCTTGGTTGGGGGTTGACTGCGGTTGCCGCCAAAGTTCTGGGGGCAAAGGGAGCGTATCGGTGTCCGGGCAAGAATGGTTTCGTTTATGTCGCCTACTCATCTATCGAGTTCGCAAAGAGCGAACTGGAGCTGGCGGTCGAGCCAAAGAAGGTCGAATGCCCTGACCACGGAACCGGGTTCGCTGCCTATGCATGCGAGCACCTTGTATCACATCCAACCCAACTGTGGTTCTCGCGGGAAGCCGATGAGGAACACAGATGGCCTGATGCATGGTGCGAGGTTTGTGATGCTGTCTTCCAAGAGCAGGGTGAATGGAATGAAAGGAACGAATCAAAAATCAAGATAAAGCTTCTTTGTCACCACTGCTATGAAAGAATGCGCTCACGGGGAACGGCTAATTGACCACGGAATCTACCGAGTTTTCGACCCCAGGTCCTGATAAACAACGTTCTCGTCCACATGGAATCCGCCGCCAAAGGGAGCTCGTCAAATGGACGAGAACCGCACTAATCGGGCACTACCCGGACGGACAGCACTCCTTGACGACAGTGCCCACAGGCATTCCGCATCTTTCTGGCGGAGCATTCGGGTCCGGCTCCAATCGAATATCCAACTCTTTTTCCTCGCCGGGCTTCAGGTTCAG
>WNFP01002472.1_pt1 | contig 18295 bp, 20 predicted proteins | sample 5400201 | NCBI WGS metagenome assembly WNFP01 (sample SAMN13153355, study PRJNA577476) | soil metagenome | isolation source: 115 cm saprolite under Madrone tree | place: USA:California | collected 2016-06-14 | reverse complement strand
TGACGTAGCCCTTGTCGGGGAGGTCGAGGATGGATGCGTTGGAGCCGTCGGCGTTCATCATGTAGAGCTTCGGGATGCCACCCCGGTCGCTGACGAAGACGACAGATTGGCCGGTCTTGGGATTCCACGTGGGCGAAGTGGCGCCGCCAACGCCGGAAAGCGTAAGCCGCTTGGGCTTGCCGCCGCTCGAGTCGGTGACGTACAGCTCAGGAGTGCCCTGCATGGAAGAGGAGAACATGAGCTGCGTTCCATCGGGGGACCAGGCCGGGGCGCTGTTGGTTCCGCGGAAGCGCGGGAAGGAGATGACTTTGCCGGCGTCCATCGAATACATGCAGATCTGCGCGCTCACAACGCCGTTCAAGGGCTCATAGCAAGTGAAGGCAATGCGGGACGCATCGGGAGACCAACGGGGCATGAGGGAGATGGTGCGGAGACTTGTTAGAGGATGCTGGTTTGCGCCATCGTAATCCATTGTCCAGACTTCTTTGGTGCCGGTGCGGGAACTGATGAAAGCGATCTGGGTGGATGCGATGCCGGGAACCCCGCTTGAGAGTTTGCTGATAATTTCATCGGCGAATTGGTGGGCGAATTTCCGTACTTGGGGATCGGTGGGTGCGCCGCGATAAATTTTGGCGACGACGGCCTGAGCGGAGGGATTGTTGACGTCATAGAGCCAGGCCTGAATTGCGACTTCGGTAGAGGTTTCCGTGATATTACCGAAGGCCACGTAGTTGGCTTTGACTTGCGGATCAGTCCAAGCGGCGTTTTGGAGTTCAGAAGGCTGACTGAGCGTTTGCGTGGGGTAGAAGCTGGGACTGACGAGGTCGAGGATACCGCTGAAGGCGAGATCATCGCGGACGATTTGGGTGAATTGATCGGAGTGAGTCTTAGCATTGTCGGCGCGGGGACCGAAGCTGGCGACGGCCACCCGAATTTTTTCAGCACCCAGACCAGTGCCTGCGTGAAACCAGGCTTGCGCCTGCTGCGCGCCCACAGGTCGAATTTGAAAACAAAGAGCGGCCAAGACAAGCAGCCGGCATAAGCATCGCGACTTAACGAGCACCTTTACCTCCGGGGTTTTCCTTCCTGCAGTGACGCGACGGAAGGAAAAGCTTCAGTGTGTCAGACTCAAATCAAAGTCGAATGTGACATCGACAGCCGAGCCGACGAAGTCATTGGGCAGCGGCCCGAACTGTATGCCATCTAGGGCGCGCCGCGCAGAATTGTCCATTGACAGATTGCCACTGGTTTGCGCCATCGAAATGTTGTGAATTGAACCATCCCGATAGATTTGAAAAGTCACTACGGTCTTGGCTTGACGGGCCGCACGGACAGCCGGATCGATCGAGGGTTGATACCAACTCTGATTGATACGACGTATCACCGAGTCTATGTACCAAGGGTACTTCGACGCAAACTCGCCGCCTCCGTGCCCCTGGACAATTGCGGGACCAGCGCCACCGCCCGGAGGTTGCGAAGAGAAGCTGCTGGGGATTTTTGGCGGTGCGCCTTTCCCAGGCACGGCGTTATCTGGCGGAGGGTTTTTGGGCTGGTCCACCTTGGACTTGTGCGTTTCGGGAAGAGGTTTCTCTTTCTTGAAAGGGGCAATTTTCTCGACTGGTTTCGGCGGCTGCGCCGCGGGCAGTGGGAGCGGCTTAGGAGTTTCCTCTTTATATAGAGTTTCCGCCGGGTCCGCGGCTACACTTTCCGGAACGGAACGTTTTGGAAGCAGTGGGATTCCCGCGGGAGGGCCGACTAGTTTCACGTCGACACTGCCAGGTTCTCCGCCAATGCCGCCCCACTGGTCGCGGTTGAACTTAATGTAAACGGAAAGCGCGATGAAGAGAACAAGAAGGCCGTGGAGAGTCAAAGAATAGATAAGAAATCTCCTGAGGCTGAATTGTCCAGGGTCGGCAGCGAGGGGATTGATCCGGTTGTAGGCAGCAGTGCTCATTTTCAGCGAGTACGGTTGCGGTCGGAGATCGGCTCGGTAACGATACTGATATTTATGATACCGGCCTGCCGGAGTGTGTCTATGACTTTTGCGAAGGTGCCGAAGGGAATGGCTTCGTCAGCCCGAAGAAAGACGGAGTCCTGGGGCTTCTTGAGCTGCGCTTTCACCTTCGAACCGAGCTGGTGAATGTTGACCGGGGTGTCGCCAAGATAAATCAGCTGGTTTTTGTCGATGGTGACGACGAGTTTTTGCTCGTTGATTTCCTTGACGGTGCTGGTTTTGGGAAGATCGACTTCGATACCGGACTGGAGGATAGGGGCGGTGATCATGAAAATGATGAGCAGGACGAGAACAACGTCGATGAACGGGACCATGTTGATCTCGGAGAGCGTGCTCTGCGTTTGTTTGGAGAGTTGCGGCATGGTTTTGAATGGCGGCTGCGGGGTAGCCGCTACAAATCCTATGTAAAAGTTTTCTCGATTTGGGCTCCGACTTCAAGGGCGAATGTGTCGAGGCGCTGGGCCAAGTCGCGGATATTTTGCAAAAACTGGTTGTAGAAGATGACCGCTGGGATGGCCACGAAGAGGCCGGCGGCAGTGGTGATCAGCGCTTCAGCGATGCCGGGTGCGACGGCGCGGAGGCTGGCGGCGCCGGCATTCCCGAGGCCAGAAAAGGCGTCGATGATGCCCCAAACGGTGCCAAAGAGACCGATGAACGGAGTCACGGAGCCGGTTGTGGCGAGCCAGGACATGCCCTTTTCGACGCGGCGGACTTCTTCGGCGGAAGCGAGTTGCATGCTTACGGTGACGGCTTGCAGGCTCTTCAATTTTCCGGTTGGCTGAGGATTTCCGGTGCCTACCTGGCTTAAGAGTTCGCGATAACCAGCGGCATAGACGGAGGAGAAAGGCGAGCCAGCGGAAGCGAGCGCTTGAGGATTGGCTACGCCCTTGGTGGCGCGAAAGATGCGAAGGAATTGGTCGCTTTGACGGCGAACGCGGCCAAACATGCCCAGTTTTTGAAAGATCATGGCCCAGGAGACAATGGAGAAAATCCCGAGCAGGATCAAAATGCCCCGGGCAACCCAGCCCGTTTGTCCAAGGATGTTACCTAGATCGGCGATAAAGACCGTTGAGAACAGAAGAATGATGCAACCCCTCAGTTAGAAATAAATTTTCCCGACTTCAGAAACGTAGCACAGGCCCATAGGGTGGTCAAACAAATGAGATGCAGAAAATAAAGAGGGTGCTGCCTCTTTGGATACAGGCGAAAAGGCGGTACCGGGGCGGGATTGGCGGTGGGCAAGGGCAGACGAGTCGAGGTTCAGGGGTGAACAGGTGTGTTAAACTGCGAATTAGGCATGGGCAAAACGTTCGACATCGGGCTAGAGAGACTGACAGGCGGTTCTGAGTTTTCCATCGGCAGTGCCATCACCACAAAGAATGAGGGCGGAGCTACGAATGCGGGCGCGAGAGCCGAGGCATCGGAACTGGATGCGATTCGGGGAGCTTTGCGCGGCACTTTTTTCCTGGAAACGTTTGGCTGCCAGATGAACGATCACGACTCGGAGAAAGTGGCCGGAGTGCTGCTTTCGCGGGGATACCGGCAGGTCGAGTCGCCGGAATCGGCTTCGCTGATTCTGTATAACACTTGCAGCATCCGGGAGAAAGCCGCGCAGAAAGTCTTCTCGCGGCTTGGGGAATTCGGCGTAAAGCGGGATGAGGGACGGATTATCGGCGTGCTGGGTTGTGTGGCGCAGCAGGAAGGCGAAGAGATTTTCAAACGCGCGCCATGGGTGAGCCTCGTGTGCGGGTCCGCGAGCTACAGCAAACTCCCGGAGTTGCTGGCGCAAGTGGAGGCAGGAAATCGGCGCGTGACCGGGCTCGATACGGATACGGACCAGACGTTTGAGACGCCCGTGACGCGGCGCGACAATCCGTGGCGCGCGTATTTGACGATTATCGAGGGTTGCGACAAGGCTTGTTCGTATTGCGTCGTGCCTTACACGCGAGGGCCCGAGCGCAGCCGGGCTAGCGATTCGATATTGCGCGAAGTGCGGCAGCTTGCGGAGTTGGGCTACTCCGAAGTGCAGCTGCTAGGACAGACGGTGAATTCTTACGCTGACCCGACGGCGCGCAAGGTGAAATTCTCCGAACTGCTATTGGCCGTGGCGGACGAGCCTGGCATTCGACGGGTACGGTTTACAACTTCTCATCCGAGCGACTTTACTCAAGACATTGTTGATGCCATCGATGCGCAGCCGAAGCTGTGCAACCACGTACACCTGCCGGTGCAATCGGGTTCGACGCGAGTTTTGCGGGCGATGCAGAGAACATACAGCCGCGAAGAGTATCTGGAGAAAATTGCAATGATCCGGGGCGCGAAGCGGGCCATCAGCATTACAACCGACATCATCGTAGGTTTTCCCGGCGAGACGGAGGAAGACCTTCGGGAAACGTTGAACTTGCTCGATGTCGTGCGGTACGACGCGATGTTTTCGTTTAAGTATTCGCCGCGGCCGCATACCCCGTCGCTTTCGATGACTGACATCATCTCGGATGAAGAGAAGAGCCGGCGGCTTGCTGTCTTACAGGAAAAACAGCGGGAGATTCAGACGGCGAAGCACTCGACGATGGTTGGGGAGACGTTCGAACTGCTCGTCAGTGGGAAGTCACGGCGCGAAAACCAGTGGTCGGGACATACTTCATGTCATCGGGTTTTAAATTTCTCTTCCCAAGAGACGGCGCTTCTGGGAAAGTACGTGCAGGTTCGGGTTACGGGAGCGACTCCCAACAGTTTGGCGGGGGAGCAGGCTCCTTAGGACGTAGACTCGCCACTGCAACAGTACCGTTGGGGGCGAGGACATTTTAGCGGCACCGACTGAAGTCTGTGCCACCGGGAGGTCACATGGAAGTGGAGATGAAAATCCGCGGCCTGATGATGGATCCCGTGACAAACATGCCTATTGTGGTGCTGAAAGACGTGCAGGGCCAGGCAATTTTGCCGATTTGGGTTGGCGTGTATGAGGCCAACGCGATCGCACTGGAGATCGAGAAGGTGCAGACGCCGCGGCCAATGACACATGATTTGCTGAAAAATGTTCTGCTTGGTCTGGATGTGCAGGTTCACAAGATTGTGGTGAACGACCTGAAGGACGATACGTTTTACGCGCTAATCTGGGTGGAGCGCGACGGGCAGATGATGACCATCGATTCCAGACCGAGCGATGCGCTGGCGCTGGCGCTGCGCGTGGATTGCCCGATTTTTGTAGACGAAGAAGTGCTGAAGAGTTCGAAGATTTCCAGCGCGATCACGGAGCGCAGCACCAACGAACAGCTGCGCAATTGGCTTGAAGGACTTTCCGACGACGACCTCGGCCGCTACAAGATGTAAGTAGCTCGGACGAATTCCTACCTAACTGTGTTTTGCCCGATTCTCTAGACAACTAATCACATAAATTGCCAGCGCGCTCTGCGTTAGTGCGAAAACGCCTTATCGTTTTCGACTTTGGCGGGCTGGGCTTGCGTGCTAGGGGTTACGTTGACCTGCGATGCTTGTGCTCGCGAGGGGGCGATGGTAACGATGGCGTGATCTTTGTAGCGGAGTGCCGGGATCATGGCGAAGAAACGCACCAACAGTACTACGGCCACGACGTACCACCCTGAGCCTGGCGAGTGGACCGCGGTGATCCTCCCGAGAGACTCATTTAGCCGTGAAAAGAGAAAGGCCGTCAGTTGAAAGGGCAGTCCGCAGAGGATTGCTCCAACGATCGCGAAGATGGCGGTCAAGAAAAGCTCGGAAAAGAGCTTGCCGGGGTTGAATCGCGGAATCGCTCCAGTGACTGTGCCAATCTGAGGAGAACGCAAAGTCGCGAGCGGGCTGGGCAGAGGGCGCGCCGTCGGCGTGGACTTCCACCACACTCTGAGGCGCTCGGTCAGCTTGGAAGACTGCTGTCGAAGGTGGAGCGTGGAAGCGCCGTTGATGCAACCGATGTTGAAGACACCGGTGGTGCCGAGATCCTCGTCTTTCCATGCTAAATAAATCCGCCAAGGAGGAAACAATCCGGGCATACCTGGTGCCAGGGTGATGGCGGTGATCTGGTCGGGACGCAGAGAGAATTTCGTTTCCTCTCCCCAATAGCAGAGGCGATCGGAGCAGAGAAAGAGGCAGCCAAGATCCCAGTTGGTATTTTGTTCGTAGCTGCGCGGCGCTGCAGCAGGCGAGAAGCCGACGAAAACACCGTCCCAGGCGTCTGCGAGGATGCCCTCTTTGGCAAGCTTGGTCTTCAGAGAAGTAACCAGTTTGGGGAACCTCATCGGGGGCAAGAAGTTTGCGGACGCATAGTACATGGCGATGGTGGCTACAATTCCCGCGAGAAAGAGAACGCCTCGAAATGGAGAATTCTGGAAAAAGCGATTCGCCAGTAGAGCGAATGCTGCTGGTGTGAAAATCAGCAAAGCGAGCATGGTAAAGGCGACGCGCATAGTGCCGCCTTGCTTCATGTGACTGGAGTGGACTTTGGCGCCAGGAGTAACGGTTTCCGGCAGGACGTAATGATCGTCTGCGGCCGCCGTCCCTTGAGCAATTTCCGGAACACGTTCAAGCGGGATCCTCGCCTTGCGGGCGATGGCTTGCGCGCGGCGCAGGGAAGAGGGGTGCGTGAGCCATTTTTCGCTCCAGTTGCTCCAGTGAATGGGGAGCATGTTGAGCTGAGCGAGCTTGAAGAGCGCGGAGATGGCAGCTTCCGGGTCGCCGGTGACTTCGACAGCGCCGGCGTCCGCGGCGTATTCGAAGCGCCGCGACCAGAAATAGGGCCCGATGGTGACGATGGCGACGATCAGGGAATAGCGTACTACAACAGAGAAATGTACAAGAGGATCGAGGAAACCCACCCCGGACATCGCGACGAAGTAGCTCACCACGGCGGCCATGGCCAGCTTGCCGGGGTGGCCGAGTTTCAGGTGTGTCATCTCATGGCCGAGAACGTAGTTCACTTCGCGGCGCGTCATGCGCTGAAGGAGGAAGTCGGTGAAGGAAATCACGTTTCCTTTGCGTGCAAAGGCGTTGGCCATTTGGCCTTTCCCCGAAGGGATGATGTAGACCTGTTGGAGCTTGACGCCCAACTGGCGTGCCATGGCGAAAGCGCGATCGCGCAAATCGCCGGTGGTAAGAGCTTGGGGTTGCATGCCGAGAAACTTTTGACGCGCGCGGCTGGCGACGATAGCGATCGCGAAGGCGGCGACCATCCATAGCACTCCGGTTCGGAGGGAACTTTTCGCCAAGGTGGAAAGGCCAGTCAGGAACAAGGCCAGGGGCAGGAGGGAGGCGCAGAAGGAGTAGAAGCCCTGCATAGCTAGTTCGCCGCGAGTCCAGGTAAGCCCGCGTAGTTTTTCTTGAACGGGATGCGACAATGCGAAGCACAGAACCCAGATGATCGCGGGCGGAAACCAATTGACGACAGTCGGAGTTACTGGGTAGTTCCAGATGGGGGCGATGCGCGTGCCCGCGGAAAGAAATTGCAAAATTTGCTCGAGATGAAAAGAGTCCGCCGCTATCCACCAGCCGAGGAGAGAAAAGTTTAGGGTCCACTGGAGATAGCGCATGTAGGTGAACCACACGACTGCCCTGTCTTGCGCTTCGCTAGAGAGGGCCTTGCGGCCCATCCAGAAGATAAGCAGCGCGGGGAGCAAGAGAACACCAAGCAAGGTGTATTCCGCGCGTATGACGGATTTGGAAGAGATTCCGAGGCGGACGGTAACAAAATCAGGGATGGCGGCGTCGGTATGCCAGAAATAGGCGTGATTCAATTCGAAATTACGTTGTAAGTATGCGGCCATCTTGCCGAATACTTTCCCGAAAGCAGGGGGTTGCGTCTCGACGGGAGGTTGCGTTTCTGTGATTTCCACGTCCGGCAGGCGAACGGCTAAGCTCAACAATTCGATCTGGTGATCCAGAGCATATTTACGCAGCGGCGCTGTGGCGATTCTGAATTCGCGAACCATTGCAGCATGCTGAGAAGGCGGCTCGCAGGAACCGCTATAGAACTGGGGACTTAATTGACGAGATGGCATTTTGTCGTGCAGCGTGCAGCCGAGCGCGGATTCGAGTACGGTTTTTATCTCGGAAGCGGTGCTAGGTTGTCCGAAGGCGAACGAGCTTACTTGAATCTTGCCAGCCTCGGAAAAGACGATATTCAGGCTTAGGGAAGGTGTTGGCTTAGCGTCTTCGTCATCGTCGGCGTCGTCCGAGGCCGATTGCGCGCGGGCGCAGACAGCGGCGCCCGCCAGCGTAAAGATGAGCAGGAGCAAATAGAGCGAGTTTTTCCACCACGAGCCTCGACACATGGCTAGCACCCTTTCGCCGGGGAAGTTTAAGAAACTCGCCCGAACCACCTCGGAATTTGCGTTACGTATAGTGTAGAGGCGAGGAAGAGTGGAGCCGTTTTTGTATCTCTTTGAGTGATGTAGCGGGTAAGGGGAGTATGGAAACGTCAAAACTGTCCGGCCGGGCTATTGACCACTTCCATTTCTTTCGAGATTAAAGTACCAAGTTGGCGAACGTTTCGCTGCCAGACGGCCAGCAACACAATTCCGATTAGAATTAGCGCAAGACTTAGGCCAGCCCAGAGGCCGAACGCGCCCCAGCCGCGGTGGAAGCAGAGCCATGCGCCGAGAGGCAGACCCACGACCCAATACGCGGTGAAGTGGCAGAACATCGGGGTGCGCGTGTCGCCCAGACCGCGTAAAGCGCCGGTGGCAACCGTTTGAATACCATCAAAAAGTTGAAAAGCAGCGCCAGCCGCTAGCAGAACTATCGTGCTGTGGATGATGGTTTCGTCCGGCGTGTAAGCGCGGGCAATCCATCGCGGAATGACAAGCAGGACGATGCTCATGCATGTCATAAAAGTAGCACCGAGAAAGATGGCGGTGCCTCCAGCGTCTCCCGCGCCTTGTGGATCTTTGCGGCCTATGGCCTGGCCAACGCGAACTGCGGCGGCGGAGGCGATACCCAGGGGAACCATATACGTAAACGCCACGGTGTTCAGCGCGATTTGGTGAGCGGCAAGAGGCACGGCCCCCAGGCGAGCGACCAAAGCAGTCGCGAGTGCAAAGACGCCGCTCTCGAACGTAAACTGCATGGCCGCAGGAAAGCCTAGTGCAATTAGACGACGGAGGCGCCGAAAATCGGGCTCGATCGGAGTCTTGAGGAGTTCCGTACGGTGGCGAATGTCGTACCAGAACAGGTATCCGACGAGGACAAGCGCCATGTAGGCTCGAGAAATGGACGTGGACCAGCCGGAACCGATCGCGCCCATTGCGGGCATCCCAAATTTTCCATAAATCAGGATCCAGTTGCCGAGCGCGTTTACGATGTTCGCGGTGACAAGAGCGAAAGCCACGGGTTTGGCCATGTTCATCGCCTGGATGCAACGGCGCACGGCGAAGTACAGGAGAAGGGGAAAGAGCCCTGCAAGGAGGGCTTTGGTGTACGGAATGGCGAGAGCGAGCACTCCCGCGTCTACGTGCATTGCGCGAAGGAGTGCGGGGAGAATCCAGACGGGAATCGCCAAAAGCGGCGTGAGGGCAATGCTTAGATAAACGCTGTTCACTAGTGAGCGATGGCAATCCTCCCGACGGCCAGCACCGAAAGCCTGGGACACAAGCGTATCCAAGCCCATAAGGAGACCGCCACCAAAGAGCGCAATGGCGGTAAAGAGATTTGAACCCAAGCTAACCGCGCCCATGGCCGTCGCGCTGTTGGGAAGGCGTCCGACCATCATGGTGTCCACGATGGTCATGCTCATCCAGCCGAGTTCGGCCAGGACCAGCGGTAACGCGAGCCGCAAAGTAGGCACTAGTTCTGCGCGGAGTGTGTTTAGGCGAGACATCTGCAAAATGTCGAAACGAAAAGTGTAAGCGGGACAGTGAAAGGGTGCAAACAGGCCTGGGAGGAGAAGTTGATCATAGGCCTGAATTGGAAAACCGCGATTTGTGCGTAGACTGTGGTGATCCAACCTGAACAAACCTCTACTCGCAGAGCCAGGCTTGACTCTCGGCGCGCCGAAGAGCGGGGGGGTGACTTTGCGGACGTTCTAGGCCCGAAGTCCCATTGACCGGGTCGGATGTGAATCGTAGTCTTCGCAAAGTGCTTCTTTTGCCCGTTTACAGGCGGGCGGGTTGATCTGGCTTCAATCTTAGAGACTGACGACGAATTGCTGGGACGCTTCGGATCCGGCAAGTACAGGAGATAACCGTGGGCGTGGGGAACATATCCAGCTTTGAAGCGCGAATGCAAAATAACAGGGCCGGGAGTCGCGTAAATTCTCGCGTGCCCGTGGCCGTGGAATGGGCGGAGTCGGGTTGCGCAATGCGCGCCGAAGGTTACACCGCTGACGTCAGCGCAAAGGGGTGTTTGGCGGTCATTCCACAAGGGTTCCCTGTTGGACAGCGCCTGCTCCTGGTCAATCTCATCAATAAAAATGCTTGCGAAGCGGTTTTGATTTGGCGTGGGCATGAAAGCCGGACGGGATGGGAACTGGGGCTTGAACTTCAAGAGGCTTCCATGGATTTCTGGGGCTTGGATCTTTAGCAAGCAGCCGCCACGGATGAGGCTCCACTGTTAGTAAGTCTCGGCGCGCATCCCTTGCCTTTTTGCGGTAGTGCCTAATTCGCCGCTCGCTATACCTATCCCAAAACAGAACAGCTAAGATTTCCACTGGCATTGCTGGGAATATCCACTTTTCCCTTGCGCTGGAATGGCTTCGGAACGTAGAGTGGGCCTAGGCCTAGGGGGCTTTCTGCAGGCAGCACCCACATATAGGGACCGAGTTGCCGGGTCGCGTCGGTGCGATTTACCATGCGCATAGGCGGAGGCAGAAGCTTATGACTGCCATCATCACGGTTGCAAATCAAAAAGGTGGCGTCGGAAAGACGACGACGGCGATTAACTTGTCCGCCGCTCTGGCGCACCGCGGCAAGCGCACGCTTTTGATTGACCTCGATCCACAAGCGAACTCCACGATCGCATTTTACGATTCCGGCGAGATTGCCACATCAATGTTCGACGTGCTGAGCGAAAGCCGCGCGACTATGGCGGCGGTGATCAAGCCAACGAAAGATCAGATGCTTTTTCTAGGGCCTGGCCGTTTGGCATTGGCAAAGTTGGAGCAAGTGCTCGCGGGACAGTTCGATGCACCGTACCGATTGAAGGACGCGCTGGCCCCTGTTTTGAAGGAATACGATTACATCGTGCTGGACACGCCGCCGTCGCTGGGAATTTTGACGGTGAATGCGCTGGTGGCTTCCACTCATTTGCTGGTGCCGATCCAAGCCGCATATTTTGCGATCGAAGGAACGGACGATCTCCTCGAAACGTACGAAAGAATTCGCGCGCGTCCTAACCCCGGGCTGAAAGTTCTGGGAGTAGTCATCACTTTGTTCGACAAGCGGACGAATATTTCGCGCGACACGCACGGACAGATCCGCACCGTATTCGGGGAAGTGCTGTTCAAGACAAAGATCAGCAAGAACGTACGGCTGGAAGAGAGTCCGGCTTACAAAGAAACGATCTTAACGTTTGCGCCGAAATCGCCCGGCGCCATCGAGTACAAGAAACTGGCTGCGGAGGTTATCCAACGTGTCGAAGAGGATCGGGTTACCCGTCACGCTGAAGATGCGGCATGACGCGCACTATGTCGAATCACTAACGAGTTACAGCGGAGCGGCGATCGGACGGATGATCCCTGTGGATCAGATCCGGCCCAATCCGGACCAGCCGCGTAAGGCGCTGGGAGATTTGCGCGAACTCTCGGAGTCCATCCGCGAAAAAGGCGTTCTTGAGCCGTTGCTGGTGCGGTTCGTGCCGCGGGAAGACTGCTACTACATCATTTCCGGAGAGCGGCGCTACCACGCCTCGCGTGCGGCCGGCTTGCGTGAGGTTCCCTGCATCGAGAAAATGGCGGACGATGCAGAGACGCTGGAAATCGCGCTCATTGAGAATATTCAGCGCAAAGACCTGACGCCGTTTGAGGAAGCGGACGGGCTACACCGTTTGGCGACGCAATTTGAATATACGCACGAAGATGTGGCCAGGAAAATTGGGCGCGCACGTTCTTCGGTGACGGAGACGTTGTCGCTCAGGAATATTCCCGAATCGTTGCGCAAAAAATGCGTCGAGCACGGAATCATCTCGAAGTCGCTCTTGCTGCAGATCGCGCGGCAGCCGACGGAGAAGAAGATGCTCGAGATGATGCACCGCATCCTGCAAGGCGGATTGACTCGGGACGAAGCGCGGCGCGAACGGCGCGAGGAGCAGGGCGGGCCGCAGAGGCCTCAGCCGTTCATTTTTCATTATGAGCCCGAGAATGAGAGTTTCAAATTCCGCATTCAGTTCAAGAAAAGCCATGTCTCGCGGGACGAGCTGATTGTGACGCTGCGCGCGATTCTTTCGCAGCTCGAAGGAACGTCGTCGGAAGCGGATTCGACGGCGGCTTGATCAAGTCTCGGGATACATCACTGCAGACAGACTGAAGTCTGTCCCACTAATCGCATGGTCGAGTTCACTCCTCAGCAGATGCAAACACTGGAGAGGTTGTTCGCGGCCGGATTTCGTCCGATCGTGATTCCACCTTATGAGAGTGCTTTATGCGTGCGGCGCAGGGATTGTGCTGCTGTTCTGTCACCGATACCTAACGGCGGACTAAAGCTGCTTGCGCCGCCGTCGTACCTCGTAGATGGAAACCTGAGCGTGCGAATCAAACGCGGCCCTGCTGAAGTCTTTGTGTGGAAGAAAACCGAACTGTCTGCCACGCCGGAACGCTTGCGAGAATTGGAATTATTCCGGCAGGAGCTGACTGACATGCTGAAACTGCCAGAAACTCAATAAATCCCACGGTATTTGCAATTCCTCCGAACTCCCGGCAAACTAAAAATCTAATGGCCACCTACGACATCATTTGCATTGGCGCGGGACCTACCGGCTTGGCTTGTGCCATCGAGGCGAAGCGCGCCGGGATGAAGCCTTTGGTGATCGACAAGGGCTGCCTGTGCAACTCGATTTTCCATTACCCGGTCAACATGGTGTTTTTCACCACCCCCGAACTTCTCGAGATCGGCGACTTGCCGCTGGTTAGCGCAGCCGACAAGCCTGTGCGCACCGAGGCTCTCAAGTATTACCGCAAAGCGGCCGAGCATTACGGTTTGGAACTGCGGCTCTTTGAGCGCGTGCTGCGCGTCGAAGGGCACGACGGCAACTTTACGGTCGTAACGAGGACGGGGAAGGGAACGGAAGAGAGGTACACTGGGAAAAAGATTGGCGTTGCGACGGGCTACTACGATCTTCCAAACGAAATGGGCATTCCCGGTGAAGGCTTGCCGCACGTTTCGCACTACTACACCGAGCCGTACGAATTCTGGAACCACGACGTTGTGGTGATTGGCGGAAAGAATTCTGCCGCAGAAGCCGCCTTGGATCTGTACCGAAATGGCGCGCACGTCACCTTGGTGCATCGGAAGGCCGAGTTGGGTTCGACGATCAAGTATTGGGTGCGGCCTGACATCGAAAACCGGATCAAGGCGGGGCAGGTCAAAGCGCTGTTCGAGACGCGCGTAAAAGAGATCACGAGAGATGAGGTCGTGGTGCAGAATGGCGCCGGCGAAAAGCGCTTGCCCGCGAAACAAGTTTTCGCCCTGACTGGCTATCATCCTGATTTCGCCTTCATCGAGAGGCTGGGCGTGCAACTCGATCCGGAAACGCGAAAGCCGGCACTGGACCCCAACAACTTGGAAAGCAATGTCCACGGAATTCATCTGGCCGGCGTGGTAATAGGTGGCAGGCACACCGGCGAGATATTCATCGAAAATGGACGCTTTCACGGGAAGCAAATTATTGACTCCCTCAAGGTGTGAGCGGTTCGCTTCCCTGTTTGAATATCTCCATCGAACACCGCCATTTGCCGGAGCACCAGCCCTTTGCTAGACTCCTAGCTTATGGCATCCATTCTGCGAGAAGTTGGCGAGACCTTCATCACACTGGTTCAGGGATTCAGCGTAACTTTCCGAAATATGTTTCGTAAAACGGTTACGGAGAATTATCCCTTCGAACCAGTCCACTTTCAGCCGCGCTATCGCGGGATTCACGTGTTGCACCGCGACGAATCCGGGCTCGAGAAGTGCGTTGGATGCTTTCTGTGTGCCGCTGCCTGTCCCGCAAATTGCATTTATATTGAAGCCGCTGAAAACACCGATGCCAGCCGGATCTCTGCCGGAGAGCGCTACGCCAGCGTTTACAATATCGATTATTCGCGTTGTATTTTCTGTGGTTACTGCGTCGAGGCGTGCCCGACGGATGCGATTACCCACGGGCACGGTTTTGAACTCGCCACTTACGACATCAATTCCTTGATCTACCGCAAAGAACAGCTTCTCGAAAAACAACCGGTCGCGACTGCTACTGGCAGGTAATCCTCCGACTCCTAGTCCTTGCTTATCTCTTAGAGATTCAAGACGTTGGCTGTTCGTCTGCCCGCTCGCTTGGCACTCGCCTGCCTGCTCTCCAGTTATTGCGCCCGATAACTCCTAGAAAGTAGCCATGACGTAAGTCTGTGGCTGTTTGGGTTGGAGGTAGGCGCGATGGAGAACGGGGCGGGCGGGTGGACGCAGGGGTGGGAGGTAATTATCGGACATGAACAGCAGGGAAGGAGGCGATGCGGTGCGGAGGACGGCCGTGGAATGTTTCCGCCGCGCAAATATTTCGCGAGGCTGCTTAGCACTAGTATTTGAAATACCTGGACACCACGTCTACAACAAGAGTCGATCGCCGAGGCGAAGGAGTTTGTCGCATTCGGTGCTGGGGATGCGGGTGTTTACGGCGAGGCGGTAGAAGTGATCGAAACGCTCGGCGGGCGTCCATGCGGGGAGTTGCGCGCAGCGGAGTTCGGTGAAGCGTTTTTGGAAACGGTCGTTTGTGGCTCCGGTTTGTGATTCGCGAGAGGGAACTGGGCAGCGCGCGCAAGGGTTGCTGCCCTCGAAGGCGACATCGCCGATCTTGAAGCGCACGACGCTAGTTTCCGTCTCGCCGAAGAGTTGATCTTCCCAGAATGGCGGCAGGGTCTCAGGCGCGACCGCGGAGGTGGAGCGGCAAGATTCGCGCCCGCTGGCAGAAGTGTCCGAGCGTTCGCTTCCATCTGTTCCCACGCGGTCGGCGGCTTCGATTTCAAGCGTGGTACGGAAGCGTCGGCGCGCTTCTTCTAACGTCACACCGGGAAACCATTTGCATACTGCCTCCAGCGAAGCGGTGGAAACAATCGTTGGACCGGCGGCGAGGCCGTCATCGGGAAAGCCTTCGCGTGTGTGGCGCACCTGAATGACTTGCTCGAAGTACATGCTGAACCACTCCGCCGCGCCATCCGTGTCGCCTGGGAAAGAGAAAGTCATTACGGGAATGTCGCGCCTGTCGCCGGGAACCCTAAGCGTCACGGAACGGAGATCTGGAGCATATGCTGCGCGAATGAGGTGCATGGCGGTGGTGCGTTTGCCATTGACCCAGCGCCCGTCCGCGGAGTAAAGGGCCCAGACGCGGTCCAGTTCGAGGCCGCCATTAGGCCCAATGCGAGCTTCGTTCACCGAGACGGGGTCGAGGGCTTTGATGGGATGCAGACGGATATTCGCCAAGCGTGGCGCTGCTATCGGAGAGTTCACATGTAGAGTTTAGCAGAGCGTTGCGCACAAGAAGTGAGGTCGAGAAAAAACGCCCGCGACTAACTTGTCTTTATCGATGCGGTGAAGCGTGGTTACGAAAGTATGCGACCCCAAGATGCCCAGCCTGGCCAGACGAGGGAGCACTGGGCGGAGAAGTTCCAAAAATAAAATGTGTGCTGCAAAAATCGAGGTGAAATCTCGGCCTCTGGCTCAATCTGCGCTTGCCGAGGCCGCCGCCGCCGCCGCTGGCGCTTTCTTTTTCTTCGCCATCTGCTGCACGGTGAAGAGAAGCAGCGAGCGGTCTTGCGGCTCCATCTTGCTCAGCAGATGTCGCAGCTTGCGCATGAACCTCAAGTCCTTGCCCGAACTGCCCCAGGCATTGCCCGTTGATTCGATCCAGGCGGCTGGAACATCCTGCTTGGGAGGCTGGTCTCCATCGTAAAGAAGTTGATAGAGCGGCATTTCCAGAGCCCGAGCCAATTTTTCGAGCGTCTCGATAGCGGGGACGGTGTGGCCATTTTCCACGCGCGAAAGGTAGCAGCGCAGCAGGCCGGTTCGTTTCTCGATATCACCTTGGGAGAGTTTTTTTTCTTCGCGCAGCACGCGCAGGCGTTCGCCGATGATCATCGTAGCTCCTCAATACGCCACGCCGCTCCGCTTGGCCGGGGTTCGGGTCGGAGTAACGTGATATTAAACTATTCAATAGATGTAAATCTATAAGTTTACGTTGCCGCTTGTGGAAATCTGGCTGGCGCCTCGCCCTATTCTATTTGTCGCGCGTACGGCCCTTCAACGGGATCGTACATGTTCTTCGAGGTGATGGCGGCGAGCGGTTTCTTTAGCGCGGCGAAGGAGTCGCGCAAATAGTCGAGCAGCTCCGCGCGCGTCTTTGCCGGACTTGGGCCGCCCTTGTCGCATGTTTCTGGAGGAGTGCCAGCCTCTAGCTCGGCGGCGAACGCGAAGTTGCTGCAGGCAACATGCTTGACCTGTTCGGCGAAGGTGCGCACCTCCGCGGGGCCAAAGGCCGGCTTCTCATTCTTGAAAAGACCTTGAGCAGGACGGTTGCTCCACTTGTCGGCGGGCATGGCTTCGGCGGCGGAGCGCACTTCGTACTCCTGGCCCTCAAATTCGCGCATGACGGCTTTGCCGGGTGTTTCGTCCCTGCTAAGCTCGGCAGCGGTCGGCCGGTGCTGCTGCGTTGCCGATTGCGAAGAGGTTGCAGGCTCGGACACTAGGTTAGACGAATGTGGCAAAGCTGCGAGAGCACACGCGCTTCCTGCCGCAAAGAGAAAAAGCGCAACCTGCGAATGGCTCATAGGAGGCTCCTGGGGCGGAAAGTCTAGCACCGGGAGCAGCCGAGGCACACAGTCGCATTTCGCGCCTTAAAGAAGTAAACCCAGGCGCCTTGAGTCAGTTAGGGGAGTCTCTTAATCCCTGCTTCGTGCGATCACGCGCCGGCGGCCGTCGCTCCGTGCCCCGCAACAATGGATTTGTAGCCGCAAGTGGCGGCTTTGCGCATAGCCTCGATGGCCTGCGCGGCCGTCATCAGTGGCGTCGTTTGCACGTGAGCAACGGCACCGCCGGCGGCGAACGCGATGGCGATAGCCGCCGCCGACATGTTATCGGGCATCTCGGTGATGGCGATGACGTCGAACGGACCGAACGCAAAGAACGCCGAGTGCAGTTTTCCGCCGAGCTTCTCGATGGGCAGGCGAACTATATCGAGCCGGTCCTGTGGATCGGCCATGAGACGGGCCCAGGCTTCCTTGGTATAGCTGACTTGGTGGCAATAGTGTGGCATTGCAGACCTCCTTGAGCTTCAGGTGGGAAACCTCCCAGAGGAATGAGGCGACTATGCTCTTGGAAACAAAGGGAGTCAAGAAAAAGTGAAAGAGCGGAGGTTGTGCGACTGATTGCCGAACGCGCGCAGCAGCTTGTTCCCGGCGCCGCAAAACGCGCGCTAAACGATCAAACGACTCTGGCAGCACCTCGTGCCAAAAACGCCAGATCCGAGGCGGCAAACATGAGAAGGGAAGTGACTCCCGCTGCGCCAGTCCCAGGCAATCCACAGGCGCACGACGGCAGAGACAAGGAACCCGCGCTCTCAACTCGAAGCGACGAGAGACTGGCGTCCAAAGGACGCGTCGATTACCGTAAGTTGCGCCACGATCAGATCCTCGATTTGTCACACGCGAAGTGCACGTCAGTGCAGTGGCCCCAGAAACACCAATAGCATCGCGACGAACGCCAGCGTGATCAGCATGAGCGAGAGGATGCCGCCAATCCCGTAGAGATAGGGCGTAAACGATTTCGAGCGGCGCAGCATCATGAAGCGGTTGGAACAAAACCGAAGCGAATACATGCCCAGTCCAGCCACCAATAGAAACAGAATGACTCCTTGTAGTTTCATGTTGCGGCCTGATGCAGGACGGATCCCCGATTACCAAGTTAATGCGGACATTCGTCAACCGGCAATAGCCCATCGCTGAATTCTAGGCCAACAAGTACACACCACAAAGCTGGTGGAATACCCGACCACCGGCCGCGAACGCGCCATCGAAAACGCCACGAAACGCGAAGTGGCAAACGGAATGAAACAGTTTCGCGCGTTCCTCGACAAGCTGAAGCAGACCGCGGGGACGGCATG
>WNFP01003581.1_pt1 | contig 18314 bp, 17 predicted proteins | sample 5400201 | NCBI WGS metagenome assembly WNFP01 (sample SAMN13153355, study PRJNA577476) | soil metagenome | isolation source: 115 cm saprolite under Madrone tree | place: USA:California | collected 2016-06-14 | reverse complement strand
CAACGCTGCTGCACCGGGCATTGCTGCACATGTCAGAAGACAAGCGCGAGGTCCTGGTGCTGAGCCGGTTTCAAGACCTTAAGTATGAGGAGATAGCCCATCTGCTTGGATGCGAAGTTGGAACGGTGAAGACCAGGGTGCATCGCGCACTGCAGGAGCTGCGGCAGATTTTTCATTCACTAGAAAGCGGGAAACCTCTTCAAGCCGGAGGCCCGCAGGGGACACGGCCAAGCCACGGGAGCGTGCAATGAAGTGTGAAGAGATAGGCGAACTTTTACCGGATTATTTGCAAGGCAGGTTGGATTCTGATCTGGCAGTCCAGGTGGAGAAGCATCTGGCAGGCTGCGCGGAGTGCCGTGAAGAAGCCGCCCTTTGGGAGAGCCTGGCGCTGCTGCCGGAAGAGCAGCCGAGCGCTGCGCTTGCAGACCGCTTCAAAGCAATGCTTGAGAGTTACCAGGAAGGCCGCTGGGAAAAGAGCAGACTTGCCGCAGGGCATAAGACGAACGCAACTCCAATGCTCTGGGGTTTGGGAAACTTTCGGCATGTGCCAGCAGCGGGCATTGTGTGGGCGTGCCTGTTCCTGGCTTGCGGGTACTTGATTGGCAGACATTCTGACCGGGGAAGCGAAGCTCAACTAAACGCCGTCCGGCAGGAGCTGACGGCCACGCGGCAGATGGTGGCACTCTCCATGCTGCAACAGCAATCGGCCAGCCAGAGGTTGGAAGGAGTCAGCTGGACCACACGAGTCTCCGGACCCGATCCTCAAGTACTGAATGCGTTATTTCACACCCTGCGGTTTGACAGCAACGTGGATGTCCGGCTGGCTTCTCTGGATGCGCTGAGCCGCTACGCCGGCAGTCCTGAGATTCGCCGCGAACTGGTGGACGCGCTGCAGAACCAGCAGTCACCTCTTGTACAGATTGCCATTGTTGATCTGCTGGTGGACCTGCATGACAGAAGTGCTGTGCCACAGTTCATGAAACTTGAGCAAGGCTCCAAACTGGATCCCACGGTGAAAAAACGCGTGGACTGGGGCATTGAGCAGTTGAACTAACACTTGCTTTAAAGAGAAAGCTTGATTTTGAAAGAACGAATGCTTGAGAGAAAGAATGACTCGATCCAAAGACTGAAATTGAGAGGAGATATGCCATGGCGATACACAAACTCCCGATGGCGCTCTTGCTGCTTCTGCTGGCGGGGATGCTGTTGCCGTCTTTACACAAGCCGCTGCATGCGGCGGATGAGGACGATGATGGAAGCAAGCGTCTGCAGGAGAAAGAAACCATCCGCAAGTCATTTAACCTGACCGCCGCGCACAAGACTCTGGATGTGGACAACATCTTTGGCTCCATTGATGTGGTAGGTGGACAAGGCGACCAGGTCCAGCTGGTGGTCAACAAGACCATTTATGCCGAGTCAAAAGAACGAATGGAAGCAGCGAAGAAAGAAGTCACTCTGGATGTTACGGAACAGCCTGATTTGCTGAAGCTTTACGTGAATGGCCCGTTCCGCTGCAATCGCCAGGATGGCTGTGATGGCCGGCACGGTGATCGTGGATACACCGTAAAAATGGATTTTCAGCTCCAGGTGCCACGCAACATTGAAGTGAAGCTCAAGACCGTTAATTCAGGACATGTGAATGTACGCGATGTGATCGGGAATTTTTCCATTCACAACGTGAATGGCGGAATCGAGTTGAGTGATGTCGCCGGATCAGGCATTGCCAAGACAGTGAATGGCGGCGTGAAGGCAACGTTTCGCGAGAACCCGCGGGAGAAATCCGACTTTAGCACCATCAACGGCAATATTGAGATGTACTTTGTCCATGGCCTTGCGGCGGACTTCCGTTTCAAGACGATGAACGGCAGGGTTTACAGCGATTTTGAAATGACTTCTCTGCCTGCGCATCCAGCGAACGTTGAGAGGCAAAGCGGCAGGTTTGTGTTTCGGTCTGACCGTTACACGGGCGGACGCATTGGCAACGGCGGGCCGGAGATCACGGCAGAAAATCTAAACGGAGAGATTCGCGTTCTTGAACGCCATGAGTAAAAACCTATGAACTATTACTTCAGGACTTATAAGCAAATTCTGTGGGCGGGGGCTGCGATTCTGGCTTTGACGGCGCAACCTCTGTACGCACAGTCTGAGAACAAAGTCACCGTTCCATTAAGCGATCCTGCACGGCCGGTGAGCCTGCGGGCCCACCTGGTCAGCGGCAGCATCACGGTTAAGGGCGCCGATGTGAAAGAGGTGACGGTTGAGGCACATGCCCGTGGCCGGGAAGATTCAGGACGCGAAGGGAAATCCGAAGGCATGAAGCGTATTCCGATGACTTCAACCGGACTTAACGTTGAGGTGGAAAACAACCAGGTGCGCATCAGCACGGACTCATACCAGCGTACGATTGATCTTACGATTACCGTGCCCGTGCATACTTCACTCTCACTCCACTCAGTGAACGACGGCAATATATTGGTGAGCGGCGTGGATGGGGAGTTCGACATCAACAATGTGAACGGAGAAGTGGACTTGAAAAATATCAGCGGCAGCGTGGTGGCCCATGCGCTGAACGGCCATGTGGTGGTTACGTTCGCCCGTCTCGATCCGCAGAAGCCGATGGCTTTCAGCTCGTTGAATGGCGAAATTGACGTGACCTTCCCCGCGGATTTGAAAGCCAATGTCAGCCTGCGTACCGACAACGGAGAAGTTTTCAGCGACTTTGACGTCAAAGTCCAGGCCGCCGCGCCGCAGCAGACCGTAGAGGATGAACGCGGTAAAAGCGGCAAGTACCGCGTAAAAATCGATAAGACGGTCAAGGGCGCCATCAACGGGGGCGGGCAGGAAATCCAATTTAAAAACTTCAATGGAAATATCTACATTAGAAAGGCAGGAGCAAAGTAGATCGGCTCCAGGAAATGCCAAGCCGGTTACACTTTGGGAAAGTTGTAACCGGCGCCTCATTTTTCAGAGATGTCCCTCATCCCCGGGGCCGCAGGTTGACAAAATCTACTTCCGCCTTGCCTTGGCAAGCGCATCCAGCACTGTATCATCAGCGCCTTCGGATTTAAGGCGCGTACGCCGGTCCGCGGTTAGATCAAAATTCACTCCATGCTGGTTGATACGGTCAATCAGTTGCGCGGCATTCACACGGTTGCCTACCATCAACTCGACATCTGCAAACGTCAGAGCGTCGGATTCCTTACGTTCCTCCTGGAGTCGTTTGGCGGTGGCTTCCACGTCATGCATTACGCGCAGAAAGTTCTTGCCCAGGATTTTCTGGACTTGTTCGCTCGTGTATCCCAGTTGGAGCAATGCTTGCGTGATTTTGGGCAGATCGGCGGCGGAATCAATTCCTTCCGGAAGAGAAGTGACGCCATCAAAATCAGATCCCAGGCCCACATGGTCAACGCCGGCAACTCTGGCGACATGGTCGATGTGGTCAATCAGAGACTTCAATGGCGGGCGCGGGAATTGCGCGGCCCACTTTTTCTCGATCCCTGCATATTCGTCATATGTGACCGGGCTGCCGTCAGGATGGGCATGCGCTTTCTTGAATGCTTCCACTTCCGAATCGCGCTGCTTCATCTTTTCCGGATCAGATGAGGCCTTCCGGTAGTTCTCATCGATGAATGCGGAGTAAAAGTTCACCATCACCACGCCGCCATTGTTGGTCATGGCGCGAAGCATGTCATCGGTCATGTTGCGGGGATGGCCGGTCAGCTCCCGCGACGAAGAGTGCGAAGCGATCACGGGCGCCTGGCTGATGACCAGCGCCTGGTAGAACGTAGCGTCAGATACGTGGGAAATATCCACGATCATGCCCAGCCGGTTCATTTCCCGGACCACATCTTTGCCAAAGTCCGTCATGCCGTTGTGGTGCTTGATATTGGGGTCCTGGATATCGCCCGAAGAGTCCGCCCATTCGTTGGTATTGGACCACGTCAGGGTCATGTAGCGTACACCGGCGCGATAGAAATCGCGCAACAGGCGCATGTCATTCTCAATGGCATGGCCGCCTTCAATCCCCATGAGGGCGGCGAATTTGTGCTGCTGGTGGGCGCGGACAATGTCGTCGGCGGTGAATGCCATTGTGATTTTGTCAGGATGGCGGGCCGCCTGCTGGTAAACGCTATCAATCAGGTCAAAAGCGCGTTTTGCGTAATGCCCTTGAAACTCCGGCTCCACCCAGATGGAGAAGAACTCCGCGCCCAGATTTCCCTGTTTGATCTTGCCCAGGTCAATATGGCCTTCGGCGATTGGCGTGTTCTCGCCCAGATCAAAATTTTCGTCAAGAAAACGCTGTGGAGTGTCCGCGTGGGTATCAATGACCAGAGCGGATTGGTGGATACTTTGCCAAGTATCGGCTTTGCCGGTGGCGGCCGCGCCGGTAGATCTCTTCTTGTTCGGGTGAGCTTGCCCTGCGGCAAGCCCTGTCAGGAGCAGTAAACAGGCAAGATATTGTTTTGGCTTCATTCTCTGGCGATTTTATCAGCCAGTTGATTCGCTTCACGCCATTCCGTGTAACGATCGGAAACCATTACGTGGAAGCAGGCCTGACGGCGCTCTTCCGCGGCTTCCACCAGACCCTGATCGAGCAGGTTCTTGAGGTAAGCTTCAATCCATTGGTGCTGCGCCCGCGTCAAGCCGCGCTTGGCCAGGTCCACGGTAATGCCGGCCAGATGCGAGGAGGCATGTTCTCCCGTCTCCGGGGCGGCATTGCCATTATGGCGGCGCAATTTGTGCTGCTGCTCAATGGTGCGTACCGCGGAGTTCACCTGCAAAGGTGTGTGGAATTCTTTGTAGTAAGACTCGCTCATGTCCTGCAGGAACTGATTGCACCAGGGGCGGCAATAGCGCTTGTCAGATTGAATGGACGGGCTGACGCGCAACGCGCGTGTCTCTGAAATTGGGACCAACTCCTGCGTGCGTTCAAGTTCCAGCAGTTGGTCATTGTCCGCGATGCGAGGCAGCTGTAAACGGTCAATCTCTTCGTTCTGCCGCAAGAGGGAATCTGTGGACCCCTTTAACACCGGGTTCCATGCCACGTGGCGGATGCGCCGATGACGTGTGGTATACCGGCTGGCAGCAAAGGCAGGAAGCGTGGCGGCTAATGCCAGTGCGAAGATTGACGAAGTGATGAATATTTTCTTAGCGCCCATCGGGATCCAATCCACTAATCTACGAGTCAACCGACTACTTATGTCATCGGCATTAGATGGCAAATTCTAAACCAGAGCTGCACGTTTCGTACCCAGAGTTTTACCTGAATTTCATCATTCAGGCCAAACCCGAGACCAGTACGCCACTTGGACTAAGGTAATCAGAGACTTAGACTGGCTGACAATTTATGGCTGTTTCTTGTTTTGTTCCTCCTCGATCGAGCAAGAATGGATCAGAAAACGTGTCTTTAACGCTTTCCGTTGATGTCTCTTTTTGAGACAATGATACGAAGTACAGGTGTGGCTTTCACGACTGCGCCGCTCTTATTTCATCTTACGCGGTGGGCTTTCATCTCATCGCACCCGGTCTGGTTTCGATAGCTTAACGAGCGGCAACACTAACCGCGGAAAAAGTCCTTCACCGCTTGCTTCATCACTTCGCGGCCCGTGTCCGCAATGGCCTTGGTCAATGGGATGTCTTTGGGGCAGACCTCAACGCAATTTTGCGCAAAGCCGCATTCCTGAATTCCGCCATCTCCCATGAGCGCCTGCAGACGCTCATGCTTCAGCGCCTGGCCGGTGGGATGCTGGTTGAAAAGCCGCACCTGGGCGATGGTGGCCGCGCCGACAAAGCCGGTGCTCTCATTGAACTGCGGGCAGGCCTCCATGCAGCAGCAGCAGGAAATACAGCGCGAAATGGGATACGCCTGCTCCTGCTCGGTGGGGTAAATGCGCGGACCAGAGCCGAGATCGTAGGTCCCATCCACGGGTACCCAGGCCTTTACGGCTTTCAGGTTTTCAAATAACACGCTGCGGTCCACCGCCAGGTCACGGACGATGGGAAACTTGCTGAACGGTTCCACCCGGATCGGCTGCTCCAGTTTGTCCACCAGGGCGGAACATGCCATGCGCGCTTTGCCATTGATCAACATGGCGCAGGAGCCGCAAACCTCCTCCAGGCAATTGGAGTCATACGTAATGGGCGTGGTGGTCTTGCCGTCACGCGTCACCGGATTGGCAGCAATTTCCATCATCGCCGAAATCACGTTCATCCCCGGCTTCCAGGCAAGTTCAAATTCTTCCCAGCGCGAGCTTGCTTTGGGGCTTTCCTGGCGCTTGATCTTGAGAATGACGGTCTTGGCCATTATGGTTTGGTCTCCCGTAACGAAATAATCTTCAATATGGTCATCAATACATTGAGAAAGGTGATGCCGGCAAACGCGCCATACACCCAATCACGGTGCGCAATCGCCTGCCACAACAAAATGCTGCCAATTACAAAGAACAGGATTGCCGTGTTGCGGTAAAACTTCGGTGATGTGCCGCGCTGCTGTTGCTCCATAGTCAGTTCTAAAGTCAGTTCTAACCACAAGTCCTGCTTGAGCCTGCTGCAAAGCTTCCTTCGTGCTTACGGCTGTGAAGGATCTTCGTGTTCCTTCGCGTCCTTGATGGTTTCTTTCCTATTTCGCCATGTCATAACGCCTGGGCCGGGGTGGGAGAAGAGAAACATCCACCGGCTCAAGTTCAAACCGCGGTTCGTCCGCATCCGGCGCGAAGCAGGCCTTGGTTGTCCTCAGGAAATTCTTGTCATCGCGGTCCGGGAAGTCCGGCTTGTAGTGGGCGCCGCGCGACTCATCGCGCAGGGCCGCGCCCTGTGCGATCACGCGGGAGAGTTGCAACATGTTGTAAAGCTGCCGTGTGAATACAAATGACGTGTTGGCCCACTGGCTCTTGTCGCTCAGGTTGATGTGGTTAAAGCGTTCCAGCAGCTCCACCAGCTTGGCGTCCGTCTGTTGCAGGTTCTTGTTGTAGCGGATGACCGTGCAATTCCGGGTCATCAGTTCGCCCAACTCTCTCCACAGGCGGAAGGGATTTTCCGTGCCGCTGGAACTCAGCAGGCCGGCATTTGCCTCCTGCTGCCGTTTGCGCTCAGACTCAAACACTGTGCTGCTCACGCCGTCAGTCGACGTGGCATTGTTCCGCGCGTACAGCACGGCTTGTGGCCCGGCTACGAACCCGCCATAGATGCATGAAACCAGTGAATTTGCTCCCAGACGGTTGGCGCCATGGTAGCTGTATTCGCATTCACCGGCCGCGAAGATGCCCTTGATGTTGGTGGCCTGCTTGTAGTCCACCCACAAGCCGCCCATGGTGTAATGCATGCCGGGAAAAATCTTCATGGGAACTTCGCGCGGATCGTCGCCGACGAACTTCTCATAGATTTCCAGAATGCCTTCCAGCTTGCGGTTGAGCGTCTCGCGATCGACATGCGTCAGGTCCAGGTAGACCATCGGCTGGCCGTCAATGCCAAGGTCATACTCGTACACCACTTTGTGGATCGCGCGCGTCGCCACGTCACGCGGCACCAGATTGCCGTATTTCGGATACCACTCTTCCAAAAAGTACCAGCGCTCGGATTCGGGAATGCTCTTCCAGTCGCGCTTGTCACCCTTGGTCTTGGGCACCCAGACGCGTCCGCCTTCACCACGCGCCGATTCCGACATCAGGCGCAGCTTGTCTTCACCGGGAATAGATGTGGGATGGACCTGGATGAACTCGCCATTGGCGTAGTGACAGCCCTGCTGATACAGCGCGGATTGTGCCGAGCCGGTGCAGACCACGGAGTTGGTGGACTTGCCAAAGATTGCGCCGATACCGCCGGTGGCCATGATGATGGCGTCGGCAGGGAAGGTGCGCACCTCCATGGAGCGCAGGTCCATGGAGCAGATACCGCGGCAGGCGCGAGCGCCATCGAGCACCGCGCTCAGAAACTCCCAGTGCTCGTATTTGGTGACGCGGCCCTCGGACTCATAGCGGCGGACCTGCTCATCCAGGGCGTACAAAAGCTGCTGGCCGGTGGTTGCGCCGGCGAATGCCGTTCGATGATAGAGCGTCCCGCCGAAGCGACGGAAATCGAGCAGACCTTCCGGCGTGCGGTTGAAGGTGACTCCCATGCGGTCCAACAGATCGATGATGGCCGGCGCGGCTTCACACATGGCCTTGACCGGCGGCTGGTTGGCGAGGAAGTCGCCGCCGTAAATCGTGTCATCAAAGTGCTGCCAGGTGGTGTCGCCTTCGCCTTTGAGGTTCTTTGCGGCGTTGATGCCGCCCTGCGCGCACACGGAGTGCGAACGCTTGACCGGCACAATGGAGAACAGGTCCACGTGACCGCCGGCTTCAGCAATCTTGATGGTTGCCGCCAGGCCGGCAAGCCCGCCGCCGACCACGATAATTTTTGGGTTCGTTGCCATGATAGTGAATTTGGTATTTGGGTAAATTGGCAATTGGCGGCTCGCAGCCTGCACGCTGCCCTGCGCATTACCCAATTGCAAAGTTACCCATTTACCAAATTCTCTTTACCTCCGTTGCTCAATGCTCTGCTGAGGCGGCAATTCTGCCGGCGTATTGCGCCACTGCGGGCGGAAAAACGCGGAAAGCGTCGCCATCCCAATCGCAATGAATGACAGCGCAATCGCAAAGCAGACCCAGCCAAACCATTTGCGCGATCTCTCGCTCACGGTGATGCCCCACTTCGCGCAGAAGAGATACAGACCGTAGGCAAAATGCCACGAAGCTGCCGTGATGCCGACCACGTAAAATGACGCGGCCCAGGGACTCTGCAATTCCATCTGCACTTTGCTGAACGCTGCACCGGAATGCGTCAGCAAATGGATTCCGGTAAAGCGCATGGTGTATATGTGCCACAAGATATAGGCAAACGCGATGCCGCCGGTCCAGCGTTGCGCGGCATACATGAAGTTGCCCGCCCAGGGGTAGTCGCTCACATTCGATTCACCCCGGAACCAGATATAAAAGCCGTACAGCGCGTGATACAAGATGGGAATATAAATGCCCACGGTCTCAAGCACCGGAACAAAGGGCAGCGAAGTAAGAAACTTTACCTGATTGGCGTAAGCCCAGGGGCCATTGGTGGCAAAGGCGTTGGAGATGAAGTGCTCAATAAGAAAAACGCCCACGGGGATGATCCCGCTCAGGGAGTGAAGCCGCCGCAGAAGAAATGAGTTGCCTTGACCAGCGCGGATGGGAGGAACTCCACGCCTCACAGGCGATGCAACACTAGCCATGGACCAATATGCTCCGATCAGTTATGCAAGCAAACTCCCCATTATGTAACCTCTCTCCGACTTCGTCAAACTCTGAGCGTGATCACGTGCAATCACGGAGCATCCGCGCTCTGTGTCACACGGTGGGCCGCCACAGTTTTGCGCTTTATGGAGACCCTGCGAAACGAACTACGCAATCGCCGACGCGTTCAAACTTCGGTGTGTACCTGTGAATGAAGAGTGGTAGTCTATCCAGTCCTTTGAAAGGAGCTGCCATGCGATTTCATTGCCGCTTTCTGAAGATTGCGAGTGCTTGCACGTTTGCTGTGAGTTTGCTGATGATATGCGCTTCCGCGCAAACGACTTCTCTTGATAAGCAGGTCACCTCGGTCTTTCCTGATGCGCAGGCTTTATATCTTGACCTGCACCAGCATCCTGAGCTTTCTTCGCATGAAACACGAACAGCGGCGGAGTTGGCCGGCCGGCTTCGGGCCCTGGGCTACGAAGTCACGGAACATATCGGCGGGACCGGCATTGTTGGTATCTTGAAGAACGGGCCGGGACCCACCGTGATGCTGCGCACTGAGCTTGACGCGCTGCCGGTGGAGGAAAAGACCGGCCTGTCTTACGCCAGCAAGGCCCGCAGCAAGGACGATAACGGTCGCGATGTGCCAGTGATGCATGCCTGCGGCCATGACATTCACATGGCAAGCTTGTGGGGAACAGCCGCCATTATGGCGCGCAATAAAGATAGCTGGCACGGCACGCTGATGCTGATTGGCCAGCCGGCGGAAGAGACCATTACCGGCGCCGACAAGATGATCAAAGACGGCCTGTTCGCCCGCTTTCCCAAACCGGATATTGGGATTGCCATGCATGACACCAACAATCTTCCTTTCGGCAAGGTGGGAATCACGCCGGGCTATGCCAAGGCGAATGCCGACTCCGTCCGCGTCACGGTGTATGGCAAGGGCGGGCACGGCGCGCAGCCGCACACCACAGTCGATCCTGTGCTGATCGCGGCCCGGATAGCCGTTACGGTGCAATCGATTGTTGCGCGCGAGATCAAGCCGGGCGATGCCGCTGTGATCACCATCGGCTACATTCAGGCAGGCACAAAAAACAACATCATTCCGGACGACGCGCAGATGGGCTTTACCGTGCGGTCATATAAGCCCGACGTGCGCCAGCATCTGCTGGCCGGCATTGAGCGCGTAGCCAAAGCCGAGGCCATGGCCGCGGGCGCGGAGAAGATGCCGCTGGTGGAGAGATACGAATCCACATCGGCGGTATATAACGATCCCGTGCTGACGCAGCATCTGGCCGCGAAGCTGGAAGGCGTTCTGGGCAAGGGAACGGTGATTACGGAAGAGCCGATCATGACCTCAGAAGACTTTTCCTACTTTGTGGAACAGGGCATCCCTTCGTTTTACTTCACCCTGGGCGTCGCTGACCCGCAGAAACTGGCGGAAGCGCAGGCGGCAGGCAAGCAGCTGCCCAGCAATCACTCGCCGCTGTTCGCGCCTGTGCCAGAACCGTCCATCAGGACCGGCATGACGGCGGAAGTCACGATCCTGCGGGAACTGCTACAGGGAACGCCGGCGGACGTGAAGAAGTTTACAAACCCGCCTTCCGGCAACTAAGCGGTGGCTTACTTGCAGAGCTGGTTGCATGACGGAGAAGCGTGAACCGCAGACAAGTCATAAAAAGGAGCCTCTGATTCATGAAATTTTCTCGCCGTGGGTTTCTTCAGACCGCAGGAATCGCGGCTGCCGCTACGCTGGCGCAGCCAGCCAGTGTTTTTGCCGCCGAGGGTGAAGACGGGGGCAAGATGCCGGAGCCGATCGCGCGGTTGAAATTGCGCCGGGCGGAAGCTGGGCCCATCACAACCAGGGAACGCGAGCAGCGGATCGAGCGGGCCCGCGAGTTGATGGCGGCGAACAAGATTGACGCCATCATGATCACCGGCGGGACTTCTCTGGTGTATTTCACCAATATCCACTGGTGGATGAGTGAGCGGCTCTTTGCCATCATTCTGCCGGTAAAAGGCAATCCTTTTTACGTTTGTCCGGCATTTGAAGAAGACCGCGCGCGGGAACAGATTGCCGGCGGGCCGGGCGGCAACAATGCTGAAGTCCGCACATGGCATGAAGATGAGAGCCCTTACCAGAGGATCGCTGAAGGCCTGAAAGACCGTAAGCTTTCCTCGGGCAACATGGGCATGGAAGAGACAGTCCGCTATGTTTTTAGTGAAGGTCTGAGCAAAGCGGCGCCCGGCATGCGGATGGTGAGCGCAACACCTGTAACGGCGGGCTGCCGCATGATCAAGAGCCAGCACGAACTGCAACTGATGAAGCTGGCCAATGAAGTCACGCTGGCGGCCTATGAGGCGGCTTATCTTTCCACCAAAGAAGGCATGACGCAGCACGACTTTGCAGATATGGTGCAGGCTGCGCATGCGCGGCAGGGCTTTCAGGGTGGGGCCAGCATTCAGGTGGGTGATAATTCCGCGCTGCCGCACGGCTCAGCCAAGCCACAGGTCATCCGCGAGGGAACAATCTTGCTGATGGATGGCGGCTGCACGGCGGAGGGTTACGAATCAGATATCAGCCGGACGGTTGTACTGGGCAGGCCCACGGACAAGATGAAGCAGGTATTTGAAATCGTATACAAGGCGCAGTCGGCGGCGCTGGCCGCGGCCCGGCCCGGAGTGCAATGCCAATCCGTGGATGCGGCGGCGCGCAAAGTGATTTCTGACGCCGGTTACGGTCCTGACTACAAATACTTCACGCATCGCGTGGGCCATGGCATTGGCATGGATGGCCACGAATGGCCTTATCTGGTACGTGGCAACACGCAGATCATCGCGCCCGATATGACATTCAGCGACGAGCCGGGAATTTATATTCGCGGCGAATTCGGAGTGCGTCTGGAAGACGACATGTATATCGCGGAAAAAGGCGCGGAGTTGTTTACGCCGCAAAGCCCGGACCTGGAGCGGCCATTTGCGAAAAGCTAGGTAGATCGCACGTGATCGCCGACATCGCCCGTGATCGGAGCTATGATTCTCTCCGCGAACTATCCCTGGCTGTTCATGAACGCCGTCACGTCCTTCTTCAACTCGCCCAGAGAAGAATCCTTGATGTACATCATGTGCCCAGCCCCGTAATATCCCAGCGTGACGCGTGCGTGCTGCGCCGTATCCAGGGACATGTGATTGAGCGTGTACTGGGTGGCAAAGTAAGGGGTCGCCAGATCAAAATATCCCGAGCCGACAAACAACTTCATAAAGGGATTTTTGTCGAAGGCGTCTTTGAGCGATTGCGCGGTATCGGGGAAGCCGCCGCGCTGAATGCCCCAATCCCATTCGTCAAAGCGAAAGCCGCCGCCGAGAATGTAGTACTCCAAGTCTGATTTATAGCCGAGTTCGCTGCGCACGTATTGGTTGAACATGGCAGTGTAAGGTGGGCGGATGGCGCTCATGCTGGGATCAAAGCTGGCGGTTTCCGCCACGGCGGAGCGCGAGGTGCCGGTAAAGCGGCTGTCCAGCCGGCCTATGGTTTCCCGTTTGTCGCGCAGAAGTTCTTTGGTGAAGTGGGATTCTTCAATCCGCAAATTGCTTTCGTCAATATATGTCTTGCTCAGGCCGGTATAGCGCGCCAGATGATCGATTACGTCCTGACGCTCCTGCGGTGTAAGGCGGTCACCCTTGGCCAGCGCGTCCGCGTATGGGCCGGCGGCCCACTGCTCGACTTCAGAGCGCAGCTTGTCAAAATTCTGTTGCAGATCAGGACTTAGTTTTTTGTGGTACCAGGCGGCGCAGGAATACGTCGGAAGAAAAAGCACAAAAGGCAGATCGTTGCCCGCTGCACCATCGGTTGTCTGGAAATTCAGGATGCTGGAGATCAGCATGATGCCGTTGAACGCCACGCCATGCTCCACCAGATAACCGGAAAGACCGGCCGCGCGCGTGGTTCCGTAGCTCTCTCCCACAAGGAAGAGCGGCGACGACCAGCGCTCATAACGCCCGAGATAGAGGCGGATAAATTCACCCACGGATTCGATGTCACCGCGCAGGCCGAGAAATTTTCTGGTCTGATCACGCTTAACAGCCCGGCTGTAGCCCGTGCCGACGGGATCGATAAATACAAGGTCCGTCTGGTCCAGCCATGTGTATTCATTGTCAATCAGCTGGTAGGGCGGCGGAGGCATCATGCCATCGGGCTGCATGCGTACGCGTTTGGGGCCAATCGCGCCGAGATGCAGCCACACCGAGGCCGAGCCGGGGCCGCCATTGAAAGAGAACGTCAGCGGCCGCCGCTCGCCGGACTGGCCGTCCAGGGTGTAAGCCATGTAGAAGATGTGAGCTTCCACCTCGCCCGTGTCATTGTTCTTGAGCGGCATCATCCCCGTGGTGACGGTGTAACGCAGCGTCTTGCCGCCTGCGTGGATTTCATGGTGCGTCACGGACGGCGGCTGTTCCGGTATATCTTTTTTCATCTCCGCGGGAGCAGCCGGTTTAGATGGTTGTTCGGCTGGACTTGCAGAAGGCGAGGGATTTGGTGGCATGTCACCACGGTTTCTTTGCTGAGCCAACGCACAAAGCGAACAGAGCAACACCAGACCGGCAAACAAGGGCACGGCACGACGCAACATCATGAGCACTCCTCGCGAGAGATATGTAAATGTCTTAGACGTTGAACCGGAAAACAGGTGAGTGTAGCTGCCGGAAGGGAAAAGGGCAAATCAGGCGGTCGATCAGGTTTTAGCGGATGGCCTGATGGAAGAAACCCGTGTGGTGTTGTGGAATGGGCAGTGAATTCTGATGGTTCTTGAAATACCACATCAGCAGGAGGAGCAGAATGACGATCGCAAGCATGCAGAATCCAAAACGATTTCCTTCGCCGCTAAAGTTCCGGAGGGGCAGGCGCTTTGCCATATAAGCTTTAGACACACTTTTCATGGCACATGTTCGCCCCTATTACAAAACTTTAGAAAACTTTGCGCAGGACATGATTAGTAGCGAAAAACGGGCCACAAGAGAAATGGCTGTTCTGTTGCCAATGTCCTCTTACGGCCCGTTTCTCGTGGTGCTGGTTAGTGGTTGGGAACAACCAGGTCGCGATCAAGCCTGACTTCCAGTTGCGTGCCCTTGTCCAGCCGGAGATCGCTGCCGTGGAGAAGCAGGCTGGTTCCAGTGCCGACTCCGGCGCCAGCGGCGGCCCCGATGGCAGCGCCCCTGCCGCCGTCCGCGGCCGCACCCGCGGCAGCGCCAACGGCAGCGCCAATGGCGGCATTCGTGATGACTTTCTTTTTGTCGGGGCCGCGGCGGTAGATTTCGCCTTCTTCTCCGGTGGCTTTAATGGCAGGGTCTCCGGGGACTCCCGTGACTGTTCCAATCAGCGGGACCCATCCATTGCGGGTTTCAATTTCATCCAGCGCCAGCTGAATTTTAGCGCCGGTATAGCCATGTTCGAAGCGGGCAACATGCCCTTTGACCGTCCGTCCCCTTGGAATAATAAGGCCGCTGGGTGTGATCAGGTCCTCGCGTAATTCCGCCTTAAAATGCTTGTTGGGGTTGGTTTCGTTCAGCTTGTGCGTGTCCAGCGTGTCCTTCAGCTTGATGATGAAGCGAGAGCCGTCAGGAATGGCATTCGGCGGCGCTCCATAAATCTGGCTGCTGCCATGGGACTGGCCGGAGCCATAGACCTGGCCGGAGCCTTGCGGGGACGCGGTGGCGCTGCCCGGCTGCGCCTGCGCAGGGTTGGTCCCATCATTTGGACGCGTCTTTAACACAGGGCTCTGGTTGTTCTGGCTGCCGCCTTCCTGGGCAGGTGCGCCGAGGGCCAGGGACAACAATACTGCAGCAACGGAGGCCATCCACTTTGCCTGCATGGCTTTTTCACCTCAAATAAAATTATAGAAATGCTTCAATTTGAGATGCCGCTGCCTTCCAAAAGAGCTGCTTCGCCAATAAATGATATTTTTAATGGTACGCACGCGGCCATGCGGACATTACCAAGGTAACTGTCCTGTGGTTCAATGATGGTTCAAATTCCTGATGCCTATGGTTCAATTCTGATGGTTTTCAAGCATCATATTTTTAGTGCAAGTAACTGCTTCCCTAGAGAGGGACCGGAAAAATGAAGAAATGGTTCTTGCCCGTGACTGTCCTGGGATTGAGTGGCCTGGGGTTGGTATTCGCCAGTGAAAGGGGCCGTGAACGAGTAAATTTGTGGCTCAATCACTTGATGGAGCATGGCGATCCAGTGGGCGAATTCAATAAATTTTGCGATGACCAGCTTGATCATATCCAGCAGAGCCTGGACCGGCTTTCTGAGGCGCTGGAAGGCCCGCACACAAGTTAATTAAGCGATCTTATTAATGGCTCCAGCCATGCGCACGTCCCGCTGCGTAACTCCTCCCGAATCATGGGACACCAGCGCCATGGTAACGGTGTTATAGCGGATATCAATATCCGGATGGTGATTGGCCTGCTCCGCCGCCTCGGCCACTTTGTTCACAAACTGCATGGCCATCTTAAAGTCAGGAAAGCGGAAGACCCTTTGGATTGCCGGGCCGCTCTTCTGCCACCCAGTCAAAGAACTGAGGGCCGCCTGGATTTCCACGTCAGTAAGCACGCTCATAGTTCACCTTTCTGCTCGCAGTGGATTCTAGTGGGTTCTCCAAAAAATTGCAGCATAGGCCGCGCATTGAGTTGAAAGCAGAAGAGTGTTCAACTCCGGATTAATACGTTTTCATGTGGTGCGAATGGTGGCCGGCGTCATGACCTGGGTCGGCTTAATGGGATAGGTGAACTTATAAATCTGGGAGTTTATCTCTTTGCGCAAATCTTCCCAGATGGTGTCCGGCATCTCCATAAAGATCCGAACTACGTCAGGATCGAACTGCCGGCCGGAGAAGCGTTCCACTTCATCGCGGGCCACCTGGATGCTTTGGGCCGCGCGATAAGGACGGTCTGACGTGATGGCGTCAAGGGTATCAGCAATGGAGAAAATCCGAGCGCCCAACGGGATGTCATTGCCGCTCAGGCCGCGGGGATAACCGGTCCCGTCAAAACGCTCCTGATGGGCATAAACAATCTCCGAGGCTTCCGCGAGAAATGGAATTTTCTTCAACATCTGGTAGCCGCGATAGCAGTGTTCGCGCATGATCTCGGTTTCCGCTTCCGTCAGGGCGCCCGGCTTGCGCAGAATGGCATCAGGAATGGCCATTTTGCCGATGTCATGCAGGAAGGCGCCACGCGCGATGACCCGGATCTTCTCGCCGGAAAGGCCCATGGCGCGCGCGATGGCTATGGTGAAGGCCGTAACGCGCTTGGAATGGCCTTCCGTCTCGGCATCTTTTAAGTCCAGGGCGTCGCCCAGAGCTTCCAGCGTAATATCGTAAGAGCGCTCCAGGTCAGTCATGGCCTGGCGCAATTGCTCCGTGCGGGCTGCCACCAGAGACTCAAGATTCGATTGATAAGCCCGGTTCTCCAGTTTCAGGTGGCGGTGCTCCAATGCGCGGCGCACCATGGCCAGAAGTTGCTCGCGTTCAAACGGCTTCAACAGGTAATCGTAGGCCCCGTTGCGGATGGCGGCCAGCGCGACCGAAATATCATGGACTGCGGTGACCATAATCACCGGCATGTCAGGATATTTTTCCTTGGAACGCTCTAATAAGGCAATGCCGTCAAGTTCGGCCATCATCAGATCGGAAAGCATGAGTTCGAACTCACCAGTGGAACTCAGTACGGCCAGGGCTTCCATGCCGGAAGCAGCCTGGCGGGTCTTATAACCCGCGGCGTTCAGCATGGCAGAGATGATTTCGCGTATTGGTTCCTCGTCGTCAACAACGAGAATACGTTCTGTAGCCATTCGGAAAGTAACCTTGGGGGGAAACTTAATGTAACTCAGACTACCGCGAAATACAATGTCAAGACGAAGAAAAATGTCTTCATAAGGTAAAATTCATGGTATATACGAGTTGATCCCCACTCGATTTGTAAGCCTTTAAAAAATTTAAGAATGGAATTAAGCCTCCAAGCGGCGTTTTTGGCGGAGATGTTAACGTTGCTCATTCTGCTGGCCGGGGCAATGCTTCTGTACGGCAGTTTTCGCGAGAAGTATTTGCTCCCGTGGATCGCAGGATGGACAGCGCTGTGTCTGGCCAGGACATCCTTGTCTTTGGGAGCCGGCGGGGGCCACGGGCCTCTCTGGATGGTGCTGGCCCATGTTGCCTACATTGTTGCCTTAGGCCTGTTTACGACTTCCGTTCTAATGTACGTCTCACAAGTCAGGCTACTTTGGCTCGCCTTTGCCTGCCTGGCGTTGGCGCTCCCTTTAGATATTTCTTATGTACTCTGGTTGCCGAACCCATGGTTGCATCGCCTGTCGCTGGCATTATGTTTTGCGGTAAAACTGCTTGCCGCGGTCCAACTGGCCCGTTTTGCCTGGGGGCGAACGAATGTTGGGCGGTGGCTCATGGCAGCCATGCTTCTATGTGTGCAGCTGGATACTGTCGTCTTGCCGCATGCGATTTTCAGCCAGGGCATTCTGGTTGACCTGCTGCTGGGCATCAGCATTATGACGGTTGTTCTGGATGATTCCCGGATACAAATTCAGCGTCTGGATGCGTTGAACACCATCACCCAGCAAATCTCCGGTTCCAGGGATTTTGAGCCAACCGTATTGAACATCCTGCAAGAGCTGCGCCGGATCTCGCACGCTCAAGGCGCCTGGTTTCGCATACTGGATGGCGGCCACTTGGTGCTCTCTGCCCACTGCGGTGTTTCGCAGCGCTTTGTGGAACAGGCAGCCATGGTGGAGATAGCGAACAGTGTCAGCAACTTTGTCTTACGCAATAGCGAGGTTTACGTTGTTCGCACGCTTGAGAGTCAGCCGGAACTCCGCAGGGCCCTGATCGCCGAAGGTATTCATCATCTTCTCCTGGTGCCGGTTGAAGGCAAAACTTCGCAGGTGGGTACTTTTGTGCTGGGTATGGCGGGATTTCGTGCCTACACTGGCCGGGAGAAAAAATTTCTAAAAGCCGCGGCCAAGCAGTTGGGACTGGCGGCGGAAAACCGCAG
>WNFP01001563.1_pt1 | contig 18318 bp, 16 predicted proteins | sample 5400201 | NCBI WGS metagenome assembly WNFP01 (sample SAMN13153355, study PRJNA577476) | soil metagenome | isolation source: 115 cm saprolite under Madrone tree | place: USA:California | collected 2016-06-14 | reverse complement strand
TTAACTCGCTCGTCCGGCCCTTTCACTGTCTGGACAGGCGCGGCAGTCTGCGCTTTCGCAGGAACCGCGACGAACCACACGAGCGCTACAACAAAAAACACCACAGAACGTTTCATTCCGCACCTTGAATCATTCTTTTGTCTTCGGCATGTGGGAAAGAATTGTACCTACTCCTCGCTCTCTCCGCGAGTCTCTGCGCTTTGCGCCTCTGCGTTATCGTATGTTTTTTCCGCTGTCGCCTTGACCCACTTTTCACCCGCCGATAAGCTTGTAGTTTCTCATTTACGGTTGCAGTCTCCGGGTTTCAGGGTTTGTTTCACAAACCCTGAGGTAAAAAATGGAAACGATTCACGTAACTTTGCCCGATGGCAGCGTAAAAGAGGTGCCCAAGGGCACCACACCTGCCGACATTGCGCGCGGCATTTCGCCGCGCCTTGCCGACGCGGCCTTTGTCGCCAAGGTTTATTCAAACAACGGCGCGCTCTCGAACTTTGGCGATCCAGTTGATGACGGCGGCTATCTGATCGATCTGCGCCGCCCGCTTGAGCAGGATCTCAAGCTAAAAATCCTGACCGACAAGGATCCCGATTCCCTTTTCGTTTTCCGTCATTCTGCAGCGCATCTTCTCGCGGCAGCCGTGATGGAACTGTACCCCGACGTCAAACTCGGCATCGGCCCGCCCGTGGACAACGGATTCTTCTACGAATTCATGCGCGAACAGCCGTTTACTCCCGACGACCTCGCCAAAATTGAAAAGAAAATGCACGAGCTGGCCGCGCAGGACTTGCCGAACGAGCGCAAGTATCTTGCGAAGCCGGAGGCGCTGGAGTTCTACAAGAAATCCAACCAGATTTTCAAGTGCGAGCTGGTCGACGAAAAAGTCACCGAGCCGATGGTCTCCTTCTACACCACCGGAAAATTTATCGATTTCTGCCGCGGCCCGCACATTCCCTCTACCAAGCGCATTCAAGCTTTCAAATTGATGAGCGTCGCCGGCGCCTACTGGAAAGGTCAGGAAGGCAATCCACAATTGCAGCGTATCTACGCCGCTGCTTTTTTCACGCAAAAAGAACTCGACGCTTATTTGCATCGTCTGGAAGAAGCCAAGCGCCGTGACCATCGCAAGCTCGGCCCCGAACTCGATCTGTTCAGCATTCAGGAAGAAGCCGGCCCGGGCCTGATTTTTTGGCATCCCAAGGGCGGTTTCATCCGCAACATTATCGAGACCTGGCTGCGCGACGAACTCATCAAGCGCGGCTACGATCTCGTCTACACGCCGCACATCATGCGGCTCGACCTCTGGAAAACTTCCGGCCACGCAGATTTTTATCGTGAAAATATGTTCGGCCCGGTCGAAGTCGAAAAAGCCGATTACCAGCTCAAGCCCATGAATTGCCCCGGCCACATTCTTATTTACAAGTCGAAGCTGCGCAGCTATCGCGATCTGCCAGTGCGCCTCGCCGAATTGGGCACCGTCTATCGCTACGAACGCAGCGGCGTTCTGCACGGCTTGTTGCGCGTCCGCGGTTTCACCCAGGACGACGCGCACATCTTCTGCATGCCTTCACAAATCGAAGCCGAAGTCGAAGCCTGCATAGATTTCGCCTACGCGGTCATGAAAAATTTCGGCTTCGATCAATTCGAAGTCGAACTATCTGACTGGGACCCCAACCACCCGGAAAATTACCCCGGGAAACCGGAAGATTGGCAGCACGCTTCCGATGCCCTCGCTAGGGTGATGAAACGCATGAACATTCCCTATAAGAAAATGGCAGGCGAAGGCGCGTTCTACGGTCCGAAGATCGACATCAAACTAATTGACGCGATCGGTCGACCCTGGCAGCTGACCACTGTGCAATTTGATTTCAACTTGCCCGCCCGCTTCGGCCTCGAATACGTTGGCGATGATGGCGCTCGCCACCAGCCGTTGATGGTTCATCGCGCGCTGCTCGGCTCGGTCGAACGCTTCTTCGGCATCCTAATCGAGCACTACGCTGGAGCATTTCCGCTGTGGCTCGCGCCCGTGCAAGTCGAAATCTGCCCGGTCAGCGAAAAAGTGATCGACTACGCCAAGCACGTTCACGAAACGCTCAAGAACCACAACATCCGCGTGCATCTCGACGACCGCAATGAAAAGTTGCCGGCCAAAATCCGCGACGCCCAGCTGCAGAAAATTCCCTACATGCTCGTCGTCGGCCCCAAAGAAGCCGAAGCCGGAACCGTCAGCGTCCGCCACCGCAGCAAAGGCGACTTCGGCCCCAAACCTCTCACCGACCTGGTCGAGTCCCTGCGCCAAGAATCCGATTCCCGCGCGACTGGATAACGCAGCCGCCGCCATCCAGGAATCGCTAATGGTCACCATGCTCGACGAAGTCATTTTCCGAGCCAGCATTCGTGAGCTTGCCGTTCGCGACTCGGATCTCGCTCGTGTCGTCGAAACGTATGGTGCGCCGCCGCTCTGGGTTCGCGAACCCGGTTTCCCTTCGCTCGTTTACATTATTCTGGAGCAGCAGGTTTCCCTCGCTTCGGCTCGCGCGGCATTTCAGCGATTGCGGGCTGTGGTAAGCCCGCTGACTCCACCGCGGTTTCTGAAACTCTCCGACGAGCAACTCAAGCAGATTGGCTTCAGCCGTCAAAAAACTCTATACACACGTCTGATCGCGGAGTCGCTGGTCAGGAAGCATCTGGATCTGAATGACCTTCACGATCTTTCCGACGACTCTGCGCGCAAATTTCTGATCGCCCTCAAAGGGATTGGCGCGTGGACCGCGGACATTTATTTGCTGTCCGCGTTGCGTCGCCCGGACGTTTGGCCCATTGGCGATCTGGCACTGGCAATCGCCGTTCAGGAAGTGAAGCGCCTTCGCTCGCGCCCATCGCCGGAACGTCTCGAAAAGATCAGCCAGCTCTGGCGTCCGCATCGAGCCACGGCTGCGCGCCTTTTCTGGCACGCTTACCTTTCGAAACGCGGTCAAAACAGCGCTACCATCAGTTTGTAGCTCCTCCGTGCTCCGATGAAAGGTTCACTCATGCCTGGCTATATCCCACGCCGCGCATTTATTGCCATCGCCGGAGGCACTTTGCTCGCTCCGCACTCTCTTCTCAGTCGCCAACAACGACAACAGTCTCCAGAGCCTCCTCTCGTGGATCAGGTGCCTCCAATGCTCGACCACATCCTTCTCGGCTGCAACGATTTGCAACGCGGCATCGATTTCGCCGAACAACACACTGGCGTACGCGCCGCATTCGGTGGAGTTCATCCCGGCCGCGGAACCCAGAACGCTCTGCTATCTTTAGGCACGCGCCGCTATCTGGAAATCATCGCTCCCGATCCGCAGCAAAACCTAGCGAACCAACTTGCAAACATGCTAAAGAAGCTCACAGAGCCGCGCATTGTCGGCTGGGCCGCTCATCCCGGAGACGTTCAGCTGCTTGCAACCGATCTCGCTCAGGCAGGTATTGCAGCTGAGGGCCCAACTCCCGGTTCGCGTAAACGTCCCGACGGCACCGTGCTCCACTGGAAAACTCTAAACTTAAAAGACGACGCCAACGGCCTGCTCCCCTTTTTCATTCAATGGAGCACCGACTCAATGCATCCGTCCGCCGATGCTCCGTCCGGCTGCCAACTCCTCCGCTTTGAGCTGCTCACACCAGACCCCGCTGCCCTCGCCAAGACCACCGCGCCACTCAACCTCAAAGCCCCAATCGCAAAGGGCTCTTCCCCGCAGCTCCACGCCGTCATTTCCGGGCCCAACGGCCAACTCGACATCACTTCTTGAACCTGAACGGCTTTAACTCTTTAACTACGCTCCATCACACGCGTCACTTGCTTGTACCTGCCTCGTGCGATACTGTCCACGCTCAACGGAGGCCTCATGTCCAGCACCCCTCAGTTCGGCACAGCGGAATATAAATCCGCATCCGGCCCCGATCGTTGCAAGAGCTGTCAACAGGATTTGTCCGGCGCCTACTTCCGGATCAACGGTCTGCTTGCCTGCGAGAAGTGCACCCGCCAACTGCAAGCGCAAACCCCTAAAGACACTCATGCGGCTTACGTCCGCGGAATTCTGTTTGGTGTGGGAGGCGCAATCGCCGGCCTGATCCTATATTCAGCATTCGGCATCGCTACCGGCATCAGACTAGGCTACATCGCTCTTGCAGTCGGGTGGCTTGTAGGCGCGGCAATCAAAAGAGGATCCAACGGCATCGGTGGACGTCGCTATCAAATCGCCGCCGTCGCACTCACCTACGCCGCAGTCTCACTTTCGGCGATCCCGATTGGCATTTACTACATCCTGAAGGAAAAGAAGCCGGCACAAATTTCGCACGCGCCCAATTCTTCGCCAGCGCCTAACTCAACTGTGCCGGGTTCGGCGCCCTCTCAAGACGATCCACCCGCAAGCGGCCAGAGGTCCACAGCAAGTCTTGCCTCAGCAACTGGTGCGCTCCTCTTTGCGGGCCTCGCTTCTCCTTTTCTCGAACTTGCTGAAGGTGTTTCGGGCCTCATCGGGCTGGTAATCATTTTCGTTGGCATACGCATTGCCTGGAAGATGACGGGCGCTCCACGCATCGATATCCTCGGGCCATTTCAGGCCAATGCGCCCCCGTCTCCGGCTCCCACCCTCTAGCCCCGGCGATCTCTGTGTCTGCGTCCACTCAAGATTTGGCCATGCGCAAATGCAGGGCCTGCGGCCGGGAACTAGCGTCAACCGAACTCGCCTGCGTGCAATGTCACACCCTCGCATTCTCCGAAGAACTGACCATTCTCTCCGCACGCGCCAATCGTCTTGAAGAACAGGGTGACTTCGCGCCTGCTCTCGAAGAATGGCGCAAAAGTCTGGAAATGCTTCCCGCGCAATCTACCCAGGCAGAATGGGTCCGCGACCACGTCCGCAAACTCGAACTCTCTTTGAAGGTTTCTCCGCCTCAGCCAAAAAATAATTGGGCCAAGAAACTTGGCCCGCTCGCCCCGCTTGCAATTTTCCTCGCCAAAGCGAAGTGGCTCCTTGCGATTTTCAAGTTTAAATTTCTATTTAGCCTGGGCGCCTTCTTCGCGCTTTATTGGGCTATGTGGGGATGGAAATTTGGCGTTGGCTTTGGCGTTTTGATCTTGATTCACGAAATGGGTCACTACGTTGATATTCGGCGCCGCGGCTTGCCCGCCGATATGCCCGTTTTTCTGCCGGGCTTTGGAGCGTACGTCCGCTGGCAGGCGCTTGGTGTGTCGCTGGAAACTCGCGCGGGAGTCAGCCTTGCTGGCCCGCTCGCCGGACTCCTCGCGTCGTTTGCTTGCTTGGCGATCTGGTGGGAGACCGGCGATCCGCTCTGGGCAGGGCTTACCCGCGCGGGGGCATGGTTGAACCTTATGAATTTGATCCCGGTTTGGGTTCTGGACGGCGGCCAGGCCACCAACGCGCTTGATCGAAACGGGCGCTGGAGCTTGCTCGCCGCCGCTGTCCTCTGCGCTCTGGTATTTCAAGAAAGTGTTTTTCTGTTCGTGGCGGCAGGTTTTACATGGCGGCTCTTTACCAAAGACTTGCCGCGCGTCTCCAGTCCACGCACCGTGGCCTATTTCATTTGCATCCTGGGATTCCTCGGAGTGGTCTTGCGAACAGTCCCCGGCCACGGTTTCAGCCGTTAGTGCTCCCTGACGCCAACTCTTCCCAAAATGAAACGCTCTCCCCCTTTTCCACACTACTCCTGTGCACCAACAACTCAGGGGGCAAGACCTGGACGAATTATCCGTGGGTTGAAGGCGTCAGGGGGCACGCTAGAGATGCGGTCACCAGATCTAGCTTGTGCCCCTGTTTGATTTGAGCTTCGGTCAGGCGGCAAAGGCTGCGCGGGTTCGAATTCCCGCGATTTGACCGTCTTTACGGCTTGCTTTCCCGCTTGCCGCCCACTCTATCGGGCATGCTATACTTTTAACCCGTCCTCTGTCGGCCTTCTGCCGTCTGGGGCCGGAATGTGTTGGTGGTCGATTCGAGCTCAGGGGCTAGCTGTACGTGTCCTTTGGTGCTTTTCTCAGCTAGAGGGGGATTTATCGCAGAACGGAATTTCCGGCAAGTGAGCGACAGAGTCCGTGTCAACGATCGGATTCGCGCTCGCGAAATCCGGGTGATTGACGAAGAGGGTGGCCAGCTCGGGGTAATGCAGCCGTTTGAAGCGCTGAAAATGGCTCGCGAACGTGGATTGGACCTGGTGGAGATTTCGCCCACCGCCGACCCGCCAGTTTGCAAGATCACCGATTACGGCAAGTTTCTCTATCAACAAAGTAAGAAAGCGCACGAGCAGCGTAAAAGCAGCCGTGGCTCCGCTTTGAAAGAAGTAAAGTTCCGGCCTGCCACCGCGGAACACGATTTTCAGGTTCGCAAGAACCAGATTATCCGCTTCCTCGGAGAAGGCCATAAAGTTCGCGCCATGATCTTTCATCGCGGACGCGAAATGGCGCACCAGGAGGTCGGCCGCGCCAAGATGTCCCGTCTTTTGGGCGAAATTGGCGATGCTGGCGCGGTAGAAACGCCGCCACGCATGGAAGGCAACGTCCTGGTGGCGCTGCTGGCTCCAAAAAAAGGCGCTGGAGCAGTCGCGCCGAGTCGGCCAAATTGATCCAGGCCAACTTCCGTGGACGCACTGATCATTCCCTTAGGTAGGGTGGGTCCTTCGCCACAAGATAGGAACTATAGTTCCTATCGTTACTGAAAACAAATGACTTCTGGGCATTCGCTCAGCTTTGAATGAAGACTTGTACTGCAGAATTGAATTGAAGAAAAACGAGGATTTACGTAATGCCACGCAACCGATCGAAACCGAAGATGAAGCTGAAGACCCATCGCGGCGCCGCCAAACGTTTTAAGATTACTGGCACCGGCAAGCTGCTACGGATGCATTCCGGGAAGCGCCACCTGCTGGGAACCAAAGCGCCCGGGCGTATGCGCAAGCTGAAGAAGCTGACCAAGGTCAACAAGGCGGACGTAGCCAAGACCATGCAGATGCTTCCCTACGGTTTGCAGTAAGCGAGTATTTCGTTTTTGTTTCTGAGTTTGCGGCCGATCGCATAATTCAATGGTGTCCTTTCCAGAGTGTGACATCCTGAGCCGGACCGAAGGCGGGCGAAGGATCTCAACCGCAGCGTCACCTCGGTTGACGCCGTAAAAAGTTTTCTCGCGCAGTGGCTTCGTCACTCCGCGGAAAGCATGCAGAGCGGAAAAACGTCCTGCATAGCCGCTCTCGCAATTCGATGAGCGGCGCTTCGTGCCAGGCAGCGCTACACGGGTGCCTGCCGGCCGAAAATGCCGCGAATTTTTCGTGGCAATGTAGCGGCCGCCTTTTGATCGCGCTTATCGCGCGACCGAGGCGAGCGTTACGAATGATGCACCGGAAACAAACCCGTTGCGCGAAGCTGCCCTTTCGCAAAAGAAGGGCCGCGTCGCCGCAACCTGTTTTGTTTCCAGAAAAAATTGAATCGCCGAGGCCTTCTTCGTTTTCGTAGTGCCGGCTTTAGCCCGGCTTGCTGATTCGAGAAGAGTCCGGCCAAAGGAGCAAAACCCATGGCTCGCGTAAAACGCGGCACCAAGCGCCGGGCACGGCGCAAAAAGTATCTCAAGAGGACAAAGGGTTTTTTCCTCACCAAGAGCAAGCTGTACCAGTCCGCGCAAGAGGCCGCGAATCGCGCCGATCGCTATGCGTTTCGCGATCGCCGCGTAAAGAAGCGTCAGTACCGTCGCCTCTGGATTCAGCGCATCGGCGCGGCTGCCCGCTTGAACGGCCTCACTTACGGCCAACTGATTCACGGCCTCAAAGCTGCCGGAGTCGAACTCGACCGCAAGGTTCTCGCTGACATCGCAGTGAAAGACGCACCCGGATTCGTGTTGCTCGTCGAAAAGGCCAAAGCCTTCGCGCCGAAACCATCTGAGAAAAAGGCGAAGTAGCCTTGTAGTTTCTTAGACGCAGAACTTTGTCGCTGGCGCGCCACTAAACCGTCATTCCGAGCCTGCCTGCGCAGGCAGGCGGAGCGCCCGCGTTTTTTGGGGTGTGGAGGCGAGGAATCTCTCCTCGATTGCCGCGCCGCTAGAATTTTTCAAGGTGCACGAATCTTTGCGCCCCTTGCGATGTACGCTATCTTTCCATCATGCCGACCACAAACGGTTCGCACGAAAAGACACTCGCCGCTCTCGGCGTCACGCAGCCGGAGCAACTCTCTCCGCTGTTCGCGGAAATTCGCGCGCGCTTTGACGCGGAATCCGCCGCCGTGCGCGACGAAGCCACGTTCAAACAATTTCGCGACGCGTGGCTCGGCCGCAAATCCGGTGTGCTAGCTGGGATTACCGACAATTGGCTGAAGCCTGCGACTCCAGAACTGAAGCGCACGGTCGGTGCCGGCCTGAACGAACTTCGCTCGCACGTTGACTCGCAAATCGAAGCACGCCGCGTAGCTATCGAATCTGGCGCGGAAGAGGCTGCGCTCGCGAAGGATCGTGTCGATCTTTCGCTCCCCGGCGTCGTTCGTCCAATAGGCTCCCGCCATTTAATTCGCCAGGTATTTCAGGAAATCGAAGATATTTTTGTGTCTATCGGATTTTCGGTTGTGGAGGGCCCGGAAATCGAAACGCCTTATTACAATTTCGAAGCGCTCAACATTCCGGAATTTCATCCGGTACGCGACGATATGGATACTTTCTATGTGGAAGCACAAGACGCTAGCGGAACAAAAATAGCTCCGGGCTCGCTGTTGCTGCGCACGCACACTTCGCCGGTACAGATTCACACCATGGAAAAGCGCCCGCCGCCTGTGCGCGTGATTGTTCCCGGCAAGGTGTATCGCCGCGACAATCCGGACGCCACGCATTCCTTTATGTTTCATCAGATTGAAGGGTTGGCGGTCGATACCGACATTACGTTTTGCGATTTCACCGGCACCATCGAATATTTCGTAAAACAATATTTCGGCCCGAGCGTGAAAACGCGCTTTCGGCCTAGTTATTTCCCTTTTACTGAGCCTTCGGTGGAATTTGATGTCTCGTGCATTTTCTGTGGTGGCAGCGGCACTGGCGCGAGCGGCGCGACCTGTGGCAAATGCAAAGGATCCGGCTGGATCGAGTTGTTCGGCGCGGGCATGGTTGATCCAGCGGTGTACGGCTTCGTGAATTACGACGCGAAAAAAGTCAGCGGCTTCGCTTTTGGAATGGGCATGGATCGCCTGGCGATGCTCAAATACGGCATCGATGACATCCAGGTATTTTTTCAGAATGATGTTCGCTTTCTGAAACAGTTTCCGTGAGCGTGCACACGCAGCGAGGCCGGCGTCTCAAAAAGCAGATTCCTCGCTTCGCTCGGAATGACGATTGGTTCGTAAGTCAGGAATAATTTGAATGAGTCTTGCCGACGCCAAACAGCGCTTCTCGAACCGTGTGGCGGACTATGTTCGCTACCGCCCGAGCTATCCATCCGCGCTGGTTGATCTTCTACGCGATGAATGCAGGCTGCGCCCAGATCACGTGATAGCCGACGTCGGTTCGGGCACCGGAATTCTTTCCAAAATGTTCCTTGAAAATGGCAACCATGTTTTCGGCGTCGAACCGAACGACGAAATGCGCCGCGCTGGCGAAGACTATCTTTCTACGTTCAAGAATTTTTCGAGCATCGCCGGTTCCGCGGAAGCCACAACGCTAGTTGACGCCAGCTTGGATTTTGTGACCGTTGCGCAGGCGTTTCATTGGTTCGAGCCTGCTGCCACGCGCACGGAATTTCAGCGAATCCTGCGACGGGAAGGATACGTCGTGATTGTCTGGAACGACCGTTTGTTCGATACCACGCCGTTCCTGCGAGAATACGAAGCGCTCCTTCATCGCTTTGGAAACGACTATGCCAAGGTCAGCGAAAGCTATCCGCGGCGGGCGCAAATTCAGGAATTTTTTGCTCCGAACGTTTGTTTGCAAAAGAGCTTTCCGAATTTTCAGGAGTTTGACTTCCAAGGTGTTCGCGGCCGGTTACGCGGCAGCTCATACGTCCCGAGCCCGGACCAGCCCGCGTTCGCGCCAATGATGGTTGAGCTGGAACGGATTTTCAACGCACACCAACAAGATGGCCAAGTCCGTATGGACTACACGACGCACGTTTATTTTGGCCGGCTTGCCGCGATGAGGAATTCCGCATGAAGGTCGTTTACAACTGGCTGAAAGATTTTGTTGGCGTCACGGCGACGGCGCAGGTGCTTGCCGCCAGGCTGGCGCTGCATGGTACAAACGTGGCCAGCGTGGAGTCGCAGCCGCTTGGCGGAGTGATCGACGCGGAAATCACTTCCAATCGTCCAGACTGCCTGGGTGTTTACGGAATCGCGCGCGAGGTCGCTGCGATTTACAAATTAGAACTTAAGCGCATTGCGCCGAAACCTGCGGAGTCTTCCAGCGCGAAAGCGAGCCAAGCAGTTTCCGTGAAAATCGAAGCGCCGGAGATCTGTGGCCGCTTTACGGCGCGCGTGATTCGCAAAGTCAAGATTCAACCGTCGCCAACATGGCTGCGCGAACGGTTAGAAGCCGCTGGCGTGGCGTCCATCAATAATGTCGTGGATGCGACGAACTACGTGATGCTGGAGCTTGGCCACGCACTGCACGCATTCGATTACGATCTCGTGCGCAATCATTCGATTCTGGTGCGCGCCGCAAGACGCGGAGAAAAAATCAAGACGCTGGATGGTATTGAGCGCGAGCTTGATCCCGCGATCTGCGTGATTTCGGATGGAGATGGTTCGCGCGCCGTGGGCATCGGCGGAATTATGGGCGGCGGGGAAACGGAAATTTCGTTTTCGACCACAAATGTCCTGATCGAATGCGCGTGGTTTGAACCGATTGCGATTCGCCGCGCCACTCGTTTCCTTAAACTGCACACCGAAGCTTCCACACGCTTCAGCCGCGGCGCCGATCCGGAAATGGCGGAACTGGCTTCGCGCCGTTGCGCCGAACTAATTTTGCAGCTCGCGGGCGGCGAACTTCTCGGCGGTGTGGTGGATGTTTATCCCGGCAGGCGCGCGCCAAAAAAAATCACACTCACGCGCGCGGAAATTCTTCGCGTGATGGGTGCGGACGTTGCCGATCGAGAAGTGGAGTCTATTCTCGGCGCGCTAGGCTTCGCTCCGGTGCGAGTGGACCAGAATCGCGGGCAGCTCGGTTCGATTCTCGCTGCTTGGGAATGCACGCAGCCATCGTGGCGCGCGGACGTGGAACGCGAAATCGACTTGATCGAAGAAGTGGCACGCATTTATGGACTGAACAAATTTCCGCCGCGATTGCCGGCGGCGCGACAAGGAGCCGCGCGTCTTTTGCAGTACGAAGCGGAATCGCGCCTGCGCGAACGGCTGATCGGGCTCGGTTACCGCGAAATCGTTACCATTCCACACGTCGCGGAAGATCGCGACATTCTGTTCCGTCCGGATGGCGTCATTCCCGCGCGTCTTGCGAACCCGCTTTCTGAAGAAGCCAATATCCTTCGCTCCAATGGGTCGGTTTCCATGGCCGCCGCGATCGAATGGAATCTCAATCACAGCCAAAGGAATGTCCGGCTGTTTGAAATCGGACGGCACTACAGATTCGCGCCGCAGAACAAAACAGGAGAAACATCGTTGGCGCCGCTTGAAACTGTTTTCCTGACGCTTGGCGCAACCGGTGAAGCGCGCGAAAAGAGCATTTACGAAAATGCACGAATATATGAGTTCGCTGACCTAAAGGGTGACCTTGATGCGTTGGGCAGTCTGACCGGTGGATTTAACTGGAAGCACGACGGGCCCAAATGGCTAAACCCTTCTCACGCTGCGCATTTATCGGTCCCACACTACTCCAGGAACACAGAAATGCTGGGCCTAGCTGGCCAGCTGTCACGGCGAATTATGGACAAGTTGAAATTGCGTCAGGACGTCTTTATCGCAGAACTGGAATTGGAACCGCTTTATCGTTCTTATTATGACCTTAAGAATTCTCGCCGATTTGAACCTATACGTAAATTCCCAGCTGTTGAACGAGATTTTTCGCTGATATTTAAGGACAGCGGCGTCACCTTCGGACAGATCGCGGGCGCGATTTACCACCTGAACATCCCGGAGGTCGTTTCAGTCCAGGCATTGGATCTTTATCGGGGCAAGAATATTCCTCCCGGCACATTTTCACTGATGATTCGCGTGACACTGCAGAGCCGCGAAGGCACGTTGACGGACGCTGAGATAGTAGAAATTTCTTCTCGGGTGCTGAGACCATTGCAATACACTTGGGGCGCACAATTGCGGTCCAGTTGATTCGCTCAATTCGTCTACCGTTTTGCGCTCGCCCCAGCGGCTGGTCATTGCGCTACAATTGAAATGGCAATGAAACAATTCCTTCATCGCGGGTCCTGGTGCATCGCTGTGCTTGCGGCTTTGCTTCTTGCCGGCTGCGGGAAGACGCGAACGGCGCATGCAGATTCAGCGCGCGTGGCGGCGAGCGAGGCGCAGCCTGCTCAGGACGCGAACGTCATTCAATTTGTGAAGAATCCGGATGTCGCGCCGGCGTTTCAGTTGAATGATCTGGAAGGCAAGCCGCTATCGCTTGGCGAAGCTAAGGGCAAAATTGTTTTGCTGAATTTCTGGGCGACGTGGTGCGTACCGTGCCGCGCGGAAATTCCCGACCTCGTCGATTTGCAGAAACGTTACGCGGACAAGCTGGAAATTATTGCGCTGGCGACGGATGAAGACGATGCCGATGAAGTTCGTCGCTTCGTGATGGAGTCCGGAATCAACTACCGCGTGGCGATGGTCTCCGACGAAGTGCGCCGCGATTACGGCGGAATCGCGGCGTTGCCCACCTCGTTTGTGATTGATGCGCAGGGCCGCATTGTACAGAAACATGTTGGCCTGAACGATCCGACGCTTTATGAATTGGAAGTGAAGGCCATGCTGGGCCAGCCTGTGGATGCGAAGGTGGAGTATTTCGAGGATAACGGGCAGATTTTCTTGAAGAATGCGGAGCGCGCCACAGAGCTTCCCGGCGTGGACTTTTCGAAACTTGACGCGAAACAAAAATCCGTTGCGCTGCGCCGGATGAACGCGGAATCGTGCAATTGCGGGTGCAAGCTGACGCTGGCGCAATGCCGGATTAATGATTCGGCGTGCCGGGTAAGCCTGGCGCTGACGGCGAAAGTGGTTTCGCAGGTGGCGCATTCGCGAAGCGCGACTTCCGCCATAGACAGAAACTCTTCCGCCGCTCCTTTGCCAGACCGGCAAAAATGAGTTGCCGCGTATCTCTACACCTGAAAACTATTTCCCTCTTCGTATTACACACGCGGCGATGTGACGCGAACGGTGCGTGCAGGGCTTCCTTCTTGAGCGCATGAATACAAAAACAATTTTCTTTTTGCTGCTGATTCTGAGCGCGACCGGACTCATCTCTCCGCCGATTGCATTGTGCGCGGGAATTATTTTTGGATTGGCATTTGCGCATCCGTTTGCCGGAGACAGCCGCGCACTGGCGCGATTTCTGCTGCAGGCATCGGTGGTGGCCCTGGGATTCGGAATGAATCTGCACGAAGTCTTGAAAGCGGGCCGCAGCGGATTTTTATATACCGCCATCGGCATCAGCTTCGCGCTGTTGATGGGAACTCTAATTGGAAAGCTACTTGCGGTTCGTGGAACGACTTCTTATTTAATTTCCACAGGCACGGCGATCTGCGGAGGAAGCGCGATCGCCGCGGTCGGGCCGATTTTGCTGGCGAATGATGAAGAAATGGCGGTTTCGCTGGGCACGGTGTTCATTCTCAACTCGATTGCGCTGCTGATTTTTCCAGCGATCGGTTCGGCGCTGCATCTTTCGCAATCGCAGTTCGGATTGTGGGCCGCGCTGGCGATCCATGATACGAGCTCGGTTGTGGGCGCTGCGTCACGCTATGGCAACGAAGCGCTGGTGGTCGCTACCACGGTGAAGCTGGCGCGCGCGCTGTGGATTGTGCCGCTGGCGTTGGCCACGGCCGCGGTGAGACACAGCAAGTCGAAAATACAGGTCCCATGGTTTATTTTTCTGTTTTGCCTGGCGGCAGTGATCAACACCTACGGCCCGCAAGAGCCGCGCCTGTCGCAAATGTTTTTTCAACTAGGAAGGCTGGGCCTGACGGTGACGCTTTTTCTGATTGGCACTGGGATATCGCGCGCGACGCTGAAAGAAGTTGGCTGGCGTCCGCTGGCGCAGGGTGTGCTTCTGTGGATCCTGGTCGGCATCACGTCGCTGTACTTCATCCGCATCGGGTGGATCGCGTTGTAGCCGCATTTCGAACGATTGACATAAAAGCTTTGGCGCGGGTTTTGAGTTTGGCTTGCAGCTAACAGATAGACCGCACTACACTTTCAGCCGCTGCGGCGGGTTACCTGAACGACTTCCGCTGCCGAAGGAGTTCTTGCCAATGAATCGCCGAATCGGAATCGTCCTCACCACGTTAGTGATCGCCGGAATTTGTACGGTGCACGGAGCGTATTCGCAGTCGTCCGGGCAGATGGAGCGCAAGGCGATCAAACTGCCCAATAAGTTTGTGAACGCGCCCTTCAGCGATGGGATTGTTTTCGGCGACACGCTGTACCTTGCCGGGCGCATCGGCATTGATCCAAAGACGGGAAAGGTGCCGGAAAAAATCGAGGACGAGATCAAATTGTTACTCGACGGCGAAAAGGAGGTCCTGGCAAAAGCCGGAATGACCATCGACGATCTTGCGTATGTGCAGGTTTTTTGCACTGATCTGTCGCTGTTCGAAAAGTTCAATCCGATCTACAGGACGTACTTCAGCAAGGATTATCCGGCGCGCGCGTTTATCGGCGCGGGATCACTGCTGGCGGGCGGACACTTTGAATTGCAGGCCATCGCGGTGAAACACGAATATCTGGTTGGAGTGAAAGACGGCAAGCCCTGAGCGTGCGCCGAAGCGCTAAGTTAAAAAAACCTGAAGTGCGCTATTGCCGCCTGAAGACTTTGCGCTTCACGTCGGGCCAGAATTCGCTCCAGGCGTCGCTGGTGATTTTTCCCAGGACTCCGTAAGCGGTTCGCGTGAGCGCTGCGCTGGTAGTTGAATCGCTGCTGACCCTCCAGGTGTTCGAAAGGAAGTTGTTTGCTGGAATCGCGATGTAGCGCGCGTAAGCAGGCATAAGATTTCCGTGGCGATCGCGCGCGGTGAAAGTAAGCAAGAACACGTGTCCGATGCGGCGCTTGAACGGTAGATTCGGATTTCGGACATAACGCGGATCTTCTCCCCAAATGGCGCCAAGACCGGCTTCAATCGTGTTGCTTGCGGCCACGCCCGTAAAACGCATTCCGTAACGCTTCGCAAAACCGTCCCAATGCGGCCCATATTCCTCGGGTGTGTCGCGGGCGGTCCCGATGCCTGCTCGCAGAAGACCTGCGAATAGACTCTCCGGACCAAACGTTTCCATCGCAGCCCACTGGATACGCTCCTTGCCGGAAATCATCCGGTAGGGCGCTTGCGCCGAAATAACTCTGAGGTTTTGCTCGACTGGGCCCTGCGGCGCTTGCGGAGCGTCGGGCTTTTCCGGCTCCTGAGCTCGGCTTAACGAGCAGCCGAACGTGATCAGAAAAAATAAAATGACCAGGTTCAAGGCAAAACGGGAATAGGGACGGTGCATGAACGAGGTTAGTACTTTCCGGTGCAGTTTTTTGCCAACAGACAGCAGAAATCATTGTGCAGGAAGAAGGAAATTGCGTCTGTAAAAAAATAATTATTCCCGTCCCCTGTATAGCGCGAAATCTCGGGAATGGCGGGACGTAGACTTAGCAAGGTGGCGTGATGGGGCAGGCACCGAAGTCGTGGAAACTCCAGTAAGCCCATATATTGGCACATTATTTTGCGTGTAATTGCGTCATATGCCCATATAATGTCATACTGCTGGGTTGCCAGATGGTCCGAAATCTACGTAATATGTTGTAAATAATAGAGTTAACATGTTAACGGATTTTAGTACAGTGTGGAGGACATCTTGCATCTAAAGCCGCTAACCGTGTCGCAGGGTAACCCTAATGCTAAGAATCACAACCGAGAAAAAGCGCTCCAAAACTGTCCTCAGCGTGGAAGGACGGTTAGCCGGCACATTGGTCTCAACCCTTGAGCAATGCTGGAAAGAGCTTAAGGCGGCGGCGCCGCACGAGAAGTTTTATGTCGATCTGTGCGGCGTCAGTTTTATCGACGCTGCCGGGAAAATGCTTTTGCAGGAGATGTATCGGCAAGGGGGGCAGCTTGTGGCGGATGGGTGCCTGAATCAGGCCATCGTGAAGGAAATTATTGGGCGGCAGAAGGCCGGAGGGCGCGGCGACGAAGGCAAAGACAACAAAGGCACGCCGATCATTTTCTACGTTGTGTTACTCGGTCTGCTTTTTGGGGCAGCCGGCGTAAAGGCGCAAGAAAAGCCGGAAATGCCGGCGAACACGCAGGTTTCCGGTGAACCGCTGAGACTGACGCTGGACAAAGCCGTGAGCCTGGCGCTTAAACAAAATCCGACCGCGCAAATTGCCGTGCTGCAAGCGGCCGAGGCGGTACAAGACAAAAACATCGCCCGCGCCGGTTTGCTGCCGAAAGCGGATTTGCAGAGCAGCGACTCGGTTCGGCGCCTAAATCTGCAAGAAGAATTGGGAAGCGCGATTCCATTTCCAGGAATTCCGGGCCATGTCGGTCCGCTGAACATTTTCAATGCGGGGCCCACGTTTGGTACTCCGGTGTTCGACTTGACGCTGTGGAATCGCTACCGTTCGGCGAGGGACAGCGCGAACGCCAGCAAGGCAACGAGTCTTTCCACGCGGGAGCAAGTGATTTTGCTGGTGGTTTCGCAGTACATCGGAACGCTGCGAGCGATGGCAAACGTGGAGGCGTCCCAGTCGCGCGTAGATTTGGCGCAAGCGCTGTACGATCAGGCTGCCGATTTGCAAAAAGAAGGCGTGGGCACCGGCATTGATACTTTGCGAGCCAACGTGGAATTGCAGAACGAGAAGCAGGCACTGCTGGTAGCGGAGACAGATCGCGATTCTTCGCTGTTCGGCCTAAGCCGGTTGTTGAATCTGGATCCTCGCCAAGAGATTGCGCTGAGCGACTCGCTGAGCTTTTTTGATACGCCGCAGCCTGACGTGAATGCGAGCCTCGACGAAGCGCTGGCTGCGCGTCAGGAATGGAAAGCCCTGGACTTGCAAGCAAAAGCCGCGGAACACGACAAGCGGGCATCGCAGGACCTCCGGCTGCCGACGTTGCGGGTTGATGGAAATTGGGCGTACGAGGGCACCCGGTTGAACAACGGGATTCCCGTTTACAACTACCAAGCGAGCTTTGATTTGCCGTTGTTCACAGGCGGGCGAACACACGCGGAAATCGTGAAGTCCGACCTGCAACTGAAAGTATTGAACGAGCAGAAAGCGGACTTGCGTAACCAGATTTCGCTGGACGTGAAAACCGCACTTTTGAACCTGAAGTCGGCGCGAAATCAAGTGGCAGTGTCGACGTTGGGTGTTCAGCTTGCGAAGGAAGAAGTGGATCAGGCGCGTGACCGTTTCAAGGCCGGGGTTGCGAATAACATTGAAGTGATTCAGGCGCAGGATGCGCTGGCGCGCGCTAATGACAATGAGATCGCCGCACTGTACCGCTTCAACCAGGCACGCGCGGACTATGCGCGGTCGATCGGCCAGATGGAAAGAGTTTACGCGAAGTGAAAACGCAGGATGGTAAGTGAGAGAGGAACCGGGGAATGAGTATTGAGATCGAAGTCGGCTTGGAAAACGCGTCCAAGGTAAAGCCCACGACCGAAGAACTGAAGCTCCGTTTTGCTGGCGGTGGTCATCGGTTTGTACCTCTATTACCGGAACCGCGAAAGCACCGATGACGCTCAGGTGGACGGACACATCACGCAAATTTCTTCAAAGGTGTATGGGCGCGTCGCGGAAGTTTTGGTGAACGACAACCAACAGGTGAAGGCTGGCCAGACTTTGGTGAAGCTCGATCCTCGGGACCTGCAGGCCGCCGTGGATCAAGCCAAAGCGCAACTGGCACTGGCGGAGACAGATGCGCAGTCGGCTGGCGTAGACGTGCCGAGGACGCAATTGAACACGCAGAGCGGAACATCGAGCGCGGATGCGCAACTTGCCGGCGCGCAGGCGGATTTAATGAGTGCGCAAAGCACATACGATCAAGCGCGAACTTCCGACCTGGCGTGGGCGCAAGCCAACATCGAAAAAAGCAAAGCGAACGCGCAACTTGCGCAAGCGGATCTGGAGCGGTACCGGCCGCTAATGCAGAAGGGCGAAATTTCAAAGCAGCAGTTTG
>WNFP01001484.1_pt1 | contig 18325 bp, 22 predicted proteins | sample 5400201 | NCBI WGS metagenome assembly WNFP01 (sample SAMN13153355, study PRJNA577476) | soil metagenome | isolation source: 115 cm saprolite under Madrone tree | place: USA:California | collected 2016-06-14 | reverse complement strand
TACAACGAAGCACCACCCCTTCGATATGTATGAACCGAATGCTGCTCTGTCCCTGTCTCCGAACTTGAAGTCATTCTTGTTCAGCCAACCTATCAGCCCCTCAGTGTTGTCAGAACGGACGACGCTGACATCGTAGATACCCGCCCGCTGCTCTGCGATCACATCGACTCCGAGCGATCCGTGTGCGGCCGCGAAACTCCGAATGATTATTATGGGGAAACAAATGAGCAGTCCCCACATGGAATAGCGAGCAAGCCTACCCCTGTTTTCCTTGAACCGTTGAGGAAGGGGTAGGACGAAGGAAAGCAAGCAGACCAACAGTGTCAGCAACGATAGACCCGCGACCGCAACGGCGGCAAAGCGAGGGGGGTCAATTATGGTGACCCTTGGTCGGGAGTATCCGCTCAGATACCCAAACAGTTTCTGAGCCATGTCCGCGGGCATGCTGGCAACTTCTGGCACAGCGGGCACGGGTACAACCCACCCGAGGGTTGAATTCCCGTCGCCCTTGGGAATCTCATACCTGCTTTGCAGGATGAGAGTCTCTGTCCCCTTGTCGAAAAGGATGAGGGCACGCTGGTAGGGGATTTTGGGCGGGATCTCTTCCCGCCAGAACATCAGTCCATCCGCCATTGACTGCGCGGCAGTTGGAGCAAGGATCAGTGTGGTTACTGCGATTCGTCTCATAGCTTCATGCACCCAACGAGAAAGAGATAAGCCACGGCAGGGTGTCGTGGCAAGCACGCTGAGTTATTTCGCAATGGGGCCGTTGGCTTCATCGATTGGTCAGGTGGTTGGTCAACGCGCATAGTGTAAATCAGTAATCCTTAGGGTCCGCAGTGAAATGTAGTAATCAACTGCCCAGCCGGGTGGTGTCCTAATTTAAGAGAATTTTTATTTTTGCAGGTCACGCCGAGAAATTGCGATTAGCCCAATTCCGCTCATTATAGCGATGGCGGCGACCAAAGCCGCGAACACTCTGCTACTTTCCGGCACACAGCTAAACCGCGCGATCGACAGGCACATCGCACCAGAAACGACAAGAACGTATCCTGCCCAAGTTAGGCTCATTTACGCTTGGCTTTACTCGCAATCGCTCGGCTGCTCACAGGCTTCACCATCTAACGAGAATTAGACTGCAACTTGCAATCTATTTCTGCCTCCATAGAGGCAGTTTGATGAAAAACACTGCAAGTTGGCAAGCTCGCCTTTTGACTAATCCGAAGCGCCCGTTCATATCATTTTGTCATTGCCGTGCTAATTACCTCGCGCTTTCGTGCGGGAACTCCGCGAGCTGCCATGAGGAAGCCGAAACCAACTATAAGGTTCATCGCGCAGGCAGGAACGAGCAGAAACTTACAGAGATCATTTGTAGGCGGAAGGTTGATATAATAGCCGAGCATGGCACCGGTCACAGCGAACATTAGGACCACAAGCTTAATGGTAGATTCAAAATGGAATTTGTAGAGGTCGCAGTGAAGAGCATACTCCCTCCACAACAGTTCGCGTTGGGAGGGCTCCTCAACTTCAGGTCGCTGTGTGGAAGATTGCTGAGAGTGCTCGTCTTTGGACCCAGGCATAGAGATTGTTAGCAATGATTTCCCAGTATTTCACGCTGATCGGATTGTGCCTCTTTTGCTCTCCACACGTCCTCTCTTGTAGCGTGAACTGCCTGACGGCTGCCGCAGTGGTTTATCTAATAGTGTTCAAAAAATAGTTCTGTGCGCGAAACCATTGCCGCGTGAAGAGCAAAAAGACAGAATCCGCCCGTGTTGAAGTACTGGAAAATAATCGCCAGTAATCTCAAGAAACGCGGTTGGAGCCTGGGCTACGTCTCAGTCGTTGATTCCGAAGGGCGAACGATCTGGATTGCTGACGCCCACCGCGACGACGGGAAGCGTTTCGTTGTGCGAGCGGATGAAAGGCTGACTGCACTTGTCGAACTCGAATCGGCGATTCGGGGTTGCAGCGAATTGGCTTGACAAGCTGGCGAGATCTTTTCAAACTTGGGTGTCGTCAAACGGATCTGAATCAGGCGGAGGACATTTCCCCCCGCTAGGTTCTTCGCCCCTTCCGGACCCGCGAATCGCAGAATCAACATAGCGAGGAAAAGGAGAGAAGGCGATGCGTCCAATATTACCAAGTAAAATCCAAATTCTTAACGTTGCCCTTGGGGGGCGAGGTTCGGCCGATGGGGGAAGATACGCCAACGGCGTTCATGCCAGTGTCAACGTTCACATAGTGGGGGCCAACAGTGGCGTCTTCCGGGTGGTTCAGGTCGAGACCGATGATGTGGTAACTGACGTGGGCCAACACGGGCACATTATTCAAACGTTGCAGACTGCGCTTGTGGTCAAAGGACCAGGCCCAATCGAGGTCTTCGGCGACCAGGCTATCCTCGTAACGATAGAATTTTCCTGCCCATCTGATCCGGCGCAAGGTGCATTCAGGGCCACTGCCGTTATGGACGGTTTGCCGGCACCGAATGGGATATCGATTCTTGCAACCGCCAGACTGGGAACTGTGGTGATGGACAACCTGACAAGTCCCACTATTCGTCCCGGACAGAAAGAAAACTACGATTTTCAGATTATTTCTTCCCTGGGCCACGACGTCCACGTGGCGGTCGAATACGATTCGGTGTTTGAGCCGCACTTCTCCGCCCCAACACAATCCCCTCTTTTTATCCCGAAAGAGGCAATTGTGCCCCTAACTATCCCAATCACCTGCGCTCCAGGAACGCCGGTAGGGAACCATAGTCTACACTTCAATCTCCGCAATCTAGATCGACCAGAGGTTTTCGGCGGCGGAGGGCTCGCCATTACGGTCACGCGGTCGGTCATGGTCGTCACGACTCATTGCCGAACTGATATTGCGCAAAAGGCTGCTGAAACCGCGCGCCTGCTGGGCGCTCCTGCGAGCGATATTCAGGATATAATGGCCCCCGACGCGCTCGAACCCTCTGCCCAGAGATTCCAGTTTGGGACGGTCTACTGTTCTCTCGGCACGGGGGCTCACGAAGTCAACGGAGAGATCAACGCGCTTTATGATTCTCTCGGCGGTCCGCAGGCGTTGGCGGACCAAATTGGTCTTTTCAGCCTCGGCCTGCCGATCACGGACGAGAAGGTTGCGCTGGACGGTGTCGGCCGCGTTAGCGACTTCGAGAACGGGTCAATTTACTGGCATCCTCGAACGGGACCGGTGGCGAATCATGATGTCATTAAGGCGGCCTACGGTCCCACCGGCTTTGAAGCAGGTCCCCTCGGCTATCCCACTCTGGATACGCACTCGTGGCATAGGATCGATGCTCAAGCTCGACTAGTTTGGGGTCTCTTCGAGAACGGCTGCATCGCCAGTAACTTCACCGCACCCCCCGTAGTTGTCGCTGGCCTGGAGAACACTGCCGAGATCCCAGCCGATACCCTGAAGACGATGGTTCGGCATGCCATCGACAAGAAGATCCATAAAAGCGACACCAATGTCGGCCTGGACCCCGGCATTGACATTATTGGTGTTTCGGACTGGCAACATGGGTTCGGCTCGAGCGGGAGGCGGATCATCACCTTTCGGCTCTCCGGGTTCAAGGATATGGGGGCGATACTGCCGGATGTTAACTTCAAGTTTTTTGTCCCTCTGCAGTTTGGCTGGGCAGATGATCCCTTTGCCTTTGTTGACGGAGGCTCGCGCTCTCTGATCGCACAAGTGGTTGGAAACATACACGTCTCAAATATATCGGTGACGAGCATTCCAGAACTACAGCTTGTGAACGTACTCACCGATATTCTAGCTCCCCGCCCTTCTACCCCGACTGATGAATTCCGAGTTACTGATGTTCCCGTGCAAGTGACCATCAATGGTGATCCAGTTCGGACTATCCTGGAGATGCTTGTCACGCCGGAAGGCAGTATGCGGTTCTTTTGCAACCCTTTTTCGCCTTTGGGAGGGTCTTTCGGTACGACAGTGCAGTCGAAGATCAACGACGCGGTGACAAACTTTCTCGATTCATAGGTTTGTCTGGCGTCGTTGTTCTTGGTATACGAGTTTGGGAGCAGAGGAACATGGTTTTAAACCACATGGCGGAGAACGCATTTGGCTGAAAACAAATGGTTCGCTCTCACGGGCCGCATCGTTGCTCTCAAGGTTGAGGCAGACGGCGACGGTCAGCGTTTCGTTGTGCGTGCGGATGAAAAGTTGACCGCTTTTATGGAACTTGAATTGGCGATCTGCGCGTGCGGTGAGTTTACTTGACAAGCAGGCCCCTTTTTTGGGCAAAAAGATCCTTAACATTATGGCTACGATGAGCATCAGCTCCAATCCCGGACAGGATGTGACGGTAACGCTTGCCCTTCCAGCTACCAATCCGGAAGCGGGCCGGTGAGCTGCTCCTTTACTTTTCAAACTACGAAAGGCTTGCTTGGGCCAAGCTCAAACCCGACGGATCAGTCGGGATTCGCGAATTCGACCCACGATCTTTTCGCCGTCACTGTAGAACCGGCGACGAAAGCTGCATTTGTGCATTTCTTCCTCACTTCGGCCAAGGGCAACGTTGTCTTCGTGAATGATGTGAATGCGCGCGTCGCGAAGCTACTCTCGCCGCCATGGAAAGACGACGCGAAGGAGTTTTTGCGCGTCGAGACGATTCAAGGGCGAAAGGTAGAGCTCTCTACGACCGATTTTGCGCACGCGCCTTTTCAGACGCACACGTTCTGGGTCACCGTTGGTGCGACTGGTAAAGTGACGCTCGCGCCGTGATGACTGCGTCAAGCTTTGAAGTAAAAACTCACGACTCTTTGAAATCGCCCTTGTGCTCGTGCGTCTCGATGGCGTTGCCTGCGTCATCGTAAACGCGAATCACGGAGTCATTCTTGCTTGGGCTATAGCCGCGTGACTGTCCAGCCCTCACGCGGCTCGCTGCTAATGTTATCTTGACAGGTTGCGGGATTTTGCAAAACTTTTGAGGAAACCACGATCTGAATCCGGGGGTGGGTAAGAAAACTCTCTCTCGGTTTTTTCTTCCCCTCTTTCAGACCTGCAGTCGCAGGGTCAACTACCGAGAGAAGGAGAACAAATCGCTATGAAAGTAGAGAAAGATTATAAGAAAATGCTAAAGCAAATCTTAATAGTGACCTGCGGGATCGTTGGGGGCTTCGCGTTCCCCACATCGGCCGGTGCATTTGATCAAAATAACTTCGAATTACAAGTTGCTAGAACCAAGTCCTTGAGTGACCTGAAGCTCTCGTGGCGGGTCCGACCGCCATTCCACTATGACGTTTTTAACGTCAGAGTGGAAGGGGGTCCATTAGTAGGCACGGGCCCTTTCGCACACTGGACCATTGAGAGTCAAAAGGAGGTACCGGGAGGAGCCCAGGGGAGCTTCACGCAGCGAAACGCTGAGGTAGGTTTGACCTATACTTTCAAGGTACAAGGCTGTGACAAAAAGACCTTTGAGTCGAAGTGCACTCCCTGGTCTCAGATTCGATTCAAGAACATCCTTGGGAATAATCTCGTAAAGGGCCCGTCGGCTCCCCCGCCCGCACCGCCCCCTGCGCCGCTATCGCCTCCACGAGCAAACAAGCCTTAAGAGAAATAATCGCTGATTGGCTTGGCGAGTAGTTAAACCTCTGGATAAATAGGCCAATGAAAGTTTAACTCAACCGAAAGGATACCAATGCTCTGGACTATAATTGTCATCCTAGTCGTGCTCTGGCTTCTTGGCCTCCTTAGCCACGTTGGCGGTAGTCTGATCCACCTGCTGCTCGTGGTCGCGGTCGTCGTCCTGATTATCAACCTGATTCAAGGCAGACGAGGGCCCTAAGCGACCTTTTTTGAACTCTCAATCGTCACTCAAGACTGCTTGAAATCGCTCGCGTGCTCGTGCGTTTCGATCACGTTGCCAGCTTCATCACAAATCCATTGACTGCAATCTGACCGCTTCTCTACACTCTGCGTTATGACTACCAAATTTCTTGCGCTCATTTCAGTAATCGCCATTGCAAGCATTTGTGTTGTGCAAGCTCAATCACCAAGCCCGGCCGAATCGCCTTCGCCTGCAAAAAAACATCGCACTCACAAAAAGTCTGAAGCCACAGTGTGCATAGGTGTTCCTAACAATTGGTCGAGCGCGGGATTAACAGCTACTTCACCGAGGGGATGAAAGCCATTCTGTCGAAGTCCGTGAGGTCTTCTATCGGGCCGAATTTAGTGAAGAGCGCTTCCCATGCTTCGGGCGTGCGCTCACGCGTGCCCACTACCTTTTCCAACACGTCTTTGGAATGCTCGCCAAAAAAGCCATCTAACTCCTCTGCACCGCCTAGTTCGCCGGCACGAAAGAGATACTTTTGCCACTGCAACACCTCGTCGCGGTCAAACGATTTCTTAAAGAGTCGCTCGACCGGAATCTCTATATGCGGCATGTCCTGGTTCCTAAAGCGGCCACCCCAGGTCAATCCGAACTTATCCGCTCCGGTTGCGATTTTCGTTTCCTCAGGTCCCGATTCGAGGACCTTTCCATTCGGACGGAAGAGGATGACATCCATCGCTTGCGCACCAAGAAAGTTGTGCCTGGACTTTTTCTTGAAGCCATCCAGCGGCGTGAAGGTGGTCGCTCCAGGGATTTTCACGAACTCTCCAGTGGCAGAGTTGAAGCGCCGCCCCTTCGTGAAAATCTCAAACTGTTCCGCAGGCGTGCGATGAACGCCCTGCGAATCGAGGCCAGTTTTCCAGCCAGGTGGAAGATTGCTCTTGATCTCGGCAAGGATGTCATCGACGGCGGCGTGCAAGATCGGGTGAAGAAAAAGTGGGTTCGATTGATGATTCGCCATAAGGTTTGTTGCAGGGTATGGATTCAGCCCCGTGGATCGCCTTTAAGGAAGTGGCCAAAAACTGCTTTTGTCGCATCGGAGGTGCGTTGGCCAGGCGCGCCATCGACCACGAGGAAAATTCCGGGGTGCGTATTTAGCATGCGTTGAAAATTCTTCACCCGCTCCAACGTCTCAGCATCTGTTGGTTTCTTGTTCGAGAAAACAATTAACGGGTCATCCTCTGGCTCTGGCGTTGGATGCTCGTCGAAACTGATCTCCTTCATCTCGAGCAACCGCCGCATGATCACCGCTCCCCCGCACTGCTTTGAAACTGCCGTCGGATCGAAGTGTCCGTCGGAGGTGAATTTGCCTGCAATGTAGTGATTGGAAAAACTCCAGAGGTAAGGCGTGTGAATGCCGCGGAACCGCGAGCCAAAGCCGTTAAAGCCTTCGAGCTTGAAACAGATACCGGCAAAGCTCGGCTCTAGATTTATGTTCATCTTATCAAATGCCAGCGCGTCTTTAGCGCTTTCCTCAAAGGTAAATGGCGGGCTGCCATTCGGCGGCCGCCCCGGAGGATCATTTACGGTGCGACGTTTGAGAGAGTCGCCGTTGTGCAGATGTGTGCCGAAATCGAGATCGCCTTCCAAACTATGAATGACCGCGACCATGAACCAAGGCACTTGGTTATCTTTACCGATTTTCTGATAGCGACTTTTGCTTTTCAGTATAGTGTCGCAAATCTCCTGAACGTCGGATAGGCGGGTCGGTTTGATTTCGCACGTTTTCAGGAGTTCGTTGTATTCGTCACGCAGAGCATCAAGTTTAGGTGCGGCCATATTTGATAATCTAGTTGATCATTTGTCATCGCTGTCAACGCAGCATACGTCCTACTCAAAGGTAGAAGCGGGCACTTTTCCGTAGAATCCCACGACCACCACCTCGTAAGGCAGACCCCAGTCCAACATTTGCTCATTTTCACCGTGATGCGCAACTCGAAAGGAAAGAAGTTTCAAACTGATTCGTGGAACACCGAGAACATGCATCCCTTCACCCGGCTTCAAAGATTTTAACGCCGTCTCCTCCGGTGAGTCCTTCACGAAGACCATCCTTCGCTTATGCACCAGCAAGTTACCATTTAGATCGTAAACCGTAGCCAACACCCCAGTTCCATCGGTGAATGTTGCTTGGTGTTCGTTCTGAAGAGGCACGGCTACAAATTCGACATAGTTGTATCCCGCCATGGTTGTCAGTACCGTTGTCGTATCTGCGGTTAAGCTGATATGCGACTTCAACGATTCGTATTTCAGAAATGCAGTCTCAGCATCCTTGGGTTTATACCCCTGAATTGGGTGTAAGGCACCGATGATTGAGGTCGTATTGAAGTTTGTTATCGGATGCAATTGAAAAACGTGCGGAGGATTCGTGGTGTCGAAAGGCTGCAACGGTTCTCCTTGTACTTGCTTGTTCTCGCCACCATGCTCGCACCACAGCCGCCATACTCCGGTTAGCGGGATTGGATTTCCTGTGCCCTCGGCTTGATGGATAGCGTCCACTGCCGACTTTTGTGAAGAAGCGTTCATGATTTCAGCGACGATGGGCAACCCCACTTCCTCCGCGCGGCCTGCAGCGTGCAGATCAGCGTCATTCTTGGGAGGGTTTGGATGCCGGTGTGCCTTATCGACGACAAACGATACTGAAATCGTCGCCCGATCTTTAAATTGTTCTATAAAGTCGTTCTTCAACGTGATCTCGATGTTCGCAAAGAGCGAGCTGCAAACGACGCTAAGAAGGAGAAATAAAGCAGCAGCTAACCGTCTAGAGAAAATCGCCGGGCGATGGCATCCCTGCGTTTGACGGCTCCGGCTGATGCCCGAACATAGATCACTCCTTGTGCGCCGGTCAAAACCGACATGGTTACTGAATTTCCCATTCGTGGAATTGCCGTTTTTCAATCTGAATAAGTTCATGACTATTTTCTCCTTCTCTCAGTGGTTGACCCAGCGAATGCAGGTCTGAATGAGGGGAGAAATGCCGAGAGAAAGGCTTTCTTACCCTGCCCCAGGATTCAGATCGTAATGAAAGAATTTCTACGAAAACCCCGTCCAATCTGTCAAGCCAGAAATTTGCGCGTTCGCCGCCGTGGTTTCACCGTTTTTTCAGCCCGTTCGCGCGCAGGTGGTCGACTGCCTTAGCGCAGACGCAGCGTTGAGGCGTAGCCGGACCGGTTATCACGCCGGCTTGTAACGCTTTACCCACGCCCGGTGATCCTTGTATACTGCCCGGACCATCCTTTCCGTCGCCTCTTCTAACCATCTCGAACCTAGTTCTCGAGCGAGGCTGTCGAGCGAGTGGATTAGGTCCGCGGGGCAGCGGCTTCCCAGATGAATATTTGCCGTCTCAAATCCCATGAGCCGTAGCAACATCGGGGCTAGCGCTAACCGTTGATCCTCTTGAGACGCTGGAAGATCGATTTTCAATGCATCGGGGGCGATTCGACGGACAAGCCATTTGTCATGAACTTGCAAATGTGGATCTGGATCGCGGATGGCGCGCTGGAGCAACGTGCCAGTTTGCGAAAGCATCCTCGGACGGTCTTTCCACCAATACAGCGCCGATGGCACGAGCGCCTTTGCCTCACGCATATCGCGGGTCTTGCCGTTGCCCACAACCGCAGTGAACCGCCTCCGGCCAAGACTACCGAGTCCGCCGGGCTTTCGCTCCTTGCGATATGTCGGCCGCGCCTCTCGAGGCAACGACGCGCGAAGGACGTCTTCAAGCCGGGATGGCAGGTGGGCGGCGCCAATTCGCGGGCTATCCACGCGATTGAGGTGCTTCCTCCAGAACTTGCTTGTTGATCTTATTGCCGCAGCCAATTGTTTCAGCTGTGGATGGCCGCCCTTTTCAACGAGGATCGGCCTCCCTTCCGCCTCCACGCCTTCGCGATACCCGCCAAGCACGCGGTGGCAGATTTCGCGTAATGGCGCCTGAATCTCTATCATTTCCGCTGCTAGAGCGATGCTCGTAGCCAAGCGCACGAGATCGCTCGTGAAGGGCAGCTCGCAGGCTTCGTCAAAATCATTGATTCCCCAAACCAGCCTCTGGCGCGAATCAAGCCAGATTCCAAAATTTTCAACGTGCAAGTCGCCCACTGAGAGGAGCACATCCTGGTCGCGAGAATCCAATTCTGGGCACAGGACCTGCCAGTGCTTGACCCAGCGATAAAACGTCGCGCGCAGGAGCGGGAATGGCCCCTTTCTCATCTCGTTGTGCTTGCGAGCTATTGCGCTTCGCTGCACGTCCGTCATTTCGCCAAGCCATCCCTCGTAATCCGCTGTCGAATCTAGAATGTTCATTGTCAAGTGCGCTCTGATTGTCCCGTCAAATGTACACCTGGTCCCGGCCAACTGAAAGTTTCTGAGGGCGTGACAGCCTGAATCGCGTTTGCATCCGCAGGCGGGAGCGAAGGATCAATCTTCACTGACCAGCGATGTTCGCCGTGGTTGTCACGGCATTCGCACGGTGACTCAAATGTGACCGGCGGCGCTGCTGCTATGCAAACGACCGCAATCGCAGCAATCGTGAACGTCGCCAGCGTCATTGCGCCCGTTCATATCACTTTGTCATTGCTGTGTGGAGAGCAAAAGAGGCAGAATCCGTGAAGCTAATGAAAGCTGACACCCTTCCGTTAGCAATCTTCCTGATGTGCGCAGTGTCGTGTTGCGCTTCCGTGGGATTTCAGCAAGTGACAATTCCTGACAAGCAAGGCAAGCCTCTTGCTGTCGCTATCTGGTACCCGAGCAGGTCATCTGCTGAATCCCGACCGCTTGGAATGTTCACGCAAGTCGTCGCCGTAAATGGAGAGGTTGCCGGCACTCTTCTGCCCCTAATCCTGATTTCGCATGGCAACTCGGGTTCCTTTGCAAGTCACTACGACACGGCCTTGGCACTTGCCGAAGCAGGTTTTGTGGTCGGTGCCCTTACGCATACGGGGGACAATTACATGGACCAGAGCTACGCGGGGAACCAAATAGACCTCGTCGATCGTCCACGGCAGGTCAAATGCCTGGCGGACTACATGATTTCAGCATGGACGGGGCACTCACACCTCGATACGAAGCGCATCGGCATCTTTGGGTTCTCCTTGGGAGGATTCACGACACTCGTGGAGGTAGGAGGCACACCTGATTTGTCACGAATGGCTCAGCTTTGCTCCACCCGGCCAGATGCACCGGAATGCAGCTTTATCGCACAGCGTCATGGCGATCAGTTGGAGCCGGCTTCCGGACAGCCAGCTTGGGTCCACGATGCGCGTATCAAAGCGGCGATTGTAGCGGCGCCGGCCGTAAGCTATCTGTTTGGATCTGGCGGATTGAGACGAGTCAAAATTCCAATCCTGCTCTGGCGCGCCGAAAAAGACCGTCAAGCACCCGATCTTTGGAATAGTGCGGTCGTTCGTAGCGAACTTCCGACTCCTCCGCAGGAGCGAGTTGTTCCCGGCGCTGACCACTTCGTTTTCCTTGCACCATGCAGCGCGACGCTCGCGAAAACCGTTCCCGTTATTTGTGAGGACCCGCCCGGTGTGGACCGTTTGGCATTCCACAAAGAGTTCAATCGCACCGTGGTTGCTTTCTTCCGGGAGACACTGCAATGAAGCCGTGCAGACAGCGCAAGAGTAGTGGCTATTCCTCGCCAGCGAAAGAAGGGCGCAAATCCCACAGTGCGTGAAGTACTGGGAAATAATCGCTGACAATCTCAGCAAAGCCGGATGGAGATAGGGCGGTGCCACATATGGGAAAGGCTGTCCAGATCCGCCGAGCACAGATCCGTAGCGCAAAACCAAAGAACGAAACCGCTAGAGCAGAAAGATTGCCTCCAGGCCATGCATTGCCGCCACCAAATGCGCGGCTTCATAAAGCGATGACTGCCGGCGCAGTCACCACTCTTTGAAATCGCCCTTGTGATCGTGCGTCTCGATCACGTTGCCAGCTTCATTGTAAACGCGAATCACGGCATCGTGTGAGCGGGAAAAAAACTTGGCGTAGCCGATTGCGTTGGCCTCGCCATACCAACGCCCACCGAACGGCAGCGCATCGGAAATTAGATCGACGGCGCGATGATCTTTGCGCGGGCGGACTTCGTAAAAGTCATCCTTTGCGCCTCCTAAACGCATAGGACTAAGGTCCCATATACGGCTCTCGGAAGTGCTGGTAAAAAATGTCTTGGATTACGTTAGCCGACGTTTCAACGCATCTTCGGCCGGGCTCAAAAGCCGGCTGGGACAAAAATTATGAACGAAAAACGAAAGGGGAAACCAAAGAAATTCACCGACACGTTACGCCCGTGGATAGTCGTCCGCGACACGGACGGCAATCTCGTTATCGGCAGGGAAGTAATTGAGGGAATTTGCGATAGTGGCCGCACGAAACGGTGTCTCGTAATTGAAGGACTGCCGCCACAAGGTGCGGTCGGCAACAATTAGGACACGGCTGCATAGCGCGAATTGTGTCGAATTATTTGGGATTTACGAATCGGAATCGTTCCGGAACTGCGACAAGCGCGCTACGCTTCTTTGAAATCGCCCTCGTGCTCGTGCTTCTCGATCACGTCGCCCGCCGCATCGTAAACGCGAATCACAGCATTGTGTGAGCGGCTGCGATGCGTCGCGTATCCGACTGCGTTGTTGACTGCGTCCGGCTTGCCGTACCACAGGCGACCGAATGGCAGCGCATCGGAAATTAGATCAATGCCACGGTGATCTTTACGAGGACGGACTTCGTAAACGTACGAAACTGTCGGATACTTGTTCTTCTCCGGTGCAGCCGATCTGGATCACGATGTGCCCATCCTCCAAGAGCTTCACTAGTTCCTTCGGCCAGGGATAGTGCGGTGGCGCGGGCCTGATCGGCTCGTACATTATCGATCTTCTCGTGTGCGAAGGATGGCTTCGTAGAGTTTTCGGAATGCTCGTTCCACTTTGGCCTCTTGGCCGGGAGGCACCGTTGGTAAGAGAGCCTGAGGGCTGCGCTCCGCGGTGCAGAGTTGATGAGGATCGCGGAGAACATCGGTGGTAAGCTGAGTTTTCACGATTTGTAGCCTACTCCCTGTTCAAGGGCGTTCCGTATGGGACCTTGGTCGTACAGGGAAATTCTCAAAGTCCATATTTTCGTCATTCCCGTTGCTGCTTACGCGCGAGAGCGTTGACGGCATGTTAACAGAACGATTCGTCGCGTTCCTCAGCCGTGTTGCTTAAAAAAAGAGCGCGAGTCTCCTCGCCCGCGCTCCGTATGAAACAAGTCTATTCTTCATTGAGCTATCCTCACACGAGGCAGCCCAGCACGACTCTTAATCGCAGCAGGTGAGCGGGGTCAAGCACGAAAAGATTGTTCTAGAACTCGCAAAAATCGCCCGCGTGCTCGTGCGCCTCGATCACGTTGCCAGCGTCATCGAAAACGCGAATCACGGCATCGTTTGAGCGGCTGAAAAATTTCGCGTAGTCGACTGCGTTGCTAACTGCGTTTGGCTTTGTATTAGCGTACCACAGGCGACCGAATGGCAGCGCATCGCTGATTAGATCGACGCCGCGATGACCTTTGCGGGGTCGGACTTCGTAGATGTGCATATCATTTTCTCCGAAACGCCGCCGCAAGCTTCTTAACAACCCATCGCAGTAACACCCAAATTAGCCACAACGTGATAAGATACCCGACGACTGTTAGCAGCAACTCCATGAGCTTCCGGAAAGACCCTGCGCCGCCTGGAATGTATGACAGTACCTGCGCAATCACTAAGAGCACGTAAACGTGAATCATCCTTGATTGCATCGGCGTTGGAATACCCAATCACACAGCCCGTGCGCCGTAAAGCGTGCAGGAATCCCTGACGATCATCCGGCTGGGATCGTTGCAGCCCGGCAATCATCGGCGATTCTAGCGCGGTTCTAAGCGACGGAAAGCGTCTCCCTGTGCGTGCGGATGAAAGGTTGACCGCGTTTGTTGAACTTGAAGCGGTGATTCCAAGCCGCTCGTTTTCATTTTAGATCGGTCGCGTCAGCTGACACTTCGTAATCGCCATTGATTCCGTAATCGGGCCGCTTGGCAAATGAAAGCGAACATTGTCGCCATTACGTGAGATGAATTGGACCTGCGTTACCGCCAGGAAGGGTAACGGTGTTACTGGTCTGATCCTGCGCGACACTTATCTAACACGATGCTCAAGCCAGGAGGCGTGATATTGTATGGTAGATCATCTCCTGCTTTCCAAGGCGGCGAAACTGGCCATCCATTAAGACGCTTATCTATCGTAATCTCGTTTTCTGTCGGCGGGTCTGAAGCGTTTTGAATAACGGTAACTATGCGGAATTCGGTTGTACGTTCAGTCAGCTTGAAGCAGACTAGGTATGAGCTGCGATCGCGCTCCTACTCCGGCGCCTGGACTGGTGAGCGCGCGCCATTCTGGAAATTGTCGATGGTTCGGCGGATCGAATTGCTGCCCTTGCCAGCGGGATAGGGCCCGTGGAGACAGTGAGCGACGCTAATCCGACTGACAGTTGCATTTGGTGCCGGTCAGACGTACGCTGCGGAGCGTCGTGGGGGAAGGCCGAAATGAAAATTCCGGCTAAGTGCTCTATAATCGGCGGGTGAAATGTGTTCCGCTCGGAGGATTAGGACTGACATGCTATGCCTGTGACAAAACCTCAGCTGACTATCTTCGGACCTCACAACAATGACACGGTCACTCTAAACCAGCCGTTTCCGGTAGCCGGGAATGTAAAAAACGCCTTCGTGGCGGGCGAGCCGGTGCTTATCACCTCGGTGACGGTCCAGGTAGACCAGGGGCCGGTTATCGACGCGGACCTGAATCCACTTCAGGACAAGACGCAGACGAACGTGAATTTCACCGCTTCTGCTCAAGTTACGGGGGGCGAGGATCCCCACACGGTAAAGGTCACGGCGACTAACGACCAGCGAGCATCGGCGACCCAAACGATCTCACTCCTAACCGCGCCGATCGTTGTTCTACCACCCGCTAACTACACCGTTCAGCATGCCTACATCGACAGCGTCGAGAATGTCACCGTGCACGAACAGAATGAGACGGTGGTGGTGACCTACTCCTTGTCGCGGGAAATTTTGATCCGCCATCAGGGTCGGTTACAGGGTTTCGCCTTTGCTGAGTATTTCATCCATGAGCAGGCAGACGATACCGCCCCCCGTCCATTGCCAAAGCGGGTGGACCTGCCCTTAACCATCAAACTTTATTCGCCTGATGGTCTGGAGTTCGCGGCGCGTAATGTCACCCTCGACGATTTGAACCGGTTCCGGGATCTCCGCAACGTGTCGCAAGGAAGCTGGCGTCTCGAGGTTTACGGCGACAGCGGCCCAATCCCCATATCACACAAAGACGGCCTGTTCGTCTCGGCTGGAAAAGCAACCGTCAAAGCGTGGCTAGAGGAGCCCGTCCCATCTCAGAGCGCCGGACCGTTGGTCGAGGCCGCTGTCACCAAAGTCGGCGCCCAGGTATTTTCGTTTGATTTGTTCAGAGTTGGGCAATTCACAGCGAGGGTCCAGTCGAGAAGCGGGGTTACCCCTTGGGAAGGAATGTTGCGGTTAAAAGCGCCCGACGGAACCGTGGTCGCATCAAGTCACAACAACCGGCTGGCGTTTCCAGTGACGCTCCGGACCATAGACCAATCTCGCGACGCGACAGGACAGGTTCGGCCATGGTCGCTCGAAGTCGACACAACCACTCCCCTTGGATTAGGCAGCGCCGTTAGGGCCACCGTTATAGGAACAACACGTATCCCTGTGGAAATCCTGCAGAATCGCATTGATTACCTCATCGGTTTCAATGGAAGCAAGATCCTTGTCTACGGCGAGAACAAGGTCTACAATGAGAAGGAAGATCTCCGCGCGCTGGTACGATTGAAGATCACGGACGTATTCACCGCTGAAACGATCAACATTCGTCATTTGCTGGACAGTAGGATAAAAAAAGTCCCTCAGGACCCAGGAGTGGACAGGGTGAATGTCGATATTGAGCCAAACGTTGCATATAATCTCGCCAGCTTTAAGGCGTCTTTTAAATATGATCTCTCGCTCGACGTGAGCTCTCTGAAGGTAGACGCAATCAAGATCAGGATAGGAGCCAGCCAGCATATCCAGCCGCAGGTTCCGGCGGTCGCCGTGGAGCTCGACGTTGAAGGCGAACTTGATGTCAATCTGGATGGTTTCAATCTGGCGAGCGTATCTGTCAACAACAACCGGCTCACTCTGGAGGTGGGAGCCACACTGGACCCCTTCGGTAACGTTGCGACCGTTTCATGGGTGAATGACGATCCGATCAATCTGGACATCAACTGGGCAGCCGCGCTGGCCGCGAACAAACTCACCTTGGGATTGCTTAGTCTCGGCGAAGAGGGCTTAGGGGAATATATCACTGAACATGTTGCGAATGACTTCATCATTGACACATTTCGCTCCACTGTCGAAGACGCGATCTTTCAGACCCCTTACATAATGTCGCAATTGCTGGGCGCCGCGGTGACCCTGAATTCTGTTCGTATGGATAATGACACGAATGAGATCGTCATCGATTATGTGGCCCCAGTCGAACCCGACCCGAAACCCAACCCATTCTATACGGGGGTCATTGGCCGCTCGGTGACCAGGCTTGGCCCGGGCTCCTGGAAGATCTCGCCGCCAAGTCTGGGCGATACCTGGGCAGCCAACAATCTGACAAACAAGATCGATCATATTGTCGTAGTGATGATGGAGAATCGCTCCTTCGACCATGTTCTGGGCTACCGGGCGGCGCTGCCAAATGAAGACGGACTAAGCAAGGAGCTTTGCGACTTTTTGAAAACGAAAGGGTTCCTAGTCCGCCCGCTGAGCGATTCAGCTATTGTTCCAAATAGAGCCCATTTGAAGACTCGGTTTCCCGTCTCCGTTGGTCACGCGCTTGCCGATGTCGCGCAGCAGTTGAGCGAGAAACTGCAATGGCCTGCGCATCCGTCAATCAATAGCCCGCAAGGATTTGTCGACGATTTCGCGTCAAGAATCGGCAGCAGCGGCTTGGATAAGGATGATGTGTTGGGTTATTACACAGACAGCGACCTCGCCATGTATCGCTTTCTGGCGGAAAACTACACCTATTGCGAGCGATATTTTTCGTCTCATCCCGGGCCTACGCTGCCCAACCGAATGTATTCGCTCGCGGGCGATGTCCAATATGACCGCGTGGGCGAGGCGATTCTCGATAACAACAATGCTGATAATTTTCGAGTCTCCCGGGCCTTGAGCATCTTCGATCTGCTGACGCGAAAGAACATCAGTTGGCGCGTGTACGAATCCTTTCCGTCTATCACCATGCTACGATTTTTCGCGCGTTACGCCGCGGACGATACAAACATCCTTGGGATCGGATTGAACGCAATTAACCACCCCGGCCAATTGGAGAAAGAGATCGCTGCCGGCGATCTGAAATCCGTGACCTTCATCGATCCTGCTATGCACAGCGCGCCGGAGAACGACGACCATCCCCCATTCGCTGACATGTTGTCTGGCCAGGTTTTCATCAAGCGGATCTATGATGCGCTGCGTTCAAACGAGACGCTTTGGCTGAAGACACTGCTTATCATCACCTATGATGAACATGGCGGCTTCTACGACCATGTCATCCCACCTGTCGCCGACGCCCTATCGATGCCAGGAGCGACTGGGCCATTCAAAGCGGATATGACGATACCTTATGGCCTCCGTGTGCCGACCTTTGTTGTCTCCCCTTGGGCGCCAGCTGGGAAGGGTCGCGACATTACGTTGGATCACTGCTCCATTCTCAAAACTATTCTTGCACGCTTTTGCGGCGCGGAAAAACCGTTTCTCAGCGACCGTGTTCATGCATCGCACACGTTTGAATCTTTTCTGAAGGAGAAAAAGCCGCGATTGAATGTTCCCCCATCGCCGGACCTTCCTTTGTTTGCGCCAGAGAGACCGCCTGGGGAGCGCGCCATTGCCACAAAGCCGTTATCCAGAAAGGCCTTCGCGAAAGGCGACGTCGAGCTCCATGATCTGATGGGGATGCTGGCGCGATTACTGGGGCGTTAAAACCGAAGTGGCCGCCACTACCAGCAAGACCGCCCCCACTGCTGTGAGGGCCTGCCCATGCCAGCGGACCAAGGGCTCTCAGCATAGCCGGTTGGAGTTTGGGGCTGCGTTTCAGCCATTGATGGCAACGGACGAACGATCTGGATTGCTGATGCGCACCGCGGCGACGGAAAGCGTTTCGTTGTCCGAGCGGATGAAAAGTTGACTGCGTTTCTGGAACTTGAATCGGCGATCCACCGCGCTAGGGCTCACGGCCCTCTGACACTACCGCCTTGGTAACGGGGAAAATTTGGTGGGAAGAGAGGGCCAAAAGTATCGACCTCGTATCGCGACGACGGAGAGTCCGACCGCCCGGTTGCAGTAGTGGCCTTGCTAGAAGTGGTTCCCTGATTAGATGCTGTTGGCGTCTGACACGCACCT
>WNFP01001483.1_pt1 | contig 18327 bp, 12 predicted proteins | sample 5400201 | NCBI WGS metagenome assembly WNFP01 (sample SAMN13153355, study PRJNA577476) | soil metagenome | isolation source: 115 cm saprolite under Madrone tree | place: USA:California | collected 2016-06-14 | reverse complement strand
GGGCTTTCTGCACTGCGGCGAAGTTCAGTCCTTCGTGGAAGACGCCGGTGGAGCTGCCGCCGTCGCCGATCCAGGTCATGGCCACAATTTTCTGGCCCAGGTAGCGGCCGGCCATGGCCACGCCGGTCATCACCGGAATCAAATCGCCGAGCATGGAAATCGGCGAAACGATGTGCAGATTTTCCAGGTCGCCGAAGTGGCTGGTTCCGTCTTTGCCCTTGGTTGGCGAATCATATTTCGCCATGTGCTGCATGAAGACGTCGCGCGGCGGAACACCTTTTACGAGCAGCGCTCCGATGTTGCGGATCATCGGCGCTAGCCAGTCTTTCTTCTCAAGCGCGTAGGCAGTGCCGACAGAAACCGCTTCTTGGCCCAGACTCGAATACAGTCCGCCGACAATCTTGTTCTGGCGGAACAGCTTGACCATCATGTCTTCCACGGCGCGGTTCAGCCGCATGAAGTAGTGCAGGTCCAGATATTGCTGTCGCGTCAATTCCTTGGTCATGCGCGCTCCCAAAATCTGTGCTGATCCGGTTCGAATCAGCGAATCTTAAGCGGAAACCGGCAACGCCAGTTCGAACTGTTCCAGCTTCGCGAAAAGCTCCGCGCGTTGCGCGCTGCGAACCGCCAAACCAAAAACTTCGCCTACCTGTTTCGCCAGCAACGGCTTGATCTCCGCGAGCGAAACGTTTCGTCGCAACAATTTCTCAAGCGACGTGGCTTTGCGGTCGGCGATGCCGCAGGGCACGATCATTTCGAAGTACCGCAGATCGGTGGCGACGTTGTAGGCAAATCCGTGTGACGTCACCCACCGGCTGATGTGAATTCCAATCGCCGCCAACTTTTCTTCCGTGCCCGCCTCAGCCACCCAGATTCCGGTTTTGCCATTAACGCGACCCGCTGCAATTCCCAGTTCCGCGGTCGCGCGAATCATCGCTTCTTCCAGCGTGCGGACGTACCAGACCACATCACGCCGGATCGCGCCCAGATGCAAAATCGGATAGCCCACGACCTGTCCCGGTCCGTGATAGGTAATATCGCCGCCGCGCGAGGTTTCAAAAAACTCGACGCCTTTCTGGCGCAGGACATTTTCGCTCGCCAAAAGATTCAGGCGATTGCCGCTGCGCCCCAGCGTAATCACGTGTGGATGCTCGCAGAACAACAGCACATCCTCGATAGCTCCGGCTTTACGCGCCGCCACGACGCGCTTCTGCAGCTCCCACGCCTCGCCGTAGGCAATCAGGCCAAGATCGACAATCGAGCAGACGCTCATGATTCAGACGTTGATCTGCAAACCGCGCACCGACGCGAAGGCATCGCCCATCGCCTCCCATACGGTTGGATGCGCGTGGACCATATTCATCAAATCGTCGATGGTGCCTTCCAAGTTCAGAACTGCTGCAGCTTCGGCCAGAATTTCCGTGGCCAGCGGCCCGATAATATGAATGCCCAAAACTTCGCCGAACTTTTCATCGCTGACAACTTTGATGAAGCCGCCGTGATTGCCCAGGATGGTGGCTTTGCTGTTTCCGACAAAGGGGAACTTGCCGATTTTCACGGCGCGCCCGGCGTCTTTGGCTTGTTTTTCTGTCAGCCCGATAGAGCCAATCTGTGGCTCGCAATATGTCGCATTGGGAATGCGGTCCTTGCGAATCTGTTGCGCCGGTTTGCCGGCAATGTGGGTAACAGCGATGATGCCTTCCATCATCGCGGCGTGCGCGAGTTGCGGCATTCCGGCCACGATATCGCCAATCGCGTACAGACCTTTTTCTTCGGTCTCCATGTTCTCGCCAGCCTGCACAAAACCGCGTTCCAGTTTCGCTTTCGATTTCTCCAGCCCACAGTTTTCCGTTAATGGCTTGCGCCCGACTGCCAGCAAAAGCTTTTCTGCCTGCAAAGTCTGCTTTTTTCCGTCCTTATCGGTAAACGAAACGGTCACGCCTTTGGCGTCCTTCTTGACGGTTTCCACTTTGCAGCCGGTCTGAATTTGAATATTTTTCTTGCGGAAAGATTTGTCGAGCTCGGCGGAAATTTCTTCGTCTTCCACCGGCACCACGCGCGGCAACGCTTCGAGAATCGTTACTTGCGTGCCGAACGAGTTGTAGATGGACGCAAATTCCACGCCTACCGCGCCAGCTCCGACAACAATCAAGGTTTTCGGGACGGTCGGCAATTCCAGAATGGAGCGGTTGGTCAAAATCTGTTTGTGGTCCGGCTCGATGCCCGGGAGCGAACGCGCTTCACTCCCACTGACCATTAAAATGTTTGCCGCTTCGATTGTGGTTTTCTTGCCATCCTTCTCGACACTGACTTTGCCCGGCCCTTCATAGCGTCCCCAACCCTGTACCCACTCGACTTTGTTTTTCTTGAAAAGAAACTCGATGCCCTTGGCATGCTTCTTCACGATCTTGTCTTTGCGGGCCATCACGTTGGCCCAGTTCACTTTCAAGCCGCTGACTTCAAATCCCAGCTCCGCGCCATTCTTGAAATGGTCATAAATATCCGCGTGGTGCAGCAGGACTTTCGTAGGAATACATCCGACGTGCAGGCAGGTGCCGCCCAGGAAGGGGTCTTTCTCAACGACGATGGTCTTCAATCCAAGCTCGCCAGCGCGAATCGCTGCCACATAGCCGCCAGGCCCGCTCCCGATAATCGCTACATCGTACTTTGCCACACGCCCTCACTTTCCACGTTGCATCTTCTCGCAGGCACCAGGGACCGCCGGATTCCGGCGATCTGCGGTCATAGTAAGTGCCAGCCTATTGCGACGGCACTCAAATTGTTGCGGCGAATCGTTTTCTTCGCGAGGGCCCCGCACGAAGAGGCTTACCGACGGGCTTAACGGCCAGCGTGGCTTGCCCAGGCTCCAATTGGCTCGCCACGACCCGACAAATCAGAAATTTTAGCAGCGGCAGCGGCTGGCCGCAACCTGACGACTTGACGAGGCTGATTCCCGAGCTCTGGGGCTGGTATCCCGCGGTACTGAGGTACTGGCGGCGGGTACTGCCGGAAATGAACCTTGCGGTCTAGTGACGGTATCGGAGCCCAGACACATACTCCTTACTGTCGAGAGTGGCTGGTGCGTGATGAGCGCCGGTCGCAAAGCGGAGATACAAAGTGGTCATAGCCAGTCTGGTTCTCTGCATGATTTTGCTTCTGTTGAGCGCCGCGGGAAGCGACAGCGCGCAGAAAGCCATCGCCAAGCGTCCAAGACTTTGATCTTCAGGCTGTTTCCCTCCGACCCCCACGCCCGAGCCGCCGGCACCCCCACCGGCGGCTCACTTTTTTGCCGGTGATGTGCGATTGGCAGGAGACTCATTTTTCCGCGAATCGAAGCTCCACTCACGCGGAATGAACTGAGAAAGTTGCGATTCCTTGGGCGATGCTGGTCGGTTCGCCTCGGAATAACCACCTAGAGTGGGGCTTCAGCGTTCGAGAACGTCCTTGTAAACATTGAGTGCGACTTTTTTGGGCTGCCGATCCATGTTAAAGATTGCGGTTCGAGTGGAATTCCCTGCCAAGGCCAGCTGCCCCAGGCGTACCCAGCCTTGCCCAAAATCGGCGAACACCGGCACGAACATCGCGAAATTCTGGTCCACTTCGCTTTGCGTGATTTCGACGCGAACTTTGCAGCCGCCTTTGTCTCCTGGCTGCAGGTCATATTGGAAATGGTAACGGGGCACCTGGGTGCCGTAGACCCACTCGTCGAAGAACCAATCCAGACGTCCGTTCTGCTGCAGATCCATTTTCTTGGTCATGTGCTTTTCGACGACGGCCTTAAACGACTCGGTGGAGGCGTTCGAATCGTGGTGACTTTTCATGAAGTCGTGCATCATGTCGATAAAAGCTTGATCGCGGTTACCTTCCGTCGATTGGTCGGCGTACATCATGGACCGCAACATCAGCAGTACATAGGCGCCTTTGGGATACGTGAGACCCTGGTACGCCCTTTCGGAGCGAGGAGAATCGAGGCGCAATCCCAGCCACAACGGGCCGGCGTCGTTCGGTGAAACACCGAAATTATTTTTTTCCAGGATGCGGACGCGCTGGCGTTCCCAGAAATCGAGATAGTCCTTCTGCCATTTCGGCCCCACCGCCTGTTGCAAAAATAATCCCGCGGCGAATTCAGCAAAGCCTTCCGAGAGCCACTGATCGTGATAGGACGCCCAGCCAACGCTGTGGCCGAACCATTGATGCGCGACCTCGTGCGGCGTAACCTCCTGAACGAAGCCGGTGAATTTTCTGTCGATGTGGCCGAACAGCATCCAGCGCTGAGTGGAGTCGATGTACGCGGAGATCGGTAGATAAACCAGATTGGGCCACGATTGCCCGAAACTAAAGTTCGGCTGTTCGGTGATCTCAATGTTGTCGTAGGGGGCCCTGCCGAAAAACAGAGTACAGACTTGCAACTGGGCGCGAGTCTGTTCCAACGCATACTTGGTCATCGCGATCGGCGACATGGCCTCCAAGGCGTGAGCCTGCAGATCAGATGCGGGCGCGTGGCTTGAAAACGCGCCACCTTGAAAGCGCCGAAGATTGTCGGGTAACTCCGAAAGGTAGTATCCGGAAATGTTGTAGTGGGTGATGGTATCTGGAATATCGATCTTGGTGTACTTGCCATAGTTGAAGCCGGCTACCGCCACTGGTGCCGAAGTGACCCAATGAGAAACCGCAAAACCCGCTTCGGTGGATTCTGCCACGAGTTTGCCAACGCTGATGACCACGTTCGAGCGCGGCACCTTGAACGTCAGATCGTAGAGCGCCTTTTCGCCAAAGCCGTTGAGATTGGGATACCAAGATTCGCGTGCGCCAACGTAGTAACTGCCGCTGCCCGCATCGTAGAGAACCTTGTCGCCAACATATTCGATACTGATTGAATGTTCCTTCCCCATCTCCGGCGCTTCGTCAAGCAGCACGTAGAACGAGCCGTCTTCTTTCTTGCCTTCCTGGATGAAGTGCAACTCTTTACCATTTTGATCGCTGACTCGCGTGACGCGGAGAGAAAGGAGCAGCGCAAATTTCAATAAGCGTTCACCGGAGACCAGCGGCTCAAACGTGACGCTGGCCCGGCTGTACAGATGATTGTTTTTGGCAATGACCGTTTCGATGTTGTAACGTCGCGTGGCGAATAACCGGCGGTCCTCACGCGAATCGGCGGTTTGCGCCGTCAACTCCGCTGCCAGGTGCTCGGAGTACCAGACGCCATCATCCATCCCGCCGCCATTGAAATTGATTAGAGCTACTTCTTCCGGGGAATCCAGTTGCGGAATTGCGCCGACACGCGAACGCAAGAAAAATCGCAGGTCCTTGTGATGCACGCCAACCATGTAGGCGTTGAAAAACGGCGGATGTTTCGGATTGTAAATCGCGGCGAGCAAGTCCGCATCCACGTTATCGATCATTTCCTGTTCGAAAAGCTCTTGCGTAAGTCCTTCGGGAAATTCGTGACGGTGGCGAACCTTGTTTTTCCAATTCTTCCAGGTTTCTGCGGCTTCGCGGGGCGTTTCGACTCTGGGGCCAAATGCAGCGGCGACCTGAGAGTACAGCCCGGGAGTGAAACGAAAGACGACTTCGCCGAAGTCTTCCTCGGCAGTCGGACCGCCGCTGCGCCGGATCATCTCCTGGATATCAACGTGGATGATGGGTTTGAGCGTGAAGTGTCCCTGGCCGACGAAAATGGCGCCAGTCTGAAAATTGTTTACGGAATTCAAAAGGGTGATGGTGCCGGACTTCAGCTCGAAAGTGCCAACATCCAACGTTAGCGTGAATTTTTCGCAATGATAGGTATTGCCCAAGCCGTCGTCGCGGAGTTGCCGGTAGGCGGGATCTGAATTGGCGAGCCCAATGCTTTTTTCGGTGACGCTTACGCTGGTCTGCTGCGTGGCGATCGTGAGTTTGAGATCGATATTCAGGGTGCCATGCAGGTCGACCGCGGTGACTAGGTCCTCGAAGCCCTCCTTGGCCACGCGGATGGAATATTTCCCGGCACTCAAATTGGGCGAGGAAAACTTGCCGGATTCATCCGACATCAGGATCACCGGTTGAGGGACGTTGTCGCCGGAGATTTCGATACGCGCGCTGGCAACCATGGCGCCAGATGGGTCCTGGACCGTTCCGGAAATGCTGTCAGCACGCAGGTTGGCAGCGAGCGCCAGAGTAATCAGCGCCACAGTGAACATGCGACGGAAGAAGGATTGTTTGAAGCGACCGAGCGATTTTGCGACGGCGGATGATTTGAAGTTGTGGGGCGTACGATGCATCTGATCAGCAAGGGCCATGGGTTCCCCTGGAGAAATTGGCTCGAAACGCTTCACTTGGCTCTGTTCGAGCAACGCTGGCGCCAATGGCGACAGCGATGAACGTATTCATATACTAACTGTTTTGCGGGCTGAAAGGTGAGGGCTGTTTGGAGTGTAGCGTCGTCGGCGATGGGCTTTTCGGATTGTGAGGATGCGCCCGCTTTGAACGATGCGGAAAGAGGGGCCACCTGAAGGGTGGGTCTGATTCAGCCCGAGTCCCGCATAAAAAAAGGGGGCCGGTGCAAGCCCCCTTCGTCAACTGACCCCCCAAAACCAGAACACAGTCGAGGTTGTGTTCCGGCCACCCCGGGAAGCCAATATTTTTATTTGCAGGAGTAGAGTGCAAGTCTGGTGCCAGCCTTGGTCTCAGCGCTAGTTTGAATTCATACGATTGAAACAATGGGAGTTAGCCGAGGGGAACTATCCGGAGACTCGAAGGGAACACCTAAATCCTACAAAATCTCACAGATGCCTCAGTGTCTGCCTCCGTTCTTTGGGAGAGGACCAGGGCGCTCACGTCACTTCGGGGAGAAAAAACGCCTCAACTTCCACTCAAGCTCCAATTGCTGCGCGGATCGCCGACGCAATGGCTTCACTAAACCGCTCCACATCCGCCGCGTGCTCGGCTTCGACCATCACTCGCGCCAATGGTTCGGTGCCAGAGTAGCGCAAAACGATCCGTCCGTCGTTGCCGAGCGCTGATTCGGCTTCACACAGCGCGCTGGCGACTTCAGGTATGCTCTCCAGAGGCGGTTTGCTCTTCACTTTCACGTTTACAATGGTTTGCGGATAGTCTTTCAGACCATCCACCAATGCATCCAGGCTTCCACGCATCGCTACCAGTGACGAAACTTTTACCGCCGTCAGCAAGCCGTCGCCGGCCGGAGAATCGTCCAGAAAGATAATGTGCCCGGATTGTTCGCCGCCCAGGGTGTTGCCACTCTTGAGCATTTCTTCCAATACGTAACGGTCGCCGACGTTCGTCCGCGCCATCGTGATGCCGTCTGCGGCGAGGGCACGCTGCAATCCCAGGTTGGACATTGACGTGGCCACCAGGCGATTCCCGGGCAGCTTGCCGGCGCTCTTCAGGAATCGCGCTGCGGCAAACAAAATCCCATCGCCGTTCACGATTTTTCCCGAAGCCGAAACAAACAACGCGCGATCGGCATCGCCGTCGAACGCCACTCCGAGCGATGCCTTCTCCGCCGGAACTCTCTGCTGCAATTGTTCCAGATGCAACGAACCACAGCCTGCGTTGATATTTTTCCCGTCCGGCTCGGTGCCGATGGTCACTACGTCGCAGCCCAAGGAACGAAATAATTCCGGCCCCAACCGGTACGCCGCGCCGTTCGCACAATCCAGCACCACGCGCAAACCCTTCAGGTTCGCGCCATCCAGCACGCGATTTCGCAGAAAATCCAAATACTGCGAATGGAGCGAATCATCGGTGGAAAGTCTGGCGCCTGCCGAATTTTTCGCCTCGCGGAGGAACGGGTCAATTTCGGCTTCGATCTCTTCTTCCACCGCGTCCGGAAATTTCATCCCCTGGTGGGAAAAAAGTTTTACACCATTGTCGTGAAACGGATTGTGGGAAGCGGAAATCACCACCCCGGCGTCAAAATCATTCTGACGAACCAGGCACGCCACTCCCGGTGTCGTCAGCACGCCCGCGAAAGTCACCTGCGCTCCCGATTCCCGCAGACCAGCGGCGAGAATGGCCGCGATGTGCGGCCCCGATTCGCGCGTGTCCATGGCAATCAACGCGTGCGGCAAGGAATGCTTTTTGTGCAGATAAAGCCCGACGGCGCGGCCAACCGCGTACAGTGTCGGGTCATCCAAGGGCGGTGTTCCGGGGACACCTCGGATGCCGTCGGTGCCAAAAAATTGTTTCGCCATAGGGGAACAGGAGCTCAGGGTTTCAGGGTTTGTACCATAGACCCTAAAGATGAACGAATTGCACTTAGAAACCCTGCGTTGCTATCGGCCGCGGCTGGAGGCACACTGCCTCAGAAAAGTTTAGCACAACGCTCAACGGCTTCCTGCGAAGCAAAGTCCTGTTGGCCTGTGGAAACTCTGCGGCACACCCGCAAATTCCCGGCTGGCATGGTGTGCTACCTTGAAGGTCTGGAGTTTGATGGAACCCCGCTTGCACGCAACCGAAAATCCGCCGAAGGAATACGCTCGCCTGGTCGGTTCGACGTTCAGTTTGCGGGTGATTGCCGCCGCCATCATTTTGCTTTTCGCCTACTACGCGCAAGGCGTCGTCATCACGCTGGTGCTCTCGATTCTTCTCGCCTATTGCCTCGACCCGGTCGTGGAATTTCTGGAGCGCTGGCACATTCCGCGCACCATCGGCTCCATGGTCATGGTGCTGTTGCTGTGCACGGTGATTGCCGCGGTGGGCTACGGTCTGTGGTCCCGCGCGTCGGATTTCGCCGAAAGCTGGCCGAAATACAGCGGCGTGCTGCGCCACGCGGCCAATTCGGTCGAGGCCAAAATCAGCGGCATCGAGCATGGCGTCGATGGAACATCGCCGCCACAAAATACCCAGGTGACGCCGCAATTCGAACCGTCGCGTGACAGCGGAATTGTCCGCAACTTGATCATCCGCAGCATCGGTTCCCTGTACGCGCTGTTTCTGGAAGTCACCTTCGTTCCGTTTCTCGTTTTCTTCATGCTTGCCGGAAAGCGCGAAGCCTGGCATGGCACGCTGCAGCTTTTCCCTGCTTCGCGGCGCACGCAAGTGAAGGAGATGCTGGACGACTTGCGCGTTGTCCTTCGCGACTATGTGCTGTGGATGAGTGTCGTCACCTTGATGGTGATTACATTCAGCAGCCTGTTTTTTTGGGTTCTGGGCCTCGATTATCCGATCCTTCTCGGAATTGTCTCCGGCGTTTTGAATATGGTGCCGTACATCGGAGCGGTCCTCGCTTGGCTGCCCGCATTTATGCTGGCGCTCACCAAGTGGCAGACCATCGGCTGGTTCCTGCTGATCGCTGGTGTCCTGACCGGCATCCACATCTTCGCGTTAAATTTGATCGCGCCGCAATTGGTCGGCCGGCGCCTCCGATTGAACGCCGTCGCCATCACGGTCTCATTGCTTTTCTGGGGATGGGTGTGGGGCGGCATGGGCCTGCTGCTGGCAATCCCGATCACTGCCACGCTCCGGGTGGTGTGCGATCACACCGAAGCCTGCAAACCAATCGGCCGCTGGCTCAGCGCCTGATCACACTGCTTCGCGCAACGCATCGATCAATAGCATTCAACAATCGAGAGATTCCTGACTTCGCTCGGCATGACAAAATCCGTCGGCGCAGCGGTAAGCGGAATCACCACATGAGCCGGTTGCAACTGCGTTAGGGCTTGGTTCGGTTATCCGCCGGCGCGGCCGGCACGATTTCCGACGACCTCAGGAATCGCACCAACTGCCAGCGCTGCGGCTCCGGCAACTTGGACCAGGCAGGCATTTTCTTTCTCACCACGCCGTTTGTCAGCAGCCAGAATAACGTTCCAGGAGTCGCGTTCTGCACGTCCGAAACTCGCAAGCTGGGCCCTTTCCTGCTGCCCTTGGCGTCATCGCCGTGGCATTCCGCGCAGTGATCGGCAAAAAGCAATTTTCCCGCGGCAACCGCTTCAGGATCATTTTCCAGGGGATTTGTGCGACTAACCGCTTTTTCAGGCGCTTTGCGAAGTTCGGCGTAAGTATCAGCGCTTAAGTGAAATTGCATGGAGTTGAGTCCGTGCAGTTCTGAACCGTTATTTGCGGATGATTGCGAAATCGCAAGCAACATCGCGCTGACCAGAAGCGCCACGATCACAAGCTTCATGATTTCGCTCCGAATAACTGGCGCAGTATCCGATCGAAGCCCGTGATTTCGCGGGAGACTCCCCAACGCAGCAGAAATCTGTGACTGTTGTCATTCAGACCGAACCCGGGTGAAAGACGCAGCGTCCATCCGCTGGGCAGATTCCAGCCGGCAACCGGTGCCAGATAATGGGATGTATCGCGCAATCCAAAGCTGCGGCGATCGCCCAATCCGCCGTACATTTCCGCGCCAACGATAAAATTCTGACGGCACAAATTGCAGCGCTTCGCGGAGGCTTTCAGGGCCAACGGCCGGCTCGCCGCCAGCGCGTAGCCAAATTCCCACGGCTCATTGGATAAGTTCTTTTCGGCGATGATATTTTCCGAGAAATTCCAGCCTTTGGCGTTGCTGGAAAGAATCAGCTTCAGCTCGATTTCGCGCCGGTGTTCGCGTCGCGCTTCACCATTTGCGGCCGCGAAGTCCAGTTCGTTATCGTGGCCGACGATTTCCTTCAGCGTCTTGTCCGCTCCGTTGATGTCTTCGAACTCGGTGTAAAGCACGGGATTGATCCAGTGCTCGTGCTTCAGCAGTCGAAAGCGGTTTTCCCATTTGAATCCGGAATACACCGTGCTGTCATGAAACGTGGTCTGTGCGTCGAGGTAAAATTCGCTGGTCCACCAGGCCTTGACGCCATATTCAAACTCAGTCCAGTAGGAATGGAAATTGTTTCCGGCGCGTTGCGTGCCGAACGTAGAGAAGTATTCGACCTCGAGGTTTCCAGGCTCCTCAAGATTATGGTCGTAAGTGACGAAGTATGGATTTTCCTGGGCCCGGAGAGAACGAGGAAAAGCCGGGAGAATCAATGTCAGCGCGACGACGAGGGAAATACGAATGTGATTCAGGCCAATCTCCTTGTACAGCGTCGTTAGGGGTGAAATAAGACTAACTTAGTCGTATATCAGATGCAAGTCATTTGCATATACACCGGCAAATTCCCGCTTCGCAGCGGCGGTATTTGACTCCGGCCGCGGGCGGGAGCAATTCTATTCAGGATTTGGCGCTGGGAGGCGACGATGAACGCTGATTCCGTGATTCTGCAACTGTTTGAGGAGGCCTTTGAGCAGAAAACCTGGCACGGGCCCAATCTCTGGCAATCGCTGAAGGGAATTACCGCAAAACAGGCTGCCTGGCGGCCCGCACCACGGCGCCACAATATCTGGGAAGAGGCACTTCACGCAGCTTACTGGAAATACGCTGTCCGGCGTCGCCTGCAGGGCGGCCAGCGAGGATCGTTCGTAATTGAGGGTAGCAATTTTTTCCCGCGCCCGCAGCCCGGCAAATTAACGGAGGCCGCGTGGAAGGCCGATAAGGCCATCCTGCGCCAGGAGCACGAAGCACTGCGCCGGGCCATCAAACAGGTCCTGGCGAAACCGGTTTCGCCAAGAGTGCTGCCCATGCTCTGGGGCGTGGCCTTCCACGATGTGTATCACGCCGGACAAATCCGGCTGCTGCGGCGCCTGTCGGAAAAACGAAAAGGGATCTGACAGCACTGAGTCCCCAGAACGTCACGCAGGATGTGGGTTCCCGTAGTTGTGCAAAGCCCGCAAAGTATCGTTCAGTTCCACCGATTCCTGGAACATGCGGATGGCAGCGACTCCAGCCGCTCCGGCTTCGAAACAGCCTGCCGCATTTTCCGTGGAGATTCCCCCAATGGCGATTACCGGAATCGCCACGGCACGGCAAATGGCCGCCAGCCGATCAAGCCCTTGCGGCGACCCATAATTGGCCTTCGAAGGCGTATTGAAAATCGGGCTGAAGTAAATATAGTCCGCGCCGGACCGCGCGGCACCGAGCGAGGCTCCCAGAGAATGGCAGGAAACTCCGACCAGAAAATCGCGCTTTTCGCTGCGGGAAGAAAAAAATTCATCTCGTAAGCGGCAAGCTTCAGAAACTGGAATTCCGTTTTCGCTGAGGTGAACCCCACCCGCGCCACAGGCCAGTGCCACATCCAGCCGATCATTCACGAACAGCCGTGTCGCTGCCCCGGAAATTCGGCGCAAAGACTCGTGCACCAGCTCTTCCCATTCTTTGCCGGAAAAGTCTTTTTCGCGCAGCTGGATCCAATCAACGCCTGCGGCTGCGGCGCGTTCGACGCTAGCGAACAACAGGTTGTGAGCGTCCGCGGAGGTGGAAAGCGGCAGGCTGCGGCGGTCCGTCACGTAACAGAGGATCGGCCGCGCAGGCCTACCGAGGAGTGACACGCGGAGCTTCCGGGCGCGAATGTAACAACCCCAACGCGACAAAAATATCCAGGACGCCGAGGCCGCTGATCAGGCCCCTCACGGAAGGATGCAGCGCGAACGACATCAATGAGGGAAAGTGTATGAGGAAGTAGTTCCGTTCCCAGAAACTCGACCACGGCAGATACAGCAGTAGCGCTCCCATCTCAAAGCACAGCACGATTATCATCGCCCGCAAGACTTTATTCATGAATGCCGGAAGACCTGGAGACGCTCGCGATCAGCGCGTGGTTTTCTGAAGAGCAGCGATGCGATCCGCTACGCCGCGGTAATCGATATTCACCGCGTAGACCTGCGAAAAACTCTTCAGCGCCGCATCCAGGTCGTTCGCCGATTCCTGGGCAACTCCTAAATCATACCGCAAGGCCAGCGTACTTTCTGCGTCAACACCGGGAGTGCGCAGAGCGCGTTCGTACCAGATCGCTGCAATCGAGGGCTGTCCCTTTTCCATGAACGCCAGGCCCAGCAGGGTGCAGCACTGCATCGCGTAGCGAAACGCTTTGCCTTTTTCATTAGCCTTGGCGACTTTTTGAAATTCGCTGATGGCTTCTTCGAGCAGTCCCATTTCGCGGAACGCGATACCCAGGTTGTAATGTGTCTCCAGGTCTTCGTCTTCCGCTCCCATTTCGCCGATTTCAGCGCGAAAATCGTCAAATACCTCTTTCAGATGATCCGGTTCGGCGGGCGATGCCGGAGCTTCTGCCGTCGTCGCAGCAATTGGTGCGTTTTCCTTGGCGGCTGGCTCGGAGAACGAAGGTGTCAACTCCCCAATGCCCAGTTGGTCGATTTCACTTGCCAGATCCGCCAGGAACTGATCCGAAGCCAGGACTTGCGAACCGCTCAGGGCAGCCGGTTTCACCGGCCCTGCGGTCGCGACTGGCTCGGACTCTTGCGGCTGCTCGGTTTCCGGCTCTGGCGTCAGAACGAGTTCGTACTCCTGGTCGAGCTCAATTTCCGCGGCAGGCGCCGGCGGCGGCGGCAATTCCTCCTTGCCGCTTTCCTCAATGGGAATGATTTCAATTGTTTCTTCCCCCGCGTCCGCTGATGATTCCGGCGCCGGAGCTTCCGCGCTCATTTCAACGGATGCATTGCGTAAGGCTTCCGAAGAGCCAGCGTTCGTCGTAGTGCCGGGCGCGGGATCTTGTGCCGCTGGACTCTCAATTGGAATCTCAAATTCGGAAATTTCAGTTTCTTGTGGAGCAGCAGATGCGGGCTCCCGGTTCGCTGGCGCAACTTCTTTGACACTGTTCTTTTCCGCAGGTGGCGTTTGCGGCTTCACGGGAGGAACCGCTTCAATAGCCGCTCCTTGTTCCAGAAGCGAGGCCCACTCGTCGGACAAATCCACCTCATGCACCGGCTTTGCTTCCGAGGGTTTCGGTGGCGGCGGCACGCCTGAAGAAACTTGCGCGGGCGCCGCTTCTGTTATGAAAACGGGAACCTCTTCTTGCGCCGTCTTTTTGGCTGCGAAAGGCAACGCAACGCTTACCGCAGGTGCGGAAGGATTCGCTGCTGCGGCTATTTCTTCATCCGAAAGACCCGCAGCGCGCTGGAACCGGCGCCGCAATTCACCAAACCGCTCCCCGCCTGCGGCATCGCCTCGTTCCTTGTGAATTTCTTCGAGCCGCGCGGCAAGTTCCGCCGTGCGCCGGTCGTCGCCTGCGCCCAGCACAAAATCCAAAAGTTTCTCGAGCGTGGGCGTGTGATTTGGCGTGCGGCGCAGAATCGCTTCGAGCAACCCGATGGCCTTCTGCGTCAGTCCGTAGCTGGCGAACAAGTCCACGTCCGTAAGTGATTGAGCAATGAATTTCTGCGTCTCTTCATCCAGGTGCTCTTCCACGATCGCAGCCGCCGCCACTCGCTCTTCGGGGGGGGTATCGACTTCCGGACGGAGCTTTGGCGCCTCCGGCTGTTGAATTTCCGCTTGTAGCGTCTCTTGCACCGGTTCCGGCTCTTCTTCCGGCGCCGGCAAGCCCATACGCCGCAAGACGTCGTTTAACTTCCGTTTACTGGAATCGCTTTCCGGCTGGCGGTCCACCAATTGTTCGAAAACTTCTTTCGCGCGCGTGAGCTGCTTTGCGGCAACCAGGGCATCGCCCAGTTGCGCCAGAGCGTCCGGCATGCGGAAGGAATCACTGGTCCGGCCATAGGAATCGACCAGCCACTCCAGGGGTTCGAGCCGTCCGGGCATCTTCGCCACAAGCTCGTTCAGGAGCTTGGTGACCGCGTCATGCTCTCCGGAATCGAGCATCGGAATGCGCAGCCGGGATACCAGCGCAAGCGTGCGCTCGGTTTGCTCGGATTCCAGCAGGGTTTCCGCCACTTTTTGCGCCAGGCCAAAATTCTTTTCATCGCCGTCGAACACCCTCAAGGCTAGCGCAGTGGCCTCGTCCCAATTAGAGGACTTGAGATATAGATCCAGCAGAAATTCGCTTTGTTCGCCGCCCTTTTCGAGGCCGGGCAGGTTTTTCAAAAACTCGGCGGCATCGGCAAAGCGCCCTTGCGAAGAGGCGGAGCGGGCTTTCACGGTAAGCGCGGCAGCGTTCGACGGATCCAGCTTCAGTGCTTTGTCTGATTGTTTATCGGATTCCGCATGGTCACCGCGAGCCAGCGCCCGTTGCGCTGCCGAAACGTAGGTTTCGCCCGCCTCGTTTGGCTTACCCATGACCTGATACAGGTCTGCCAATCGAATTTGAATGCGAAGATTATCCGGTTCCGCCAGGAGCAGCTTTTTCAGTAACGCGACGGCTTCGCCCTGCCGGTTGTGCTTCAGATGAATTTCCGCCAATTGCAAAAACAGCGGGCGGGCTTCACTCATCACGCCTTGCTGCACGTACAGGTCGGCAAGCCGCTCCAGCGGCTTGATCTCTTCCGGGGCCAGTTTTGCGATGCGCTTGTACACCGCGATGGCCTTGGTCAAAAAGCCGTCGCCGACAAAAATTTGCGCGAGCCGTTCAAAATATTCGATGGCCTGAAAGGTCTCGCCTTGGCGAATGTAAAGTTCGCCGATGGTCATCAACGTGACCTGATCCTTCGGCTCGTATTTCAGGATCAGCTGGTACTCCGCAATGGCCTGGGGGACCTTGCCCTGATTTAACAGTTTCTGTGCGGCTTCGACGTATTTGCTCTTGTTATAGGCCATGCGTGAACCCGGACGGCGCTTGAGTCAATTGCAATCGCGAGCGATTGACCCAAATGCAACCACGAAGTGGTTGACTGGCGCTTCCGAGACTTTCTCCTCAGTTCTAATGCCATGAAACAGACAACAAAGTAGCCGCCGCGAACCGGCCGGCTCGAACACAAATCGGCAAGCGCCGCTGCGGAGCGGCAGCACACCACTCTTGTACGCTACAGGCGGGGGATTGGAGAGTCAACGCGGGCTCTAGGCGGTGTGAGCAGGCAGTTATCCCCGTGACGGATAGGCGACCTTAGGGCTAGGGCAGCCATCTTGTCGGTGCAGTTTGTCCGCCACGGTGCCCACACCGTGGGCGGACCAGATTCATCTTGCAGGACTCGCGAGATGCCGAAGCCGAGATCTCTAAGCTACCTGCGACCTCTGGGGCCTGCGCCTCTAGAAAATTGGCAGCGGCGTCTGGGTGGCGCCGGTTGACCAGCAACCAGCTTCACGGACCGGCGCAAAGGAGTGCCGATGCAGCGGCGTCGGTCCCATTCGCCGCAAAGCTTCCAGGTGTTCCGGCGTTCCATATCCCTTGTGCTGCGCCAATCCATATCCGGAATAAATCGCGTCCCATTCGTTCATGCGCGCATCACGGTGCGTTTTAGCCAGGATGGAAGCGGCGGCGATGGAGACGCTCTTGGCGTCGCCCTTGATCAGCGATCTCTGCTCGATCAGCACATCCAGCTGCATGGCATCAATCAGCAGATAGTCAGGCACGATCGAGAGCTGTTGCAGCGCGGCGGTCATGGCCTGACGGCTGGCCTGATAGATGTTCCACGCATCAATGCGGGACGCATCGATCTCTGCCACGGCCCATGCCCACGCGTGTTCCTGTATGCGGGGAGCCAGTTCCGCGCGCCTCTCAGGCGTCAGTTTTTTGGAGTCGTCCAGGCCAACAATGCGACGCTTGGGATTAAGCACTACCGCCGCGGCCACCACCGGACCGAACAGCGCTCCCCGCCCGGCTTCGTCAATGCCGGCGATGCGCGTCCAGCCAAGTTGCCGCGCCGCTCGTTCGAAACGGGATGAGCACATGCGCGCCATGCGTTGTTCGCGCAAATTCTAGCACGCCGAACGACAGAAATTTCGGCTTACAGCTTGTGGAAAACGCGCTATCGCATCCATCGCATCGAAGGTCCGCGATTATGGCGGCGGTGTGAAGGTTTGCGGCCACTCAGACACGATGACTTTACCCTCGGATGTCCGCTCCAGTGTCGGCGCATAAACACCACGGAATTCGCGACGCCACCATTGCCCGGTAGCTCGCTTAGTGGCGCGATCGGTGAACCAGTATTGCCAAATCAGCGAGCGCACCATTCTTGGCGGCGCCTGCGCAAATGGATTGGAGCGAAACAGCGCAAGTACGTCTGGAGTATTGTGGAGAAGTTGTTCTTCCGTTCGAATCACGAACGGATTCTCGCGCCACGTTCCGAGCGAAGCGAACCACAAGTTCCATTCAAATCGCGGTTGATACGGAGCGTAGATTCCCGGCGCTTCATCCAAGTTCTGTGGCTTATAACGAAAGGGATAGGCGACCCAGTTCGCGCCGTCGTTCGAACCCTGAAACTCAATCTCGTACCGCGCCCAGGTCATTCTCCCGAAGAGGCCATACGAGTTTGCGATTCGAAACGGGTCCAGCGCCGCCACCGGCTTCGCCGGCAAAGGCAACCCCGGTGAAATCTGCTGCAACATCAGAAAGGCCATGGCATAGAAAACCCACGCCAGAAGAAGCATTTTGGTCCAAAAGCCCATTGCTCCGAATAATTTGCTGAGAGTTGATCGCGATTCAAATGCAGCAACACCTTCTGTGGCGACCACCTTCGACGCTTCGGCGCTGGACGTGGTCAATGAGAGTGAAATTGGTTCACTCGGTCCTTCAAGAGATTTAAGCAGGCTTGCATACCAAGGGCCGGCCGGAGGCTGCTGCAAGTTCAGCTGTACGGCGCCTCGCGAGCTTTTCGCAATAAAACGCATCAGGAAAAGATCATCCAGAAGAAAAATGCCGAGCGCGAGAACGAGGTAATTCAGAAAAGCATAATTGGCGGTCAGGATGATTCCCGCCTGCAGGAAGGTCACGAAGAAAAAACACACGATTCGCGCGCGCCGCGGCAACCACAGCACCCACGGCACCAGCAGTTCCAGGCAGAGAGTTACAAACGCAGTAATTTGATGGAACCAGAGCGGAAACTGCTGCGCGTACCAGCCAACCCACGTCGGCAACGGACCATTCTGATAGTACTCATTCATAGCGCTTAAGTCGCGCCAGGTCGGATCACCGCCAAAATATTTCGCGACCCCGGATTCGAAATAAATCGTGAACCACAAAAGCCGCAGCAAGAAGAGCGGCGCTCTCGCAGGAGGGTCTTGCTCTCCCCAACCTGGTCTCCAGCCGCGGGGCGCGAGAAAATAACCGATAAAGCCCGCGCAAAGCAGCATGCCGTCGGATTGATAGCCGGAAAAATCCTGCGCTGCCGCGACAAAGGAGAGGAAGCAGACGAAACAAATCGCCAGCATCGCGCGCGGCCAGAAATTCACAAACAACAACGCCGACGCGATCAGGCCAACCCAACACAGAACCATCAGCGCGTGGTCTCCGCTTCCCACCCACAAAAAAGTCGGCGCGTACCAGTAACGCGCCCGGCCCATGGCTTTGGCGACTTCTTCCAGGTAGTAGCCGGCCGGCAACAAACCCTGCGGCCCAAGCATTCCGCGGATTTGAAATAGCAGCGAATAGAATGCAGAGAAGT
>WNFP01001481.1_pt1 | contig 18351 bp, 16 predicted proteins | sample 5400201 | NCBI WGS metagenome assembly WNFP01 (sample SAMN13153355, study PRJNA577476) | soil metagenome | isolation source: 115 cm saprolite under Madrone tree | place: USA:California | collected 2016-06-14 | reverse complement strand
ACCCTCAGATGTCTCCGGGGCTGAGATCGTGTCGAAAGAAAACCCGGGCTCGCGCCCGGGGCTACACTCTGTCGCCGCTCCGCGGCTGCGCAAGCACCAACGGCTGCGCAGATGTGTTGAGCGCGGGCAGAAATGATTGTATTCTGCGCCTGCCGGGAGGATTCCAGGATGATACGCAGTACCAGAACAACCGTGGTTTCGGTGGTGTTTCTGGCGGTGGCAACGCTGTTGCCGGCCTGCAACAGGGCCGCGACGTCGCCTGCCGGAAGCGCCGGCGCTCAGGCGCCGGAACGGACCAAGGAACAAAAGATCGATCTCGGGCGTCAACACAAGACTGCCTCAGAGCTCTATCGGGCGCTTCGCGAGCAGGCGAAGGGCGGGCAGCGCCTGGCTTCGAACAGCATGCCCGACTGGAGCGGCGTCTACACGCGGGCTCCCATCCCGGGCTTTGCCTTCGATCCGGATCAGCCCCCGGACGGCTTGCCCACCGCCAAACTGACTCCGGAGTTTCACGCGAAGATGCTGAAGCGGATCGCGGACGCCAGGAAAGGCATCGAGTGGGATCCGATCTCCACCTGCTCCCCGCCGGGCCATCCCCGCTGGCTGACAGAGCCGTTTCTGCGCGAGTTCATCGTTACGCCCGACCAAACGTGGCTGATCAACGAGATGGTCAACGACATCCGGCGGATCTATACCGATGGCCGCGACCACGTCCCGGAGGCGGACCGGTATCCACTCTACAACGGCGACTCGATCGGCTTCTGGGACGGACAGAAGCTGGTGATTCACACGAATCAACTGCAAGCCGGCATCTATCAGCGTTCCCAGCCGGACTACACCGACCAGGTGGAAACCGTGGAGATCTGGCAGAAGGTTGACGACAAGTCGATGGGCGTGGACGTGTGGGTCTACGATCCACCCTCGCTCGAGGAACCGTGGTACGCGAAGCAGTCCTATGTGAAGCTAGCCGATCCGGACAAGAACCTGCGCATCCGTTACTGGAACTGCGCTGAGAACCAGAACAACAGTGTCTACCAGACGAAGGAAGGCGCGACCGAGTTTCGGGGTTTCACATTCACCAAGCAGAATCCATGAGCGGCTGCGAATGCAAGCCCGCCAGGGCGCAGCGATTGAGAGCAAGGAGAGAAGCCATGATCAAAACAAGCGTCACCGTGCTGCTGAGCATCGGCGTCCTGGCCGTATTGGCCGTGCCGGGCCTTGCCCATCATTCCGGCGCCATGTTCGAGCAAGCGAAAACGATCACGGTTGAGGGCGTGGTCAAGGAGTTCCAATTCACCAACCCGCACTCGTGGCTGCTGGTGGACGTGAAGAACAAGGACGGCTCGGTCACGACGTGGGGATTCGAAGCTGAAGGCCCAAGCACACTTCAGCGTGCCGGTATCCGCCGCAGCGATTTCTTACCCGGCACCATGCTGAAAATCACCGGGCACCCGATGAGGGACGGCAGTCCCGCCGCAGCCTGGGTGGACGCAGTTCGGGCTGACGGCAAACGCTTCGATCCGCGTGAAGGCTTCAAAGTGAAATAGAGGGGAATGTAGCCACCTCTGTAAGCTTTTGTTCTTTTGACAAATTTTTCTTGAGTGAACGAAGATCGTGGGTCGAGGGTGTCCTCGAACAGGAGAGCGTAGCAAAACCATTGAATCGAGAGTCCGGCTCTTACTGTAGCGGCGCTCTATGAGCGCCGGTTTTTCCTGGAATCAACGAAATACCGGCGGTCATAGACCGCCGCTACAGTAGACGGAACCGCTCTTCGACCAGTTTTGCAACACCCTCGGAACAAGAGGGGAACACCCTCACCTGAGCCGATTTCGACAAATTCCGTTTTTACTTCGATGTTTGACGTCATCTTTCTATCCCGCCTCCAGTTTGCTTTTACCATCATGTTCCATTACTTATTCCCGCCTCTGACGATTGGAATGGGTGTCGTCCTCGTGTATCTCGAAGGAATGTTCTTATTCAAGCGCGAAACCATTTATGAAACCGCGGCACGATTCTGGACTTCGCTGTATGCCGTGACTTTTGCGGTTGGAGTAGCAACGGGCATTGTCATGGAGTTTGAGTTCGGTACGAACTGGGCCGCCTATTCGCGCTTTGTCGGCGACGTATTCGGATCGGCTTTGGCGGCGGAAGGAATCTTTGCTTTCTTTCTCGAGTCGGGTTTTCTTGCCGTACTGGTATTCGGCTGGGATCGTGTGACGCCGGGCTTTCACTTTCTCGCGACGATCATGGTCTCTCTCGGCTCGATGTTTTCGTCGATCTGGATCATCGTGGCGAACAGTTGGCAGCAGACGCCGGCCGGTCATCAGATCACTACTGTGCTGCGCGACGGCAGGCCGTGGATCGTCGATGGAGCGACGGTCATGCGCGCCGAAGTTGTCGATTTCTGGTCGGTCGTGCTCAACCCTTCCACCATCAACAGACTCATCCACACCCTGATTGGAGCTTTCCTGCTGGGTTCCTTCTTCATCATGAGCATCTCCGCCTATTATCTGCTCCGGGGCCGTCACGAAGAGTTTGCCCGACGCTCCTTCAGCGGCGGATTACTCTTCGCCACTCTTGCGAGTGTTGGGGCTCTTGTTTCGGGCGATCTCAATGCCCGAATGGTGGCAGCGCATCAACCTGCGAAGTTTGCTGCATTCGAACAGCACTTCAACACAGGTCCAGGGGATCTGCTTTTCATCCCAGGTGGCTTGAGCCTGATGCTGTACGGTGATCCAAACGCCGAAGTCATCGGTCTGGATCGGATTCGTCCCGAACATCGTCCCCCGGTCATGGTGTCTTCTCTGAGCTTTCGCCTTATGGTTGCGCTCGGAATGTTCTTCATCGCCCTGACGCTTTTCGCGTGCTGGCTTCGCTGGCGCGGGACGCTCTTCCAGAAGCGCTGGTTGCTATGGGTATTTGTATTCGCCGTCGTTGGAGCCGTTGCGGCAAATGAACTGGGATGGGCCGCTGCAGAAGTAGGCCGGCAACCGTGGATTGTCCACCCGAATGTTGTTCGTGATACTTCCGGCCGGCCTGTCCTGGATGCCGAGGGATTTCTTCAGTACCGGCTCGAGGAGGGAATGCTCACGCGAAATGCGATCTCCGAAGCTGTCGGCAGAGGCGAGGTGATCGGATCACTGGTGATGTTCGGAGTCATTTACGCCTTGCTGTTCTGGGTCTGGATCTACGTACTAAATGACAAGATCGGCAAAGGACCGCAACCGGTTCAAATCCTCGACCACACGACAGCCCAAAACATTCTCGCTTCTGCCGCCGGCCGAACGCTGCACGAAGAATCCATGTCGGAAGCAAAGGAGCCATAGCGTATGGATCTGCATGCCGTGTGGTTTATTCTTCTGGGTGCCTTGCTCGCAGGTTACGCGGTCCTTGATGGTTTCGACCTCGGCGTCGGTATCACGCATTTACTCGCGCGAACGGACCGGGACCGGCGGCTCTTCATGAACGCCATTGGCCCCATCTGGGATGGAAACGAAGTCTGGCTGATCACCTTTGGCGGCGCCCTCTTCGCCGCGTTTCCGATGGCATACGCCACAATCTTTTCCGGTTTTTATTCCGCTTTCATGACTTTGCTTTTTGCCTTGATCTTCCGGGCTGTCTCCATTGAATTCCGAAGCAAAATGACTTCGGCCGCCTGGCGGCGTGCCTGGGACTTCGGTTTTTTCGGATCGAGCCTGCTCGCGAGTTTCTTGTTCGGGGTCGCTGTGGGTAACGGCATGATCGGAATTGCTCTGGACGAGCGTGGAGTCTTCACAGGAAACATCGCTGATCTCTTGAATCCTTATGCAGTGATGGCCGGACTGACCGTCGTCTGCATGTTTGCGATGCACGGCGCGATCTACCTGGTTTTGAAGATTCCGAAGAGTGAAGTTCAGGATCGAGTGCGGAACTGGATCTGGCACACCTGGGGATTGTTCCTGGTCTTCTACGTTCTCGGCAGCATGTACACCCTCGTCGCAATCCCGAGAGCAACTGCCAATTTCGCTGAACATCCCTGGGCGGCCGCCGTGGTGGTTGTGAACGTCCTTGCCGTGGCAAATATTCCTCGGAGCGTTTTCCGCGGGCAGATGCTGCACGCGTTTATCTCGTCAGGCGTCACGATCATCGCTCTCGTTTTTCTTTTTGGCATGGCGCTATGGCCAAACCTTGTCACGGCCAGCAACGATCCATCACACAGCCTCACGATCTACAATGCCGCATCAAGCCCAAAGACATTGTGGATCATGTTCCTCATCGCCATCATCGGCATGCCCTTCGTCTTGACGTACACCATCGCCGTGTACTGGACTTTCCGCGGCCGGGTCGAGCTTCGCGAGCATAGCTACTAAGTTCCGTCTACTGTAGCGGCGGTCTATACCGCCGGTATTTCGTTGATTCCAGGAAAAACCGGCGCTCATAGAGCGCCGCTACAGTAAGAGCAAACGCGTTTCTAAAAACACGTTATTGCGGGGGCTGCGTGAGGGGCACCTCAATCTGGATGTAGTCGTTTTTATCGACTTTCACTACCCTTCCCTTGTCCTCCACGAGCCCAAGAAAGTCCGGATCGAAGTAAGCTCCTATCGGCACTTCATCCCATGCAAACAACTTGTATGAACCGGGGGCCACACCTCGCAAACTGAATCGGCCATATTGATCGGTCGAGGTTACCTTGAATGAATCGATTCGGTGCCGTAGCGGCAGCTCGGGCACGAGGACAACTCTTGCGGCCGATGCGCTTTCACCTTGTGCCGTTCGGATGAGTCCTTCAATTCTTCCTCCAAGACCGGAAATAGAGATTTCCATTGGTCCTGAGGGATCACCATTCAGTTGAAAACCCCGCTGCAGAATGTCTGTGCCCCCCATACGAGCGGAGGAAATATAGAAGTCTTCCGTCAATCCCATGACGGCGACCGTGTAATTGAGAACGGCGACATCGGGGACAGCAAAAGTGCCGTCCGGATTCACGGTACCGGTTGTGCTGAGAAACGGGCCCGCCGACTCTGCCTTCAAAGCGACGAGGATCTCTCGCTTATCCAGAGATCCGCGAACTGTGGATAACGAATCTTCAAACGAGATCTTCCCGGTGATCTGGCGGCTGGGCGTGACTGTGACCAACACGTTTTGTACGGGATTCTCGCCTACATCCACGAGGACTTCTCCGCTCAGATTGAATTTGTTCGGAATCCGGAGTGTTGCCAGAATCTTGTACCGGCCCGGTGGCACACGCGCGGCGGCGAACGTCTTCGTCTCATTGTTGAAAACGATTGGTGTGGTCTCATACGCAACAGAATCCGACAATCGAGTCATGTTGAGGATCGTGACGCTGTCGGCAACGTCGGCGACAGGGCTGACCAGCAGGCCCGTTACGTTCGTGGTGCGGATTTGCGACATTGTAAAGCTTATGCCACTTAGTTCGGCGCCCGGTGGCACCTTAATGGCCGCGGCCTGGGCTGCCTCATGGGTTCCGGGATAATACGTCGTCACATACGTCGGCGCGAATCCGATAGTGCCGAGAGCAGCGTTGCCTCGGGCAGCCAGGTAATAGTCGCCGGGCGGGATCCAATACAAGCGATACTCGCCAAGATCGTTCGTTGTGGCTGCTCGCACTCCGGTCTCAAACGCCGGTCGCATGGCGCGGCGGCCATCCGGCGTCCAACTCCGGGTCGCCAGCGAGACGGCAACGCCTTCCTTCGGACGTCCGTCAGGATCGAAGATCCTGCCTGTGATTGTTCCCGTCGGAACCAGATCGATTACAGCATTCGATAACCGTTGCCGGGCTTCCAGCCGCACGAGCGTCCCGGGACTTGCATCGGAACGCTGTCCGAGTTGCCGCGACACAAAGCCTTCAAGTCTGGCAGCGATCCGATACTGCCCGGGAGACACGCTCAGAGAAAAGCGGCCTTGTGAATCGGTCAAAACTTGTTTTAGTGACCCGTCGCCGGCATTCGGAGCTGCAGTTACCTGTGCGCCTCTTAAGGGAGTCCCAATGCCGGCAACTCGGACGACACCTTCAATGATGGCGTTCCCATTTTGCTCCTGAGGATTTTGGGCATTCGCAGCAGGCGGTGCGCACAGAGACATAACTAAGCACGCGCTGGCAGCCGCCGTCAGGAATTTCATGTGAGAAATGTTAGTCTCCGGCATCGAATTCTGCCAGCGCGAGTTCACTCTCGTCATTCCGGCACTTTCCCGCGCAAAGGCGGCGTGAGGACGCGCTCCGGCGGATACAGGCTCGGGAGCCGCTCGCTTCGGTATACGAGCCAGCCGACGGTCGCAAGCCGCGAGGGATTGCCGATAACCAGCTCGAAGACTTTCTGTGCCGGTTGTGTGTAGGTAACCTCGACAACGCGTGCCCATTGAGTGGTTCCGGAGTCGCTTTCGGAGTTGTTCCCATTGGCGTCCAAATCCCGCGCCCCGTCGGTGATCAGGATATTTTTCGTCAGCGGCAGTTGATCGGCGTCACCAATAATTCGCGAAAAGAACATTTCATCGCCGGGTCCGCCATAGGACCATGTTTGAGAAACCGTCATGGTTCGCGGGTCGATGCGATACTCCACGGCCCGGCTGTAGTCTTCCTCGATGGCCATTTTCGGTTCGAACGGTTCTGCTCGGTTGTTGCCGTTATCAAACAACAGCAGGGTGCCACGGGAAGTCATTTCGGGAGCATGCTGGTGAAATGGCCAATCGAGCCTGCCGAGAGGCTGGAGCAGAAAAGAACTTTGAGACGCGCTCCAGCCATTGTGCGTTCCGAGTATCCACACGATCCGACTTGTCTGGCGGGCGATCTTGACGACCGCATCCTGATGTCTCAGAGAAACGATGAACGAGTCGTCCGACGCGTCATAGCTCACGGCATTGGCGTGAGCCCAATCCCGCGTGCCGGCGAAAATGTTTCGATACGTCAAATCCCAGTATCCAAGCAGCGAGTCATAGCCGATCCGGTAAGGACTCAGAATGTCGAGAAGGCGCCACTGATTCACCACTCGGCCATTTCGTTCAAATTCGACAATCACGTCGCCGACGACATTCGCCGGACTCGATGGTGCGCCTGGATCCGTTTCGCTTGATGGATAGGCTTCATAGCGGCGCACTTCCGTGCTGAGCGTGAGGAGATTTCGCCACGGCAATTCGGCAATTTCGTGATGAAACGTATCCACGTCAACCGGCACTACAGTCGGAGCATCGAGTGACGGACCGAGTCTTGCAGGATGCCATGTCCAGATGACATTTCCGAACATGTCCATTTCCACAGCATCGGGCCCGTCCAGAAATAGAAGGTTGCCGTTACGAAGGCGGCGAGCATCGGTGATCATCGTGTTGCCGCGGTGGTACCACACCACTTTTCCGTCGCCGTCCACCGCCAGCAACGCGGAGAGTCCGCGGTCGGTTCGAATAACGTTGAAGAAAGTTACTCCCGGCTCCATTCGGGAAGTCTCGTGGACCCTGGCTTCGATCGGAGGAAAATCGGCGGGCAAAGGATCCGTCAGGATCTCGAGCGACGCCGAGGGCGCGGACCGATTGCCTGCGCCGTCGATCAGGAATATGCGGACTTGATTTCGCTCTGCCGCACGCAAACCAAGCACGGCAACGGCGTGTTCGGTTCGAAGTTCGCGGTCGGCATAGAAAACCCTTCCATCATTGACTTGCAAGGCCACTGCGGCCGGCTCGTCGGAGGTAAAAGTGACGATTGAAGCGAGGGGAACGCGAGGATTCGGATTTCGCATCACCGCGGGAACCGTTACGAACCGGGGTGGAACGCGATCGTGAGTTACGGCAGAACCGCTTGTCCATGCAAGAAAGCACAGAAAAATGACAACCAAAGCCTTGAACAAGAAAGGGTAGGTACTCATCTTGAAATATGCTAGCCGCGGTGCGGCGACAGAGTGTAGCCCAAATGAAATCAAGTCGGGTTTAGCACGTAGCCGTGGGCTTTATGCCCGCGTTCAAGTACCGCCAGAAGAATTCTTTAATTGTGTTTGAACGCGGGCATAAAGCCCACGGCTACGTGCAGACCGCCGATGTTTTCCTTTTGGGCAACAGGCCCCGCGGCTGCTACAGACTCTTATCCTTGCTCACCTCCCGATGAATGCTCCATCTAATTCGCATGTAGGCGACGTAAAGCTGATAGGGAGGACAAGAGAATGAAAAGTGCGTTAGGTTTTTCAATCAATGTGATTGTTTTGGTTATGGTCTTAATGGCTGCAATACCGGTAGTTGCCTCACCGGGCGACGATACAGCTCGTATTTCGGATTCGACCGTGAAGGTCCTGGTGGAACGTGAACTGGCACGCCGAAATCTTGCGAAAAATGACGTCGAGGTTGCTGTTGAGGATCATATTGTGACACTTTCCGGCAGGGTCTCCACGCTGGCCGAAAGACAAAGAATTGCGGAGACGGCGCGAAAAGCTTATGGAGTGGCGCGAGTAGAAAACAAACTCGGTGTGCGTGTGGTCAGCGACAAGGACATCGCCGAGGCCGTTCGCAAGAGCGTCGTGACCAACCCGTACTATGACGCTTTTGACTGGATCGAAGCGCAGGTGAATGATGGCCGGGTCATGCTCGCCGGTTCGGTTCGCGAGCCATGGCGCAAGAGTGATTTCGAGAACCGCGTGATGAATATCGCGGGTGTATCCGAAATCAACAATCAGATCAAAGTGCTGCCGTTGTCCAATTACGACGACGAGATCCGGCTTCGGGCCCTGAGGACGATCTACGGAAGTTCGACACTCAGCAAGTACGCCCTCGGAGCCAATCCTCCGATTCATATCATCGTCGATAACGGACGGGTGGTGCTCAAGGGAGTCGTCGCCAACACGATGGACCGGCAGATTGCAGAGTCGCTGGTACGAAGCAATTCGCTGGCGTTCGATGTCAAGAATGAACTCCAGGTCGAAACCCATTGAACGCGGACCCATCAGCTGACGATCGCGAAAAAGGCGGCTCAAAGAGCCGCCTTTTTTATTGGTTTTTAGAGTTATCCGGGCCTTCGAAGGTTCCTGACTGCATCCATGAGTGTACGAACGCGCTCGCTCTCGACCGGATTGGTAGTGACATTGCCGCTCTTGAATGCCGTGCCCACGATCATACCGTCGGCGATCTCGAGCACAGCGGCGATATTTCCCGAATCGACTCCGCTACCCGCGATCACAGGCGCTTCACCCGCAGCTGCTTTAGCCGTCTTCAGGTCCTGGAGTCCAGGCTGTCTGCCCGTGGCAGAACCGGTAACAATAACCGCATCGGCACAACCCCTCGAGACTGTTTCTTCCACTTCGTCCCCAAGTTCCCGGGCGGCCAGCGGCGCCGAATGCTTCGTGGCGATGTCAGCGAATACTTTCACGTCGCTGCCAAGCAATTTGCTGTAACGATGCGTTTCGTGCGCCGTTCCCTGAATCAATCCTTGATCGGTGAGTCGTGCGCCGGTGTGGATATTCACCCGGATGAACTCGGCGTGGACTGCGGTTGCGACCGCGAGGGCGCTGACAGGGTCGTTTCGGAGAATGTTGATCCCGAGTGGCAGATTGAAACGGCGCCGGACTTCACAGCCCAACGCCGACATGAACGCCACGGTGTGAGGAGGCACCTGTCGGGGATAAAACGGCACATCGCCGAAATTCTCCAGCATCAATCCATCAATACCGCCGCCCGTCAACGCCTCGGCGTCCAGCAACACCCAATCGATGATGGCTTTGAAACCCAGTCTGCTGCGAGGCGAACCAGGCAGCGCCGGCACGTGCAGCATCCCGATCACGGGCTTCGTTGTCGCAAACATATCAGAGAGTTGCATTGTTCACCAAACTATAGCAGCAAGGCTCTGCTATGCTGAAGGCAGCCATAATGAAGTGGCTGCAACTAAAAGGAACGTACGTTGATCCGTCGAAACACCTCCTGGTGGATCAACTGGACCGGCGCAGCTTTCATCTCTTTCGTCCTGGGACTACTGGTGCTGGTTCCCGTTGTCCAAAACATCCACAGCCACAACCTGCGCGTAGACATCCGTGAGTTCGCCCAGCCTGCCCAGGAACTCGCGAATGACATTGAGGCCGCTCTGTCGCATGGTCTCTCGGCCGTCGTCGGATTTCAGGATACGGGTGAAACGAACTACGCGGATGTTTATAGGCAACAGCGATCAATCATCGTTGAGAAGCTCGTGCAACTCGAACGATTGACGCCAAAGCTCGGGCCGGCGGCCGACCTTGATTTGAAGGCACTGCGCAGGTCGGTCGACGCATGGCACCAGGACATTGAGAGTCACCGGATGGTGTCGATCCAGCTTCCTCCGCGCGAATTCCGCGAGCGGCTGCACGACAGGGACTATTTCTTGCAAGCCGCTGATGAGGCTGAAGCGGACTTCGAGCAAGGACTGGCAATCTGGCAGGACCAAAAGCTGGAAGCTATCGCCTCTACGGAACGTCTCAGCGCCATTATCACCGCCATTCTCGCAGTTCTCGCAATGGCATCGATTCTCTTGATACACAGAATCGTGCGCCGGTTGAAGCATACGACGGCCGATCTGCAGCGGCGAGCAAGCGAGGAAGAAGCCCAGCGCGAGGTAGCCCACAGCCTGACAGTGGCCCGAAGCCTGGACGATGTTCTCGATCGCATCACGCATTCGGCTGTGCTTGCCGTCGATGCGGACAGCGTTTACATTGAAGCCACCCATCCGGAAAACAATGAAGTTACCCTCATCGCCGCGCGTGGAAACAGCGTGGTTGATGTCGGAACGAAAGGACCTTTCACCGGATCGTTCGCCGAAGACGTACTCCGCACGTCACGCTCGAAGATCGTCGACCACGTAACTTCCGACGTCCCATCCATGCTGGGTCTGTTGGCCCAGGATTGCGGCGATTGCTCGGCGATCGTCGTTCCGCTCATTTCGGAATTGGAGCCACTGGGGGCGCTTGTTCTGGTCCGGCATCATCCCAGGAAGTTCCAGCCTGAAGAAATTCCGCGCGTGCGCGTTTTCGCGGACATGGCGGCTGTCGCAATGCGCCGGGCGGCAACAATAGAAGAGTTGCGAAAGCTGCAGGAGCAGGATCATTTCCTCTCGGAGGCTGCGAAAGTCCTGGCTTCTTCCCTGGAATACGAGTCGACTCTCAAAACAGCCGCACAGCTTGCGATTCCCGAAATGGCCGACTGGTGTGCGGTCCACCTTTCTGATGACAACGGCAAAATTCGGACTGCCGCCGTCGCTCATATTGATACGAAGAAGCTCGGGTTCGCCCAGCAGATAAAGGAGGATTATCAACCGCGCGCTGAGCGCGACGTGGGCGCGTTTCGCGTGATTCGCACAGGTCAAGCCGAACTGTATTCCGAATTTACGGACGAACTGCTAAAAAGCACGGCACAGGACGCGAGGCACCACGAGTTATTGAAGCAGCTCAACCTGAAGTCCGCCATGGTCGTGCCGTTGTTCACTGGTAACCGGACTTTCGGAGCTCTCACGTTTGCTTCGGAACAAGCCCGGCGCTATGGCCCTGACGACCTTGTGTTCGCTGAAGAAGTGGCGCGCCACGCGGCCTTCTCGATCCAGAATGCCCGCCTGTATGCGGAATCGAAGCGCGCACTGAAGACGCGAGACGAGGTCCTGGCGGTGGTTTCACATGACTTGCGGAATCCGGTCAGCAACATCGAGATGACGGCATCCATGCTCCTGAATTCATCCCTGCCCGAGGACAAACGCAAGGACATGCTCGAAATCATCAAGCGGTCGGCAACACGCATGAATCGTTTGATTGAGGATTTGATCGCCGTTGCGCGCATTCAGGCGGGACAGCCGATTCCTTTGCAGATTCAGGCCGAGAACCCCATCAAGATCGTCCAGGAGGCCTGCCAGAGCGTAGCCGTAAAAGCTCTTTCCAAATCCATCCGCCTGACCTGCGAAATGCCTGCCGCGCTCCCGCTCGTTAAAGCGGATCGCCATCGCGTGTTTCAGGTACTCCTGAACCTGCTGGATAATGCGCTGAAGTTCACTGCGGATGGTGGAAGCGTTACCGTGCGCTGCGAGCCGTTCGAGCAGCAGGTCCGTTTTTCCGTCCGCGATACCGGTCGCGGAATCGAGCCATCGAACGTCGACCGGATCTTTGATCTGTTCTGGCAGGCCAAGGTAACCGCTCACCTGGGTGCTGGATTTGGGCTGGCCATCGCCAAGTCCATTGTCGAACAGCACGGCGGCAAAATCTGGGTTCAAAGCCAGCCGGGCGCCGGAAGCACATTTTTCTTCACCCTTCCTCAAGCCGCCGCCAGCGAAACATTGAAAGATGAAAGGCAAGCCAGTTAATTCGGAAATCCGAATCCAGCCGCGGAGCGGCGTTTGAAAATTCCCCTCCTACTGTAGCGGCGCTCTATGAGCGCCGGTTTTTCCTGAAACCAACGAAATACCGGCGGTCATAGACCGCCGCTACAGTAGACGGAACCGCTCTTCAAGTTTCAGAGGGAATCGTCGCGCCTGAATTCACTTTAATTGACACCCTTTCCGCTGCCAGTTAAAAATGCCTCTGTCATGTCGAAATACAGACGCGCTTTTCTCATTGTGGCCGCAGTTGGGATGGGTGCCGTCGTGGTAGCCGACTTGTGGGGACCGCGCACGACCAGCCTCCGCCAGTTTGATCCGGAGGATGTGGCCTGGAAGGAAACGGAAATGTGGCGGTCCTATTACGGCCGGGAACGGCTTCGGCTTTTCAATCAGCTCGCCGCCCTTTTACGCCGGCAGTACCGCTTGCCGCTGCTGCGATCCTACGTCGTGGCGTTTCACGGAGCGAAAGCGGCATTCATATTCAAAGATGGCGCGAACCGGACGGATTACGAACGCGCCCTGCCGGATCTTCTGGACTACTACAGCGCGATCCGGCGCATCAGCGATACCCCGTTCGACACCGATCGCGCCGCGCGGCTGGAGCTTGAATGGTGGATCGTGCATCGCGAGCGCGACAACCGCCCGCGTACCGATCTGGATGAAGCGCTTGCAGCGCTGGCTGCGGAAGTTTACGGTTTACCCGCCGCTCAATTTCGAGATCATGGCCGATACCGGGGGGAAGCCATGCTGTTACGCGACCGGCTTTCCGAGCAAATCGGTGTTACCGAAGCCGACTGGCAGAAAATTCATGAACTCTTGCGCCTGTCCTGGCTGTCGTTGTGGAATGCCGTGAATCCGACAATCCCCTCTCCCTGACGATTTGATTCTCTTATAATCGCACCGTCACAAACCCACGGTCGCCGTCTACGAGGACTTGCGCGCCATCCGGGATCTTCGCCGTTCCCTGGTTCGTACCAACGACGGCCGGTATTCCGAATTCGCGCGCCACTATCGCGGCATGGCATAACGCTCCGCCGCGATCGGTGACCACACCGCCGATGATCGGCAGGATAATGCTGAACGCAGGCGAAGTCGTGCGTGCGACCAGAACGTCTCCACGCAACAGTTTTCCGAAGTCGGCCGGCCCCCGGACAATGCGCGCCTTTCCTTCATAACGTCCCGGACTTGCCGCAAGGCCTTCCACCAGCACCGACCATGAGCCTTGCGGGGAGGGCTTTGCCCTCGCTTCCATCTCGGCCAGGTAGAAGTTGAAGGCGGCGCTCACACGCGCGGCGGCAGGAGTGAGGAGATGTTCAGGCAACCCGAGTTCTCGCTCACCGTAAGCGGCCGGTGGTTCATCATGAGCCCAGTCCCGCCATTGCGCGGAACGCTGTGAAATCTCTTCGGCTGTCGGACACGATCCGCCCAGAAGCAGACGATGGAGTTCATCGGGAGCCAGCTGAAAAACGTCGCAGGCGGAACGCAGAGCGCCCCGGCTCACAAGCCGGTCTGCTGCAACCAGAACGGCGCGTCTGATCAATCCCAGGGGCCAGAGATACGTAATTCGGACATCTTCATCGTGCAGTCCATAGGCAGACCTGGCTTCCTGCAATCCTTCGTCGAACTCTGATCTGTGTTGAGACGGCACGAGGGAGCACAGCTTTTCTTCCGCCCCCAAAACGTTCACATCGGCTGCGGGATGCCTGGTCGAATCGAGCTGTGACGCGATAATGCTCATGATGAATTGTGGAAGTTCGCGCAGAGTCGAATCCGTGATGTCGAACCCGGTAACGATCCGGTCGGCATATTCGTCGAGATAAGCATCGAGAGCTTTCCGAATCTCGGGCGAGATCTTCCGCAGCTCTTCGATTTGCACCCCTGGATCCGCAGCGTGCTCCCGAACAAAAGCAGAAGCTGCGGGGTTGGAGCGAAGCGATTCTGCGAGCCGCGAAATAGCCCGCAGATAATCTGCGGACTCACACGAAGAATTTCGAAGGACCGCCAAAACTTCTGACGTCGCCGCCCCGGTCCATTCGCACGTACGCCGGACCCAATCCCCCACGACAAACATGCTTGCCGGCTGCTGGTCAAAGTGCTGAATCACGCCTTCGACGAAAATGTCACGCAGCGCAATTAACTGGTCGTGCAGCGCATTCGAGTCCAGACAGGATGGATCCTGGCGGGCAAATGCAAGCAGGCGGCACCGGAACGAGTGTCCAATTTCGCGCCAGGCTGCACGGTCCCGGCGCCAAAGTTTTGCCGCCAATGCTTCTTCGGCGATTCTGCCTCGCCGCTCGAGTTCCGCCGCGGACTCTACCGGACGCGCGCGTGTGTAGAGGCGGCCCTTGACCAGCGCGAAATCAAGACCCTCCAGGACACAGCCATAACGGTCGAGCCCCATCCTTCTGCCCTTATCGTGTGCAGGCACGAAGAGATTCCACAAATAGAGCGACATGGGCGTGGGGTAGTGCGAGTTGTCGCGTTCCCAATATCCCGGACCGGGACAGCCATCACATATTGCAATCGTCATGATCGCTTTTTTCCGTTCCGCACAGCGCCGCGCGCGAGAATACGTATAGCCCAGGCCACGCGTTTTGCAGCTTCCTGCGTACTCAACCCAAGGTAATCGCGAAAAGCCCGCACGCACGCGTGAGAATTGAGAACGAACACCACGTCCGTGAGCCATCCGGCCTCTTTGCGGCTCAGATGATCGGTTGCGGGCCGCATCGCCTGGATCAGATATTTCTTGCGCTGCTCGAACTCGGGACGGCGAATGGCATATCCGAGATTGGAACTCATGGCGGCTGAAAGCGTGGGTTCGATCGCTTCGCGCCGCTGAAAAGTAATGGGTATGATGTCAGCGAGATCGTCCGGCGACTCTAACGGAGAAAATTCCGAAAAATTGAAGGAGCCTTTGCGATGCGCGTATTCGTCGAGCGCAGCCACAAGCTCCCGCTTTGTGGGGAAGTAACGGTAGACCGATGGAATCGACACGCCGGCCTCCCGGGCGATCAGTGGGATGGACAACTCGGCGATGCCGTTGTTGGCCATCACTTTCACCAGACCGTCCAGAATTCGGTCACGTGTCTGCACCGACCGTTCTTCACGCAACGGGCTGCGGTAGGCGCGGGTTTTTCGCTGACCGGGGGTTTTAGCTTTCATATGGCGAGCCATTCTAGCAAAAGACATATTAAAGATAGGATTCATATATCCAAGTGGCTGGCCCCTGTTTTTGACCCGTGGTATGCTGCCGACAGCTGGACTTTGGAGGCGAATTCGATGAGAAACAAGCTGGCGATACTGGTTTCAGGGGCCGCTATAATATTCAGCGTTACTCCCGCTTTTCCGCATCATTCGTTTGCCGCGGAGTTCGATTCGGCCAAGCCTATAACTCTCAAGGGAACAATCACAAAGCTCGACTTCGTGAATCCCCATTCCTGGCTGTACATCAATGTTACCGAAGGCGGCAAAGTAGTGAATTGGGCCATTGAAATGGGCTCTCCGAACGGTTTGATACGCCGCGGAGTGAACAAGAACTCGGTCACCGTCGGAACCGAAGTGACTGTGGAAGGTTATCGCGCCAAAGACGGTTCCCCTACCGCCAATGGCACGACGATCCGGCTGCCCGACGGCAAACAGCTCTTCGCCGGATCGTCCGCTCCGGACGCCCCCGGCGGTGAAAGAGGGCGATGAAAGCGCTGTTGTTTCTTATTGCCCTGCTGGCACAGGGCTACAGTCCTCCCCGCACACCGGAGGGCCAACCGGATTTGCAGGGCATCTGGCAGGTACGGAACACTGCAAACTGGGACATCCAGGACCACGCGGCCAGTCACAGAATTCCGGCTGGTTTGGGTGTGGTTGAAGGCGGCGAAATCCCATACCGGCCCGAAGCCCTTGCAAAGAAGAAAGAGAACTTTGCGAAGCGCCTTACCGACGACCCGGTCGAAAAATGTTATCTCGCCGGCGTTCCCCGGACGATGTATCTGCCGTATCCCTTCCAGATTCTTCAGACTCCCGATGCCGTCATGATCATGTCGGAATACGTGCACACGTGGCGTTTTATTCCTACGACGCCGCTTCCCCGCTTCGACGGCTATGAATCATGGATGGGCGATTCACGCGGCCGCTGGGAAGGGAATACGCTGGTCGTGGAAACAGTCGGATTCAACGATCAGACATGGTTTGATCAATCCGGCAATTTTCACAGCGATGCGCTGAAGGTGGTGGAGCGATTCACGCGTACTGCTCCGGACGCCATCATTTATGAAGCCACCATCGAAGATCCCAAGGTATTTACAAGACCCTGGAAAATGCGGATGCCCTTTTACCTTCGTACCGATCTGCCTCGAGTTCTCGAAGCCGAGTGTTACCTCGACGCTGAGGATGCCGGAAGACCGATCCGAGGTACTCATCCCGAAGACCGTGGCGGTGCGAAAGGAAATGTCCGATGAGAACAGCCGCCTTGATTCTGTTTCTCCTGTTTCAAACCTACAGCCCGGCGCGCACGCCAGAGGGTAAACCGAATTTGCAAGGTTACTGGAACAATGCCGCGGGATCCGCGCCCTGGGACATCGAACCACATCCTGCCGCTTTCCAAATACCGGGTGGAGACGGGATCATTGTGGACACGCCTGATAAGAAAATTCCGTACAAGCCCGAGGCCTTGCTGAAACGGAACGACCTTCGCGAGAACCACGAGTTCGACGATCCGCAGGGACACTGCGCTCCATCCGGCATACCGCGACAGACCTACACGCCTTTCGGGTTTCAAATCCTTCAGCCGCGCGGCAACGTTGTGATCCTTTACGAGGCAGAGCACGCCTATCGTGTGATCAGCACCGAGAGAACTCAGCATCTGCCAGGTTCGATGAAGCTGTGGCAGGGAGATTCGATCGGGCGCTGGGAGGGCAATACCCTCGTCGTCGACACGACGAATTTCAACGGCCGAACCTGGTTCGACATGATGGGCAATTTCACGACAGACTCTTTACATGTTGTCGAGCGATACACGCCCGTTGATGCGAACACCATCCAGTACGAAGGTCGCATCGAAGATCCCACCATCTACACGCGGCCCTGGACCGTCAGGTTCCCTCTCCGGCGGAACAGCCAGGCGGGATACTACATCCTCGAATTTGCATGTCACGAAGGCGAGCGCGACCTCCAGCACTACACCGAGGACACAGGAAACACCGAAAAAACGAAAAAGTAGTGATGTATAGGCCATGCCGATTTTCCTGAATATTGCAAGTATTGGGTTTTTCGTCGTGGTGGTGTTGGCGATGGTACTGTTTTTCTTCTTTCCGGTTTTCGGAATAGCGTTAAGAGACTCCGACACCTCGTTGGTATTGTTGGCCGCTTTTTCCTATGGCAAGGGGTTTCTCCTCTACGCGCTCGCCTCGACACAGGTCCGAATCGATTCGCAATCGAAAAAGGCGGACAGAGATTGGGCTTCGGAATTGAGCCAACCCCTCAGGGATTTAGGATCGGAAGATGCGCGCAAAGACCTGGAATCCAGACGGGACGCACGCATGGAAACTTTCTGGAAATTCGTCGCAGCCGGTCTGGTGATACCGGGGCTGGCGTCAGCGCTCGTAATGCTTCTGACCCTGGTCAACTGGTTTCCCGCGCGCGACACCAAAACCATGTGGTGGCTGCTCGTGGCATCTACGCTTCCAGGTGTACTTGCTGCTTTTGCCGCCCAGCAGGAAATGGCCGACCGATTTGCGCGGACTGAGAACCTGATCCGCAACAAAAACCGCACAGTCACAGTCCGCATGCCGATTCATCGCAGGCGCGCGCGCTTCATCCAGCGTTGTTAAACTGCAAACCTGAAACCCGCGCCGGGCATTCAGCCGCGGAGCGGCGACAGAGTGTAGCCCCGGGCGCAAGCCCGGGGTAAGTGTCGTTTTGGAACGCAGCCCCGTAGGGGCGAAAGAATCCGAACGACTCTTTCGCCCCTACGGGGCTGACATTGTGTCGAAAGACAACCCCGGGCTCGCGCCCGGGGCTACATTCTGTCGCCGCTCCGCGGCTGTTCACCTACAGTGCCAACCAAC
>WNFP01001480.1_pt1 | contig 18353 bp, 16 predicted proteins | sample 5400201 | NCBI WGS metagenome assembly WNFP01 (sample SAMN13153355, study PRJNA577476) | soil metagenome | isolation source: 115 cm saprolite under Madrone tree | place: USA:California | collected 2016-06-14 | reverse complement strand
CATCCGCGCTTCGCCCTCGATGTCGAGACGATGCGGGAAGCGCTCGCGTCGCTCCGCGGCAAGCACGATTTTTCCGCCTTCTGCGCCTCTCCAGGCCGTGGACGCACGCCGACCTGCACGGTGCGCTCGGCGCGGCTCCTCGCGCGAGGCGATCTCGTGGCCGTGCTGCTGTCGGCCGATAGCTTTCTCCACCACATGGTGCGCAATATCGTGGGCAGCCTCGTGGAGGTGGGGCGTGGCGCCCGCGCGCCCTCGTGGATGGCGGAGCTCCTGGCCGGACGCGACCGTACGCGCTCGGGACCCACCGCTCCGCCCCAAGGGCTCGTCTTGCTGAGGGTGCTGTACGGAGAGGCCGGTCGTGGCTGAGACCCCCGGCGAGCCCCCCCGCGACCGCGGCTTCAAGGCGAGGAAGCGGGAGGATCACGCGCTCCAGCTGATCGAGCGGCTCAAGGAAAGTCTCGACGACCTGGTGGAGGTCCGGAAGATCCTTCGCGAGCTCGGCCGCTACTACGACCCTGTTCTGGGCGGGGCGATCATGGAGGTTGCCAATCAGCGGGCCATTGTCGAGGCGCTGGAGGCCGGGCGCCGGGCGGAGGCCTTGGATCTGGTCGAGCACCGCTACCAGCTCTATCTAAAGGACAGGGCCCACCTCGGGCGAGGCGGCGAAGCCTAACGCGAGGCGTCACCGTCGGGTCGTCTCGATGCTTGACAGCCCAAGCCTCTGCGCACGATAATTCGCGTAGTTGCGACCCGAAGAAGTTTCTACACGAGTCATCGATCCGCTCACGTTCGCAATTGTGAACGCTCCAAAGAAGGAGAGACGGCGATGAGCCTCACACGCAGAGACTTCTTCAAGTTCGCGGGCACGACCGGCGCCGGCGTGGCCATGGGCACGGCAACGCTCGACCTCAAGCCCGTGGCGGCGGCGGGCACCGCGATCAAGCTCAAGGAAGCCAAGGTCCACACGAGCGTCTGTCCGTATTGCTCGGTCGGCTGCAACCAGCTCGTGTATTCCAAGGGCGATACGATCATCGACATCGAGGGGCATCCGGACACGCCCCACACGCTTGGCAAGCTCTGCCCCAAGGGCGCGGCGACGATCCAGCTGTCGAACAATCCCCTCCGTCCGACCAAGCCGCTCTACCGGGCGCCCGGCTCGGACAAGTGGGAGGAGAAGCCGATCGAGTGGATGTACGCCGAGATCGCCAAGCGCTACTACGCGATGCGCGAGAAGTATTTCATCGAGCGCGAGCAGGACAAGGACGGCAAGGAAGTGACCGTGAACCGGCTCGAGGCCATCGCCTCGCTGGGCTCGGCCTGCATCGACAACGAGGAGTGCTACCTCCTCACCAAGCTCAACCGCGCCTTAGGCATCGTCTACCACGAGCATCAGGCCCGAGTCTGACACTCCGCCACGGTCCCAGCTCTGGGGACCACGTTCGGGCGGGGCGCGATGACGACGAACCTCATCGACATCCAGAACTCGGATGTCATCATGTGCACCAACAACATGGCGGAGAATCACCCGGTCGGCTTCCAGTGGGTGATGAAGGCCAAGGAGCGCGGCGCCAAGGTCATCCACGTCGACCCGCGCTTCACCCGCACGAGCGCGGTTTCCGACATCCACGTGCCGCTGCGCTCCGGCACCAACATCGCGTTCTTCGGCGGTCTCATGAGCTACGCGATGCAGAACAACCTCTACTTCAAGGACTACGTCGTCCACTACACGAACGCCTCCTTCCTCATCGACCCCGCCTTCAAGACGCCGACCGACCTGAGCGGCCTCTTCGAGGGGCTGGAGCAGACGGGCAAAGGCGGCACGGACCCGCACACCTTCGAGACCTACAACAAGTCGTCCTGGAAGTACCAGCTCGACGGCGAGGGAAATCCCAAGCGCGACCTCACGCTGCAGGACCCGCACTCGGTCTTCCAGCTCCTCAAGCGCCACTACAGCCGCTACACGCCGGAGATGGTCGAGCGCGTCTGCGGCATCCCCAAGGCCAAGTTCATCGAGGTCGCCAAGCTCTACTGCGGCACCTCGGGGCGCGAGAAGACCGGCACCATCACGTACGCGCTCAACCTGACCCAGCACACCAACGGCGTCCAGAACATCCGGGCGCTCTGCATGCTCCAGCTCATGCTGGGCAACATCGGCCGCCCCGGCGGCGGCGTGACGGCGCTCCGCGGACACGCCAACGTCCAGGGCGCGACGGACCTCGAGGTGCTCTACCACGAGCTGCCCGGCTACATGGCGATGCCGCTCCGCGACGCGCATCCCGACCTCAAGACGTACCTCGACAAGGAGACGCCCAAGGGCGGCTTCTGGGTCAACAAGCCCAAGTTCTTCGTCAGCCTGCTCAAGGCCTTCTACGGCGATGCCGCGACGAAGGACAACGAGTTCGGCTACCAGTGGCTGCCCAAGCGCGCTTCCGCGGACGCCTACAGCCACCAGCACACCTTCGTGGACATGTACAAGGGCAAGGTCAAGGCCTTCTTCTGCGACGGCCAGAATCCCGCGGTCGGCGGGCCGAACGCCAAGCTCGCCCGCGCGGCGATGCAGAAGCTCGAGTGGCTCGTCGTCGTAGACATCTTCCTGACCGAGACGGCGGAAGTCTGGAAGACGCCCGGCACCAAGACGAGCGACGTCAAGACCGAGGTGTTCTTCATTCCCGCGGCGCCCGCCGCGGAGAAGGACGGCTCGCTGACCAACACCATGCGGCTGATCCAGTGGCACGAGAAATCGGTCAACCCGCCCGGCGAGGTCCAGACCGACGCCCAGTTTGTCTGCACGCTCGCGCACAGGCTGCAGAAGATGTACGCCAACTCAAAGAAGGACCGCGACAAGGGCTTCCTCGCCGCCAACTTCACCTACGGCGAGAAGCCCGATCACCCGGACATCGAGCTCGTCCTCAAGGAGGTCAACGGCTTCGCGACCGAGGACATCAGCGACAAGGACGGCAAGCTCGTCTACAAGAAGGGCCAGCCGCTCAACACGTTCGCCCACCTGACCGATGACGGCAAGACGGCGAGCGGCTGCTGGATCTACACGGGCGTCACGGTCGAAGGACCCGACGGCAAGCTCGTCAACAAGGCGAATGCCCACAAGGCGCCCGACGAGAAGGACTACCTCGCCCACGGCTGGGCCTTCTCCTGGCCGGCCAATCGGCGCATCCTCTACAACCGCGCCTCGGCCGACCTCGCGGGCAAACCCTGGAGCGAGAAGAAGAAGCTCATCTGGTGGGACCCGGAAGCGCCGGGCCAGACTCCGGACAAGAAGGGCAAGTGGGTCGGACTCGACGTGCCGGACTTCAACGCCTTCCTGGCGCCCGACGCCAAGAACGGCGACAAGCCGTTCATCATGCGAGCCGATCTCGTCGGCGCCTTCTTTGGCCCCCTCAACGATGGGCCGTTCCCCGAGCACTACGAGCCGATCGAGTCGCCGACGAAGAACCTGCTCTCCAGGCAGCAGAACAATCCGGTCGCCAAGATCTGGAGCTTGCCGGATCACAAGAACGACCTGGCCCCGCTCGGATCGAAGGACTACCCCTACGTCATCACGACCTACCGGCTGACCGAGCACCACCTCTCCGGGGTCATGTCCCGCTACCTGCCGATGCTGGCGGAGATGTTCGAGTCCCACTTCGCCGAGATCAGCCAGGAGCTGGCGAAGGAGATCGGCGTCGCCAACGGCGACAAGGTCACGGTGTCGACCCCGCGCGGGAAGATAGTCGCCAAGGCCATGGTGACGCACCGCCTCAAGCCCTTCCTGATCGACGGCAAGACCGTGCACCAGATCGGCGTGCCGTGGCACTGGGGGTGGAAAGGCGTGGAGTCGCTGCCGGGCAGCAAGGGCGACATCACCAACGATCTCTCGGCCACGGTGGCGGACCCGACGGTGTACATCCAGGAGACGAAAGCCTTCATGTGCAACGTCAAGAAGGGGGAGGTGTAGCCATGGCCCGCACCCTGGCGATGTTTACGGACACGTCCCTGTGCATCGGCTGCCGGGCCTGCCAGGTCGCCTGCAAGCAGTGGAACGAGCTGCCGAGCGAGCAGGCGGAGTGGACCGGCTCCTACCAGAACCACGCCACGTTCACCGACAAGACGTACCGCCTGGTGCGCTTCATCGAAAAGCCCCAGGCGAACGGCGAGCTCTCGTGGCTTCTCATGTCGGACGTGTGCAAGCACTGCGCGCAGGCTGGATGCCTCGACGCCTGCCCGACGGGCGCGATCTACCGGACCGAGTTCGGCACGGTCAACATCAACCAGGACGTCTGTAACGGCTGCAGGTACTGCGTCAGCTCCTGCCCCTTCGGCGTCGTGTCCTTCAACCACGACACGGGACGGGCCAACAAGTGCACCTTCTGCAACGACCGCATCCACAACGGCCTGGGCCCGGCGTGCGCGAAGACCTGCCCGACCGAGTCCATCCAGTTTGGGTTCCGCGACGAGCTCGTGGCCAAGGCCGACAAGCGGGTCGCCTCGCTCAAGCAGCTTGGATACAAGGACGCGCAGCTCTACGGCGCCGACTCGAAGGGCCCGCTCGGCGGCCTGAACGCCTTCTTCCTCCTGCTCGACAAGCCGCCCACGTACGGCTTGCCCGAAAAGCCGCTCCTGCCCCAGCGCAACGTGATGGTCGACTCACTCCTCTCGATTGGCTCGGCGATCCTCGTCGGCGTGGGGGCGGTCATCGCCTTCCGGGATCGCGGCGGCGACAAGGGAGGCGGCGATGCTTAAGAGCCCCGACTGGCACCTCCTGATCGTCTGGTATTTCTTCCTGGGCGGGATCGCCGGCGGAGCGTACTTCACGGCCGCGATCGCCGACAACTTCGGCAGCCCGAGGGACAAGAGCGTCTTCCGCATCGGCTACGTGCTGGCCCTCTTGCTGATCGGTCTCTGCGGCATCCTCCTGATCCTCGACCTGGGCACGCCCAGCCGCTTCCTCAACATGATCATGAACTTCAAGCTCTGGGACCCGATGTCGATCGGGGCCTGGATGCTCGGTGTGTTCGGATTCTTCGCTTTCGTGTCCTCCGCCCTGTCCTTTGTCGGCGGCGACGGCGTCGCGCCGCTGAGGCGCGGGCTGAGCCTGCTCGGTACCGTCTCCGGCTTCTTCATCGCGGCCTACACGGGCGTGCTGCTCTCCGCGACGGCGCTGCCGTTCTGGAGCGAGGCGCGGCTCATGGGCGCGCTGTTCCTGGCTTCTGGCGCCTCGACCGGCATGGCGGCGATCTCGCTCCTGCTCTACCTCTCCGGGGAGTCCGCGGGCGATGGCTTCAAGAAGATCAAGCGCGCCGATCGCTACGCGATCATGCTCGAGATCCTGATGCTGGCGGCCTTCCTCACACTCCTGGGCGGGGCGGCCGGTCCGCTCCTGTCGGGCCACTTGGCTCCGCTCTTCTGGGGCGGTCTCGTGGCCGTCGGGCTCGTGATTCCGCTGCTCCTGGATCTCTCCGGGCTCGGGCTGCCCGGCGCCGTGCCCGCCGCGCTCGTGCTGGTCGGAGGGTTCATCCTGCGCTACGTCATCGTCATGAGTAACGCCTGATCTTTTGGATTCGGGGGGGAGCGACCGCCGCTCCTCCCCCGGGCCCCCCCACCGGCTGCTGAGTCAGCTTGGCGAAAGTGAAGAAGGGCCCCACCCGGGGCCCTTTGCCTTTCCCGACTGACATGGCACGATAGGGCCATGCGCTCGTACTTTCAGGTCAAAAGCGGCCGGCTGGACGAGGTCAAGGGCGACGTCGTCCGCGAGCAGCCGCTGACCGTGTACGTCAACGGCGAACGCTTCCTGACGCTGCTCTGCTCGCCGTTCGAGCTCGAGCCGCTCGTGCTCGGCTACCTCTGGATGGAGAAGGTCATCGCGGGCCTCGACGACGTCACCGAGATTCAGATCTCCGAGATCGACGGCCGAGCCGACGTGACGCTTCGCCACCCGGTCGCGCTTCCCACCGAGCGCATCCTGACCTCGGGTTGCGGCGGCGGGATCACGTTCCGTATCGATCCGCGGCTCTTCCCACGCATCGAGTCCAGCCTGCGCGTGAGCGCCTCCGACCTGAGCGGCCGTATGCACGATCTCCTCCGGGAGGCTGTCCACTACCACGCCTCCCGCGGCATTCACGGTGCGGCCCTCGCCGACCGCGATCGGGTCCTGCTCGTCGCCGAGGACGTGGGCCGCCATAACGCGGTCGACAAGCTCATGGGGCAGGCCCTGCAGCGCGGCATCGCGACGACGGACCGGATCCTTCTGTCCACGGGGCGCGTGTCCTCCGAGATGCTGCTCAAGGCCGCGCGCATGAGCGTGCCGATCGTCGCCTCGCGCACCTCCCCGACCGAAATGGCGGTCGCGCTGGCGGAGCAGCTCGGCGTGACCATCATCGGCTACCTTCGTGGAGACAGCCTCAACCTCTACGCGGGTGAGGCCCTCGAGCTCCCGAGCGCGTCCTGAGTCATGCCGGACTATACGGCGCTCTGCGCGGAATGGCAGGAGATGCTCGGGCGACGGCGCGCGATGGGCGAGTCCCTGGCCCTATGGACGTCCGTGCTGAACGGTTGGCGCGACTGGAAGGGTTCCGGTATCGCGCCGCTCCAGTGGAGCGCGGAGGAGAGTCTCGAGCGCTGGGAACGCGGCACGTCGCTCCTCAGCGAGGCCGCGCCCACGATCGAGCCTGAGTCCCTCGAGGATCTCCTGGGGCCGCTCATGGAGAGGCTCGCCGCCGCCGGACCGGACGACGCGGAGTCGCTCCAGCGCTTTGCCGCGGCCTGGGACGCTTCGCGCATCGGGCCCGCATCGCTTTTCCCGACATCCAGCAAGGAGGGCGGCTCCGTACTCTATGACGAGGTAGGCGTGGCGGCCCACATCGCGGGCTTCCTCGCTCATGCAGGCCTGCGGCCCGCTCTGGAGACGTTTTTCTCCCGCGTCCGGGTGCTGCCCGAGGGCATCTGGGAAAGGGGCTTTTGCCCGTGGTGCGGCGGGCTTCCGTCGTACGGAGACCTGCTCGAGGACGGCAGGCGGCGGCTGTCCTGCCATCTCTGCGGCGGGGCGTGGACGGCGCCGCGGCTTCGTTGTCCGTTCTGCCAGGCGTGGCAGTCTGGCGACATGGTTCGGCTCGTGGCCGAGGGCGCCGAGGAGGGCTATTTCGTGGAGGCGTGCCTGGCCTGCCGCGGCTATCTCAAGGGCGTGGACAGGCGGCAGCGCTGGAACGCGGTCTCGCCGCTCGTGGAGGATTGGGCGTCGCCACACGTCGACTACTACGCCTCCCGGGAAGGGTACTGGCGCGCCACGCCGACGCTCGCCCAGCTTCTTCCTTCCGGCGAGGGCGCGACGGGATGAACGCGGTCGTCTTCGATGTCGCGCTCACCGCGTACATGATCGCGGCGGCGGCGGCCGTCGGCTCGCTCTTCGGACGCCGGGAGGACCTGGCGCGCTTCGCCACCCTGCTGACCGCGGCCGGCTGGCTCTGCCATACGGCGGCCATCGTCCTGCGCGGCATCGAGATGCGGCGCGCGCCGGTCCTGACACTCGCCGAGGTCGTCTCGGTCGTGATCTGGGTCGCGGTCCTCCTCGGGCTCTGGATCGAGCGCCGCTACGGGATCACGATCTTCGGCGCGTTCTTCCTGCCGGTCATCCTCGCGCTGGGGCTGGGCCTGCCCACGGGGCTCCGCGATCTGGCCTTCGAGCCGCAGTCGCAGAGCGGCTGGGCCCTCGTCCACGTGGCCCTGATCATGGTGGGACTGGCCGCCCTCGTCCTCAACTTCGGCAGCGCGCTCATGTACGTGGTCCAGGAGAGGCAGATCAAGGGCAAGCACACCGGCACGTTCTACTACGGCCTGCCATCGCTCGACACGCTCGACCATCTCACCCTGGTGACGCTGACCGTAGGCTTCCCGTTCCTCACCGTGGGGCTTCTCCTGGGCCTCGTCCAGGCGGGCCGCTCGTGGGCCAACCTGCTCGCGGGCGATCCGCTGGCGCTCTTCTCGCTCCTGATGTGGACGGTCTACGCGGCGACGCTGTCGGGCCGCGCCGTGGGCCGGTGGCGGGGACGCCGCGCCGCCTACTTCGCGATCGCGGGATTCTGCGTGCTGCTGGCGACGCTGGGCGCGGGCGCGCTCTTCCACGGGCGGCACGGCTCGTGATCGACACGCTCTTCGTCGCCGGGCTCTCTCACCGCACCGCGCCCCTCGACGTCCGGGAGCAGCTGGCCCTCGAGGCGGACAAGCTGCGCGAGGTGCTGGCCGATCTCGCCGGGAGCGGTGTCTGCTCCGAGCTGATGGTCCTCTCGACGTGCAACCGCGTCGAGGTCTATGGAGTCGCCGACGTGGCCGGTGAAGCGCGGGACGCCGCCTTCCGCCGGATGGGCGCGCAAAAGGGCATGGACCTCCGTGTTCTCGAGCCGCTCCTCTACACCACGACGGGCGCCGACGCGGTCCGGCACGCCTTCCGGGTCGCGGCGAGCCTCGATTCCATGGTCCTGGGCGAGCCCCAGATCCTGGGTCAGGTCAAGGACGCATTCGCGCTGGCGCAGACCTGTCGCACGCTGGGGCCGACGCTGCACGCGCTCATGAGCCAGGCGTTCGCCGTCGCCAAGCGCGTGCGCACCGACACCGAGATCGGCCGCTACGCCGTGTCGGTGTCCTTTGCCGCCGTCGAGCTGGCGCGAAAGATCTTCGGGAGCCTACGCGGCAAAGCGGTGCTGCTGATCGGCGCCGGCGAGATGGGCGAGCTGGCCGCGCGGCATCTTCAGGATCAAGGGACGCTGCCGATCTACGTCGCCAACCGGACGTGGGGCCGCGCCCAGGAGCTGGCGCGGGACCTGGCGGGAACCGCGGTCCGGTACGAGGACGTGACCTCCGTCATGGCCGAGGTCGATATCGTCATCACGTCGACCGCCGCCCAGGAGCCCATCGTCCGGGCCACGGAGGTCGGCGCCGTGATGCGGGCGCGTCACGCCCGCCCGCTCTTCTTCGTCGACATCGCCGTGCCGCGCAACGTCGAGGCGGCGGTCAACGACCTCGACAACGTGTACTGCTACGACGTCGACGACCTGCGCCTGGTGGTCGAATCCAACATGCGCGAGCGCCAGCGCGAAGCCCAGCGGGGCGAGCAGCTCGTCGAGCGGGAGGTCGCCAGGTTCGTCGAGCGCCTCAAGGATCTCGAGGTGGTGCCGACCATCGTGTCCCTGCGGGAGAAGCTCGAGGACATTCGCCGGGCCGAGGTCGCGCGAGCGCTCGGCCGGCTTCCGGGGGTGGATGAAGCGACGAAGGAAGCGCTCGAGGCCCTCTCGCAGGCCATCGTCAACAAGGTGCTTCACGCTCCCACCGTCAAGCTTCGCGACTCGTCGCGGGCCGGCCACGGTCGCCGCTGGATCGAGGTGATCTCCGAGCTCTTCGGGCTCGGCCCCAGGGCGCCCGGGTCATGAAGCTCCGCCTCGGCACGCGCGGCAGCCGGCTCGCCCTCGTGCAGACGGGGCAGGTCGCCGACGCTCTGCGCGCGCGCGGAGTGGAGGTCGAGATCGTCGTCATCCGCACCTCCGGCGACCGTCTCGCCGACGTCGCCCTCGCGGACTTCGGAGGCAAGGCGCTCTTCGTCAGGGAGATCGAGGAAGCGCTGCTCGACGGCCGGGTGGACGCGGGCGTCCACAGCCTCAAGGACATGCCCGCGGAGCTTCCAGACGGCCTCTCGCTCCCGGCATATCCTGCGCGCGAGGACCCGCGCGACGTTCTGCTGACGCGAGCGGGCGGCGGCCTCGACGAGCTGCCGCGGGGCGCGCGCGTCGCCACCTCGAGCCTCCGGCGGCGCGTGCTGCTTCTGGCGAGACGTCCCGACCTCAGCATCGAGCCCATACGGGGCAACGTGGACACGCGGCTCCGCAAGCTCGACGAAGGCCTCTGCGACGGTCTCGTCATGGCGCGTGCGGGGCTCGAGCGCCTGGGCATCAAGCACGAGCACGCTCACACGCTCGGCGTGGACGAATTTCTCCCGGCGGTGGGGCAGGGGATCCTGGGCGTGGAGACGAGGGCGGCCGACGCCCATGTGCTGGAAGCGCTGCGAGCCGTGGATCACCCGGGAACGAGGACGCAGGCCCTGGCCGAGCGCGCGTTTCTGCGGCGACTCGGGGCGGGCTGCCATACTCCCGTGGCGGGCCATGCCCGCATCGTCGGCGGAGGCCTCGTCATCGCCGGACTCGTCGCGAGCGTCGACGGGGCCACGGTGCTTGCAGGCGAGATCGCCGGGCCCGGCTCCGATGCGGAAGCGCTCGGCACGTGCCTGGCCGACGATCTCCTCGGCCGCGGGGCGCGCCGTCTCCTCGACGCCGGAGGCGGGGTGTGACGCCCGTGGCCACCGCCAAGCCGCTCTCGGGGCGTGTCGTGGTCGTGACGCGCCCGCGCGCCCAGGCCCAGGCATTCGCCGGCCTCCTGGAGGCCGACGGCGCGAGCGTGCTCGTCGTGCCGACCATTGCCATCGAGCCTCCAGCCTCGTGGGAGCCGCTCGACCGCGCGCTCGAGCGCCTCGGCGATTACAAATGGGCGGTCTTCACGAGCGTGAACGGCGTGGAGATGACCCGGCGCCGCTTGGGCGATGCGGGGCGCGGCATGGACGTGTTTCGCAGCCTCCGGCTGGCCGCCATCGGTCCCGCTACCGCCGAGGCCCTCGGCGCCCTCGGGCTCAACGTCGAGGTGGTGCCCGAGGAGTACGTCGCCGAGGGGCTCGCCGCGCGGCTACGCGCCCTGATCCAGCCCGGCGACCGCGTGCTGCTCGCCAGAGCCTCCGTCGCCCGTGACGTGCTCGTGGGCCAGCTCGAGGCGGCGGGCGCCAGGGTCGACGAGGTGCCGGCCTACCGGACTCTGCCGGCGGCGGAGGATACAGGCCCGCTCCGCTTCGCGCTCGCCCAGGGCAAGGTCGACGTCGTCACGTTCACGAGCTCGTCCGCCGTCCGGCACTTCGCCGCGCTCTTTCCGGGCGAGAACCTCTCGCGGCTCCTCGGGGCGGCGGTCGTGGCCTGCATCGGCCCCATCACGTGCGCCACGGCGCGAGAGCTCGGGCTCGAGACACACATCGTTCCAACGGAGTACACTATCCCGGCGTTGGCCCGCGCCGTCGCCCGTCACTATCGTTCACGGTCCTCCGGCACGGATGAGGCAACCTGACATGCCGGGCGTCCCGATGAGGATGGAGGTCTGAGAGATGCCGTTTCCACTGTACCGGCCGCGCAGGCTCCGCGAGTCGCCGATTGTCCGCAAGATGGTCAGGGAGACCGTGCTTCGCACGGACGATCTCGTCTACCCACTCTTCGCCGTCCACGGCCGCGGCGTGCGCGAGCCCATCGGGCCCATGCCCGGACAATTTCGTCTCTCCGTCGACGAGCTGCTCAAGGAGTGCAAGGATGCCGCGTCCATGGGCATTCCGGCCGTGCTGCTGTTCGGCCTGCCGGCGGAGAAGGATCCGCGCGGCACCGAGGCCTACGCGGAGGACGGCATCATCCAGCAGGCCGTCCGCGCCGTGAAGGAGACCATTCCCGACCTGCTCGTCGTGACCGACGTCTGCCTCTGCGAGTACACGAGCCACGGCCACTGCGGCGTCGTCGAGGACGGCAGGGTCAAGAACGACCCCACGCTCGACCTGCTCGCGCGCACGGCGGTGTCCCACGTCGAGGCGGGCGCCGACATGGTGGCGCCGTCCGACATGATGGACGGGCGCGTGTCGGCTATCCGCGAGGCCCTCGATGAGTCGGGCTACCAGGAGACGCCGATCATGGCGTATTCGGCGAAGTACGCCTCCGCCTTCTATGGACCGTTTCGCGAGGCGGCGGACTCGACGCCGCAGTTCGGCGACCGGCGCTCCTACCAGATGGACCCGGCGAATTCCGTCGAGGCGATGCGTGAAGTCGCGCTCGACGTGGACGAGGGCGCCGACATCGTGATGGTCAAGCCGGCGCTGCCGTACCTGGATGTCATCGCCCGCGTGAAGAACGAATTCGGCCTTCCGGTGGCGGCCTACTCGGTGTCGGGAGAGTACGCGATGATTCGCGCCGCGGGCCGCCTCGGCTGGCTCGACGAGGAGGCCGCCATGATGGAGGCGCTGACCGGCATCAGGCGGGCCGGCGCCGACATCGTCATCACGTACTTCGCCAAAGAGGCCTCCCGGCTGCTCGAGCGGGGGCGAAGGTGAGGATTTCCGCGAAGGGCGAGTATGCCGTCAAGGCGATGCTCGACCTGGCCCTGTGCGATGACGGGCGGACGCTGCAGCCCATCCAGGACATCGCCGGTCGCCAGGACATCCCCCAGCGCTACCTCGAGCAGGTGCTGCTCGGGCTCAAGCGGGCGGGCTTTCTCCACTCTCGGCGCGGCTCGGCGGGCGGCTATCGCCTCGCCAAGCCGCCGCAACAGATCACCGTCGGCGCGCTCCTGCGCGCCGTCGAAGGCCACGCGGGGGTCGGTCTCGCGGGGCGTGGCGCGCGCGGCTCAGGCGGAGACGCCGCCGGAGATCTCGGCCACCTCTGGCGGGCGGTGTCGGACGCGGTCGACACGGTGGTCGACGGCACCACCCTCGAGGATCTCAGGCGGCAGGCTGCGGAGCGGCGAGCTTCGACCAAGCCCATGTACCATATCTGATTTTTTTTAACCTGGAACCAGCGTTCCCGATAGGATTGGATGCCATGACGCAACGTAAACCGACAGCCGCAGCCCGACCCCGCATCGCCGCCTCCGTGCTCGATGCCGTGGGCGGCACCCCGCTCGTGAAGCTCAACCGGCTGCCCGCCCCGGGCGGCGCGGTCGTCCTGGCCAAGATGGAGTCGCTGAACCCCGGCGGCAGCGTGAAAGACAGGATTGCGGTCGCCATGATCGAGGACGCCGAGCGGCGCGGCATCGTGAAGCCGGGCGCGACCGTCGTCGAGCCGACCAGCGGAAATACCGGTATCGGGCTCGCCATGGTCTGCGCCGTGCGCGGCTATCGCCTGATCCTGACAATGCCCGACGACTACAGCGTGGAGCGCCAGCGCCTGCTTGCCCGCTACGGCGCCGAGATTCACCTGACTCCGGCCATCGAGGGCATGAGCGGATCGGTCTTCGCGGCGCAGGAGCTCGTGCGCGAGCATCCCGACTACTTCATGCCGCAGCAATTCGAGAACCCCGCTAATCCGGACGCGCACCGGAGGACCACGGCGCTCGAGATCCTCGACGCGACCGAGGAGCGGGTGCACGTCTTCGTCGCCGGCGTGGGCACGGGCGGCACCATCACCGGCGTCGGGGAGGTTCTCAAGGAGCGCGTGCCGGGGGTCCGCGTGGTCGGCGTCGAGCCCGCGCGCTCGCCCGTGCTCACGGGCGGCAGGTCGCGTCCGCACGGCATCCAGGGCATCGGCGCGTCCTTCGTGCCGGGCGTGCTCAACCGCGACGTGCTCGACGAAGTCATCCTGGTGCGTGACGAGGACGCCACGGCGACGGCCCGGCGCCTCGCGAGGGAAGAGGGGCTCCTGGTCGGCATCTCGGCCGGCGCGAACGTGTGGGCCGCCTGTCGCGTCGCCGAGGCCCTGCCGCCGGACCGGGTCGTGGTCACGGTGCTGTGCGATACTGGCGAGCGCTATCTCAGCGTCTCGTTCTAGCGATACTTCAAGGAGAAGGGTCATGGGCATTGCCGTCTACATACCGACGCCGTTTCGACGGGCCACGAACAACAAGGACCGTGTGTCGGTCGACGCGCACGACGTGCGCGGGCTGCTCGATGAGCTCGAGGGACGCTACAGCGGGCTCAAGGGCCTCATGCGCAACGAGGCGGGCGAGATCCACGATCACGTCAACGTCTACGTGAACAACGAGGGCATCGAGTCGTTGCAGGGGCTCCAGACGTCCCTCAAGGACGGCGACGAGGTCTCGATTATTCCCGCCCTCGCCGGGGGGGCTGGCCGGCCCTCGCCGGGGGGCGGGCCTGTGCTTGCCGGGGGCGGGCCAGCCCTCGTCTGGGGCTGACCCGCACCCGATGATCCTGACGCCGGACGAGTACGCGAAGATCCAGGCCCAGGCGGCAGCCGAGTATCCCGCCGAGTGTTGCGGGGTCGTGATGACCCGGCAGGGGGCCGCGACCGAGAGGCTGCTCCTGGCGTGCCGCAATATCCAGGACGAGCTGCACAAAAAGGACCCGATTCGCCACCCGCGTGACGCGCGGACCGCGTATTACATCGATCCACGGGATCTGATCGCGATGGGCCGGCACGAGGCGCAGGGCTTCAAGGTCCTGACCATCTATCACTCGCACATCGACGCCGGCGCCTACTTCTCGCCCACCGACAAGCACAACGCCCTCATCAACGGCGAGCCCGCCTACCCGGAAGCCGCGTACGTGGTGGTGTCAGTCATGGAGCGGCGGGTCGCGGAGACGTCGGCATTCCGCTGGGACGGAGGAGCCCGGGACTTCATCCGGATAGACGGGTGGAAGCCGGGTGAGTAAGCCGCGGTCCGGGACTCCGCAGGGCTCGGACGCGCTCTTCGGCAGGGCCCAGCGTGTGATTCCTGGAGGCGTCAACAGTCCCGTGCGCGCCTTTCGCGGAGTCGGCGGCAGCCCGTTCTTCGTCTCCCACGCCGAGGGGTGCCGCATCACGGACGTCGACGGCCGCACCTATATCGACTTCCTCGGCTCCTGGGGCCCCCTGATCCTGGGCCACGCTGCGCCCGTCCTGGTCGAGGCGGTCGTCGAGGCGCTCGCGCGCGGGACGAGCTATGGCGCGCCTACCCAGGCCGAGGTGGAGATGGCGGAGCTCATCTCGCGCGCCGTGCCCTCGATGGAAATGTCTCGCCTCGTCTCCTCCGGCACCGAGGCGGCGATGAGCGCCATCCGGCTGGCGCGGGGCGCGACGGGACGCGATGTCATTCTCAAATTCGAGGGGTGCTACCACGGTCACGCCGACAGCCTGCTGGTCAAGGCGGGCTCGGGAGGCGCGACCTTCGGCCTTCCGGACAGCCAGGGCGTCCCCGCCGCTCTCGCGGCGTTGACCGCGACGGTGCCGTACAACGACCTGGCATCCGTCGAGCGCCTCATGGCTGCGCGCGGGCGGGAAGTGGCGGCCATCATCGTCGAGCCCGTCGCGGGCAATATGGGCGTGGTGCCGCCGGCGCCCGGCTTTCTCCAGGGATTGCGGGCGACGTGCGATAAGCACGGATCGCTGCTGATCTTCGACGAGGTCATCACGGGCTTTCGCGTCGCGTACGGCGGTGCCCAGGCTCTGTACGGCGTGCGGCCGGATCTCACGTGCCTCGGCAAGATCATCGGCGGCGGTTTGCCGGTGGGCGCGTACGGAGGCGCCCGGTCGATCATGGAGCGCGTCGCCCCTCTCGGAGGTGTCTACCAGGCCGGCACCCTGTCGGGGAATCCGCTCGCGGTGGCGGCGGGGCTGGCCACGCTGCGCGCGCTCGAGGGTCCGGAGGTCTATCGCCGCCTCGAGGAGTCGGGGGCGCAGCTCGAGTCCGGTCTCATCGACGGCGCGAAGGCCGCGGGCGTGCCGCTCGTGGTCAACCGGGTCGGCTCGATGCTGACCGCGTTCTTCACCGAGGCTCCGGTGACCGACTACGCCTCCGCCAAGCGCTCTGACACTGCCCGCTACGGCCGCTTCTTCCACGCCATGCTCGACGGCGGCGTCTTTCTCGCGGCCTCGCAGTTCGAGGCGGCCTTCGTGGGCCTGGCTCACAGCGCATCCGACCTCGGCGAGGCGGCTCGTGCCGCCCGTCGGGCCTTCGAGCTGATCCGCTGAGCATCGACCCCGCAGATCACTATTGACCTCTGTTTTTTCGCGTGATACGGTTCACAAGGCCGCGAGCCTGGAGCCTCGTCGTTCCGCCTGCCGGCCGCCTTGAAGTCGCGTTGTGGGATGGCAGGTGTCGGGATCTCACGTCGTGCGCGCGCGAAGCCGCGCGAGGAGCGAACGAGCGTAGATGGCCGGTAAGCTTGCTGTTGCCAGAGTTCGCGCGCTCCACATTCCCACCCGCAGCGTCGATCTCACCCCGGCCGGCCCGTCACAGAGACCTGCATGAGCGGGATGGATCGCCGGTCGTTCTTCAAGATCGTCGCCAGCTCAGGAGCGGCCGTCGCCGCCGCCGGCTGCGGACAGGACGCAGCTGAGCTCCTGAACCAGGTGCCCCAGAAGCTCATCCCGTACGTCGTCCCGCCCGAGGGCATCGTCCCCGGCGTCGCTTCGTACTTCTCGACCGTGTGCCGCGAGTGCCCGGCGGGTTGCGGCCTCGTGGCCAAGAATCGGGACGGACGCGTCATCAAGCTCGAGGGAAACCCCGACCATCCCGTCAACGCCGGAGCCCTCTGCATTCGCGGGCAGGCCGCGCTCCAGGGCCTCTACCATCCGGACCGGTACCGCACGCCGCTCATGGGCGGCAAGGCCGCGACGTGGGACGAGGCTCTCAAGCCGCTGGCCGACAAGATGGGCGCGCTGGCCAAGGGACGGCAGGGCAGCCGCATTGCCCTCGTCAGCGGACTCGAGACCGGCAGTCTCGGCCGGCTCATGGACGAGTGGACGCGGGCTTTAGGAGCCCGTCCGCGCATCGCGTACGAGCCGCTGGGCTACGAGGCGCTGCGCGCGGCCAACCGCGCCACCTTCGGCCGCGACGCCATTCCGCACTACGCCCTCGAAGACGCGGCATATCTCCTCTCGTTCGGCGCAGACTTCCTCGAGACCTGGCTCAACCCGGTCGCGTACGCGGGCGCCTTCGTGCGCATGCACGCGCTCGGGCGCGGGCGAGCAGGCACGTTCGTCGCCGTCGAGCCTCGCCAGTCCATGACGGCCTCCAACGCGGACGAATGGCTGCGAAGCGCGCCCGGCTCCGAAGGGGTCGTCGCGCTCGCCATCCTCAAGGTCATCGTCGACGAGGGCCTGCAGGCGAAGGAAGCCGACGCGGGGACGCTCCGGGCGGCCGTGAAGAGCGTCGATCTCGCCAAGGCGGCGGAAACGTCGGGCGTGTCCGCCGAGGCGATCAAGCGGGTTGCTCACGACTTCGCGCGGGCGAAGGGCGCGCTGGCGGTGGGCGGAGGGATGGCGGCGGCAGGGCCGGATGCTACCAGCGCTCTCATCGCCGTCAACCTTCTTAATGTCGCGGTGGGCGCAGTCGGCAAGACCATCCGCTTCGGCGCCGACTCCGCGCTCGGCAAGGCGAGTCCCTACAGCGAGATGGTCAAGCTCGCCAAGTCAATGTCAGGCGGCGAGATCGACGTGCTCGTCCTGGCCGACGTCAACCCGCTCTACGGCATGCCGCCCAAGTCGGGCTTCGCCGAGGCGCTCGCCAAGGTCCCGATGGTGGTGAGCCTGCAGAGCCGCCCCAACGACACCTCGGGCAAGGCCCACGTCGTTCTTCCGTCGCTGCACTCTCTCGAGTCCTGGGGCGACTACGCGCCGCGCGACGGGGTCATCGGGCTCATGCAGCCGACCATGGGGCCGGTAACCATAGACGGCAAGCCCGTGGACGCGCGGGCGACGGGCGATATTCTCCTCACCGTGGGCCGCCTGGCGCTTGGATCGGCCGAGGGCAAGGGCCCGCTCAAGTGGGGGAGCTTCGAGGAATACGTCAGGGAGCAGTGGCAGGGCTTCGGCCGCGAGTATGGCGCGGGCAAATCCGCCACCGATTTCTGGGAGGAGTCGCTCAGGCGCGGCGGCGCGTGGCGCGCTCCCGCGACTTCCGCCGCGGCGGCCGGCGCCAAGATCGACCCGAGCCGCCTCGGCGCGCAACCGATCGCGCTCGAGGGAGACGGCACCCACGCGCTGATCGTCTATCCCTCGATGCGATTCTACGATGGGCGGGGCGCCGATGAGCCGTGGCTCCAGGAAGCACCCGACACGATGACGCAGATCGCCTGGGACGGATGGGTCGAGGTGCCCGGCGAAACCGCGACGCGGCTCGGGCTTTCGCGCGGCGACATCGTCAAGCTGACCTCACCGCACGGCAGTATCGAATTGCCGGCCTGGCCGTCGTCCACGCTGCACCCTGGCGCGGTGGCCGTCGCCATGGGGCAGGGGCACAACTATCCCGGCGAGTACGCCAGGGGCGGCAGGCTCCGCAGCAACGTGGGCGGCGACGTGGTGCTCAACGCGGGCGCCAATCCAATGCGTCTCCTGGGCGGCGCGCCCGAGGCGGCTTCCGGCGGATTGCCGTATCTCGCGGTCAAGGTCTCGCTTGCCAAGACGGGCGCGCGCAGGCCGCTCGCCATCCCGCAGGCCACGTTCGACGAGGAGAATCGCGGAATCGCCGAGATCGTGGGGCTCGCGGCGGCGCGCGAGATGGAGCTGCGCGGAAAGCGGCCCGAGGACGCGAGCCACCCGAGCATGTATCCGCCCGTCAAGTACCCGGACTACCGCTGGGGCATGGCG
>WNFP01001478.1_pt1 | contig 18357 bp, 10 predicted proteins | sample 5400201 | NCBI WGS metagenome assembly WNFP01 (sample SAMN13153355, study PRJNA577476) | soil metagenome | isolation source: 115 cm saprolite under Madrone tree | place: USA:California | collected 2016-06-14 | reverse complement strand
CAAGACGTCAGAAGAGTGGAAAAGGAAATCCGCGAGTCCCTGCGAAAGAGCGGACGGTGGTATGGACCCGTGAACATTCACCGGCGGGACGGAAGCGAGTTGCCGGTGGAGATGGCATTCACGGCGTTGCCGGATGGCGGCGTGGTGTGCGTCAGCCGGGACATGACGGCAAAGCGTGAGGCGGAAAACGCGCGCGCACAAGCGGAGGCGAAATACCGGATGCTGGTCGAGCAGGTGGCGGCCATCAGCTACATCGCGGAGCTGGGCATTCACGGAGAATGGCTCTATGTCAGCCCGCAGGTGGAAACGATGTTTGGATTTTCGGGGGAAGAGTGGCTGATGGACTCGCGGGCGTGGACGCAGCACGTGCATCCGGACGACCACAAGATCGTGGAGGCCGCGGAGGAAGCGAGCCAGCGCGGGGAGCGTTTTCAGGCGGAGTATCGCGTGGTCCGCAAGGATGGGCGGGTGATTTGGGTCAGCGATACCGCGGTGGTGGTGGCCGGGAGCGACGCGCATCCTTTGATGGAAGGAATCATCGTAGATATCACGGAACGCAAGCAACTGGAGACGCAACTGCAGCAAGCGCGGCGCATGGAGGCCATCGGCAGGCTGGCGGGCGGAATCGCGCACGACTTCAACAATCTGCTGACGATCATCAAGGGCTATACGGAGCTGGCGCTGAAGCGGCCGAGGATTTCGGCGGAGCTGCAGGCCGACGTGGAACGCATCGAGGATGCCTCGGAGCGCGCCGGCACCCTGGTGCGGCAATTGCTGGCGTTCAGCCGGCGGCAGGTGTTGCAACCGAAGCTGATCGACTTGAACAGCATCGTGCTGGGATTGGATAAGCTGCTGCGACGATTGATGGATGAAGGCATCGAGATGTCGACAATTCCGGGAAAGAACATCGGGACGATCAAGGCAGATCCCGGGCAGATGGAACAAGTGATTATGAACTTGGTGGTGAATGCGCGGGATGCTATGCCGAAAGGTGGGCGGCTGACGGTGGAAACGGCGAATGTAAATTTGGACGCGGCGTACGCCAGCGACCATGCCACGGTAAAGCCAGGGAGTTACGTGATGCTGGCGGTTTCCGATACGGGGACGGGAATGAGCCCGGAAACGGTGGCGCATATTTTCGAGCCGTTTTATACGACGAAGGAAAGCGGGCGGGGAACGGGGCTGGGGCTCTCCACGGTGTACGGAATCGTGAAGCAAAGCGGCGGATACATTTGGGTGTACAGCGAGCCGGGGCGCGGGTCGTCGTTCAAGGTGTACTTGCCACGCGTGGAACAGGCGCCTGAGGCGCTGCCTGTGGTCAAGACGGCAAGCGGACAAGAAAAAGGAACAGAGACGATTTTGCTGGTGGAGGATCAGCCGCAGGTGCGCGAGCTTACGCGGATGGCTTTGTCCGAAAAAGGATATACGGTGCTGGTGGCGTCGAACCCCGAAGACGCGGAGAGCGCATGCGCGAGGCACGGCACGGAGATTCATTTGTTGCTGACCGATTTGATCCTGCCGGGACTCACCGGGCGAGAGCTGGCGAAACGCTTGACGGCGCGGCAACCGAAGATGCGCGTGCTGTACATGTCGGGCTACACGTTCGGCATCACTACGCAGACGGGGATGCAGAGCGGGTTGCTGGAAGACGGCGTGGCGTTCCTGCAAAAGCCGTTCACTCCCAGCGCGCTTAGCGAAAAGGTGCGAGAGGTGCTGGACCGGAGCTTGGCGACCAGCAAGCGCTGAGATTTGCGCCGCGCGATTCGCTAGTTTGTGAGTGGCGGTTTTGGGGCGGTGCTTTCGGCGGGCGCGGGCGGATTGGTCGCGCTGTTTGTAGCATCCTTGGGCTTGGCGATCGAAGCAATGCTCTCGACGTTGAACTTTCTGTAGTCAGAATAACGCGTCACTTCATTCACTTTAAAAGCTTTCACTAGAAGGACGCGCACGCCGACATGCGCCTCTTCGTACGTGGGCAGCCAGACTTCGTTGTTGATGTAGGCTTGCTCGAAAACGAAACTGGTGCCCTTCTGCAGGTTGGCGATCACCCCGCCGCCGAAACGGAAATCCCCCACAAAATAGGCTTCCAGGCGCGCGACATCGTGGGCTTTCTCATCGATCCAAACGACGCCGGCGAGTTCGTGCACCACTTTCTCCACCAGTTTGTGGGGCTTGAATTCGGGATTGGGCTCGAAGTCAAAGACCAGGACGTCCTGGCCGCGGAAGCGTTCGCGCCGCGGATTCACAAATTCGCAGGCACGGAGGAAGGTCTCGATGCCGACATCGTCGTCATCCTTTTTCTCTTTGCCTTGGTCCTTGGCTTTTTCCTCCTTGGCTTCCTTCTTGGCGTCGCGCTTCTCGATATCCTGAATCTCCTTTTGCACTTTCTCGTTTTCTTTCTTTTGTTCTTCGTCGCTGAGGGGCTTGCCGTCTTTCTTGACCAGCGTGGAAACCTCGTTGCCGCTCAAGTAGAAGAAATTGTATTCGTGCAGCTCGCGCTTGCTGATTTTTCCGGTCTTGTCGTATTCGGTTTCTTCCTCGCTGCGCGTGCCGGCGTAGTTTTCTTTCAGCTTGTCGATGGCTTTTTGGTTGTCGTCAATTTCCTTGAAGAGCGCTTTCAGGTCGGGGAGCTGGGCCTGCGATTTTTTGGGGAAATCGAAGACGCGCTCGCCGACGACCGCGTTCACTTCCGCGCGCGTCACGGCGATGTCGTAGGTATCCGTTCCGCGGTGCAGCTCAATCTTGTAGGGGACTTTCAGACCGCTCACGGCCCGGTAATCGTCGTATAGGATTTGCTCGTCGACCCCGCCGACGGTGGCCGCCTCTTTCACGATTTGGTGCGTTTGGGGATCGAAGAAAACGTGGCGCTTCACGCCGGTCATGGTGGTGGCTTCGATTTCCAGCGCGTCGCGGCCGCGTACCTTGGAGAAAGCGGCAAAGCCGAGGCCGATCTTGTTTTTCTTGGCGTCGACGAGGTGCGAATTGTAGTACTGACCTGCTGCTTCGAGCTGGGCACCCTCGGCGCCGACCAGCGTGGCGAATTCGCCATTCGCCGCGCGGTGCCAGGCGGACTTGCCGTTGTAAGCTTCGATCAAGCTGGTGTCGCCGGCGACGAGCTCGGAGTAAAAGCGATTGGGCAGCCTGGTGTTGAGAGTGTAGGTGCCAACCTTGCCGTCCGCTGTGTGGAACGTGCCTTCGATGGTGATGGTTTTGGCTTGAGAAAGTACTTTGGTGCCGCCTGCGGCTTTGATGTATTGGTCGACTATTTTTTGCGCGTCTTGGGCGTGGGCGCTTGCCAGGTGAACAGTAAGGCAAAATGCGGCAGTCAGGGCGATCTTGCGAGTAGGCATGGCGTTCAAAGATAGGAACGCAGTTGTATGGGAAAAGTTTCGCTTGATTTGCACAATCAGGCGAGCCTATTCGTAGCGGTGAATAGCGCCGAGGAAAACAGAGTTGAGAACGGCTGTTGGGATCACGCTGAATGGGGCGCAGCATGCTGCGCCCCTACGGTTACTGGGCTTTCGGGCGGTTCAGGTATTTTTCGTAAAGGGCTTTTTGCTTGTTGTTGAGCGAGGTTAGCTGACCCTTGATGAAAAGGTAGCGCACCTCGGTGGTGAGCTCGAGGGGATCGCCGTTGGTGACGATGACGTTGGCGATTTTGCCGCTCTCGAGCGAACCGACTTGATCCGCGAGGCCGAAGATTTGCGCGGGGTACAACGTCACGGCCTTTAAGGCTTCGTCGTAGGGCAATCCGTAGGCGACGGCGTTGGCGGCTTGCTGGCCAAGACGCCGGGCGAACGAATTGTCGAAGCTCCCGAAGGCAAACTTTATTCCTGCGGCGGCCAGCTCCGCGGGCTGTGTGAGTATGCGGTCATACGCATCATCTTCTTCGCGGGGCAGCGTCAGTGTAGGACCGAGAATCACGGGAATGCTTTTCGAGCGCAGCAAGTCCTTTACTCTGTAAGCCTCGGCGCCACCGGCAAGAATCATTTTCAGTTTTTGCTTTTCGCAGAACTCGACGGCATTGCGAATGTCACGGGCCTTGTCCGCAAAAACCAGGACGTGGAGCTCGCCTCGGATGACGGGAACGAGCGCTTCGAGCCTGAGATCGCGCTGATAGTCCGTGGCGCCGCCGTGGCCGAGAGCCACCGCGTAGTGGCGGGCGCGGTCGATCCAGTCGGTGAGCTCGTTGACCTCCTTTTCGTACTCCTGCTTGGCGTCGGCGAATGATTTTTGTTTTCTGGTGAAGGTGGAGAAATCGAATGTCTGTGTTTCCATTTCGGGCCAGTTGAGCACCATCGCGACGCTCTTCTTCAGCAGCATGTCGTTGATGGTCCAGCCGGACAAATGGATAGCGGACGCCTGACCGGCAAGGATGCCCGTCAGGCCCTCGGAGTCCAAACCTCCGCTGGCCGGCACAGCGAGCACCTCAGTAATGCCCGCGGCGCGCGTAACAGGAATATGCTCGCTGGAGGGGAGCACAGCTTCGGAGGCGACGACGTCGGGATTGAACGGTCCTGTCTCCGCGGAATCGACCGTGGCGCTGACCGCGCCGATTTCGCGCAAGCCCATTTGCGTGATGGGATCGAACAGGCCGGGATAGACCTGCAGACCCTTGCCGTCGATCACCTGTGCTCCCGTGGGGACCTCGACGGCGGCTCCGACATTGGCGATTTTGCCGTTCTGCATCACGACGGTGCCATCGTCAATGGTGCTTCCGGAAAGAGTGAAGATTTTGGCGTGCGTGATCGCGTAGGTGGGTGATTTGTCTTGCGCGTTCGTCGCTTGCGAAAAGAAAAGGAGGGTCAGGAAGCAAAGGGGATGAAGGAAGGAACGCTGCCAAGTGGGAAATTTCACCGCGCACCTCCGAAAACGGCACCGGCTTGCGGCGGTTTAGGCTTTTCTTCCGGTTTTTTCTCTTCCGGCTTCTTCTCTTCTGATTTCTTTTCGCCGGGTTTCTTGGCGGCATCGCCGGCTTCGGGCTTTTTCTCGCTCTTCTTTTCTTTTTCGAGCAGCGCTTTCTTTTCTTTTTCGCGGGCCGGGCGGTCGGCCATATCGCGCTGGCGGTCGAAGTAAACTCGGCCGTCGATCAGCGTTTTCTGGACCACGGCATAAGAGCTAAGCGGATCGCGATTGTAGATGACCAGATCAGCGTCCTTGCCGGCATCAATGGAGCCGACGCGCTTATCGATGCCGAGCTGAATGGCGGGATTCAGCGTGACGAGCTTGAGCGCTTCGTCGTGCGAGAGGCCGCCGAACTTGATGCTCTTCGCCGCTTCCTGATTGAGGTGCGTGGCTTCCTCGGCGTCATCGGAATTCACGGAGACCAGGACGCCCCGGCGCGTCATCAATGCGGCGTTGTACGGAATGGCGTCGTACGCTTCGACTTTGTAGGCCCACCAATCGGAGAAGGTGGAGGCGCCCGCGCCGGCGGCGGCGATTTCGTCGGCCACTTTGTAGCCCTCCAGAACGTGCTGGAAAGTGCGCACCTTGAAACCAAATTCCTTGGCCACGCGCAGCAGCATCAGGATTTCATCTTCGCGATAGCAGTGCGAATGCACGTACCGCTTGCCTTCGAGCACTTCGACCAGTGGGTCGAGCCGCAAATCGCGCCGCGGTGGGATCAGATTTTTTTCGCCGCCGGCGGTGCGCTTGTTGTACAGGTCCCAGGCCGCTTTGTAGTCGCGCGCTTCTGCAAATGCGCCGCGAATCGTTTCCTCCACGCCCATGCGCGTGGTGGGATAGCGCACGGCTCTGCCGCGGCTATTGGAGCGCTTGGGATTTTCGCCGAGGGCAAACTTGATGCCCGGCAGCGCGCCTTCGAACGCCAGCTTTGAGGCGGGCTGGCCCCAGCGCAATTTGATCACGATGGTCTGGCCGCCGATGGCGTTGGCGCTGCCGTGCAGCACGTTGGCGACGGTGACGCCGCCCGCGAGATCGCGAAAAATGTCGACGTCATCGGGATTCAGCACGTCAGCGATATTCGCGATGGAGGAAACGGAAATGCTGCCTTCGTTGACGCTGCCGTCCACGGCGATGTGCGAGTGACAGTCGATGATGCCGGGCATGACGAACTGGCCACCGGCGTCAATGACTTGCGCGTCTTTCGGTGCTTTTACGGAGGTGCCCACCTCAGCGATTTTCCCGTCCTTGATCAAGATCGAGCCGTGCTCGATGGTCCCGTGGCTGGCCGTCAAGATGGTCGCGTTCTGAATCAAAATGACAGGAGAGGATTCGGGTGCGACGGCTGCAGCTCCGGAAGCGCGGCCCAAAACGGACGCAGGCAGCGCGAGCAACGCGGAGCAAATAAGGAGTCTTGTGCAGGCCAGCGTTGGCGTTTTCATTGGGCACCCCCCGCAGAAATCTGGTGAACGCCGGGTCTTGTGCCGGTGAATTCGATGTTCAGGCCTTGCACGCTGATCGATCCTTTGATGGAAGTGCCATCGAAAGTGCCGCTGAAGAGCACGTCGGAAGGCGAACCCTCGATAGGAATGTTGACGGCGAAGCTGAACTTATCGGCGCTGAGATAACCGCTGATGATGTTGGCGTTGCCGTGCGGGCTGGAAAGCGTGCCGGAAAGCAAGCCGTCGCTGGCCATGGTGATGTCGGCGGTGGACTCTTCGGGTCCTTCCGGCGTGGTGTAGGAGAGCTTCCACTTTCCGGTGAGGTCGCCCTTGGGAGGATCCTTGGGCTTTTCCGGCTCGCGGATGCTGAATTTGCGGCCGTCGACCAATACGAATTTAATTTTTGTTTTTTCGTCGAAGATATCGCCATCGGCAACGATCAGGTTGGCGATTTTCCCGGTTTCGATGGAGCCGAGGCGGTCCGCGACCCCGAAAATCTCAGCGGGCGTCAGGGTGAAGGCGCGAATGGCGGCGTCGGGGGAAAGACCGGCGTCGATGGCTTTCTTCGCGGCCTTCAGGATGTCTTTCGGGGCGGTGATCGCGCCGGAGTAGAATGCGAACTTTACTCCCGCCTTGGCGAGAGCGGCCGGCGAAGAGGGCGCACGGTCGCGGAAACGCAGGGTGTTGAGCGAAGGAACGTCATCGGGGTCGGCGTCTTTCTCAGTCTCGGGCCATTTTAGGTCGACGAGAACCGGAAGTTTCCGGGTGGCGATTTCGCTGGCTACTTCATAGCTCATCTGGCCGCCGTACAACACGCCGTTTACATGCCAGCGATCGGCAAGCTCCAGCGCGCGGCGAATCTGCCTGGCATTATTGGCGGGGATCAGCACCAATCCGTGGTCCTCCAGTGCCTCGGCGAGTGCTTCCTCGGTGCGGTCAAAGCGTGGCCGGGCCACGCCGCGCGGATTCTTTTCGTAGATGGCCTGGGCCTTGCTGCTCCAGTCGGTGTCCAGCCAAACCTGGTGCACGTAGGCGATCGAGCCCATCAGCGAGCCGGGAAAGCTGCCGAAGCCGCCCGCGGGCTGTAAGGATACGGGAACAGCGACAGGCGTTTTCACCACCATGTCGCCATTGCGTTCTCCGGCGAGATTCAGCACGGCGGCCTGCCCGGGAAACATGCCACCTTTCGGCGCGGAAATCACGGTGGTGAATCCTGCGGAGCGCCACGTCTCAACGCGCTTGTCGCCCAGGCTGGCTTCGTCGGCCCCGCTGCGCCAGGGTGTCGATCCGGGCCGGTCTTCCGGGCCGCGCGAAGGCGGCGGCTGCGGACGCGAACCGCTTTCGCCTCCGGAGGGAGCCGGAACGGAGGGAATGCCGACATCGGTGAAGGAATCGATGAAGCCGGGATAGACGATGAGGCCTTTGCCTTCGATGACCCAGGCTTCATCGGGAATGGCGACGTCTTTGGCGACCGCTTTAATTACGCCGCGCGCGATGATGACCGTGGCGTTTTCCACGCGCGGGCCGGAGACGGGAACGACGGTGACTCCACGAATGGCGAAGTATTGGGGCTCACCACCCTGCGCAGAAGCGCGACCCGAACCGAGCAAAGCCGCGCCGACCGCCGCGACAACCCCCAGCGCAAACCTCAACCTCTGAAACGTAGAACGCATTCGCCACTCCTTAGTTTTGGACAGCGCGGAAGACGCGATCCACCCACCAACGTTGCTTGAGACGCACGAGGCTAGTGGGAAGTTGCGGAAGAGTCAAGGAGATAGGGCGAGGGAGGTGGCGCTGGCGAGGGTTCTTCGCTTTGAAAGAAAGTAGAAATGCGAGGAAACAAATTGGGGGCGACTTTCGTCTCTTCTATTGTCATCCCATAGGTCTGGCGGCGTGTGCTATGGTTATCCAATAGGAGGAGGGGCCAGCGGATGGGTATCCGGACTCTGAGCAAGGAGAGGTTATGAGGGCGCTTCGCGCGTGGTTGCTGCGACTGTGGGCCATGTTCCGTAGAGAGCCTGGCGACACGGAACTAGGCGAGGAACTCGAAAGCCATTTGCAAATGCACGTCGCGGACAGTGTACGCGCTGGGATGAGCAAGGACGAGGCTCGCAGGCAGGCGCTGATCAAGCTGGGAGGCTTGGAGGCAACCAAGGAGATGTACCGCGAGCGCCGCGGATTGCCATTGCTGGATACGTTGATGCAAGACCTGCGCTACGGCGTGCGGGTATTGGGCAAGAGCCGCGCGTTCACGTTGGTAGCCGTGGCTACTTTGGCGCTCGGAATTGGCGTGAATACGGCAATCTTCACTGCCTTTGACGCGCTGGTTCTTCGCCCGCGCCCGGTGAAAGATCCGGAACGTCTAGTGTCTGTTTTTCGTACTGCACCGGGAGAGTCCCGCCACGGCGTGTCATATCCCGATTACATTTATTTTCGAGACCACAGCAAATCATTTTCGGACCTGTCGCTGCTCGCTTACGGTATCGCGGTCACTTCGAGCGATTTGCCGGCGACCGGCCCTGAAGGTTCATCGCGCGTTGCCGGCGCTGTTGGCTTCCAATTGCCACAACTCCTCGAGGGCAGCGCCCAGCAAATCGGGTGCACTTTCGTCTCTGGCAATTATTTGCCAATGTACGGAGCGACGCCGCTGTTGGGCCGGGTCCTTTCACCAGAGGACGATCGGCCGAACGCCGCACCAGTGGTACTGATGAGCGGAAACCTGTGGCAGCGCCGGTTTCATTCGGATCCGAACGTCGTTGGTTCGGTGCTGCACCTCAACAGCGTGGCGTTCACCGTCGTCGGAGTGACACCACTCAATTATCTCGCTGGGCTTCCGTCGGTGCCCGATCTGTGGGCGCCGGTCGCCGCTAAAACGGATTTGGGATTCTCCGCGAAAGACTTTGCGAACAGGCTCGTGTCTGCCGGGTTCGCTGGAGCACGTTTGCGGCCGGGAGTGCGGCTGTCCGATGCGCAAGCGGAGCTGAATGTTCTCGCCGGGCAGTTGCGGGCAGCCTACCCGGAAGCGGAACGCAACAAGGGCGTGCGCATTGTGTCAGCGAGCAACAATCTGGCGGCCATTGAACCGGAGATGTGGGGTGTGGTGGCGGCCGCCATGACCGCGGTAGCGCTACTTCTGCTGATTGCTTGCGCGAATGTCGCGAGCCTCTTGCTGGGCAGGGCCGTTGCGAGACGCAAGGAAATCGCGGTGCGCCTCGCTCTGGGCGCGGGCCGATGGCGGCTGTTGCGGCAATTGCTCACCGAGAGCATGTTGCTCGCCCTTCTCGCCGGAGCCATCGGTCTGCCACTGGGCGGCTGGATGCTGCACCTTTTGATCCTGCAGATTGCATCGGCGCTCCCTTCGTTTTGGGGCACCATCGTGCTCGAGCTTACTCCGGATGTGCGCATTTTCGCGTACACCGTCCTGGTTTCCTGCGGCGCGGGAATCGCTTTTGGCTTAAGCCCGGCGTTGCAAGCGTCGAAGGCCGACGTCAATTCCGCATTGAAGGAAGAGGGCAGCGCATTTGGGCGGCGCGTCAGCAGTGCGCGGCTCCGCGGGTTACTTATCGCCGGACAGATGGCGGCCTGTTTGGTTCTGCTCATCAGCTCCGCGCTGCTGCTGCGCGGCTCGCAACGCGCGCTCCAGATTGATCCGGGCTACGAGACTCGCCATGTCGTTTCGCTGGAAAGATATGATCCGGCGAACCTTCATTACTCCCAGGCGCGATTGCTGCAACTGAATCGCGACATGATTCAGGGCATTGCCAGCCTTCCGGGAGTGCAGTCTGTGGCGCAAGCTTCTCGCGATCCTGTCGTCGGTATTCGATGGGTACCAGTTGCGCCCGAGGGTGCAGTGCTCCCTGCCCCTGATGCGAGCGGAGGCGCACCGCCAGCGGCCGGCTATAGCTACGTGACGCCAAATTACTTCGAGATGCTTGGCATTTCGATCGTTCGCGGGCGACTCTTCACCCCGCGCGAGGCTGAGGGACAGGCGCCGGTAGTCGTCATCAGCGAAGCCACGGCCCGGCGCTTCTGGCCGAATGAAGATGCGATCGGGAAGCACATCAGAATCGGATCGGAGAAGGGCACGATGTCCTTTCCCGGCGAAAGCGATCCGTTCATTGCCAGCAGCGAGGTGATCGGCATCGCGAGAGACGTGCGCAGCCTGGATCTCCGCAAGATCGACGAATCCTATCTGTACTTGCCGCTCTCGCAGAGCCGACAATGGACGAGAACCCTGCTCGTACGCACTGGGAGCGATCCCCGGACCCTGCTTCCGGCGATCGGCCATGAAGTTCGCCGCCTGGATGCCAATCTTCCAGTCATCGCCGCTCCGTTGAACACGATGATTTCGATGGATCCGTATTTCGTGGTGTCCCGCATTGGAGGAGTTCTCGCCAGCATCGTGGGCTCATTGGGGCTGCTGCTCGCGTGCATGGGCGTGTACGGCATGGTCAGCTACAGCGTGGCGCAGCGAACCCGCGAAATCGGTATCCGCATGGCGCTTGGCGCGCAGGACCTTCAGGTGGTGCGGTTGGTCGTGCATGAGGGATTTCGACCGATCGCCGCCGGGATTTTGGCCGGAATTGTGGTCGCGGCAGCCGTATCGCGTCTGCTGACCGCGACGCTCTTCGGCCTAAGTTCGCTGGATGCGATCTCGTTCGCGGGTGTCTCGCTATTGCTGGCCTCCATCGCACTGCTGGCGACCTGGCTGCCCGCGCGGCGGGCGACGCGGGTCGATCCCATCGTGGCGTTGCGGTATGAGTAGCCGCGAGGCTTTAGGTTGGCCTGAGGAAGGATGATGAGACAGCTGCGCGCGTTGATGCTGCGACTAGGCGGACTCTTTCGCAAGCGCGAGAGCGACCAAGAGATTGCGGACGAGCTTGAGAGCCATCTGGAAATGAACGTTGCCGACAATTTGCGGCGCGGGATGAATCCGCAAGAGGCACGCAGGGAGGCGCTGATGAAACTTGGTGGAGTGGCGCAGACGGAAGAGAGATATCGCGAGCGGCGCGGCGTTCCTATTGTGGAGACGTTGCTGCAGGATTTGCGTTTTGCGGCACGCATGTTGCGCAAGAATCCGGGATTCACCGCGATCGCGGTGATGGTGATGGCCCTGGGGATTGGCGCGAACACGGCGATGTTCAGCGTGGTGAATGCGGTGCTCCTGAAGCCGCTGGCATTTAACGATCCCGACAGCATCGTGACGCTTTCTTCGCTGTGGAAGAAAAGTGGACACCACGGTCAAGTTTCCGCGCCCGACTATCGCGACTGGCGCGATCAGAGCTCGGCGTTTGAAAGCATGGCTTACTACGAAAATTATGACAGCGCGGTGACCGCCGGCTCCGCCGCGGAATACACGCATATAGCGATGGTGTCGCCGAATATGTTTCACGTGTTCCGTTTGCAGCCGGCTTTCGGTCGCGAGTTCAGCGCGGAAGAATCGAGGGCGGGCGCCGCAGGTGCGGTGATCCTCAGCAGTACGTATGCGGTGAATCATTTTGGCAGCGCGGCCGGTGCGCTGGGACATTCGGTGCGTTTGTTGAGCAAGACGCTCGATATCGTCGGAGTGATGCCAGCGGGTTTTCATTTTCCTGAAAAGACCGACGTTTGGTTTCCGGCGAACACCATTATGGGCGACACGGAGTCGCGCTCCGCGCACAACTATCGGGTGGTAGCCCGGCTGAAGCCGGAGGTCAGTCTCGAACAAGCAGAAGCGCAGATGACGGCAATTGGCACGCGCTTGGCGGAGAAATATCCCGACAGCAACACCCGGAAGAATGTTGCGGTGACGCGCATGCGCGATGAAATGGTCAGCGACTTCCGGCTGACGCTGTGGATCATGCTGGCCGCCGTGGGCGTGGTGTTGCTGATCGCTTGCGCCAATTTGGCCAACATGCTGCTTGCCAAATCCGTAGCGCGCACAAAGGAAATCGCTATTCGTGCGGCGCTCGGCGCCGGCCGCGGCCGCATTGTGCGGCAATTAATCACCGAAAGTTTCGTAGTGGCTTTGCTTGCGGGAGCTGTGGGAGTGCTCCTTGCACTTTGGGGTTCGCGCCTGCTCGTGGCGTTGGCTCCGGGCGACGTGCCGCGCCTTTCGGATGCGGGGATTGATGCTCGCGTGCTGGCTTTCGCGTTTGGTGTGTCGGTGCTGGCTAGCTTATTGTTCGGCCTTGCTCCGGCATTGCAGACCTTGCGTGTCGATCTGAATAAATCGCTGAAACAAGGCACAACACGCGCCAGCGGCGGCGGCCTCGCCGACCGCATGCGTGGCGCATTGGTGGTTGCGGAGATTGCGTTGTCGATGATGCTGCTGACGGCAGCAGGCCTCCTGCTGAAGAGCTTCGTCGCGCTGCAGAATGTCACGCTGGGATTCCGCCCGGAGCGCGTTCTGGTAATGGAAGCGAGCGTTCCGGCTTCCGATCTGGAAAGCGCCCGACGCGCGACGCGCTTCTACCACGAACTGCTTCCGCAGCTACGTTCGATTCCCGGCGTGCTGAGCGCGGGCGCGACGCGCGGCGTACCTGGACACCCGACTTCGGATGGTGGCTATTGGATCGATCATCTGCCTGCGGAACTGAGTGTGAGCGCGCCGCAAGCGGTATTTTCAGTGGTGGCGCCCGGCGCGTTTGTGACTTTGGGAATTCCTCTGCTGCAAGGGCGCGACTTCAATGACAGCGACACGTACGACGCACCGTTTTCTGCAGTGATCAATGAGAAGCTCGCGCGGGACGCCTTTCCCGGCCAGGATCCCATCGGACACATGATCTACTGCGGGCTGGATTCGCTGAACCCCATGAGAATTGTGGGTGTGATCGGTGACGTGCGCCAATTCGGGCCCGCGCAAACACCTTGGGCGGAAATCTATATGGCTTATCAGCAGCACCCGGGGCCTGCGACCGACATGAACGTCGTGGTGCGCACGGCCATGGAGCCGGAGTCGCTGACGGAAACACTGCGCAGCAAGGCGCACGAACTTTCCGTGGATGTGCCGGTGAAGTTCACGACGATGGAGACGTCGCTTTCGGAGAATGTCGCGGCTCCCCGGTTTAGAACGCTGCTGCTGGGAATTTTTGCCGGGCTGGCAGTTTGCCTGGCGATGGCCGGCGTTTACGGCGTGATGTCTTACGTCGTAGGGCAGCGATCGAACGAAATTGGTTTGCGCATGGCCCTGGGCGCGAGTCCTGGCGACGTGTCGCGCCTCGTGCTGCGGCAGGCGTTGTTGCTCGCGGTTGTTGGGATTGCCGTGGGGTTGGCGTGCGCCGCGGCGACGACGCAGCTGCTGACCAGCATGCTGTTTGGGGTCAAGGCGAGCGATCCGCTAACGTATATCGTGGTGGGCGTGCTACTCGCGGGCGTTGCGATGCTCGCAAGTTACATTCCGGCGCGGCGCGCGATGCGCGTCGATCCCATCGTGGCGCTGCGCTACGAATGAGTCACTGTTCTGCGAACCACAACGGGGACAACGATTCCGGCGATTATTTGGCGTCTTGGCCTTGGATGGAGAGGAGCTCGACTTCGAAGATCAAGGTGGCGTTGGGGCCGATTTGAGCGCCCGCGCCACGTTCGCCATAGGCTAGTTCAGACGGAATGAAGAGCTGCCACTTTGATCCGACGGGCATGAGCTGCAGCGCCTCGGTCCAGCCTTTGATCACTCCAGTCACTGGAAAAGTCGCCGGCTGGCCACGCTTGTAGGAACTGTCGAATTCCGTGCTGTCCAAAAGAGTGCCGCGGTAATTGCAGACGACTTTGTCGGTCGGTGCCGGCTTCGGTCCGCTGCCTTCTTGAATAACCTTGTATTGCAACCCGCTGGGCAACGTCACGACTCCGTCTTTGGTTTTGTTGGCCTCAAGAAACGCCATTCCTTGCTTCTTATTGGCATCGCCCAGCTGCTGTGTTATTTCCTGCTGCTTTTTGCGTACGTCGCCTTGCAGTTGGGTAAGGACGGCGCGCGCTTCGTCCTCGGTTAAGAGAGTCTTGCCATTAGAAAAAGCGTCTCTTAAGCCGCGTGCGAGGATCACCGGATCGATGTCAACCGACTGCTTACGCAGTCCGGTGCCAAAGTTCATACCCATCGCATAGCTAGCCTTCTCTTTTTGCGTCTTCAGGATTAGAGCCGTTTGGGCTTTGGCCGCTGGAGCGCGCTTGGTAGCGGTACCTTGCTGGGATTTTGGCGGAGTAGCCGGTTGCGCCTTAGCAGGCGGCGCCTGCTGCGCAACGCTGTTAGGAAGCACGACTGCCGCAATGAGAAGAATTAGGGTGATGCGCAATGAATTTTGCATGCAAGCATTGTGGCACGGCCACAAGGCTAGGCAAAACCGGGGAAGCGCCGCAATCACTCAGGGCTTTTTCTTTTTGAAGAGGCCGCTGATGGCGTCGATGGGGTTGTCGGCATTTTGCTGCTGCAGCTGCTTCAACTGCGAAGCTCCAGACGATGCGCCCGCGCAGCCGAGCTGCGTTTTGAGCAAGCTCGCGGCGATTCCACCGACGTCAGGCACAAATTTTGGATCAGCACTCGTGCCATGAATCAGAAAAGGAATGGTGGCTCCCTTGCAGCCACTTTTGCCTCCACCGATCGCGCCTAAGATGCCCCCGATACCTGACACTGGCCCGCCGTTGGAAGACGAGAAGGTCGCAGATGTGGCAAGCGTGGCGGCCATTTTGAAATCGAGACTGTTCTTCGCGTCGACCGTGCCGCTACCAACGAGCGTGCCAAGCGCAGGGACAACCGCGTTGAAATTCTCCGCCTGGATTCCGTCCGGAGCCATGCGAACATTGCTGCTAAGCTTTTCAATGTCGAGATCCTGGCCGGTCTTGAGGCCGGTTAGCGCGGAAATTGTGGACATCTTCGATCCAAGATCGAAACCGGCGAGTTTTGCGTTGAACATACCGACGTTTCCGGAGGTGACAAGTTTGTTCGTGGGGCCGCTGAGCTCAAGATTGGTATTAAGAGTGCCTGCTTGCAGTGACGCGCCAGTGGGTATGTGAATACCTAGAGCGGGAAGGAATGCCTCAAGATCCTTGGCGGGCATATTTTGCCCTTCGACCTTGACGTGCAGGATGACGCCTTCCGAATCAGCGGGAACTTCATAGGTGCCGCTGAGGTGTGCTACAGCGCTCCCAATCTTTAGCGCGGAAGGCTCGAGGACGCCGCGGTTCTTGCGCAGGTCGTATTTGGTGTTGAAGTCCACAACAACGGGAACTGCGGCGGGCGAACCACCGGCGATGAGCAAGGCCTTGGAAAGTTTTGCGCTGCCTTTCACGCTCGATTCACCATTTTGCGAAACGATGGTGGCGTTCAGGTCGAGCAGGCCACCCAGCCCCGCGGAGGGATCGAGGACACCGGTGGTGGCAAGATTCAGATCGTTGACGGTCAACTTCGCATTCACGGGTGTCAGCGCCGTGTTTTCCTGGTCGAGAGGCCCGGCTGTGCCGTCGAGCTTGAGGTCGCCGCCACCGGGAAGACTGGCGGTAAGCGTCACAGGGAATTTGCTGGTGAGCGAAACGTTGGTGGCGGTGAGGTCCACTTTGTCGTAGGAGCTGCGTTTCTGGGAGTTGAGGGAACCGATCACGATGCGCCCATTGCGGAGTTCCATCTTCTCGACCGAAAATTCACCGAGGGTTTGCTGGGTCCGCTGCGGCGGAGTCTGCTTCGCTTGCGACTTGGCGGCCGCAGCGCCAAAAGAGGAGTAGTTCCAAGCGCCGCCGGGACCGCGGATCAGCATGACTCCAGGACTATCGATAACGATGGCCGTAATGTTCAGCTCCTTGCGCAGGATCAGGGGCAGCAGCTCAACACCAACCTGGATGGACTTGGCGGTAAGGAATGGGGCCTTACTGAACTTGGGATCATCGGCAATGGACAAATTGTCGGCAGCCAATGAACCGGAGAAGAGCGAAAGGCTGAGGTTACCAACATCCACTTTGCGTCCCAGAGCCGCGGAAGCCTTTTCCTCAATGGTGGGCCGGAACTGGTTGACCGGGATAAGGAAAGGCGCGACCAGCACAAGAACGACCAGGACAGCGACGATGACGAGTATGATGCGAAGCGTACGACGCATGAGCAGCCTCCAGCTGGGCTGGGACGGGAATTTGAACGCTTTGCGGTGAGAGGAATATTAGCATAGCGCGTCGAATGCAACTGCATACGAAGCGTCACCTCACTTGAGCTCGAACCGCGACCCTATGTATCAAGCCACGCTGCCAAAACATCAAAGGACGGGCCCATGGAACCAACTACACAAGTCGAGAGTCGAACTCGCGGAACGCAGTTTCGCCTCGCTGGGATGTTTGGGAGTTAGCTGTCCGAACTCGGCTGGTCGCACCGGGCCCCCGCTGGTGGCAAATTCGTTGTGTCGAGGACCGGAGAAGCGTACGATGCACGAGCCGGATGTCCAAGTCGGAAATTCCGGTCCCCCCTAGACGAGGAGAAATCGAATATGAAAATGTTCCGGGCGTATGCGTTTCTGTTTGCCGCCGCGGTGGCCTCGATGGGAGTCAGCTCGCTGGCCCCGCCCTGCTTTGCCCAAGACGCAAACACCGGCAACGGCTTGTCGTTCGCTGGCACAAAACAAGTGCTCGGACTGGAGGGTTTGAAGCATAACGTCAAGGGAACACTCGTCGCCGAAAATGGATCCCTAGTATTTACGAAGGGGAAGAAGAAAGTAGTTGTGCCGGCGACCTCGATCCAGGAAGTGCTGACAGGCAAGGACACCGAGCGCGCAATCGGCGGAACCGTTGGCACGCTCACGATGTTCGCGCCGTACGGAGGCGGAAGGTTCCTGAGCCTGTTCCGGTCCAAGATTGACACGCTCGCGATCGAGTATCTGGATCCATCCGGCGGCATGCACGGGGCGATCTTCACACTGGCGCAAGGCAATGCGCTCGGTGCCAAAAAGGCGCTGCTGAGCCAGGGCGCAAGAACGAGCGTTCCCGTTGAAATGGAAGCGGCGGCGCAGGCGAAGCCAAAGGAGAAAAAACAATGAAGTTGATCCGCGATGTGAGCGCCCTGCTGCCACTTGCCCTGGTGTTGCTTTTCACGGGGAGCACGGCACTGGCGCAAGACAAGGTACCCACTAAGATTCAAGCGTCCTCGATCCAGATTCTGGCGGTCCAGTCCGACGAAGTGAAGCTGCCCATTGAATTTCAACTGGCGCTGTACGAGAACCTGATCGAACAGATGCAAAAGGCGAACAAGTTCCAGCACGTGTATCGCGACGGCGACACGGCTGCAGCGAACGACGCCAACCTCGTGATCCTGCACAGCAACGTGTACGGGTTTAAGCACGGCAGCGAGGGGAAGCGCCAGGTGACGACGGTTACGGGCGCTACGCAGATCAAGGTGCACTGCCTGTTTACGGACAAGGCCGGCAAATCCGAGCTCGCGCAAGATGTTACAGGCAATGTGCGGTTTATCGGCGGAAATCTGAGAGCCACATACGACTTGGCGAAGAAAGTGGCGCAGATCACGGTCACAAACTTCCAGTAGGTCTTGTGTCGAGCGGTCGGTGACACCCATTCTTGGTGAGTTACTTGTTCGAACGGATTGGGAAGTTGTTGGAGGAGCGAGGGTTACGCCTGCCTGGCTGGGGTACGGCCTTGGGTACAACTGGGTAGAATGATAGGCTGTTTCCCTGGGGCTGTAGCTCAGATGGATAGAGCAACGGTTTCCTAAACCGTTTGTCGCGAGTTCGACTCTCGCCAGCCCCACCATTTGGTCAGCCGATTGGCGGAGCTTCCATGGCGCTCCAAACGCACACGTCGCTTGCCGAGATTCGCGACACGCTGGTCGAAACCTACGCGAGCAACGACGCAATGAACCAGCTCATCCTGTCAGATCTCGACCCTCGAGCATGGCGCGCCCAGCCGCCGGGTCAAAAAGCCAACGGCCGGACCATCGCGGCCATCTTCGCGCATCTGCACAATGCCCGCTGCAAGTGGGTCAGGCTTACCGCTCCGCATCTGAAGCGTCCGCCGCTACTCGATCCCCACCGCTGCACCATGAAGCAGGCTGCTGCCG
>WNFP01001477.1_pt1 | contig 18358 bp, 18 predicted proteins | sample 5400201 | NCBI WGS metagenome assembly WNFP01 (sample SAMN13153355, study PRJNA577476) | soil metagenome | isolation source: 115 cm saprolite under Madrone tree | place: USA:California | collected 2016-06-14 | reverse complement strand
GTATCCAGACCAATGGGTTTGGGTACACGGGAGATGGAACACCCGGCCAAAAGGTGAGCCACCGGTTTACGATTTCTCGTGAGGCTAAAATGCGACGAACAGCGGCAGAATTGGCGGAGCAGGCCGGCGCGAAGCTGGAAGGCGACGGCACATTGGAAATTGGCGGGGTCGCTGGCCCGCAGCGCGCTGGTGCCCGCGATCTGATCTACGTGGAAACCGCCAAGTATGCAGAAAGGGCCGTGGCTTCCGCGGCGCTTTGCGTCATCGCACCGTACGGAGTGCCTTTGCCGGGCAAAACGGTTTTGCGGAGCGCGCATCCAAAGCTGGCATTTGCAAAAGCGGCGGCGCTGCTGCTCGATCGTCCGCCCATCGCCTCCGGAATTCACGCGACAGCCATAGTTGCTCCACTTGCTCGCGTCGCAGCAGGCGTTGGGATTGGTCCATACGCAGTGATTGGCGAAGACGCGCACATCGGTGCCGGGACACAAATCGGCGCCCACTCCGTGGTTGGCGCGGGATGCTGGATCGGCGAGAATTGCCGGATTCATCCAAGAGTAACCCTCTATGGCAATGTGAGGATCGGGCATCGCGTGGAGATTCATTCAGGAGCGGTGCTCGGTGCGGACGGTTTTGGGTATGCTCAGGGGGACGGGAGGTACTGGAAGTTTCCGCAGGCGGGGATCGTCGAAATCGGAGACGACGTGGAAGTCGGTGCGAACACCACGATTGACCGAGGCTCGCTGGAAGATACGCGCATCGGGGAAGGTGTGAAACTGGACAATCTTGTGCACATCGGGCACAACTGCCAGATCGGCGCGCACACGGTGGTTGCGGCTCAAGCAGGCCTGTCCGGTTCGTGCGTGTTCGGGAAGCGCGTGGTCGTGGGCGGACAGGCAGGCTTTGGAGAGCGGTGCAAATTGGAAGATGGCGCGGTCATTGGCGGCCAAAGCGGGGTTCTCGGGGGGAAAATCGTTCGCAGCGGCGAGACAGTTTGGGGGACACCCTCCCGTCCGCTTGAAAAATTCAAAGAACTCTACGCCTGGTTCGCGCGGCTACCCGAACTGGCGGCGCGCATCAAAGAACTTGAGGGAAAGCTTGGCGGCAAGTAAAACAAACGAAACGCCGTGCTGGCGCCTGGTTGTTGTTGGGGGGCACACGCGCAGCATTGGCAAGACCCAGCTGGTCTGCGACGTAATCTCCGCATTTCCCCAGGCCAACTGGATTGCCGGCAAAATTACCCAATACGGCCACGGTGTTTGCGCGCAGAATGGCGAAAATTGCGATTGCGCGCCGGATGAACACGTCTGCGCCATCAATTGGGAAACGCATGCGGACACGGGAACGGACAGTGCCCGTTTTCTGGCCGCAGGAGCACGGAAATCGTTCTGGTTGCGTACCAAACAGGGATTTCTTGCCGAGGGGCTGCCGCTTCTAAGGACGGCACTGCAACAGGCAATCCAAGCTGGCGGTGAGGAACTGCCGCCGGTCATCGTGGAGAGTAATTCGCTGCTGCAGTTCCTGAAGCCCAGTCTCTATTTCTCCATAATCGATCCATCGAAAGATGATTTCAAGGATTCCGCGCGCGCTGCTCTCGACCGCACCGATGCCTTGGTTCTGCGTGGGACCTCTGACACTTTTTCTCCGGAAGGACCTTCCTGGACGAGGCTTCCTGCGCGCCTCCTCAAGGAAAAGCCCTCCGTTACGCAACGGGAGGGCGAGCCGCTGCCTGAACCACTGCACGTGCTGGTTCAGAGAATGCTGGAAGGGCCTGCAGGCGTTTCCATTTGACAACGTAGAGTTGCTTTTAGTGCATCTTAGCCGTTGACCGTCACGGGGAAGGCGGCGATAATTTAATAGTACTCGTGTTACTCGCATGCGACTGCCGCGTTGTTTTTGTGGGGAAGTGAAGCGCAATACGGCAGTTAAGCTGATTTTAATGTTGGCTGTATAAGCCTGCTGGTCGTACCGGCATGAAGTTCCGCTCTGGGGGAGCACTGATGGCCTCGTTCGCCAGAATGGGTGAAGAAGTCTCCGTCGCGCCCGCGCCTCTGCCCTGGCAGGAGCAGGAGTGGGCTGCGCGTCTGGAAAAAACCATCGAGCGCGGCGCGAATCACCTCCTTTCCATTCAAGCAGAGCAAGGATACTGGCAGGGTGAGCTTGAAGCGGACACGACGCTCGAGTCCGATTACATCTATTACCTGCACGTCCTCGGAAAGGCCGATCCGGAGCGCATTGCCAAGCTGGCAAATTATGTGCGCCGGCGGCAGCTCTCCGACGGCGGCTGGGCGATCTATCCCGGCGGACCTTCGGAGCTGAACGCGACGTGCAAGGCGTATTTCGCCTTGAAGCTGGCGGGCGACTCCACCGAAGCGCGCCACATGGCGCTGGCGCGCGAGACGATCCATCGTCTCGGCGGTCTGGAACACACGAATTCGTACGTGCGATTCTATCTGGCGCTGGTCGGCGCTGTTGGGTGGGAGCTTGTTCCCTCGATCCCGCCGGAGCTGATGCTCCTGCCGCAGTGGTTTTATTTCAATATTTACGAGATGTCTTCCTGGACGCGCGGCATCGTGATTCCCATGGCCATCCTTTCCACGCTGCGGCCCGACTGGCGCTTGCCGGAACGCGCCCGTGTCGACGAATTGTTCAAGGACCCTACGCGAAAGACCGCGGCGTTCGATTGGAGCAAGCAACTCCTTTCCTGGAAAAACGTTTTCCTGGCGCTGGATCGCGGCTTGAAGCTCTACGAGAAATTGCCCTGGAAGCCACTGCGCCAGCGCGCTCTTCGCGAAGCAAAATCCTGGATGCTGAATCACATCGAGCGGACCGAGGGCCTTGCGGCGATTTACCCGGCAATGATGAATTCGATTTTTGCGTTGATGGCTCTGGGGCACGGCCCGGACGACCCACTGACCTGGAGGGAAATCCAGGAATTTTCGCGATTTGAAATTGAAGAGGGCGACACCATTCGCATGCAGCCTTGCGTTTCGCCGGTTTGGGATACCTGCATTGCCATGGTCGCTCTGGAAGAAGCCGGCTTGCCCCCGGATCATCCCGCGCTGGTGAAGGCCGCGGACTGGATGCTCTCGAAGCAAGTTCTTGGGCCGGGCGATTGGCAGGTGAAGAACAAGGACGCGGAACCCGGCGGCTGGGCGTTCGAGGTTCGCAATGATTTCTATCCCGATGTCGACGACACTGCGTTTGTGGTGATGGCGCTCCAGCGCGTGAAGTACCCCGACGCCAAGCGCATGGAAGGCGCGATTCGCCGCGGCATTCAGTGGTTGCTCAGCATGCAGAATCGCGACGGCGGCTGGGGCGCGTTTGACCGCGACAATGATCACAAGTTCCTATGCAACATTCCTTTCGCGGACCACAACGCGATGATCGATCCCTCTACCGCCGACGTCACCGCGCGCGTCGTAGAATGTCTTGGCCGGTTTGGCTGGCCCGCGGACTATCCTGCGATTCAGCGCGCTGTGAAATTTTTGCTGAAGGATCAATCCGGCGACGGTTCCTGGTTCGGCCGCTGGGGCGTCAACTATATCTACGGAACCAGCGGCGTGTTGCGCGCACTAGAAACTGTTTCGCTAACCGCGCGTGACTATTGCCAGCGCGCAGTGATCTGGCTGCGCACGGTGCAGAAGGCCGACGGCAGCTTCGGCGAATCGCTCGCCAGTTATGAAAAGCCTTCGACGAAAGGACAAGGCCCCAGTACGGCTTCGCAGACCGCCTGGGGGCTGATCGGGTTGCTTGCAGGAACGGACGCCAGCGATCCCGCCATCGGCAAAGCCGTTTCCTACCTCGTCCACAAGCAGCACGAAGACGGCTCCTGGAGCGAGCCGGATTTCACCGGCACTGGTTTCCCCGGGGTCTTTTATTTGAAATATCACCTCTACCGGAATTCCTTCCCGGTGTATGCGTTGGCGCGTTATTCCAATCAGTCGCGCGGCGCGGATGAATACTCGGCGCTGAAGTTCCAGCCCAGCGAATTCCCGCTGCGCAGCGGGTTTTAAAGCGCATGATGCGGTTTCCTCTGCGGCTTACTGCGGATCTGGCGCTGGCCCGGTTCGCGCCAAAGTCACGTTCTGCCCAAAGCGCTGGCCTGATTCAGTTTGTGGATGCGGCGGAAATGTTGCATCACGATTCTAGCCATCCTGTTTCGCACGAGAAGATCCGCGAAATTAATTCAGGCCGCTCTCCTGTTGTTTGGATGGGGGGATGCGAGCCGCTGCATCATCCCGGGATTGCGCATCTAGTTCGATCTATTACGCAGACTGGCCATTTTGTCTTTCTCGAGACCGATGGAAAGTTTCTTCACCGACGCATTCACGAGTTTCAGCCTGTGCCGCGGCTCTTTCTAACCGTGCGATTGGAATCCGCTGGGCCGCCTCTTCTGCCGAGCGTCTGCGAATTGGCTGGGGAGGGCCTGCGCGCAGCTCGGCTTTCCGGGTTTCTGATTTGCGCGCATGCGCGCGTTCACGCAGAGACTGAACTAGGAGCAATGGCCGACGTAATCCAATTCGCCCACTCCACTGATGTGGATGGAATTGTGATTACCACGGAGAATGGCGTATCAAACTCCACGAGTGTTGATGCCGAGACCTTGCAGCAGAAAACTGGGGAAGCGCGAAAGCTGATTGGGAGCATGTGGTGGGAATCTTTTTCGCGGATTGTTGAGCCGGCTCTGAGCAGCCATCGAAGCGCCGCGCGAAACACAAAAGAAAGCAGTGCCAGCTTCGAACGAGAATCCGACGCAGACGAAGAAGGCGTAGGAATCGCATGACCACGCTGGTTACAGGAGCGGCGGGTTTTCTTGGCAGCCACGTAGCCCGGCAGCTCGTGGCCCGCGGCGATGATGTCCGCGTCCTACTTCGCGCTTCGAGCACCAATCGCGCGATTGCGGATTTGTCTCTCGAATACGTGACTGGAGATTTGCGCGACTCTGCTTCGCTCGATCGCGCGATGAAGGGCGTCAAGCGCGTCTTTCACGTGGCTGCGGATTACCGCTTGTGGGCGCGGCGCTCGCGGGAGATTTACGATTCGAATGTAGGAGGAACGAAAAATCTTTTACAAGCCGCGAAACGTGCGGGCGTGGAGCAGTTGATATACACCAGCACGGTGGCAACCATCGCCGTCGACCGCCCGAAGCTTCCCAACGAATTCACTGACGCGAAGCTGGAAGAGATGGTCGGCCATTACAAACGCTCGAAGTGGATGGCGGAGCGGGAAGCGTTCAACGCCGCGAAAAGCGGGTTGCCAGTTATTGTGGCCATGCCCACAACGCCGGTAGGGCCGTGGGACTGGAAGCCGACGCCGACTGGAAAGATCATTCTGGATTTCCTGAACGGCAAGATGCCCGGTTACGTGGAGACCGGCTTGAATTTTGTCGGCGTGGAAGAGTGCGCGGCGGGCCACCTGCTCCTCGCGGAAAAAGGAAAAATTGGTGAGCGCTATCTGCTTGGTGGTAAGAATCTGACGCTCAAGGCGATGCTGGACATGCTGGCGAAGATAACCGGTCTGCGCGCGCCAAGTCTGAAGATTCCTCATGGACTCGCGCTGGGTGTAGCCTATGCCAATACGGTGTTCTCGCGGCTGCTTGGGCGCGAGCCGGGCATTCCGATTGAAGGCGTGAAGATTGCGCGTCACATGATGTTTGTGGATAGCTCGCGCGCGCAGCGTGAATTGGGTTTCAAGGCTGGCCCGGTAGCCGCGGCGCTGGAGCGCGCCGTGCGCTGGTACGATGCCAATGGCTACATCGCTAAAAATCGCGCCAAGCGCATGGCTCGCGCGGCCGCATAAGCGTTTGTAGGACAGGCTTCAGCCTGTTCGGTTGCAGTCCTAGCCGCTCGGAACTGGTCCTGAGGGTAGCCGAAAGAGACCGGTGATTTGGCTTCGTAGCGCCGCCCTTTAGGGCCGCATCGGAACGGAGATAATGCGCATTCTCGTCACATTCGCCGTCGAAGCGGAATTCGCCCCGTGGCGAAAGCTCAGAACGCTAGAACCCGTACACCTTGATGGTCTTGAGATGTTTCGAACTCAAGTGGGACGCGCAACGGTGCACTTTGTCGTAACCGGAATGGGAATGGAAAATGCGCGCCGGGGCGTGGAAATAGCGATGTCTGACCGACATACCATTTGTGTCGCCTCGGGTTTCTGCGGGTCCCTTAAACAGGCCCATAAAGTTGGCGATATTCTCGCCGCTCGCGCAGTTCAACGTCTCGGAAAAACAAAAACCATCGAATGTTCCCGCAACCTCTTCATGGCCGCCTACGAAAACCAGGCGACCGAAGCGAAAATGTTCTTGACCACAGACAAAGTGATTGCCACTGCCGAAGAGAAGCAGCAGTTGGCTCCGTTTGCCGACGCGGTGGACATGGAAAGCTTTGCTATTCTCTCGGCGGCAAAACAAAAAAATCTTCCTGCCATCGCAATACGCGTGGTCAGCGACCGTTTTGACGAGGATATGCCGGCTGATATTTCGGCGACAGTGGACGAGCGAGGCCGAGTAAAAATTGGCGGTATCGTCAGGCATGTGGCGACCCATCCTCTCCAATTGCCCGCACTCATTCGCCTCGGGCGACAGAGTCACACCGCCGCGGAAGCTCTGTGTCATTTTCTCGAAGCATTCATCAAGGAGTTGTCATTCCGGACTCATGGATGGCCACCGCCGGAACTGCAGGAGATTGCCGCGCGATGAGCCGCACCGGAACAACACTCGAAGCTGTAAAGACGCTTGGTCCCGTTCCCAAGACCATGCGCGCCGGCGTCTACCGCGAAAAGGGAATCGTGCGCGTCGAAGAAGTTCCTGTCCCCGAAGTGGCCGAAGGCGAAGTCCTCATCAAAGTCGCCGCGTGCGGCATTTGCGGCACGGACATCAAGAAGATTTTCCACGCCTACGTCACGCCGCCGCAGATCCTGGGCCACGAAATAGCCGGCACGGTCGTAGCCACCGGCCGCGGCGTGACCAAATGGAAGCTCGGCGACCGTGTCATGAGTTTTCATCACATTCCCTGCGGTAAATGTTTCTACTGCGAACGTCGTTTGTTCTCCCAGTGCAAACAGTACAAGACGACGGGCCTCACCGGGGGATTCACTCCCAACGGTGGCGGCTTTGCCGAATACGTGAAAGCCATGCCCTGGGTAGCCGAACGCGGAATCATCGGATTGCCCGATAACGTTTCCTTCGAGGAAGCCACATTTATCGAGCCGATCAACACGATTCTGAAGGCCGTACAGAAAGCTCGGGTAACGGCAGGCGAATCCGTACTCATCGCCGGATGCGGCCCGATCGGCTTGCAGTTGTTAATGGTCGCCAACTTACAAGGCGCCAAACTCTATACGAGCGACCCCATGGTCGTGCGCCGCGCCAAGAGCTTAACTTTAGGTGCCTTGGAGTCCTTTGACCCCAGTGATGGTAAGCTTGTGGACCAGATCAAGGCGCGGACCGAAGGACGAGGCGCCGATGCGGTTCTGGTGGCGGTGGCTCATCCGTCGGTCGTGGTGGATGCTTTGGCGACGGCAAGGCCCGGCGGACGCGTGCTGTTGTTCGCCGCGAACGATCCCGTATCCAGGATTGAATTTCCCGCTGCCGCAGTGGGTATCGACGAAAAGGAAATTCTGGGCAGCTATAGTGCGGCCGTGGACATCCAAGAAGCAGGGGCCGATCTTGTGCTGAAGAAGAAACTGCCGGTCATGGATATCGTGACGCACCGATTTCCGTTGGCTAGAATCCAAGAAGGGTTGGATCTCGCCGCCAAACCGACAGCCGAATCACTCAAGATCTTAGTCACACACACATGAGCACGACGACGCCAAAGAAACTGGAAGCAGGCGAACAAGTGAAAGCTGCTGTAACCCACGTCACGGTGCCCTCAAAGATGACTGCGGCCGTGCTCTATGGCAGCGAAGACCTTCGCATTGAAATGATTGACGTGCCTGCTCTCTCCGCCGACGAAGTCCTGGTGCGCGTCCGGCTGGCGCTTACCGATGGCACCGACCTCAAAGTCTGGAAGCGCGGCTATCACGCCAAAATGATTCAGCCTCCAGCCGTCTTTGGCCACGAACTGGTTGGCGAAATCGTGGCGGTGGGCAAACGCGTCGATCCGCGCTGGCGTATCGGCATGCGTGTGATCGCCGCGAATTCCGCGCCCTGCCTACGTTGCTATCACTGCCGTCGCGGCCAGGAAAATCTTTGCGACGATCTGTTGTTCAACAATGGCGCCTACGCGGATTACATGCGCATCCCCGGCCGCATCGTCGTGGAAAACATGCTGGAAGTGCCGCACTCCGTGGATGATCAGAGCGCCGCGCTGGCCGAGCCATTGGCGTGCGTGCTTCGCGGAATCCACGAGATGGAAGTGCGCACGGGCGACACCGCGGCGGTAATCGGCTGCGGCCCCATTGGATTGAAGTTTGTCCGCATGCTTTCGCGGCGCGGAGTTCGCGTCATCGCGCTGGCACGGCGTGCGGCACCGCTCGACGTCGCCAAGCGGCTGGGCGCGGTGGCCACCTTCAACGTCGCCGAGACGGAAGACGTCGTTGCCGCCGTAAGAGCGCTTACCGAGGATGGGCTTGGACCCGATTCGGTGGTAGAAGCAGCGGGTAATCCAGCCACCTGGAAGCAGGCTCTCGCGATGGTGCGCCGAGGCGGCGTTGTGAATTTCTTCAGCGGACTGCCTTCAGGCACGCGCGTCGAAATCGATCCGGCGGCCATCCACTATTCCGAAATCAAGCTGATTTCGCCGTTTCATCATACGCCGCGCTTCTTCCGTGAAGCTTTGGAAGCCATCCGGCGCGGGGATATTTCGGCGCGTGATTTCGTTACCGAAGAAATCCGCCTGGCCGACTTGCCGCAAGCGTTTGCGCGCATGAAGTCGCGCAGCGGCGAAATCAAGCTGGCTGTGCGGCCGTAGTTTCAGGTGCGGACCAAACCCACCCATCATTTTCTATTTCAGCATCCTGGATGGTTCCGCGCGATCGGGCGGAGTGCGCATTTCGCTCTCGGGAAGGGTCTACGAATCGAGGAATCTGTCTTCTAATGCTGCGCCCTGGCGAAATTGAAATCACGCGGCACGCGCCTGAACCCGGCTCTTCGCCGGAAGTGGCGCAGCAGTACACGCGGTGGCTGGCGACGCATCACTACGAGAATTTCAACGTCGTATCGTGGCTGCTCCCTAAAGCGCTCCATCAGCATTTCTACAATGTCTATGCCTACTGCCGCTGGGCCGATGACCTTGGCGACGAAGTTCCCGAAGCGACGCGCGCCCTGGAATTGCTTGCCTGGTGGGAGCATGAACTGGATGCCTGCTATGAAGGAAAGCCATCCCACGCGGTCTTCGTGGCGCTGCGCGAAACAATCGTCGCCAAGGATATTCCCAAGCAGCCTTTCGCGGACCTCCTCAAAGCTTTCCGCCTAGACCAGACCGTCAAGCGCTATCCCACCTGGGATGCCGTCCTTGGCTATTGCGTGTATTCGGCCAATCCGGTGGGGCGTCTGGTCTTGTATCTGTGCGGTTACCGCGACGAGCAGCGTCAGCGTCTGTCCGATGCCACTTGCACCGCATTGCAACTCGCGAACTTCTGGCAGGATGTTTCGCGCGACCTGGACATCGGCCGCATTTACATTCCGCTGGATGGCGCTGCCGCACACGGGCTCTCCGAAAATGATATTGTCGAGCGTCGATTCGACGAGCGCTACGTTGGCCTAATGAGAGATCTCATGGCCCGTACTCGCGCCCTCTTCACCGAAGGCCAGCCGCTTGCAAAAGTGGTGGATGGACGCCTTAGCGTGGACCTGGAGATGTTCACCCGCGGCGGTTTGGCCGTGCTCGATGCCATCGAAGCGATGGGCTACGACACGCTTCACCATCGTCCCGCCGTCAGCAAACTGAAGCAGGCCGCCCTCCTCGGCCGCGCCCTCGTGGCACATTTGGCGGGTGGAAATCCTCGCGCATCTGATCGCTTGCCAGAGCCCGCAATGGTAGGAGCGCAACAGGTTGCACCCCAGTCGGGCACGACCGTTGCGGACTCTTACGAAAAATGCCACCGTATCGCGCGCGCCTCCCACAGCAATTTTTACTACGCCTTTTTTCTTTTGCCGAAGCCAAAGCGTGACGCCCTGGCTGCTCTTTATGCTTTTATGAGGCTCGTTGACGATGTCTCGGATGAAAATCAAAGCCTCCTTGCGAAGCAACGTGGCCTGGCGAAATGGCGCGCCGCGTTCGACGAAGCCGTTACCGGGCACTCGCAGCTTTTTGATGGCAACGCTGCCATGCCTTTGCCTTCGGAAACCTTATATGGTGAAGCCGAAGTTCTTCCCGCGCTGGTGGACACCATGCAGCGTTACAAAATGCCCGCGCGCTATCTTCATGATCTCATCAGCGGCGCTGAGATGGATTTGATGGTCCGGGCATATCCGACCTTCGACCGCCTCCGCGAATACTGCTACCGAGTGGCCGGCACGGTGGGTCTCACCTGCACGCATGTGTTCGGCTTCAGCGATGCGCGTGCGCTGGACTTGGCGGAAAAGCTCGGCCTCGCCTTTCAATTGACAAATATCATTCGCGACGTGCCTGAAGACTACAAACTCGGCCGCGTCTACCTTCCCGAAGAAGATTTGCAGCGGTATGGAGTTTCACCTGAGGACTTTGGCCGAAACGAAACAACTCTCGGCGTTCGCGAATTGCTTCGCTTTGAGGCCGAGCGCGCCTGGCAACTCTATGAAGAAGGCTCTGCTTTGCTCGGACTTATCGACGCCGACAGCCGCGGCGCGCTCTGGCTGCTGGTGCATACTTACAGCGCGCTTCTCGGCCGCATCGGGTTGCTGGACTTCGCCGTTTTCGGCGAGCGCATTCGTCTTTCCAAACCGGAAAAAATGATGTTCATCGCCAAGGCGCGTTTCGGGCGCACTACGGAAGAGAATATTCTTGAAAAGCGTGATCGTGATCGGCGGCGGGCTGGCGGGGCTGGCAGCCGGCGTCGCGCTGGCTGAATCTGGCTGGTGCGTGCGGCTGTTTGAACAGCGTCCGTTCCTTGGCGGCCGGGCAACGTCCTATGTGTTGCCCGACGGCGAGACGGTGGACAATTGCCAGCATGTGACCCTCGGTTGCTGCACGAATCTCGAAGATTTCTACCGCCGCATCGGCGCCGCCGGCAAAATCAAATTCTTCGACCGGCTCCTCTTTGTGGATCCGCAGGGCCGCCGGGGAGAGATGCAGGCGGGGTTCTTGCCCGCGCCATTCCATCTAACTGCATCCTTTGCCACGTTTGCGCCGCTGAATTTGCTGGACAAGCTTTCGATCGCGCGCGCCATGCTCGACATCTTGCAGACCCACGGGAATCCTACCGATCTCCAGGAAAAGGGCGGCATCTCCATGCTCGAGTGGCTCCGCCGCCGCGGCCAGACGAAACGTGCCATCGAGCGTTTCTGGCGGGTGGTCCTCGTCAGCGCGCTCGACGAAGAACTGGATCGCACCGACGCCCGCTTCGGCGTCGATGTTTTCTGGAAAGCTTTTCTCTCGAACGGTACGGGCTACCGCATGGGAGTGCCCGTCGTGCCTCTCGCAAATCTCTACGATGGCTGCAAGTCCGAAATTGAACGCCGCGGCGGGGAAGTGATTCTGCGCGCTCCGGTACGCGGCTTGAAAATGGAAAACGGCGAGCTCGCCGGAGTCCGCTTCGACGAAGGGCGCGAGGAATCGGCCGATGCTTACGTGTTCGCCGTGCCCCACACGGCGTTGGCGGAGCTGTTGCCGCAAAGCGTCAAGCACAGCGATCCATCGCTCTCCAATCTGGACAAAATCAAAGTCGCACCCATCACCGGCGTGCATTTCTGGTTTGACCGCCCGGTCATGAAGGAGCCGTTCGTGACGCTTCTGGACACCACTACGCAGTGGATCTTCAATAAGACCGCTCTCTACGGCGATTCGAGTGGAAAGGCGAAGACCGCCCCGGCCGGACAGTATCTGCAATTGGTCATCAGCGCTTCTTACGATTTGCTCGAGAAGCCGCGCCAGGAAATCATCGACCTCTGTTTAGGTGAAGTCCGGAAAGCTCTGCCTGCCGCGCGCAACGCCGAATTGCTGAAAGCCACCGTCATCAAAGAAGCCGCAGCCACATTTTCGCCGGAGCCCGGCGTCGATCGCTGGCGCCCCAAGCAACAAACCTCCGTGCCGCGCTTGTTTCTTGCTGGCGATTGGACGGATACGGGCTGGCCCGCCACCATGGAAGGCGCCGTGCGCAGCGGCTACCTCGCCGCAGAAGCCCTGCTCCGCTCCGAAGGAACGCCGCGTGCATTTCTTCAACCGGATCTTCCGCCCAGCGGCTTCATCGCCATGTGGCTGGGGAGGTCGAACACGGCAACAAATAGCTGATGCCAATTCAGGACTCAACCGTCTCGAACCAACCAACCCGCCCCTCGCTGCTCGTTAATTCCTCACCAGCGGCGTCCAGCGCCTTGTATTCGTCTTTGCGGGTTGCCATGAACTTTTCATACGCCTCGCGCGAATCCCAGAAATCGAGCGTGAGGTAAATCGCAGGGCGAAAAGGATCACGCAAGAGTCGCGTCTCGCGGTAGCTTGAGTCGCTCCCAAAGAGCCGGACCCAGCCGCCGGCCGGGCCATAGGCGTCCTCGAACCTTTTTTCACAACCCGGCTTGACTTCGTACTCCCAGAGCGCTACAAACATAGAGGTCCCATCTCCTGCTCGCTAGACGTTCGCAATTCTGCAAGGAATCTCTAGGGAATGAGCGCGCCGTCCGGCCGAGTGTAACAATCCGATTGGATACAAGCCAAGTTGGCAAGCGCGACAGCGCAAAAGCATGAGTTGTAGGTGTTGCAGTCCGTCGAGACTGGCGGACGGAGGCGTTTGTGGATCGAAAGTACGGTCACCGCGGTTACCGCGACGCGGAAAAGCAAGATAAGAAGGATAAGTCTCACGATCGCAAACCGCCCGCCGGCGGTCCGCGCGGCGCCGATCAATTCGGTCCACGCACCCCGCGCATGGTCGGCACGGTCACGCGCGCACGCTGTTCGAATTGCGGTGCGGTCCTCACCCCGGGTTTCGATCCCAACGGTACGTGCCCCAAGTGCCAGGCCGAATTGCACTGCTGCAAGCAGTGCCGCTTTTTCGATTCCGGCGCGCAATTCGAATGCACCCAGCCGATCCAAGAGCGCATCTCTCCCAAAGACGCGAAGAATACCTGCACCTTCTACGAATTCCGCACGACCATCGAAAAAGACACCGCGCCAACTTCCTATACTCAGCCTTCGGCATCCGGCTCTGCTCCTTCTGCTCCTCCCCGCCACACGGACGCTCGCCAGGCCTTCGAGAATCTGTTCAAGAAGTAGCTGCATCATGAAATCCTCGCGGCGATCCTTCCTCGAAGCTGGTCTTGCACTCCCCGCACTTTTCGACGTTTCTCCCACTTTCGCTGGCACAGTGCAAACCTCAGAAGCCCCCACTTCGAAAGATTCCTCCTTCGATCCCTGGGTAGAGATTCACCGCGAAAACCTGCGCCATAACGTTCAGGAAATCTCCCGCCGCACAGCCTCCCGGCCCATCCTCGCGGTCATCAAAAACAACGGCTACGGCATGGGCGTGACCAACGTCGCCCAGCTCCTCGAGCCTCAACCGGAAATCTTCGGCTTCGCCGTCGTGAAGCTGCACGAAGCCATCTCCCTACGCGACGCCGGCATTCGCAAGCCCATTCTCCTCCTCGGCCCGTTCGACGAGCGCAATCTCGAAGATTCCGTCGCCCGCCGCATCATGCCTATGATCTACACGCCGCTGGGCCCTGCGCTGGATAAGATCGCCGCCAAAACGCAAGAGTCCGTCCCGCTGCACATCTGTATGGACACCGGCATCGGCCGCGTCGGCGTGCCCTATCAAGACGCCCCGCCACTCATTCGCGATCTGGCCGGCCGCAAGTCCGTTCAAATCCAGGGCACGATGATGACGTTCACCGAGGACCCCGACTTCGACAAAGAGCAGCTTCGCCGCTTTCACGACATCTGCGCCTCTCTCGAAAAGGAAGGCATCGCCCTCGGCAAAAAGCACGCCGCTTCCAGCTTCAGTCTTTTCCAGCATCCCGAAGCGTTCCTCGACATGGTGCGTCCGGGCATGGCCATCTATGGCATTTACTCCGAAAACGAATTTCGCCATACCTCAATCATGGATCTCCGCCCCGCGATTGGCCTGAAGGCTCGCGTCATCTATGTGAAGAAATTGCGCAAAGGCGACAGCGCGGGCTACAACCGTGCTTATCTTGCCAAGGACGACATCTGGGTGGCCACGCTACCTGTGGGGCACGCCGACGGCTGGCCCCGCAACGCCGCGCTCGTTCACGATAAAGGCGCAAAGGTCCGCGTCAACGGCGATCTCTATCCCGTCATCGCCTCCGTTTCCGCCAGCCATTGCATTGTGGAAGCGGGAAGGGAAGAGCGCGTCAAGATCGGTGACGTGGCCACTTTCTTTGACTGGCAGCCGGGCTCCCGCCCGGAGGATGTCTCCGAATCCTGTGGCGCCTCTGTCTACGATCTCACCATGCATCTCAACCCACTGTTGCCCCGCCGCATCATTTAGCTCGATGCCCCGCGTGCTCGCCAAGTTCATTTTTCTTCCTGCTTTCGCACCTAGCCCAGGAATTTCTCCAAGGGCTCCCAATAGTTAATCTTCCATCCTTCCGCAAGGTGCTCCGCATCGCCCCTGGGAAATCCAGTATGGTCAAATACGATCTTGGTTCCGGCCCCTTGCTCCACGAGCTGAAATTTCGCAATCGAGTAATCTCCTGGATCCCAGCCACCTGCTCGCCACGCCTGAACAATTCGCTCGTTCGGCACAAGTTCCAACTGCCTTCCCGTGACGTAGCCGCCGAAAAGTGAGAACGCCCCGCCCGTTTCACGGCTGATCTCCGCAGGCTTGGCTCCCGGGGCCATGCCGGACTTCATCGCGGCGCTAAGTTGCACCACCTTCTCGAATTGTTTCGCATCCGTAAGCGCTTCATACACGCGCTTCCGGTTCGCTTTGAACACAGGTTCCTGGTGAATGGCTTCCGCCGAATGCGAAATCTCCTGTTCGGCTCTCGCCCATGCCTCGTTTGATCTCAGAGTCACGCCGCAAAATGCCACGGCCATCCCTGCAATCAATTGCCGTCTTGTCGGCGTATTCACAAGTGCACTCGAATTCTTTCTTTCGCTCATTCTTGTCCTCCGTCTTTCTTCCCGCGACCGCAACGCATCAGAGCACCCCGCCAAAATATGTTCAAGATAATCTTTTGCTGGCTACGGTACGCCCCTTCGAGCCATACTTCGGCACTCAACAGCACAAGGAGCCCCTCATGCCTTATCCCTCTGGTCACCGCCCGGCAGTCAAGAAAGCCATCGTAGAAAGCGCGCGCAAGCTATTCAATCGTCACGGCTTTGAGTGTGTCTCCATCCAGCAGATCATGGCGGGTGCGGGCCTGACTCATGGCGGTTTTTACACCTACTTCCACAGCAAGAGCGATCTCTACGCCGAGGTACTAAACTGTTTCTTCACCGACCCGAATTGGAAAAGTTGCTGGGAGGGCGTGAAAGTAGACCTCTCCTCGGGCGACGTCGGACCCCAAGTTGTCCGCGCCTATCTCTCCCGCCAGCATTTTGAAAACGTTGAGGATTCCTGCCCCATGGTGGTCTCGCCCACCGACGTCGCCCGCAGCGGCAAATCCGCTAGGAGCGCCTTCGAGATCGTCTTCCGCTCCATGGTCAGCGTCCTCGAGAGCGCAGCTTGACCCAGAACGGCCGTCCCCGCCGCGCCACTGCCCAGGGCATCGCATCCTTGTGCATCGGCGGCATGGTCGTGGCCCGCGCCCCCGTCGACCGCACTCTCGCCGATGAACTCCGCGACGCATGCATGTCCGTTGCCCTAGATCTAGGCGGCTGGCACCATCAGCCCAAGTCGAAAAAGGCAAAATCCAAGGCCGCCGTTGCATCCGCAAAATAGTGACACAGTAGTCCGTGTCCCTCGCCAATTCCCCCCTCGCTGCATTAAAATACGATCAGCCGTTGGGAGGGTGCCACCCTGCTCTTGTCGCTCCTCCCGGCTCTTCTACACTCAATCACGCTCGAAAGGATCGATTCCTATGAGACGCCTGCTCCTGCTTAGCTTCGGGCTGTTCCTCTTCGCCCTTCCGTTGCGCGCCCAGTCCGTCGACGCCTCCGTCGGGTATTCCTATTTCCGCCTGGGTGGTTCCGGGGGCATCAACCAGAACGGCGTCAGCGGCTCTGTCGCCTATAACCCCAACAGGTGGCTCGGTATCGTCGGCGACTTCGGCGGCTACCACGCCTCTCCCGGCGGCATTTCCCTCAACACTTATACCTATCTCGTCGGCCCCCGCGTGTCTCTGCGCAACCCCTCCAAATTCAATCCCTTTGCGCAATTCCTGATTGGCGGGTCGCGTTTGACCGCCGGATCCGGCGGCGTCCCGTCCAACCAGTTCGCCTATAGTTTCGGCGGCGGCGTGGATGTCGGTCTTCTTCCGCACCTCGCTTTGCGCCCCCAACTGGACTACGTCGGCCTGCGCAACTCCGGCCAGACCACCAATTGCACGCGCCTCTCGCTCGGCTTCGTCGTCCATTTCTGACGGCGCAGCACGAACGAAAATAGGATGAACAGAAAAACGGAGAAACCTGAACGGCCTGGCTTCTTGTGCCTGATTGGATGACGGCGTCGGCTCCCTTCGACCGAGTAGACTTGGTTGCTGTTGATGAACGACCAGGGCTCGGGAAAAGGAGCCGAGCAATGTTGATTAGGTTGCGATTTTCATACCCGCTATCAGCAGATTGCCATGGCGGAAGAAACCACCGGAGAGCTGCTTCTCGAGCGTCGCAGGGATCACGAGAGCGGCGCTGGCCCAGGCGTTCTGCCGCAATTTTCACGACCGGTACGCGTGGGAATCGAGGCTTCAACTCTTTTATTTTCAAGCGATTCCGCACCCTTTGCAATTAAAAAACGGGAGGGACAAATTGCTAGTCTAAAATACGGCACGAGTTTCTGTCGTTACATCCTTACTTCATTACGTCTTTACTTCCTTTTCCCATCGGAAACAGCATCGGCTCGGCGGGCGGAGTATCAGCGATGGCCTCGAGCTCCGGATACTGCCGCCGGAGCGGCTCCGGCACCTTGACTTTCGATCCTTTCAAGATGCTGATGAGCTGCAGGGCATTGACGACGGACTTGCCCTGAAAGTGATTGTTGGTCACTACGAACGTCTCGCGGGCCCGCTCTGTGACTTTGCGGACGCGCGTGACCCAAGGGGCCAACTCTTCGGCGGTGTAGAGATAGTTGTAACGCTCATGCGCGGGGATCGCCGCATCATCAGTAAACCACGTGTCGTAGCGCCGGCCGTGAAGCCGGACGTACCCGACAGGAGAGGTGGCCTGCGCCGAGGGCGCAAGCGATCGCCCGATGATAGGTTGGTCGATGTTGCAGAAAGCGGCGCCGTTGGCTTGCAGCAACTCCAGCGTTTCTCGAGAATCCCACGAAGCGTGGCGAACTTCGACGACCAGGGGATAGTAAGCGAAGCGCTTGAGAACGGCGGAGAGAAACGCCACGGTTTCCGTAGTGCGATGAAACGAAAAAGGGAATTGCAGCAGGACCGCGCCGAGCCTCTTCGCCGCGCGAAGCACATCAAAGCCCGCGCGAACGGCGCGCTCATCCGCTGCGACGGAGCCAGATGTCGTAGATCTCGTTTCGTGTGTGAATCGTTGCCAGAGCTTGGCGGTGAAGACAAAGCGCGGATTCGCCGATACGCGGTCGACCCATTGGGCCGCCTGGTCCGGACGCAGCGGCTGGTAGAACGAAGTGTTGATCTCGATAGTGTCAAAGAATTCCGCAAGATAAGTCGCCTCGTGGAATCCTTTGGTCCTGCGAGAAGGATAAACGTAGCCGGCCCAGTCGGGATAAGACCAGCCCGCGGGCCCTACGCGCAGGATACCGTCAGGCGCGGCACTGGCCGAAGAATTGGTCTCGTCTGACCGAGGTGTAGTCCGTGATTTGCTCCGCGCCATGAAGTGGCGCACGCGATTAGCGCCGACAGCAGAGTAGAGGGAAGGGAGGAGAAGTGTCAACGCGCGCAAGGCCAAGAATTCCGGTCGCCGTTGCTCCCGGCGTTCCGGGCTGCTATGCTTTTCGGCGATGTGGTGCAATCAGACGAACCTTGTCCCTCTTCTCCTTCGCAGCTTTTCCTTCAGGTGCGCACATGAAACTTTCCATCAGTTACAAGCATGTCGAGTCGCACAAACCGGTCGAGGTCGAAGTCGAGCGTCACGTAGGTAAGCTGGGAAAACTGCTCCAGAGTTACTCGCCGGATCTCGTGCAATTG
>WNFP01002310.1_pt1 | contig 18361 bp, 16 predicted proteins | sample 5400201 | NCBI WGS metagenome assembly WNFP01 (sample SAMN13153355, study PRJNA577476) | soil metagenome | isolation source: 115 cm saprolite under Madrone tree | place: USA:California | collected 2016-06-14 | reverse complement strand
TATTGCACTGCGGCGTTGATGCCCATATAGAGCGCGGCCACCAGCGCCACACCCGCGATGAGCGCGATGGGAATGTTGCGCCCCGGATTGCTGATCTCGCCGCTCACCATGGTGAGATCATTCCAGCCGTCGTACGCCCACAGCGCTGCCGTAAGGGCCAACATGAAGCCGGCCATGCCGCCTTTGGCGCCCACGAAGGTAGTGTGGAAGTTGCCCCAGCTCCCGGACGCCGCCGTAAAACCAATAAAGATGATGGCCACGATCATTGCGACCTTCAGCGTCGTAAACACCAGCTGAAATCCTCCAGCCTTGCGTACGCCAATGTAGTTCAACGCGGAAATCAAAATGGTGGCAGCGATTGCCACCAGCGTTCCGTTCGTAACTTCAAAAGCCTTGGTGCTGGTGAGATGCAGAGAAAAAAGGTGGCTGCCCAGAAAACTTAAGCGCGGAAAAGTCCCCAGCACATCCACGATTCCCGTAGTTACCGTGGCAATCGACGCGGGCTTGGCGATCAGGAACCAGGTCCAGGCATAAAGAAATCCCGGCAAAGGCCCGTAGGCATCGCGAATATAAACGTATTCGCCGCCGGCCCAGGGCTTGATGGCGCCCAGCTCTGCGTAGGTCAGCGCTCCGGCAAAAGAAAGCAGCCCGCCTACGATCCAAACCAGATAGACCAGGCCGGCTGAGCCAACTTCTTTCATCATTTCGCCCGGCACGCGAAAGATGCCGCTGCCGATGATGGTGCCGGCCACAATGGCCACCGCGTGCCAGACATTCAGCTCGCGCAATAGATCAGGTGCTGGTTTGGGCGCTGTCTGCATCCTTTTCCGCCTCCAGAAGACTTGCCAGATAACCCACAACGAACGTCGTGATGGAGCCGAATGTTACAAACCAGGTCCACGCGATGTTCGTCCAACCCCAGATGTAGATATTGAGGGCCAGTCCGCAGAGCATACCAGCAATGGCGCCATTCTGTTTGGCCCGGCGCGTTGTCAGTCCCAGTAAAAACACTCCCAGCAGCCCGCCATAGGCCAGCGATGCAATGGAGAGGCCCTTTTTTATCGTTTGAAGTGAACCGCTCGGCGACAGCCGGGTTCCGGTAAAAGACCCAGAGCCCCGCGCCCACCAGCAGAAACAGGGTGAACTGGGCCAGAATCACGACTCCACTCACCAGCAAGGCAACTTTGGAGTCGCGCTGGTTGCGGGCAACGAGCAATCGCTGCACCATGAGCTGGTCTGTGCCATGGGTTGCCGTATTGAGAAACATCCCGCCGATCAAACCGGCCCAGAAAGTAAAGGTCTTATGCAAGGTGAAGGAAAAGTCGAACACCTGCAGCTTACCGGCGGCCGCGGCCGTGGCATGGATCGCCGTCCATCCGCCGGGTACCAGATGGAGCAGCGTGATAAAGCCAATGATGGTCCCGCCGATGTAAATGGCTAGCTGGACCACGTCCGTCCAGATCACGGCAGCCATTCCGCCTTCAAAGGTGTAAATTAGCGTGAGCAGCAGCACAATGGCCACGGAAGATACGTCCCCGGTGCCCAGGGCAATGTGTATGACAATGGCCACGGCCCACACGCGGACTCCTTCAGCGGCGGCGCGTGTGGCCAGAAATACGCCGGCTGTGATGCGATGCAGGTTTTTTCCGAAACGGCGGTCAATCAACTGATAGGCTGTGAACAGCTCGCCGCGAAAATATTGGGGGATGAAGACCAGGCTGACCACAATCCGCCCCAGCAGGTAGCCGAAAATGATCTGCAGGAAGCCGAAATTACCGGCATAGGCAATCCCGGGCGTTCCAATCACGGTAAGGGTGCTGGTTTCCGCGCCGACAATCGAGAGGGCAATGGCCCACCAGGGTATGTTGCGGTCGGCCAGAAAATGGAGATGATTTAAAGTTCAGCCATGTCACTGTACCTTGGTATCGATGCCGGAGGCACCAAGACTGACTGTGCCGTGAGCAACGGCGCGGAACTGCTGGGCCAGGCCACGGGAGCAAGCTGCAAGCTGGCCCGCGTGGGCCGGGACAAAGGCAAAGAGAATTTACAGGCGGTCATTCGCCAGGCATGTGAAGCCGCGCACGTGCGGCCTCCGGACATTCAGCACGTCTGCATTGGCATGGCTGGGGCTTCAATTGCGGAAGCTGTCCATTGGGCCCAGCAGACCATACGCGAACTCATGCCTAACGCTGCCATATACGTGGCCGGCGATCACGTGATTGCCCATCGTGCCGCTTTCGGCACATCGCCCGGGGTGTTGGTGATTTCCGGCACAGGCTCCATCGCTTTCGGACGCAATCAAAAGGGAGAAACGGCGCGTGCCGGCGGATGGGGGCCCAATGTTTCCGACGAAGGTTCCGCTTTCTGGGTGGGCCGTGAAGCGGTTACGGAAGCGTTACACGCTTTTGATCTTGGCAAGAGCAATGGTCTTCTTAACACCATTGCGGAGTCCTGGAACGTCGCTCCGGAAGAGGTGATCCGGCTGGCCAACTATTCGGAAACGCGTTTCCCGGAGCTGGCGGGCCCGGTGGTGAAGGCGGCCGAACAAGGCGATGCCACGGCACGCACCATTGCTGACGGCGCCGGAAAAGCCCTGGCGAGCCTGGCCAGCGCAGTCATCAAGAGGCTTTGGCCGGAGGAAGGTATTGTTCCCGTGGCGCTCTGTGGCGGCGTGCTTCATGGATCGGCCATTGTGCGCCAGGCATTCAAAGAGGAAATGAAGATTCTGCAGCCACAGGCCGCCGTGAGCTTTGCCTATGTACAGCCCGTGCTGGGCGCGCTGGAGATCGCCGCGCAAAGGGGTGTCCGGCGATGACGGAAATCTCCGCTGACGATCACGAAGAGCTGCAGGAGCCGCCGGAACAACCTCCTCCGCCGCGGGTGCGCACAGCGCACTTCAAAACAGACCAGCGCGTCCGCGCAGAAAAAGTTGTTTTGCCGGCGGATGCGGACATGGGAACGCTCATTCATGATCTTTCCCATGAAGTCCTGGCCGCGGTGGCCGCTGATGCGCGGCTGAGTGAAGACCTGGCGCTGGCGCTGCTGAACCGGCGAGACCTCTCGCGTGAAGTGCTGGAGGCCCTGAGCCGGAACGGCCAGGTCGCGCGGCAGCGCAAGGTGCGGATGGCCATCGTAATGCACCCGCAGACGCCGCGGCACGTCTCGGTACCGGCCATCCGCCACATCCATACGTTTGAACTGATGCAGGTGGCCCTGCTGCCCGCCGTTCCACCGGACGTGAGACGCGCTGCGGAAGACGCGCTGATCAGCCGCATGGCTAATATTTCTTCCGGCGAGCGGTTTAATCTGGCCCGGCGCAGCTCCGGGCGGGTTGCTGCGTCGCTGTTGCTGGATAAAGAAGAACGCATCATGCAGGCCGCTCTTGCCAATCCGCAAATGACGGAGATGTGGATCACGAAAGCGCTCAAAGCCGGGACCGGCACTGACCGGCTGGCTCCCGCTGTCTCACGGCATCAGAAATGGTCTTTCCGTAACGACGTGAAGGCCGCGTTGCTGGGTAACCGGCACACGCCGCCGGCCCGGCTGATTCATCTGGCGGCAGAGCTTCCTGTGAACCTGATCAAAGACGTTCTGCGCAATGGAGGGTTGGGCCAGCAGGCGCGCAATAGTCTATTGGCGGTGCTGGAGAAGAGGCGCACTGGGGGAAAGACGTAACTTCCGAATCTCACGTATAGGCCGAATACCCGTCGTCCCGCCCCGGAACAATCAGCTCATCCAGTTTTAGAAACTCCTGCACCACTTCTTCATGGGCGCGCTCCATCTCATGGACCGAGCCTACAAAAATGGCTTTGGCCTCATGCAGAAAAACAATGCGGTCCGCCAGCTTTTTGGCCAGCCGCATATCGTGCGTAACCACAATGCTGGTGAGCTTGAGCTGCTGCTTGAGCTTCTGGATCAGATCGCCCAGAAGCTGGGCCATCAGCGGATCGACCATGGTGGTCGGTTCGTCATAAAGAATACATTCCGGTTGCGCTGAAAGCGCGCGGGCAATGGCCACGCTGCGTTTCATTCCGGTGGAAAGATCGGAGGGCAGCAAGTCACGCATGGCTTTGACGCCGACCATGTCCAGCAGTCCATCTACAATCTGAAAAATCTGCTCTTCATCCAGGTCGTGGCGCTCGCGCAGGGGGAAAGCCACGTTTTCACCCACGGTCAGCGAATCAAACAGCGCGCCATTCTGGAAGACCATGGTCACCTTTTTGCGAACCTGTTCCAGTTGCAGTTCGCTGTAATCGGTAATGTCCTGGGACGCTACAATGACCCGGCCGGAATCAGGTTTCAAAAAACCCATGATATTGTGCAGAGAAACTGACTTCCCTACGCCGCTGCGCCCGAGAATGCATAGCGTTTCGCCCGGATAGACCTGAAAGCTTACATCGTCCAGCACCGTGTGGTCTCCAAAGGACTTGGAGACATGCTGGAATTCGATATATGGCTGGAGCCGCTCTGTTTCCGCGTGAGTAGGGTGGTCGCTCATGTGTTCAGGCCGGAAGTATTGCGTTGTGCCCGCTTCAGGTCGTCCGGCGTATTTAGATTCTCAAACATCTCTGCCGCGAAGGCAAACCCGCGCAGCTCGGCTTCCCGGATCACCAGGGTTTGATCGCGGGGAAAGAGAGGAACGATCTTGTAATGGCCGGACTTCAGCGCCTCTTCGGCGATGGGCAGAAAGTCTTTTGCATACACGGTGCAAAGCGGCTGCATGTAATCGTTAATCTCCGGCGTAGTGACCACGGCATTCGAGCTCCGGGCACGCTCGCCCAGATATGAGAGGAATTCCGGCTTGAGAAATGGCGTGTCCACCGCGATGATGATGTTGTGCCGGCTTGGTGAGTTGGTCAGCGCAGCGTGGATCCCTCCCAATGGACCGCAGCCGGCAAAAACGTCTTCATAGACCGGGCCGAGCTGACCGTACAGATCACGCCTGCCCAGAATAGCAACGTTGCTGCAAATCGAGCGCAGGGTGGCCAGCGCATGCTCCAGCAGAGTGCGTCCATGGAAGAGCAGGGTTGCTTTGTCCTGCCCCATGCGCGTGCTCTTGCCGCCGGCAAGGACAAAGCCAGAAAGCTCAGAGATCGCCATGGCTGCTGATTTTACTGTGAATCTGAGGCTGAATGAAGAGACAAAAATCGCGCCCGGCCAGTCACAAGGCAGGTGACAGGTCTTTCCCTTGTGAACTGGCCATATGCGTGGTTGTGCTGCTTGATCCGGGTTTACAGCACGGTAATGGTCATGGGAGATTTGTAAACGTTGCCCTTGCTGTCCCACGCCTGGAAAATGACGGAATAAGTGCCTTTAGCCAGGTTCAGTGTTGTATCAAGATGGTTGGAGTTGACCGTCACCACGCTCATGTTATTCACGTAGATGCGCATGGCGGTAATGGGATTCGCTGCCGTAGCGTCTGCCGCGGCGTGGACGCTGGGGCCCGTCACGGTAGTGGACGTGGGAGCCAGCACCTTAATGCCACTGGTAGAAGTTACGCCGGTAGAGCCGTTGCCCACAAAAAATTCACGCATGTCGGGAGCAGTGTCGGCGGCGGCAGGGAAGTTCGATGTGGTGCCCAGGGCTTCCAGCATGGTGCGCAGGACGCTCGGGTGGTGGTAGGTGGTGGTGGATTTGTATCCGCCTTTCACCTGCGGGCCGATCATGGCTACAACGATGCGCCCGCCACAGCCATTCAGAACTGTTGCGCTACAACGATTGTCCGTGCTGAGGTCCGCTTCGTCCGCCCAGAAAATGAGAATTCCGTCTCCGCCCGGCTGGAAAGGAGGGCTGGCCAGAAGCGGCCCGATATTGTTCTTGAGCCACTGATCGGCCGTAAATAAACAGGCACCCAGGTTGGCGCCGCAATTGTGCATGTCATTGTTGCCATCCGGAGTGATGAAAGCAAAGTTGGGCAGCGTGTTATTGGCAATATCTTTTGCCAGTTCCGTGGTGGAAACATGGTTCTTGATCAGGCTGCTGTTCACCATCTCTGGGAAATAGGACAACGGGGCGTGCCGTTTCATGTAAGCGTTAGAGAACAGGCCCATGTATCCCGGAAAGGGCAGTGATTGCGCATAAGACTTGAACGTGTGACCGTTGGTCAGCAGGTGGCGCTCGATATTGTCGACATTAAAAACCGCCGTAGTGCTGTTATTGTGCGTGATGAACTGGCCCGCGGTGACCCAGAAGTAATTCTCCAGTGAGCCATGCTCATTGGAATAAAACTGCGTTGCCAGTGCTCCCTTCGCCAGAAGGCTGTTCAGATAAGGCATGGCCGAGCTGCCGACAATCCGTTCATAACTGCGGTTCTCTTCCGCCACAATGTATACGTGATTCGAGTGGGGAACCTGGGCGGACGCAGTGACGCTGGTCAACAGCGCCAATACGATGGAGAATTTTCTTGCGATTTGTGTGATCTGTGATCGGTTCATGCGTGTGACTATGACGGAGCTTTCAACACACGAAAATCAGTGAGGCAGCTTAAGAAGCAGCCTCACCTTACCCCAGGAACTAGAGCAGAGTAGCTGAATTTTTAAGGTTATTTCCGAAGTTAAGCCGTTACAACAGAAAGAGATAAACGCTCCAATGGAATGGTATTACGCGGTACTAAGGCGGAGTCGCTCCTGCACTGCCTTTAGACCAGCGGCTGGGGGAAATGGCGAGCGGTGAGTGTGAAAGGCGAGTGCGAAAAAGGCCGCGTCTAATTGATTTCCAGTCCAATCACTCTGCCGGTCGCGTCCAACTCCAGGCTGCCCTTGCCAGCCAGGACGGAGTCTCCGTTGCGTCCCGGGACGGTAATAAAGACCCGTTCTTCCACCACACTGGCTGAGTGCGTGCGCGTAACGTATTCCAGAGATCTGCGGCTCCGGACTTTCTCCGGAAGACTGAACGCCAGGTCGGCCAACTCACCCGTTTCCGTGACGGAGAGGGCAACGTCGATAGGATATGAATATTCCACGCCGCGGTCTTGTTCCTCATCCATGGGATCAAGCGTGGGCTTGAACGCCACATAATAGTGAAAGCAGTCCTTTTCCGGATTGTAAACACCACGTGCCACACGCAAAGTCATATAAGAGAAGGGAATTTTTATCATATTTTCCCTTAAATCTCGAACCCGCCTCCCACCCAGCCAACAATTTAGAATCTTTCCATGCAAGTTTTTCTCACTGGCGCCACCGGCTTCGTCGGACGCAACATGCTTCAGCGATTGCTGGCGGAAGGCCACAGCGTGCGCGTGCTGGTTCGTGAGTTGGAAAAAGCCAAAGCGCTGCTTCGGGATCGCGTGAAATTAATTGCCGGTGACGTGGTGGAAGGCGCGGGACTTGAAGAAGGGATGCAAGGCTGTGATGCTGTAATCCATCTTGTTGGGATTATTGTGGAAAAGGGCAAGAACACGTTTGAGCGCGTGCATCATCTGGGTACGCGCAACGTGGTGGAAGCGGCGAAGCGCGCCGGAATCAGAAGATTTATACAGATGTCGGCCTTGGGTGCGCGCGCAGGCGGCGTGGCGGCCTACCAGACCACCAAATGGAAGGGTGAGGACGAGGTGCGTAAGAGCGGGATTCCTTATTGCATCCTGCGGCCCTCGCTCATCTTTGGCGAAGGCGACGGATTTGTGACGCAGATGATGGAGACAATGCGCTCAACCCCGTTCTTCCGGCCTGTGCCGGGTGATGGCGAACCAAAGTTCCGGCCAATTTTCATCGGTGACGTAACCACATGTTTCGCCCACGCATTGACCACGGAAGCCGCCACCAACCAGACCATCGCATTGGGCGGTGCGGACGAGCTTTCCCTGAATCAGGTGCTGGCGGAAATCGCGCGCTGCGCCGGTGTGCGTAAGCCCGCAATTCACATTCCCTTGCCGCTGATGTTTCCCGGAGCCAGAATTGCTCAGGCCTTGCTCCGGAACCCTCCAGTAACCGTGGATCAATTGCGCATGTTGCAGGAAGGGTCAACCTGTGACATTGGGCCTATGGCCAGAATTTTTGCCGTGACGCCACAAGGATTTTCCGGCTGTGGCCGCGCAGGTGGTCACGCAACCTAACTTTTCACCACTGATCAACACAGATGATACTGATTCAAAAACGAGCTTTAACCGTGAATAACGCCGATGAGCACGAATTCAGTAGGAAGGCAGGCAAGATCAACACAACAAAACCTTGTGCTTGCTCACGGGCGGGGCTGGCTTCCTGGATCAGTGAAATCCGTGTTTATAAAAGGGGGTGAGTTTTGTCACCCAACACTAAGGGCAAATCCAGCAGCTTACGGTTCCAACGGGGTTAAAATAATTGAGAACAAAATAGCGGGAGTGTTTCACCGCAACCTGCATTGTAAGTTGTTGATTTATAAATTTTTACTTTCGGATGCAGTCAAAACACGGCAGCTCTGCATCTAACTTGGCAGACGCCACCAAAAATTTAGAGGAGTGAAATGCTTATGAAGCGCAATATTGGGGTGGTCCTTGTCGCCCTGGCGATGTTGGCGGCCGGATGCTCGCGCGTGGGATCTCGTCCGGATGCGCAAGTCGCCTCTGACGTGCAAAACAAGATCAATGGGGACGGCAACGTTCCTGACAAGCAGATGAACATCAATGCCAACGGCGGCACGGTAACGCTCACTGGAACAGTGGCCAGTGATGCCGCCCGCAACGCCGCAGCCCAGGATGCCGCGCAGGTGGATGGTGTGAAGACGGTGGTGAATAACCTGCAGGTCGCGCCGGCTTCGGCCAGCAGCCAGAACGCGCCGCCGATGGACCAGGCCAGCAACAATCCGCCAATGCCAGCCATGCGGGAAGAGCGCCGTCCTTCGCCGCGAGTGCGCGAACGGAGTTCCGGCTCGCGTGCCTCGGCCAACAATAGAAATGGCGACACTGGCCTGCGCACTACAGTGCCCGAAACCAGCAGCAGCGGTAACGGTACTGATACGGCGCAGTCTACTGCTCCTGTAGCTCCGCCCACGCCCACTCCGGTGCAACGGATTACCATTCCGGTGGGTACTCAAATCAGCATTCGCCTGACAGACGAAGTGAATTCGGAAAAAGCGCAAGTAGGCGACGTTTTTCATGGTTCTGTCTCCGCTCCCATTACTGTGTCTGAGCAAACTGTGATCCCGACCACGGCGGATGTGGAAGGCCGCGTGGCGGAAGTCCGGTCAGCCGGGCGGTTTGCCGGGCAATCCGTGCTCACGCTTGAGTTGACCAAGCTCACCATGAATGGCCGGAGTTATGCGATCCAAACCAATCAGTGGAGCAAATCTGGTAGTGGACGCGGCAAAGCCACGGCAGCTAAGGTCGGAGGCGGCGCGGCGGTCGGCGCGGTTTTGGGTGGGATCTTTGGCGGAGGCAAGGGCGCGGCCATTGGCGCAGCGGCTGGCGCCGGCGCCGGAACGGGCGTTTCCGCGGCCACCAAGGGACAGCAAATCATCCTGCGGCCGGAAGCGATCGTCGCTTTCCAACTCCAGAGCCCGGTCACGGTCACTCCGGGGGCCAGCCGTTCCGCGATGAATGAATAACTGTCGAATTTATGGATTGAGCGCCGCCAGATGTGGCGGCGCTTATTTTTTGACCAGAATGTGCGATTTGTGTGGCAGAGTCGCCACTAAGGAGTAGTGTTTAGGTATGCCACAAAATAAGGTAAGCATTCCTCCGGTGATTAAAACCAGACCCCTCGTCAAAGGCCCTATCCGTTGTCACAAATGCCAACTCATGTGCCGGGACGCTGAAGAGTATCTTAGCCACGCTTGTACGCCCCGCAACAACTCGGTTATCAGCGCACGCTCAACATCGTAATCATCATCCATTTTGAGCGCCTCGCTACCGGGTTGTCCTAAGGCGAATGGACATACTCAGATGGCAGAAAATTAGTGCATTGCTGCATACATGCAACAATGCACCTTAATTTGAGCGCGGGCTGTGGATATACAGAAACTAGACTCTCTCTACCGCCAGCGCCACCGAATTCCCTCCGCCCAGGCAAAGGGCCGAGATACCGCGTTTGCCATTGCGCCGCATCAATTCATAAATCAGCGTGACCAGTACGCGCGTGCCGCTGGCGCCGATCGGATGCCCCAGTGCCACTGCGCCGCCGTTCACGTTAACGCGCTCCGGGTCCAGCCCCAGCTCTTTAATGACGGCCACGGACTGAACGGCAAAGGCTTCATTGATCTCATACAGATCAACGTCTTCCGGCTTCCATCCTGTCTTGGCCCAGATCTTTCTTATGCCATCCACCGGGGCCATCATCACCCATTCCGGGGCCGTGCCGCTGGTCGCTTGCGCCACCACGCGGACCATGGGCGTTGCACCCAATTGCTTCGCCCGCGAAGCTGACGTCACTACTACGGCGGCCGCACCGTCATTCATGGTGGAAGCGTTCCCAGCGGTGACCGTGCCATCTTTTTTGAAGACGGGCTTCAGGTTTCCCAGTGCCTGGGCGGAAGAGTCCTCGCGCGGTCCTTCATCCTTGTCAAACAAAACCGAAGCTTCGCCTTTCTTTTTTGCCGGAAGCTCCACGGGAACCACCTGGCTCTTGAAGCGGCATTCCTTCCATGCCTGCACTGCCTTGCGATGCGAGCTGACGGCGTATTCGTCCTGCTGCTCGCGCGTGACGGCATACTTCTGCGCCACGTTCTCGCCCGTCATGCCCATGTGGTAGTTGTTGTAAATGTCCCAGAGGCCGTCATTCACAACCGAGTCAATGATTTGCGAATTTCCCAGGCGGTATCCCTTGCGTGCCTGCGGCAGAAGATAGGGAGCGTTGGTCATTGATTCCATGCCGCCAGCTACAACAATCTCCGCATTGCCCGTCTGAATGGCCTGGGTTGCCAGCGCCACGGCTTTCAATCCTGAGCCGCAAACCTTATTGATGGTCATGGCGCCCACGGTATTTGCCAGGCCGCCGTTGAGCGCCGCCTGGCGGGCCGGGTTCTGTCCCAGGCCTGCCGCCACCACCAGACCCATAATGCATTCATCCACCTGCGCGGGATCCATATTGGCCCGCTTCACCGCTTCGCGCACGGCGATGGCCCCGAGCTGCGGCGCTGAAAACGGTTCCAGCGATCCCTGAAACTTTCCAATCGGCGTACGCACGCCGCTGATGATTACCACATCGTCCATAAAGACATCTCCTTAGCAAATCCAAACCCTTCATTATAAGATGAGCGGCAGCGCAATAGCGCTTCCAAAACCAATGCCAATCGATTCCCAACCCACGCCTGCCACTCCTTTGCCAGAATTTCCTGAGCTTGCCAGCGCAGTTCCGCCGGCCATCTGCCGCCAACTGATTGCGCCCATTTGGCACACGATTATGATCGTGGCCATTCTGGTGACTTTTTCTTTTCTTGGATCGGACCCGCAAAAACACGCCAGCACCGGCCCCTACGCCCGCATTGCCCTTTACGGCGGCACGTTTTTGTTTGAACTGGTCATCGTGCTGCTTATCTGGTTCTGGATTCGCCGCTCTGGCCTCTCCATGCGCGATCTGATCGGCGGACGATGGAAGACCGCGGAATCGTTTCTGCTCGATATTGCTATGGCCATCGGGTTCCTGATTGCCGCCAATGCGGTGCTGGTTGGCGTGCGCATCGCCCTGGGCACGCTTGACCTTCATCACATGGACAAACAACTGGCGGAAACCAAGCGCATGCTCGGCCACATGATTCCGCGCACCAAGGTTGAAGCGGGAATGTTTGTGGGGTTGAGCGTCGCCGCCGGCCTGTTTGAAGAGATCATCTTTCGCGGATACCTGCAGCGCCAGTTCGTGGCATTGTTAGGCAATGCTTATCTTGGCATTCTGGCTTCCGCCATCGTCTTCGGCCTGGCCCATGCGTATCAAGGCGGCCTAATGATGATCGCCATCGGAATCTATGGCGCAATGTTCGGGCTGCTGGCGCATTTCCGCAAAAGCCTGCGCCCCGGCATGATGACGCACGCAGCCCAGGACGCTTACTCCGGCATCGCGCTTTTTTTTATTGCCCGGTCCATGTAATTCCCGCCGATGAGCGGGATTGTTTCGCTTGAACGCTACATTCAGGCAATTTTTTTTTGTTACCAAAGGTACTTCCCCACAGACCGCTGAAACGCACGCACGCATCCTGTTTCTACTCTGCAACGGCGCCGCGGTCCTGGCGATGAATGCAATGAAACCCGCATGGCATAAGCACTTTTCGCATCGCGTGAAATTTGTTTTTCGCTCAGCTATTCCCCTCCGTTAACCACGATGCACGCTTTCGCATCGCGGAACGCCACGGGAAATCAAAATTGACATCAATTTTTTTCTTGACTTCGATTTTCAACCACTCTATACATTCATCAATTGCGGTTTTTTACTTAGGACCGCACATCCATGAAAAATGGAAAAGGGAGAATAGAAAAAATGGCAACCAAGAAAAAGGCAAAGAAGAAGAGCAAAAAGAAATAACAGCTCTTCACAGCAAAACCCTGAGGGGACGCGCAAGCGTCCCCTTTAGTTTTTGGCGGCATCAATGTTTTTAACGACATCAATGAAAGATGACAAGTTGTCGCGCCTTGGCCCGCGGGAAGTGGGGCTTTCTTCAGTCTGACGCTTTACTGGCGGAAAGCGTTTTGGCTCCGGCAGGGCGATTATCAATAGTGGAGTTCAGGTTCGCGGCAGCGTCTAAAGTCCCAGGACTATCAAATTCCAGCGTCAGGTTCCGTGTGGTTGTCTCGATCGGGCCCAACTCAGCAATGGCCTCCGTCACCGGCGCTCCCAGTTCCACAAACTTGCGGGCTGAAACCATCACGCGGCTTTCGAGCGATCCAACTGCCTTGTTATAGGCCTCAACGGCGCGGTCCAGTCCCTTGCCCACGTTTTCCATGTATCCGCCCAGGTTGCGCAGGCGTTCATGCAATTCTTTGCCCAGCGCGCTGATCTCTTGGGCGTTGCGCGCCAGTTTCTCCTGGTTCCATCCGTAAGCCACGGCTTTGAGCAGAGCAATCAGCGTAGTCGGCGAGGCGGGTATGACTCTCTGCGTGACGCCATGCTCAATCAATGCCGGGTCCTGTTCCAGCGCCGCGCTGAAAAACGCTTCGCCGGGTAAAAACATGACCACGAACTCCGGGCTGGACTCAAATTGCTCCCAGTATGATTTTGAGCTGAGCTGATTCATGTGCGTGCGCACCTGTCCGGCATGGTCGGCCAGCTTCTGGCGGCGAATATCGTCGTTGGTACTTTCCATTGCGTCAAGATATGCAAGCAGCGGGGTCTTGGCATCCACCACCACGTTCTTTCCACCCGGCAGCTTCACGATCAGATCAGGCCGGATGCGGCCATTGCCCGTAGTGAACGTCTCCTGCTCCACAAAGTCGCAATAGGAAAGCATTCCGGCAATCTCCACCACGCGCTTCAGTTGGATCTCGCCCCATCGCCCGCGCACCGTGGGAGCGCGCAACGCCTTTACCAGGTTCCCGGTCTCGCTTTGCAGCTTTTCCTGGGTCGTAATGAGCGATCGTACCTGGTTCGTGAGATCGCCATAGGCCCGGTCCCGTACACTTTCCATCTGCCGGATTTGCTCATCCACTTTCCTGAGCGACTCTCCAATCGGGGCAACCAGGTTTTCTACGGCCTGCTGCCGGAGCTCCAGATCGCCTTCCGCTTCGCTCTGGAACTTCTCCAGCGTGCTCCTGGCCAGGTCAAGAAATGTCTGGTTGTTGCTTTTGAGAGCTTCCGCGGAGAGCGCCTGGAATTTGTCGCTGAGCGCCTGCTCCATCCGGCCCAGAATGGCCGTCTTCTCTTCGTTGGCCTTGCGCTCAAGCTCGACCGTGGCTTCCAGCTTTGCCATCTCAGACCGCAACTGGGAATTCAGCTGGGCGGATTTGTCAGCGTCCTCCCGGGCGCTGAGCAGGTCATGCTGCTGTGATGACACGCGGGCCTTCAGCACTGCTAGATTCGGACGCAGGAGCAGCCACGCAATCATAAATCCCAGCCCTGCACCCACAGCGGCCAGCAGCATATTCTCCACGCCCATCATTCATTCACTCCCATTGCAAATTTATTGCTCATTGCACACCGGTTGCTGAGGTCTCAAACTCGCGTACCGGCGGCTTCACCGGCAGGAACACGCGCTGCTCGGTAGCCGGACACAGCCGCCGATAATCGCACCAGCGGCAATGCTGCCCTGGCCTGGGATCGAATTCACCGTGCGCCATGCCCTGGGCCGCTTCCTCAATCTCTTCGCGCGCGCCTTCCAGTTGCTTCGGTGTGCGCCCCGAGACGGCGGAGCTGTTGTCCTGGACATTCACCAGTACCAGTTCGTGCGGTGAAAGCCCCATCTGCGCTACGGCCATGGCATAGATCGAGAGCTGCAGGCTCTCATCGGCAAACTTCCTGTCTTTGGGCGCTCCCGTCTTGTAGTCGACCACGCGCACGGCGTCGCCATCCAGCCGGTCAATGCGGTCAATGCGCCCAACAATCTCGCGCTCGCCCAGCTTGAACCGGAACTTATGCTCGGTGGCCATTACGTCCACGGAGTTTCTGGGGCTTGCCGCCAGCAGCGTGCGTAACTGATCGGCGCCGCGCTCTTCATAAATCTTGCGCTGCACTGGATCGTCAATGTATCCCTTGGCGAATTCTTTTTTGAACGCCTCCACCACATCTTCCACGGTCTGCTCGCCGGCGTGCGGCGCGGGATCATAATAGTTCTTCAGTACCGTGTGGATGGCGAATCCATACTGCATGGCCGCCGCGGCCTCGCCGGGAATCTTCCAGTCGCGCTCCAGCTTGAACTTCATCGGACAGGTGGAATAGCTCTGCACGGCATTGGCGCTCAGCGCCATCTCTGCGGCAGGAAACGCGGGCGGCAAGAGCATCCATTGGCCCACGGGAGACGGTTCCAGCGGCAGCTTGGCCGGACCGCCGCCGTTGGCCTGGCGCGTGCTCAATGCCGACTTCAAATAGCGGTCGCCGATGAGCGGCCGCAAAAAGCCGGGGGGCGTAGGATCTTTCCGTCCTTTTCCCGGACGCGAGCCGATGCTCAGGCGATCGCGCGCGCGCGTGATGGCCACGTAGAAGAGCCGGCGCTCTTCCTGATCGTGCATTTCTTTGCTGTCACCGGCCGCAATCGAGCTGCGCAGCGCGGGCGGAAACTCAAACAGCCCTTCCTTGAAATAAATTGGGAACGCGCCGGAGGTCACGCGCAGCAGCCAGACGTGTGTGAACTCCAGTCCTTTGGCGGCATGCACGCTCATGAGTTGGACGGCATCCGGATGGAGCCGTTCCAACTCGGCCATCTGCGCTTCAGTAAAAATGGGAATGATGCCTTTGCCCAGTTGAAAATATTCCAGGTACTCAAGAAACTCGGCCAGCGAATCATCGCGCACGAAGGGCTTTTCTTTCCAGGAGGCGGCAAACCGGACGACCGCCTGCACCACTGGGTCCTGCTCCGGCAAGCCAAACTGGCGCACAAGATAAGTGAAAGCCGCCTCCGCGCTGAGCCTTTCTTCGGCAATGAACTTCCGCGTCTCTTTCAACGCAGAGAGGACTGGGGCAGCCGACTCCAGGGTTTGCAGCACGGCCTTAAAACTTTTCGGTGCGCCCGGTACGCTCAGCTTCTTCCGGAGCTCGTCAGGAGAAATGCTGAACCGGGGCAGAGCGCATACACGAAACACACTGTCTGCGTCGTTGTCATTGGTCACCGCGCGCGCCAGCGCCAGCAGGTCGCGCGCCATGGCCGTCTCCAGTACGTTCAGCCCGATAACAATGAAGGGAATATCGCGCGCGGCCAGCTCCGCCATCAGGTCTTCCCGCTGCATGTGCTGGCGATAAAGGACCGCCATGGAACTTTGTCCCGGCCGCTGAGTGCGTCGCAGATGCTCAATCTCTTCCGCAATGACCGTGGCTTCGCCCTCGTGCGATTCGCTCAGCACAATTTCCACGGCATCATCAAAGACAAAGCGTCCTTCCTGCTGGTCGCGGCGGTCGCGCCCCGACTCCAGCGCGGTGCGCTGAAAATTCACTCTTGCTCCAAGCGAAGGCACCTGCGGGTTCTCATTGATGGCGGCATAGGCCACCCGTAAAATATTTCCGCGCGAGCGCTGGTTCTCATCCAGCACCACGCCCTCTGTTTCAGGGAAACGGTTCTGGAACTCTTCAAAGGCCGCACTGGAAGCGCCGCGGAAGCGGTAGATGGCCTGGTCCGGATCGCCTACGGCGAAGATGTTCTTTTCTTCACCCGCCAGCAACTGGGCCAGGATGATGTTGCTGGAATTGCAATCCTGAAATTCGTCGATCAGGATGAAGCGGGCCTTCGCGCGCTCACGTTGCAGCAACGCGGCGTCCGATTCCAGCAGGCTAACCGCATTGCGGATCATCATGCCGAAGGTGCCCAGGTTCTCACGCTCCAGCAGCCGCATGGAATTGGTATAGACGCGGGCAATCTCCTGCCAGCGCTCGATAATCTCCGGATCGCCAATCTCCTGCACGTCTTTGGAGCGGCAGTTGCGCGGCACATCGGCGCCCGGGCGCAGGCCGTCCACATATTCCTGGAAGCGCTCCGGTCCCACCAGCTCTTCATGGCAGCGGTCAAAAAAGTTCTTAAGGTCCTCCAGGAACTGGCCCAGATCGGCGGGCCTGATGAACCGCTTTAAACCAAGCTGATCAATGCGCTGGCGCAAAAAAACGTAAACGTCTTCCGGCAGCAGCAGATTAAAATCCCGGCCCGCGCGCTTGAGGACTCCCAGGCAGTAAGCGTGAAATGTTCCGGCAAAAATCTGCGCCCGGCGGCGCAGCCGCTTCTCCACGCGCGATTTCAACTCGTCGGCTGCATTGTCAGTGAACGTGATGGCCAGAATCTCTTCCGGTTTGGCATGGCCCTGCTCCACCAGCCAGGCAATCTCAATCGCCTGTTTCTGTTTCGGATTGGGAGTGAAGCTGGTCATCGCGCGCACTTCTCCTTCTTATTATGCGAAAGCAAAGCGAAGCCAGCAATGGCTAAATAGGTTTAAGTTGAGGAAATCGCGGCATTAATTTCTCGTACCATGATGCCAATCACGCGCGTTTAAGCCAGCTCTGCCATCGCCACGGCCACCGCTGCGATAGCGGCGGTTTCCGCACGCAGAATGGTCTTGCCCAGTGAAGCAGCCTGCCATCCCGCGCTCTCAAAAAGCTGGTTCTCTTCGCTCCAGCCGCCTTCCGGACCAAACGCCAGCAGAAGCGGTGGCTGACAGCCGCTCAAGGCTGACTTTAATGAAACCATGGATTCCAACTCTGAGAGCACCACGCGGCTGCCTTGGGCTTCCGCAACAGCCTTCTTCAAAGCAATCGGATCACTGATTTGCGGCGGGACTACGCGCCGTGCCTGTTGTGCAGCCTCATGCGCGATCTTGCGCCAGCGCTCCACGCGGGCGGAGGCCGCCTTGGCCAGGTGCTTCTCCGTGCGTTGCGCTATCACCGGAATGATTTCGCTCACGCCCAGTTCGGTCAGTTTTTCCAGTGCCCATTCCAGGCGATCGAATTTGAAAATCGAAAGATACACCGAGATTTGCGGCAGGCTTTCATTTGCCACCACCGCGCCAAGCCGGAACTCCACTTGATCGTGCGCTGCGGAGACTACTTCAGCAAAACGCGGCACGCCCTCGGCTACAACATCAAACGTCTGGCCGACTTTGACGCGGAGAACACGGAACAGATGAGCGGCATTGGGGCCAAGCAGGTAAGCGCGATCACCGTCAACACGGTCGGCGATCCAACGGCGGCGGGTCATACGCGGGCAAGCAGTACATACGAAGCCGCGGCCAGACCGAGATACAGAATGCCGAGCAAGCGGCTCTGGAAGACCAGCGACTCCAGCGTGGGAAATTTCGCCTGAAAATAGATTTCAGCCGCGCTGAGCACGGAAAAGATGGTGCCGAGAATGATCCAGCTCTGATGTCCCCAGGGGAAAAAATATAACGCGCCAAACAGGAGTCCCACTCCCAGAAACAACACGCTACGGCGACGCGCCTTGGCAATGGCATTGGCGGCACGAAAGCGCTCCATTTGCAATTCAGCAAAACGGCGAGGCAGCAGCACCCGGATGGTCCCGGCCAGCCCCGCCACAATCACCACGAACCAGATGTACGCTTTAGCCAAAGATGTCTTTCACTTTCTCAAAAAGGCTGCGCGGCTCCGGCTTGTTATCAATGCTGAAGGTCTCACCCAGTTCAACCATCAGTTCGCGCTGGCGCTTGTTGAGTTTGGATGGCGTCTGCACTCTGATCTGCACATACATATCGCCCTTGGCAGAACTTTGCAGGGCCGGAACGCCTTTGCCTTTCACTCGGAAAGTGGTTCCCGATTGTGTGCCTTCGGACACTTTGAGCTTGTGCTGGCCGCCATCCAGGGTTGGGATGATGATTTCCGCG
>WNFP01001469.1_pt1 | contig 18380 bp, 13 predicted proteins | sample 5400201 | NCBI WGS metagenome assembly WNFP01 (sample SAMN13153355, study PRJNA577476) | soil metagenome | isolation source: 115 cm saprolite under Madrone tree | place: USA:California | collected 2016-06-14 | reverse complement strand
CGATCCGGATTTCGCGCGCAGTTCCACCGCAAGACGCTGCAGGGCCTCATCGAATTTGCCAATGGCTTTCTCTTCGTTGATACCCTGGAAACATTGCAGGCGCTCTACTTCGGCGTTAGTTGCTTTCGCCACTGCATACGCAAGTTCCGTCTTGCCGCTCCCTGGCGGTCCTTCGAGCAACAGGGGCTTGTGTAGCTTGCCCGCCAGATAGACCACCGTCGCCGTAACCTCGTCGGTGATGTATCCCGTCAAGAGCAGTCCCGACATCACATTTTCCACAGAATCAAACACCGCTCATCTCCCGCCTTTGAGGCGAATTACTCCACTCGTTTTGCAGCAACGACGTTCAGTTCTTCCAGCTGCAGGCTGGATCTAATGCCACCTGGAGGGCTACGGGCTCTCGCCAATTGATGCCAGGTATCTTTTGCAGCATGTCGTCCTCCAGGCTTCCCTCAAGCAAATCCTCGACCTGTGCGGAAACGAACTTTCCTGTCGGACCACAATTCGGAGACTAGATGGAACTACCAGTTCGCGCAAAGACGCCGACGGAGAAATATCGAGTCGAACGAACGGAATCCAAAAGAGCTAAAATTCCAGGTGCGCGGTAAATGGTGGATCGAGGAAGGAAACTTGATCCAGCCCAGGCTTTTATTTTCAATGGGTTCAGGTGTTGCGGGCCTTGTTAATCTTGCGTGCCGGATGCGGTGCGGCGGTCGTTCTCGTTTTGCAAATCAAACTAAAATGAGGGCTTTTATCACTTTTGCATTGTTCGGGTTTTTCACATCGCACAACAGTGCGAGATCCACGGGGAATATTCGTGCCTCAGCATTACCTGCTCCCGTCCAAGCGCTAACGACAGTCTGATTCGATGCTTACACTGGAATCCTCCTTTATTTTCAGGTTGATGATGGCCTAGCAATTTACCAAACATCTGTTTAGACCCAGGCAACATCTTCCATAACTCCCCGCAACAATGCTGTTGCTATCGCGTGAGCACTCCGAATTCTTCAGCTCAATTGCACGAGATGAAGAGGTGTTCTAAAACCAAAGTCAGAGCCTGGTTACACGAAGGAAGATCTGGTTTCTCTGTTCAGATATAGCTCACTGTAGTGCATGAACTGCAGAAACAGACAGATCAGCTCAATGGCCGACTCGCTCCTTGTTCGATCAAACAGGCGCACACTCTTGAAAAGACTTCTGTTCATGAGAGAAAGCAGAGGGTTGCAGTCCGGAGATTGTTATGTCAACGAATAGTACCAGTTCTCCAGCCGAGCAAGTTCCAGCCTTTGAACCATATGTCGATGCCGACACTGCGGCTGCATTTTTACGCATGACCCGCCGCACCCTGTTGCAGAAGGTCCGAGCTGGCAAGATTCCCGGCCATCCGCTGGATGCAAATGCGCAAAAGAAGGACTGGAGGTTCAAGTTGTCAGAGCTAGACCACTGCTTATGCTCTGCCGTAAACTCAGAGCAGCAGCCCACCTGAGCCATAGAAAAAAAGGAGGTTTTTAAATGGCCAGGTATCAAAATGGCTCGGTGCGAATCGAGCAGCGTAAAGATGGCCCGACGTGGGTGTATCGCTTTCAGGTTACGCGTTCCGACGGCAAGCGGGTGGAGCACACTTCGGCAGTCGGTCTCGTTAAGAAAATCGGAACTATCGAGAAAAACGCATGGATGGAGGTCGATCACCAGCGGTTAAGGGAAACCGTCAATCAATTCCAGCCCTTCAGGGGAACACCTCGTACATACGGTCAACTCTGCCAGCACTACATCGAAAATGAGTTGATGGAAGATCAGTCTGAGGCAACGATCCCAAAGGCATTTGCGACAACGGAAACGTACAAGCGGCACTTGATCCAACGCATTATTCCCCGTTGGGGAAGACTTGCACCTGGCGCCATCCAGTCGCTTGACGTCGAGAAATGGTTCAAAGAGCTAAAGAAAGGAAACCCAGGGAACAAGCAGAAGCCCCTGGCTGATCCAACCATCGATAAAATCAGGCGTGTCATGCACTTGGTCTACCAGCACGGGCAACGAGGCAATTTCCTTCCCAGGCAACAGGAAGGCAATCCGATGAATTGGGTGCGTCAACGGACAACGAGCGATTACCAGGCACTGATTATGACTCCTCAGCAGGCGTTCGAGATTCTTCTTAACATTCCCGAGCCGCGGCGCACACTCGTACTGAGCGATGCGGCCACGGCATTAAGAGTGTCGGAGATTTTGGGCCTGACATGGGCGGATCTGAATTTCGATGAACTGGTAATGCATGTGAGACGTGCGTATGTTTGGGGAAGATTTAAGGTGCCTAAGTCAAAAGCCTCAAGGGCGCAGGTTCCCATGCATCCGCTTTTAGCTGGTTTCCTGCTTGCGTGGCGAAACAAGACGCAGTACGCACGGGAAAGTGATTTTGTGTTTCCCAGCGTTCGTCTCAAGGGCAAGAAGCCGTTGTCGGCGTCCATTCTGGTGCAGAAGTATCTCCGTCCCGCTGCTGTAAAAGCAGGGGTGCTGGTCGAGGGTCAGAAGATACGCTTCGGGTTCCACAATTTCCGTCATTCACTGGCCTCGGCCCTGGTGAAAATGAAGGTGGATCCCAAAACTGTTCAGGAATTCCTGCGTCAGGCACACGTCACGACGACGCTTCAACTCTATGCCCAGTCGGATATGGAGTCGAAGCGGGAGGCGCAGGGAAAATTTTTGGAGCAGCTTCTTGGAGAGAGAATGCACCTCCTCACGGAGCTAGTTCAGTGATTATCCTGGGTGGAGCCTTGGGTGGAAGAAAATCGGTGAAATCGAATAAGTCTTTTGGAATGATGGTGGCCAGGGACGGAATCGAACCGCCGACGCCAGCCTTTTCAGGGCTGCGCTCTACCGACTGAGCTACCTGGCCAGAGTGATTACAAAAAATTGGTGGGAGCAGGTGAAGACTTTTCTGCTTACCGGGATTGATTATAACAAATACCGTGCATGAATCTGAACAACTGAGCGCAGGTAAGTTCACAAAATTCAAAAAAAATTTGCAGATGTCTGGCTCTTCTGCAGTGCAGACGCATGATGTGCCTGAACTGGGTGTTTAAACTGTGGTGATTACCCATTCCGATTGCCTGATCGTGCTACGCTGAAACGCCCTGATTGGGGCAGTCCTGTATGAGTTTTTCAAAAAACGGCAAATCTGCTGAGGGCAATTCCACGCCTCTGCGCGAGCTTGCAATTTTTTTTCTCCGGCTCGGCGCTACGGCCTTTGGCGGCCCGGCGGCGCATGTGGCAATGATGGAGCACGAATTGGTCCAGCGGCGCGGATGGTTCTCGCGAGAAAAATTTCTCGACCTGCTTGGCGCCAGCAATCTTATTCCCGGGCCATCCTCCAGTGAACTTGCGATTCACATAGGCTACCTGTGCGCCGGTTGGGCCGGACTTCTAACAGCGGGTATCTGCTTTATTCTGCCGGCGGCGCTGATGGTCGCCGGACTGGCCTGGGCTTACGTGCATTTTGGCCATCTGCCAGCGATTTCATGGGTGCTCTACGGAGTGAAACCGGTGGTTATCGCGATAGTTTTGCAGGCCCTGTGGAGTCTCGGTCGCACCGCCATCAAAACGCCGCTTCTGTTCGCGGTTACACTCGGCGCGGCAGCAATGGCTTTTTATGGATTGCATCCGTTGCTGCTGCTCGGAGTGGCCGGTGTGATGACGGTGATTCTGAAAGAGGGAACTCGCAGCCGGGAGAGTGTTGCGTCGCCGTGTCTCGCGCCGTTCGCGTACTCGCCGCAGACGGCCGCGCGTCTAATTACGGCTGGCAGTGCAGCCGTTGTCGCTCCATTCACTCTCGGCTCATTATTTCTCGTTTTTCTCAAAGCAGGGGCGGTTGTGTTTGGCAGCGGTTACGTGCTGCTTGCCTTTTTGCGGGCTGATCTTGTGGTCCACCGCGCCTGGCTCACGGATTCGCAACTGGTGGACGCCATCGCCATTGGTCAGGTAACGCCCGGCCCTGTATTCACCACGGCAACCTTTATTGGGTACATACTTGGCGGATTCCGTGGAGCGGCCGTCGCCACGATTGGAATTTTTCTGCCCGCGTTTTTGCTGGTCGCGGCCAGCGGGCCTCTGGTGCCGCGAATCCGTGAATCCAGAATTGCGTCCACATTCCTTGACGGCGTGAACGCGGCCTCGCTCGCATTGATGGTTGCCGTTACATGGCAGTTAGGGAGGGCTTCCATCACGGATATTCTCACCTCGATTCTTGCTGCCGGTTCTCTTATCGTCCTGTTGCGCTTCCGCATTAATTCTTTGTGGCTGCTGCTGGCTGGCGCTGCTCTGGGAGTGATGTCGCATGGTCTTCTTCACGGAATCTGATGAAGATATGCGGCTGTGGTCAGCAGAGTTCGCGGTCCTCATTGTCGAGATACCACGGAACATTGGCCACCACGCTGCGCCGGTCGCCTTTGAAATAGAGCAGTCCCTTGAGAGCGGCTGCACGCTGGTTATGCAGCAAATAGTAATACCAGTTACGTCCCGACACGGCGAGCGTGAGCAGCGAGAGCGTGCTCTGGTATCCCGGCTCTCCCGGAGGAGTCGCGGTAATGCCAAAGGCGCGTATCAGCCCGGCGATGCCGGCGAGCAAAACGATCAGCAGCAGAATAATGACGGTTAGCGTCTTCTGTGCGGTTTTGCCGCGCGGCTCGCGAAATGCTCCCACACCATTGCTGACTGCTTCCACGCCCGTCATGGCGGTGCAGCCGCTGGCAAAGCTTTGAGCAGCAGCCAGATGCTCAGCGCGGCAATCGCCGGTGGAGAGGGAGGCAGCGCCACTGCGGGAACCGGGTGCCCATGATGGAGGATGGATTGATAAACGCCGAGCAAGATAACCACCAGCAGGCAGCCCGCGAACAAATAAGTGGGCGCCATGAACACCGCTCCCGCCTCGCGCACGCCGCGCAAATTGATCAAAGTGAGCAGCAGCAGGATCCCCAAACACAGCAGAAGCGTATGCGGCTGCAAACCGGGAACAGCAGAAACCAGCGCGCCCACGCCTGCCGAAATTCCCACGGCAACGCACAGAATGTAGTCGATCATCAGCGCGGCTGCGGCCAGCAGGCCCCCGCATGCACCCCAAGATTCTCGGTGGCCACGGTGTACGACCCGCCGCCCTGCGGATAGGCCTCAATGAACACGGAAGACAACCACAAAACCAATCCCGCAAAAATTGCCCAGCAACTGGAAAAACAGCAGGTACGACTATTCAGCATTGCTTTTGGATTTGTGAACCTGAGCAATGCAGTCAAGAGCACGCAAATCACCACCAGTTCGGCCCTGGCCACCGTGACGCGGGACGAAGGGACCCTTTTGTATGAAAACGGGGAAGAGAACCTGTATCCGCTTACCGTAAACAGCGGAGGGTTGATGCACACGGACAATGCCATGGACGAGCACAGAGCTTTTGTTCTGGCGCAGCGCCTGCCCCAGTTGCAGAAAATTGGGATGCAGTTCTACCAGATCATGGCCGAGTTTTATCACCTCAACGTTAATTTGCCGGATGGGAAGGCCGCCAGTTGGACAGTGGAACTATCGAGCAAAGCGAGGGAGCGCTGGCTCCCTGTGTGGTCGGTCTATCCCCGCGTGGTGAATGGCTGCGGGAAATAAGTTATCTTACGACTGCAAAAATTCTGCCAGATGGGCGATTTCCTCTTCAATCTGCTGCCTGGCATCTGAAGTAAATTTCGTGAACGGTTGAAGATCCACTTCCAGCCGTCCCTTGTTCATGCGGTGCGACCAGGTCCCGGCGATCTCGCCATCGATCAGCACCACGGGAGAAATCCAACCCTGATTTCGGTACACGCGTTTGTAATGGCGTGGTTCAACCAGATGATCTTTGACCGAATGGGCCAGCAGGTAAGCGTCAAAGGCAGGGAGAAGACGCACACAGCCGGTCTGCTTCGCCCGCTTTAATCGGGGAAGGTCCTCCTGCAGCAGAAAGCAGCGCGCGCCGTTCAGTTCGATTTCTGCCAGTTCATTGGCCAGAGGAGACAGCACACTGCGCGCTTCTGGCATGGACATTCCCGCCCAGAAGGCAAAATCGCGGACCGTTGCCGGACCGTATGCGCGCAGATACCGGCGCAAGAGGATTTGTTTGGCCTCAGCTTCGGGGACAGGCTTGCGCTCCCCTAGCCATTGGTCGGTGCGAACAAAGGTGGCGTCATGGCCGCGCTCCGGTCCGTAGCACACCCGACCTTCGGCAATGGGGATGCGAAGGATACTCCAGACTTTTTCCATCCACGCGCGCACCCTCCTGCTGACCTTTGGTCGTACGGCGTCCTCCAAAGCCGTGTGTCCCAGGGGGCCGGATGATAATGCGTCCAGGATCAGGCCGCTGAGGTTGTCCGCTTCTTTTTCATCAATGCCGAACCGGGACATGATGCGAAGCACGGCCGCCACACGGCTCTGGCGCAACGCGGCAATATAAATCTCGAAATCCGTGGCAGGGACAAGGTGGAGCGTCTGCCGCATCAGCGAGGTCCTGACCAAAGTGCGTTTCTCGCACACAGCTGCGGTGATCTCGGCCCGCGTGAGTCCGGGAACTCTTGCCCACAACGTGGCATAAGCCGAGGACATAATCTGGGCCTGAGCGCCGCAGATGTCCGAGCAGATTGTGAGAAAGCCAGGTTTTTTAACGTCCAGCAGATGGTGCCGCTGGAGGCGGAAAGCATGGACCTGCCGGGAAGAAACAGTCAGCATTCAGCACTCAGTATCAGCCTGGGGGAGGCGGTAATCTATTAACACGTGCCTATGGACAACATGGCCCATGCGTTTCTGGCGCCAGCAATTCGTTCAGCCGCGCCAGTTGCCTAAAGTATAATTGTGAGCGTCTGGATTTTCGTCTTCCCCCATAAAACGCGTCCTGGTTACATTTTAGAAGTATGAAAATTCAACGTTTAAAGTGCGAGACGTTTGTCAGGGGATGTTTAAACTCCGGAGTTCGCAGTCTCGAGCGCTTTGGTTACCAATGAGAGTGAATCGTCATCTGTTCTGGCGGGTTGCCGCCGAAGCATTATGCTTCACGCAATGAAAAAGCCCGGTTTATGATGTCTCCAGATTTGGTTCTTGTCGGCTCGTATGACTATGCTCTTGTCGCTGTATCCGTCATTATTGCGATACTTGCCTCCTATGCCACCCTCGACCTGGCCCGGCATGTAACTTTCGCCCGGGGCAGGGCCCGCCTTTTGTGGCTGACTGGCGGCGCCAGCGCAATGGGGTTTGGCATCTGGTCGATGCATTATATCGGCATGCTGGCCTACACCCTGCCCGTGCCCGTGCAGTACGACTGGCCGACCGTGTTGTTGTCATTACTGGCCGCGATTCTGGCCTCCGCCATTGCACTGTTTGTGGTCAGCCGCTCCACAATGGGAGTGCCCCGGGCATTGCTCGGCAGCATCGTCATGGGCAGCGGAATTGCAGCCATGCACTACATGGCCATGGCGGCGATGCGCCTGCCGGCGACTTGCGGCTATTCCACATGGCTGGTGATTCTTTCGGTAGTCCTCGCGATTGTGATTTCGCTGGCGGCGTTACTTTTAGCGTTTCATTTGCGGGCCGAGGCGCGGGTTTGGAGCTGGAAGAAGCTGCTCGCCGCCGTTGTGATGGGCGCGGCCATTCCCGTGATGCACTACACCGCCATGGCCGCTGCCAGGTTTACGGCCGCAGCGTCGGCTCATCACGACCTGTCCCATGCGGTCAGCGTCTCTTCTCTGAGCATTGCCGGAATTATCATCGTCACGGTCATTGTTCTCGTGATTGCTCCGTTGGCGAGCATTGCCTTCGACTCACCTGAGGACACTCGCCAATTGACGGCGCGTTACTTTGTGTCTCTGGCCGCGATCAGCCTCTTCGCCATGATGGGCACGCTTTTGGGCCAGTATGAAGACAGGCAATCGCAGAGCGACGCGCGGGTCATCAACATCTCGGGACGCCAGAGAATGCTGAGCCAGCTGATCACCAAAGACGCTCTGCTGCTGGCCCACAGCAAGCAGGCCGCCGAACGGCAGCGCCTTATTCGGGATCTTCGCGACATGGAAGAGCTGTGGGAGCGTTCGCATGACGCGCTGAACGAGGGAGATTCCGTGTTCCAGATTCCGGGGACGAACAGTCCGGAGATTCGGCGAATGTTTGCCGCGCTGCAACCCGACTACGAGGCAATCGTAAGGGCCGCGCGACAGGCCGTGGCGAAGGCGGCTCCGGCAAGTGACACAGGTGAAAAGGTCCCGCCGGACATAACCGGCGAGGTCAATACGATCCTGACGCACGAGAGGTCATACCTGTATGCCATGAACGCTATTGTCTTTCGATATGAAGACGAGGCCACGGCCCGGTATAAGCAGCAGAGCCGGCTCTACCTGGGAATATTGGCGTTTATTCTGGGCGTGTTGCTGCTACAGGGCCTGCTGGTGCTGCGTCCGGCGCTGGTAAGAATTCAGGAAGGCATCAGCCAGCTGAGGCAGGCGAAACAGGCCTTGCAGCGTAAGACAAAATTCATGGAGTTGCTGCAGGTGGCCGCGGTTGCCGCGAATGAAGCCACGTCCATTGAAACGGCCCTGCAGTTCACGATCGATCGAATTTGCAAGCACACGGGCTGGCAGGTTGGCCACGTGTACCTGTGTTCATCGAAGACAAGCAGGGAAATAGTTTCCACCGAACTTTGGCATGTGGAAGATGATGCCATGTTTGAGACCTTTCGACGTATAACGGAGACAACTCCGTTGGAGATTGGATTGGGCCTGGCGGGACGCGTGGCCAGGAGCGGGAAGGCCGTATGGATATCGGACATAACCTCGGACAAAACCCAGGCGACAAATTTTCCGAAAAAGAAAGCCGCCGATCCGGGCGTAAAAGGCGCTTTTGGGTTTCCCGTGGTGACGGTGGGTGAAGTGGTCGCCGTGCTGGAGTTTTTTTCCAGCAGGATCGAGGAACCCGATAACGAGCTGCTTGCGGTCATGACCAACGTTGGCGCGCAACTCGGGCAGGTAGTGGAGCGCAGCCGCGCGCAGCAGGAACTGGCCAGGCGCGCGGACGAACTGGCCCGCGCCAACGAGATTACCGAAAAAAAGGTGCTGGAGCGCACCGCCGAACTGCGGGCCAACGAACAAAGCCTGAAAGCCGCCAAGGAGGCAGCCGAAGCGGCGAGTGAAGCCAAGAGCACGTTTCTCGCGAACATGAGTCATGAGATCCGAACACCACTGAATGGCGTGATTGGCATGACCGATCTGGCGCTGGGCACCGATCTTCAGCCGGAGCAGCGGGAGTATCTGGAAACGGTCAAAATGTCGGCGGACTTGCTGCTGACCGTTATCAACGACATCCTCGATTTTTCCAAAATCGAAGCAGGGAAAATCGAGATGGAGCTGATCGATTTCAATCTTCGCGAGTGTCTTGAAGAAACGCTGAGGACCCTTGCTTTGCGGGCCGGTGAAAAAGGACTCGAATTACTCTGCGAGGTAGCCAGAGAAGTGCCGCGGACCGTACAGGGAGATTCAAACCGGTTGCGACAAATCCTGATTAATCTGATCGGCAACGCCATCAAGTTCACGAACCACGGCGAAGTCGCAGTGAAAGTACAGGTTGACGCCGAAGAAGGCAAAAATCGTGTTCTGCATTTCACTGTTTCAGACACAGGCATCGGAATTTCCGCGGAAATACAGAAGTCGATTTTCGATCCCTTCACCCAGGCGGACGTTTCGACAACACGCAGGTACGGAGGGACCGGCCTTGGCCTGACCATTTCAGCGCGTCTCGTAGAGGGGATGGGCGGGAAGATTTGGGTGGAGAGCGAGCCCGGCAAAGGCACTCAGTTCCACTTTACGGCGAAGATGGACGTTGGAGAAGAAAAAACGACTGACGCAGGAGCCATCACCTCTTTGGCGTCAACTCCGCCGCCGGAGATGTTAAGCGGCGTGCGGGTGCTGATTGTTGACGATAACCGGACCAATCGCCGGATACTTGAAGAGATGCTGAAGCGATGGGAGATGAAGCCGACCGTGGTTGAAGGGGGAGAAGAGGCCCTAACCGAACTCCTGAGGGCCCAGGCAGCGGCCACGCCCTATGTACTGGTCCTGACGGACATGCACATGCCGAAGATGGACGGCTTTCGCCTGATCGAGCGAATTCGGGAGCATCCGGAATTATTCACAGCGGCGATCATGATGCTGACTTCGGCGGGTCATCGAGGAGACGCAGTACGCTGCAGGGAGATGGATGTGGCTGCCTATCTTCTAAAGCCCATTCGGCAGGCTGAATTGCGCAAAGCCATTGTTCGTGCGCTCGGCGCCAGAGAACAAAGAGGGCCAGCCCCGTTGATAACACGGTATTCCGTGCGAGACGCGCGCGAACCCGCAGGGACCCTGCGGGTTCTGCTGGTAGAAGACAATCCTGTAAATCAGATGCTGGTAACCAGGTTGCTCCGGAAGAAAGGGCACCTGGTCGAAGTGGCGTGCAATGGACATGAAGCGCTTTCCGCGCTGCAAAAAGAGGGTTACGACCTGGTCTTTATGGATGTACAAATGCCGGAGATGGACGGACTCGAGGCGACCGTGGCCATTCGGGAACAGGAGAGGCAGAGAGGCCAGGAGCACACCCTGCCGATCATCGCTCTGACTGCTCATGCCATGAAGGGTGATGAGGACCGATGCCTGGCCGCAGGCATGAATGGATACCTCTCAAAACCGATCCGGCCCGAAGAGCTGGATGCCATTCTCCAGAAATATCTAATGTCGAGAATAGAGGCCGTGAGCACCGATGCTGCCGAGAAAGATGATGAAAGGCACGCTGTTGCCGGACATCACGAGGACGCCGCGAAACAGTGATGCGACATACGTTTTCCACATTCGCTGAACAATGGACAGCAACGAACTGACCCTGCCCCGAACATCACCATGTCTCTGTGCGAAGCGCTCCGCTTAGCTGAACCATTCCGGTAAACACCACATCTGGTATTGCATATCCATTGCGGATACAAGCCTCAGTCCGCAGACCTGTCAGGACGGATTTCGAGACCTAACCAAAAAAAAAGCCCTTGACACACAACCATTTGTGAGTAGGATGTGGTCTAAAGTGGTAGAAAGTGGTAAGCAATCGGTTCGATTTAGGGCTCAGTGGTCAAAAGTAGAAAACCAGGCAGCATGCACCAAAAACAGCCCCAAATTGCGGTGACCGAAGCCGAGATTCAGTATGAAATTGCCATTTCCACCTCCTTTTTGCCGGCAATGGCCGGAGCAGTAGCGGTAAAGAGCCATGTTTCGCGGAAACCATCCAACTCGAGTCGACGAAAAAGGACGCCTCAAGGTCCCCGCGGAATTCAAGCGCCTTATCGACGAGAAATATGGTCTGCAATTTTACATTACCAGCCTGGATGGCAAGGTTGCTCAAGTGTATCCCTTCGAGGAATGGCAGCGGATCGAGGAAAAGCTGGCGCGGCTCTCGAATTTCAATCCGGCCAAGAAGAAGTTTCTCAACCGGACCAATTACTACGGGCAGGTGGTGGAGATGGATGGACAGGGCAGGCTGCTGGTTCCGGGCCTGCTGCGCGATTCAGCCGGGATCAAAGGCGAAGTGGCGGTGGTGGGCAACCTGACGTATCTCGAGGTACAGACCATCGAGGCCTACCGCAAGGACATCGAGGAGAACCCGTTCACTGCCGAAGATGAGAAAACGTTCGACGAACTGGGCATCTAGTGACGGACGAGGACATTGGTTCCAACAAAGCCCCCGACGGGGCGCATGGCGAGAAAGAAGCGAAGGCGGCGCGCCATGTTTCAGTTCTTTTAAAAGAAGCGACCGACTTTTTAGCAGTACGGCGGGGCGGCACGTATATCGACGCGACCCTCGGATGGGGCGGCCACAGCGTGGAAATCGCAAGGCGCCTCGGCCCACGGGGGCATTTGATTGGCTTCGATAAAGACCCGCGAGCACTGCAACTGGCCCGCAAACGGATCACGGAAGCCGTGACCGAAGGCCCGGTCATCACGCTGATTCACGACTCGTATGCCGAAATCGGCAGCTATGTTGCATCCGCAAGCGCGGATGGACTGCTGGCCGATGTTGGCTTGAGTTCGATGCAGATTGATGACCCGGCGCGGGGATTCAGTTTTCAGGCGGAAGGCCCGCTCGACATGCGGATGGACCCGCGAAGCGAGCGCACCGCCGATCAGGTGGTAAACCACATGCGTGAAGAAGATCTTGCGAATGTGATTTACGAATTCGGAGAGGAAAGGAGGTCCAGGAGAATCGCCAGAGCCATTGTCCGGGCGCGGCCGATACGAAATACCGCTCATCTGGCACAAGTAATATCGGCTGCGCTCCGGTCAATGAAACACGGAGCTCAGGAAAAGATTCATCCTGCGACACGCACTTTCCAGGCAATCCGAATTTTCGTAAACAGTGAACTGGACGATCTGAAAGCGCTGCTGGTGGCAGCGCCTCGGGTCCTGAAACCGGGAGGCAGGCTGGTGGTCATCAGCTTTCACTCCCTTGAAGACCGGATCGTGAAAGACGCTCTGCGCGACGGCGCCAAAGCAGGCATTTATGAAGTCCTGACGAAAAAGCCCGCCGGAGCGGAAGCCGAAGAGATCGGACGCAATCCACGGTCACGCAGCGCGAAAATGCGGGCCGCGGAAAGAACAAAAGTTTCATCTTCCTGAGCAAAGCCGGGAAGAGCAGGGAGTCCGGAAAAGTCCGGAAGAGAATTTTGGGAAGCAGGAGGGGGAAGATGTTTACGGGAACCACAATTGACGAACTGATGGCCAGCGTGGAACGCGCCGAGCAGCACGCGCGCCAGCGAAGGCAGGAATTCCTTCCCCTCGACCTTTCGCGCGAAACGATCACGTTGCGGATGGAGCTTCATGAATTAGTGGGAGTAGCGTAAATGGCAGCCAGAGAACTCAACATCACGGGAATGATTACGCCGGTGCGGCGCTCCGTCGCCGGAATCACGCCCGAATTTTACTTCGCGAAAGCAATTGACAACTCACGGCTGGTGCTGGCGGTGGACCCGCGCAGCAGACGCGAAATACGGATTCTGTTTTCATCGGCCTGTGCTCTCTTTCTCGTGCTCATGTTCTATACCTGGCAGCACTTCGGCGCTCTGGAATATGGGTACAAGATTGAGGCCCAGAAGTCCGAGTACGAGCGGCTGGTGGAGACGAACCGCGCCCTCAAGCTGGAAGAAGCGCAGCTCCGCGATCCTGGCCGGATCGAGTTGATGGCCAGGGAAATGGGCCTCGATTCTCCCAGTCCCGGGCAGATTGTGCGCCTTGAGTCCGATGTCCCCGGCGTGCAGGTGGTAGCGCAGGCTACTCCGATCACGGTGATTCCGGCCGCGCAATAGACGTTTGGTTGGTGTGTAAAGGCCGGACAACTTCCGGCCTGTGATGGCGGAACCCTGGAAAAACAGCCAGGACCGCCATGTACTTTTATTTGGGAAAAAATCTTGCAGAATAAAGCAGTATCCACGGCGTCCGCCAGGCCCAATCGCCGATTGGTTTTTCTGGCGGCCTTTTTCGCCCTTTGGTGCGTGGCAATCTGCCTGCGCCTGTTCTGGCTGCAGGTGGTTGCTTATGGCGATTACAGCCAGCGTGCGGCGCGCCAGCAGCAGCGCAGTATTGAGGTCTCCGCGGTCCGGGGAAACATTTACGACCGCAACGGCAACGAACTGGCCATGACGGCCCAGGTGGATTCCGTCTTCGCTGTTCCTTCTGAGATTTCCAGTGTGCCGCAGGCAGCGGCGCAGCTGGCCCGCGCCCTTGGCGCCGACCGGGCGGAAATCGCCAACCGTCTGCGCGCCGGCCATGCCTTTGCCTGGGTGGCGCGCAAAATCGGCAAAGAAGCCAGCGCCCGTGTCCACGCTCTGAATCTGAAGGGCATCTATTTTCAAAAAGAGTCGCGCCGCTTCTATCCCAAACAGGAGCTGGCGGCGCAGGTGCTTGGCTACGTTGGTCTTGACGATGAAGGCCTCGGCGGAATCGAGCACGCATTTGACGAGCAGCTGAAAGGCGAGCCGGGACGGATGCTGATCTCCATGGACGCCAAACATCGCTGGTACGGACGCGTGGAAAAAGAACCCGATCCCGGCGAAAACGTCGTCCTGACCATCGACGAAAATATTCAGCACGTGGCCGAACGCGAACTCGACCGCGCCATGGCGGACAGCCATGCGGAAGCCGGTACTGTAATTGTCGAAAATCCGCATACCGGAGAGATTCTGGCGCTGGCCAACCGCCCGGTGTTCAATGCCAACTCGCTGAACGGGGCCGGCGCAAAGTATCTGAAGAACCGCGCCGTGAGTGACATTTACGAGCCCGGCTCTACCTTCAAGCTCGTAACGCTGGCCGCGGCCATTGAGGAGAAGTTGACTACTCCTAACGAAGTGGTCGATTGCCAGATGGGCTCCATCAGCGTAAATGGCCTGCTGATTCACGATCACAAACCCTACGGCCTGCTTACGGTGGCGCAGGTGCTGCAAAATTCGAGTGATGTAGGTGCTATCAAAATCGCTCTGCGCCTGGGCGACGAGCGCTTTGACCGTTACATCCGTGCTTTTGGCTTCGGCTCGCAGACTGGAATCGAACTGCCCGGCGAGACGCGTGGAATCACCAAGCCGGCCAGCCGCTGGTCGAAGGTAAGCATTGGCGCTATCTCCATGGGGCAGGAGATTGGTGTTTCGGCTATGCAGCTTGTCTCTATGGCGACCACCATCGCTAATGACGGCGTTTATGTGCCGCCGCGTATGGTTGCCGGCGTCACCCCGCCGCGCAGCGCGCAGCAGTCGATTACGTTTCATCCCGCACAGGGCAGGCGCGTGATCTCCACTAACACCGCGGCCCAGATGAAGCACATGATGGAAGGCGTAGTCCTCGCCGGAACCGGCAAAAAAGCCATCCTCGATGGTTACAGCCCCGCCGGAAAAACCGGCACCGCGCAAAAAGTGGATTCGGTTACTGGCCTGTATTCGCATCGCAAACACGTGGCTTCCTTCGCCGGATTTGCTCCGGTGAATGATCCAGCCATTACCGTGCTGGTGATTCTGGATTCGCCCGAGGGAGCACAGGAAGGCGGACTCGTTGCCGCTCCGGTGTTTTCCCGCGTGGCCCAGCAGGTGCTCGAGTATCTGAATGTTCCGCACGATATTGAACTCCGTGACCCCAAACGCCTGACCCTGCGCGCTCAGGTCAAAAATGAAGATGTGACGGAAGGCGCTGCGGACCGCATTGTCGGCGAAGCGGAGACGGCGCAACAGAGTTCAGTGCCCGCGACTGTTGATCATCCAGAGACAAAACTTGTTCCTGCGGTATACAGTCCTCAGGAGAATCCCGCGGCGCCCGCATCCGCAACTGCGTCCATGCCTGCACGCGGGACCATCGTGCTTGATGCCGTCGGCGGCATCGCCGTCCCCGACTTTCACGGAAAATCGCTGCGCGCGTGTCTGGAACAGGCGCAAGTGATTGGCCTGGAACTGGAAGTCAGCGGCAGCGGTATAGCCCAGGCGCAGTCACCGGCAGCCGGTGCGCGCATTCCGCCCGGCGGCCATGTGACGGTCCGCTTCGGACGATGAGAGCCATACTGTAAACTTACGCGAAGCGTAGGCTAGTGCACTATAGCGCACAAACTTACCTTGTAATCCAATATCGCCAAAAATCTTGATACTAAATAAGTTATTTACAGCGCCCTCTAAAGTTGCTATAGTCTTGACCCGTCTAAAGAAAGGCTTGCGCTTATGCATCTGTCCATATCTGCTGTTCTCTTGGTTTTTGTGGTCGCTTTAATTGGCGCACTCACAGGTTGGCTTATATACATTCTTTTGCATAAACAACGGTACACAAGAGAAAGATTTGCCTTTGTTGGTTTCGCCAGTTTTTGCGCTCTGGCTAGTACAGTCATAGGCGCTCTAGCGCACAAAGCGACTCCGTGGGGAGCAGTAATCAATCTTGTCAGAGAAATAGCCGGTTTGCCAATATTGCCAGATTCTCCAAAGTTAACAGAGAATATTTTGATGGTAATCGTTCTGGGTATCGTGGGCAAATTCTTTTTCGGAATTCACAATAGATGGTCTGGTGCCATTAGCGTAAAACATTTTGAAAGGAAAAAATATCACGAGCCTTCTCCCATTTATTTTGAGGCCTTGGCCGAAGTTAAACGAATTATAAAGCGAGAACCCGAGCAGATATATACCCAGGAGGAGTCACAGCGGTTTGGCAGTGTCTTGGAGTCGAACACCGAATCTTTGGCTTGGCATATCCAGGCGAGGGACTTAATTTCTTTGCGTAATCCAAGTTATGAAATTGATCGAATAAATGGATGGCACGAGGAGTTTCGATGCTGGACCGGTTTTAATAAGAAAACCCGTCAATTAATTGCAATAAGATGTGATTCAAAAGAGAGCACACAGGATCAACTTGAAGATTTTGTGTCTTATGTTTTGCGAATAGCGCAACAAAAACAAATTGCTAGTAGTTCCATAGAGTTGTTTTGGGCTGTTAAAAATTCAAATACAGTGAAGCCCACAAAAATAAGAGAGCATACGCTGCGCAAAGAGACAGAAGAAACTCTTCTTAATGAGCTTGTAGACTTTTCAGACTACTTTGAAGACATTAAAGACAGAGTAGAGCGGCATAATCTTCCTGACTCAGCGCTGAACATCACTGAGGTTTATACTCCATGTTCTTGCAGAACCGAAAATGGAACAGTTCATTCTAACCTGGAAAAATATATCAAAGATTGGTTGTTAGAGAAAGGTGGGCGTCAAATTGCTCTATTAGGTGAATATGGACAGGGCAAAAGTACAACAGCTCTTATGACAACATATCATCTAATACAGGAAAACTTTGTCGACCAGCGCATACCTATATTGATTGAGCTGCGCGGAAAAAGCCCACGGAATATGACACCAGAGGAGATTATTGCAGCTTGGGCAGTGCGGTACCGAATTAGTCCTCAGGCGGTTTTTAAGTTACTCATGGCTGGTCGAGCACTTCTTATTTTAGAAGGCTTTGACGAGATGGCTTTGATTGGTGATTCCGAGGCTAGATTGGCTCATTTTCGCACTCTTTGGAAATTCTGTACACCACTAGCCAAAATTATTATAACTGGCAGGCCTAATTTTTTTCTGGATGATCAAGAAATGAAGGCGGCCTTGGGTATATCAAAATCTTTGGCTGCGGGGCCTTACTGTGAAGCAGCACATCTGGAGCCATTCACGATTACACAGATTGATGATGCTTTACGATCTGTGCCACAGCAAACTCGACATGAAATCGTATCATTAGCAAAAGCAGATACAAAATTCAGGGAAATCGTTTCGCGGGGCTCTCTTCTTTATGTTGTTAGCCAGCTTTGGGAGCGCGCACAATTATCGAAATATGCTGGACACATTACGTCTGCATTTGTGATGGACTTGTTTATTCAGCACAGTTATCGACGACAAAGCGCAAAAACTATCAATAGCCCTGAATTTATGGTGCTAGACGAAGCAGAACGTAAGTATTTTATGAGCGGCATTGCCGCATATATGGGTGCATTAGATCTTCCAAATCAGATTGACCGAGAGCAATTTATGAGGGCCATAAAGGATCTTTATGATGTCATTCCCGATTCAGTCACAAGACACGATGGGATGATTCCATTCCGCTTCAATAAATCTCTTAAAGAAAGACTGCGTGATTTAGAGGATCCATTGCAAGATGTGGGAAATGACGTGCGGTCGAGTGGAATACTTGTAGCCGATCAAAGCAAATCTGGAGCGCTTAAATTTGCACATAAGTCCTTTATGGAATTTCTAATTGCGGAAGTATATGCAGATCATATTACGAAAAAGAAAAGAGAGATATCATCTGCAATAGTTGCAGCAAGTCGTTTAAGGATTCCTCATTTGATTAAACATGAGGAGTCAATGTTGTTTTTTGCCGAATTGTTTTTGGGTGCTCTAGATCCAAAAATGTCAAAGGCTTCTCTAGCAGCGCAGCTATTTGAGTTGATTGTGGTGCAACCATCGGGCGGCTGGTTGTTTGGGCGAGTGAAGGCTGTACTGGGAATTCAAAGCTTAGCTGTGCGAAGTCGTACACTCTCTGAGAGAGTTGGGGTAAAAGGGTTTATTGCTGCATTTGCAGCTCCAGAGATAGCAATTGTTATCGTTTTAACAATACTGGCTATCGTATTGGATAAGGTATTGCTGGTGCATGTATCACAGCTAGCACGACAAGGATTTTTTATCAGTACTGTCCGGTTAAGAGACTGGGTGCAGACTGTAAGTAGTAGCCACACAATAAGTTGAAGCCATTTCTGGCTTGCCGCGATTTGAAGCGCGACGAGGCAGACAATGGCTCATGAACCAAGGTCGCACCGTCTTC
>WNFP01001466.1_pt1 | contig 18389 bp, 16 predicted proteins | sample 5400201 | NCBI WGS metagenome assembly WNFP01 (sample SAMN13153355, study PRJNA577476) | soil metagenome | isolation source: 115 cm saprolite under Madrone tree | place: USA:California | collected 2016-06-14 | reverse complement strand
GGCTGGGTCTCGGACCACATTGGCCGGGAGAACACGATGTTCATCGCCTTCGGGCTGGAGGGCCTCGGGATCTTGCTGCTGATCAACTTTGCGCACGTCCCGGTTCTCTTCGTCGTGTTTTCCGGTTTGGTGTTCTTCGCCTGGGGCGAGATCTACAGCCTGTTCCCCGCCATGTGCGGCGACCTCTTTGGCCAAAAGTTTGCTACCACGAACTACGGCCTGCTCTACACGGCTAAGGGCACGGCATCGCTGCTCGTCCCCTTGGGGAACGTCCTTCAGGCGGCCACCGGAAGCTGGATGCCCATTTTCATCGTGGCGATCGTGTTTGACTGGCTCGGTGCGCTGCTAGCCTTCTTCGTGTTGAAGCCGTTGCGCATCCGGTGGGTGTCCGGACAAGTCCGTGCTGCCGGACCGTTGGCAGCTGGGCCGGCCCCAGCTCCGCCTCGCTGTTGACCGAGCCCGAGCGAGACGACGTGTTGGCGGCGGTGGCGTTGCTCCTTTCTTAGGCCTGCTGGTGATCGTCTGGTTCGTACTCAAGTTTGGTGGGGTGGGGGTGGTGGAGGAGCCATGAGGAGGAATGATCTGTCTTTCTGAAACCGCTTCTCCAAGTAGAGTGAGGGGGGTGATCTCCTCACCCAAATGTGAGTTCCCGCCGACGCTCGGTTTGAGAGAGCCTGCGGCCCACCCGCCTGGCCTCCCAGAAACCTCAACGAACCCGTCCGCGCTAAGGGCATGATTTCGCGACCTCCATCACGGCGGGAACCCCAGGATCAGAAAGAAATGATTGTGGACAGCGTCTCGAGGATAGGCAACATGAAGGACCTTCCGGCAGCGATCGCTCCGTCCATGGGTCCCACCCTCGTGACATAACGTGCCACACTCGGACGCGGGCCGCCCGAGGAGCCGCTGCCACAGCCTCGGCGCGGACCTTGTCGGTCTCGACGAGGTCGAACTCGATCACCTTACCCTGGCGCACGTCGTTGACGCCCGCGAAGCCCAGCGAGGCCAGCGCGTGGCCGATCGCCTTGCCCTGAGGATCGAGCACGCCCGATTTGAGCGTGATGTGGACGCGCGCTTTCATATCTCGATCCCCGTCGATTTTCTGGGTGGCTGTTTTACCCCTCTCCGCGCGCAGCGAGGGGGGGTATAGGGATAGCGCCAGGAGTTGACACTTTTGGCAATGCGCACGCTGCTCAGCTTCGGGCAGGCAGATACGCTAATCAACTGGTTTCGGTTGTACGGGCTTGTGGGGCCGGTAGGTCCTGGGTCACAACCGGGGCAGCGGGCCAGGTGAGCGGGGGCTGGGGAGGTGCCGCTCTGCATCGGGGCGATTTCGTCTCCGACTCCAATTGCCCCGCAGGCCCTGCTCGGCGAGGCGCTCAGAAATACGGACGACCCGAGACCGCGCCAACGGAGCCGGGCATGCCTCGGTGGGGCGCACGAGGGTCACCAGAAGGCCCCTCTCAGCGCTTGCTCGCTCCTATCGCTCTGCGGACCCTGGGGGGCGAACGAATTACGGCGCAGGTGTCCGGCTTCGTCGCCCGAAACCGGCTGCCGCAATCAACAGGATCAGCCCCGGGACGACGAGGGCGAACGACGGCGGCTCGGGGATGCCGCTGACTGGCTGCGCCCCGAGTTCGGCCAGGCCCGGGCTGAACTGAAAGCTGTAGTACTGGTCGAGCGGGAAGGTCGGGAGCCCCATCTGGGCCGCCTCGACGTCGAACGCTGCCTGGTCGAACGAGAAGCTCGGGTCGAGGCTGGCCATGGCAGAGCTGACCCAGGGGCCACCGTTCGGCGCAAGGTTTAGCGTGGCCTCGGCACTGGCTGACATTTCGACGCCCAGAAAGGTAAACTGTGGCGTGAGAAAGGCCTCGACGTGGAACACTTGGGATGTGGCTGTGGTAGAAAGACCGCCCTCGTCGAAAAAGACGTTCGCGCTGCCGGTAAACCTGCTGACGTATTCCACTCTCAGTTCGACGGCGGCAACGCCATTGACGGCCGTCTGGGCCCCCGGCGCGTCGGCGGCGAAGGGCACTGAAAAGGGGGAGAACCGCCACGCGAGGGGAAGTTCTCGCATATTGCTAAGGGAGACATCGTAAAGCAAACGCGCTTCCCCGAACGCCACCGGGGGAGCGAGACCGGCGCGTTCATTGCCGGGCGGGGCGTCCGTCTCCACGTGACTGCTCGCGGTGACCACCCCTCGGATGAGTAAGGTTGGGAAGGGCGTGCCCGCCACCGAGGCCTTGGCGCCACTTGTTTGAATATGGGACGGAATACTTAGCGACTGCGAGACCGAATTGGCCTCAGCCGTTGGCCCGCCGACGCTGCTGTTGTCGCCTGCCGTAGCAACCGTCGAGAAGGTTAGCGTGTCGGACAAGGTGGATGCTTGCGCCTCGGTCGCACCGGCCGCGCAGGCGAGGAGCATTGCGACGCAGGATGGAGCCACCCAATTTCTGCACGACCAACGCCAAGTACACACGCTTGCCTCCCATCGCAACCGGCAACCCTAGTCAGCCGCGGGTCGTTGGAAATCTTAGCGCGGACGAGGATAGTCAACACTAGGAGGATAGTCAACACTAGCCCCCTCCGGCAGCGGTTGCCCCCCTCGGGATCCCCACCCCCATGACGTAATCTGCCAGACTCGGACGCGGAACGTCGCAGGGGCCGATGCCAGCGCGGAGACCCCGCCGACGCGGGTGCTGGCGCCGGAGATAGCCGCGGTGGCGCGGCCTGCTCGCGCAGGTGGTGGAACTGGGCACGGCGCGGGCGGCGGCCGCCACACGGTCAGCGGCAAGACCGGCACCGGCGACCACCGCTACGTCGTCCACGCCAAGAACGGCGTGGTGGTGGAGTCGCGCGTGGTGAGCGGGGCGGCGTCGTTCATCTTCCTGCTGGACGATCGCTACTTCGGCACCGTCACCGCCTACGTACCTGGGTCGGAGGCCGCGCGGTTTCACTTCACGAGCGCGCTGCCGGTTCGCATCCTGGGCCATCTGCTGCCCACGCTCGATCGCCTCTCCGCGCCGCCGGCTACCCAACCGGCCGAACTCGGCGATCTCCACGTGTTGATGGAGAACCGCCTTGGCCTCGCGATGCAGGCGGCCCAGCCTGCGCCTGGAAGGGAGTCCGAGAATGCCAGATCCCGATTGCGCGGTAGGCATCATCTAGGCCTTTGCCCGGGTCCACCCCGACTTCGGCCACGCCGTCACCTTTTACACACCTCTTGACAAGACTTCAGCTGGAAGGTCCGGGCCGATTCGACGAGGCGTACCATGGCGCTCGGCGCGGAGAGATGCGATGCGGACATCTGACAGGCACTGCTTTCATTTCGCTGTGGCGAACTATGCACGCCTCGCTCTGATCGGGGCGGTGGGACTTCGGTTTCTCGTCATGGACGACGTGGCTGCCGCCGAGGCCGAGGGCAGCGACCCGGGGACGGAGGTTACCCGGCCGGCGGCCGATGCTCAGGCCGCTCCTCTGACGGAGTTGAAGCGGCCGGCCCTTCAGGTTGGCTCCACCGCGCGATTCAACGAAGACTGGTCCGTCCTCCGTGGCGTAGACCTCGCCACCACGGGCGACTTCTTGGATCGCCTGAAGTTCATTCCCCTGACCGGCGACGGCTCCGTGTGGCTGTCCCTCGGCGGGCAGGCGCGCGCGCGGGTCGAGTACTTCCGGCACTACCTCTTCGGAGCATCGGAGCCCAAGGACACCGACGCCTATCTGCTGACGCGGTTCCGCCTGCTCGCCGATCTCCACGTGACCCAGTACTTCCGCGCGTTCGCGGAGTTCAAGAGCTCGATGGAGCTCGATCGACAGCTTGAGGGCAAGGCGACGCCCGCATACGTCGACCAGACGGATCTGCTGAATGCGTTCGGCGACCTCGTGCTTCCCCTGGGCGAGCAGGTCAGCCTCACCTTCCGCGGAGGTCGACAGGAGCTGCTGTTCGGCTCTCAGCGAATGGTCGGACCCGGTGATTTCTCGCAGGACCCCAAGACCTTCGACGGAGGGGCCGCCTACGTGCGCGCCGGGGACTGGGCCATCACCGGCTTCTGGGGCATGTTCGTTCCGATCGTCCACAAGTACAGCTTCAACAAGTCCACCATCGACCAGCAGCTCTTCGGCATCTTCGCCACTCGCCCGATCGAGGCGATGGGGCGGCCACCCGCGTCCGGCTTTCTGCGGCCCTTGTCGGCACAGACCGACGCGAGAAATGACGCCTGGCCCTCCGGTGAAATCGACTTCTACTGGCTCGGCGTGGCCAACACGAGCGCCACCTTCAACGGCACGCACGGGCACGAGCTGCGACAGACGCTCGGGGCCAGGGCCAAAGGCATGATCGGCCAAACCAACTTCGACTTCGACGTGGAGGTGGCAGGCCAGTTTGGTTCGGTCGGAAGCGGCTCGATCGCCGCCGGCATGACGAGCGCCATCCTCGGCTACACGCCGCCGATCCTCTCCCGACTCGCGCCTCGTCTCTACCTGGAGTTCGACTATGCGAGCGGGGACAAGAACCCGGGCGGGAACGTCAACACCTATAATCAGCTCTATCCGGACGCTCACTCGTTTCTCGGCTACATCGACTACATCGGGCGGCAGAACGTCATCAGCCCCAGCGGAGGTGTGATCATCTCGCCGGTGCGCGACCTGACGGTGTCGCTGGAGCAGTACTTCTTCTGGCGCGCATCCGACCGCGACGCCGTGTACAACAAGGTCGGGGGCGTCCTCCGGCACGGGACGGGAAGCAGCGCGAACTACGTCGGGGCCGAGCTCGACATCCTGGCCAACTACTCCATCACCCGGCATCTGAACACCTACGCGGGCTGGAGCCGCTTCTTCCCCGGCCAGTTCATCCGGGAGACGGGTCCATCCCAGACCAGCGACTTCTTCTATTTCGCATTCCAGTACACGTTCTGAGCGTTCGGGCACGAGTGCGAAGACGCTAGCGTCGGGGGGTGCGCTGTGTCCTTCGTCAGCGTATCACGGGAAGGGTGAACTGGAGCGCGTGCCGCCGCTGCTGCGGCACGTGCAAGATACGGCCTACCTCCGGCCGGGTTGATCACGGGCGCTGTTCCGCCGCCGTCCTCCCGCAGGAGGAGAGTGAATCCGGCTGGATCCTGTCGTGTCAAGCTCGTCCCCTCAGCGATCTCACCGTCGAGCTCACGGCGGCAAACAAGTATCGTCGGCTGACCTCGCGGCGATGGTGAGCTCACAGTCATTGCGTGCAAGAGGCAGGTGAGCCCGACACGATGCGGGCTCCCTAGACTCCTACCGAATTTCTTCCCAACCGGCCCTCTAGAGGGATACCTCCCAAAACTCATTGATCTAGGCACCCCTAGCTCTAGGCAGTCCGGCCACTGCCTCCGCCCGGCTACGAGTCGCCCGGTCCTTCTCCTTGTGCTGTTCCTTCCACGGCTCCCGATCCAACCACGCGATCTGCTCGAGCGCCTGCGCGTCGATCGACCGTTTATGAGATCAGAGCGCTTACCGTGCGTTGAATTGCCTGTGGCGGCTGTCCGAATACCCGAACAAACGATCGCCGCATCCGCTCACGATTTCCAAACCCGTTCTTCCTGGCAATTTCCTCGGCGGAGAAGCGGCCGGCCTCCATCATCAGTCGTGCGGACTCCACGCGCAGCCGCTCGATCGCCTTCGCGGGTGACTGCCCCGTTTCCTCTCTGAACAGTCGGCTGAATTGCCGCGGGCTCAGAAAGGCGGCGTTCGCCAAAGCACCAACCGACAATGGAGTGCTCAAATGTTCTTTTGCGTACGCGAGAGCGGTCTGGACGCGATCCGATGTAGCACCTAGATCCAACAACGTCGAGTATTGCGACTGCCCGCCGGCTCGACGGTGATAGACGACCAGTATTTTGGCGACCTCACGAGCGATCTCGGCGCCAAGGTCATTCTCCACCAGGGCCAGCGCAAGATCGACGCCGGCGCTCATGCCGGCCGACGTCCATATTGGCCCGTCTGTCGTGAAGATGCGATCCGCCTCGACCGCGATCTTGGGATAGTCACGTTGCATATTTCTCGCGTAGTACCAATGGGTGGTCGCTCGTCGGCCGTCGAGCAATCCCGCTTCAGCGAGCAACAGCGCACCGGTGCAGATCGAAGCGATCCGTCGGCTTCGATGAACGCCCGACCGAAGATAGTTTAACAACCGCGGCGTCGCTGTTGGAGCCGTGATGCCACCCGCAACGATGATCGTGTCGAACGTGCGGCGTTTGAACGCGGAGGTCTGAATCTCATATCCCAGTGAGGTTGCGACCGGGCCGCCGTTCTCCGAGAGCAGCGTGACTTCATACGCCGCCGACCCGACTTCCCAGTTTGCAGTCTCGAACACGCTCGTGACAGCAAAATTCATCGGGGAGAAAGCAGGATAGATGATGAAGCCGACTCTATGCATGTGTTTCTCTGCCCCAGTATATGCTCCGCGGTTTCGAATGTCCTAAAACGTTGCGTCTTTGGCATTCACGCCATCGGCCGCCGGGCTATCGTGTTGTCGGACAGGCCGGAAGCCGAGTTGACTTGACGAATGGTTGGCAACGAATGGAGAGATCACATGGCAGAAAAGAAGATTCTGATTACCGGAGCAACCGGGGCGACGGGTGGGAACGCAATCAAAGCGCTTTTGGAGCTCAAGGTGCCTGTAAGAGCCATGATTCATCAGAAAGATGCTCGCTCAGAGCAGCTGAGCGCCCGGGGCGTAGAACTTGTCCAAGGCGATCTATCCGATTTTGAGACGGTAAACGAAGCATTGAAGGGAATCACTGGGGCCTATTTCGTTTATCCAATTCGGATACCGGGCATCCTGGAGGCCACCGCCTTTTTCGCCCAGGCTGCCTTAGAGCAAAATGTCCGGGCCGTCGTGAACATGTCGCAGATCTCAGCACGAAGGATTGCGAAGAGCCACGCCGCCCAGAATCATTGGATTGCGGAGCGTCTCCTGGATCGTTCGGGCATTCCGGTCACTCATCTGCGGCCCACCTTCTTTGCCGAATGGCTTACGTATGTGTCGGCGAACATCCGGGAGAACAATATGTTCCCACTTCCCTTTGGCGACGCGCGCTATGCTCCCATCGCGGCAGAAGATCAGGGCCGCGTCATCGCTGCGATCTTGAACGACCCCGCCGAACACGCCGGCAAGATTTATCCCCTCTACGGTCCGAAGGAACTAACACAGTACGAAGTGGCTGACCTCCTCACGCAGGTCCTCGGAAGAAAGATTACCTACGCCGCGGTCGAGATCGAAGCCTTCACTGAAATCTGGAAGAAGATGGGGTACTCCCCTTACATCCAGCAGCACATAGCGGCCGTTGCCCAGGATTGTCGCGACGGGGTCTTTTCAGGAACCAACGACGTGGTGGAAAAGCTCACGGGCCGAAAGCCGCTCGGGATGGTGGACTACATCGTCAGGAACAAGGCGCTGTTCAGTTAAGCCAACAAGGATCACCTCAACTAACCGGCAAAGAGGAGCTCGATATGGATCACGTTCAAGAGAAAACGGCGGAAGCGAAGGACATGCCGAAGCGCCCTTTCCCGGCAGTCCCGACAACAAGGATTCTGGCTATTGGACAATTCACGAAGCCTCCAACGCCGGAGCAGATCAAGGAGCTCTTTCCCAAAGAAGTGCCGGCTACGCTTCGACTGTATTTGGCTGGCAAGATCGACCAATGGTGGATTCGCCAGGCTCAGCCAGGCCCCGTCTTCCTCCTGAATGTGACGTCAGTCGAAGAGGCGCGTGTCCTGATGGAAGAGCTGCCCTTGGGCCAAGCGGGGCTCATGAAGCACGAGTTCATTGAGCTTGGTCCACTGACCCCCCTCCATCTGCTCCTCAGCGAAGGCTGGGCAAATGCTGGTAAATAGTGTGTCGTTGCGATCGCAAAGAGCGCACAGTATTCGATTTTCCGCGGTCGCATCGCGCATCAACGCATGAGTATTGCTGTCCCTGGAACTCAACGATCTCAGAACTCTTCGTCCGCCCTGCGCCGCGAGAGCTGGGCCCTGCTGCTGCAGGCCATGACGATCCAGATGGGCTTTCCTTCAGAGATCTCTGACTCGAGCTTGCCGCAGCGGCGATGTTCAAGATAGAGGGCCTCGAGGGCAACCAGCAGGAGGGGTGTTCGCCGGCAAGTGGTTGCGGGCCCCCGCAACCACCGAAAGTGCACTCCATACACCAATAGCCAGGACCAGCGCTAAGGTGTTGTTCACGGATTGACTCCACGAACGTCCTGGGAATCGCGTGCGGGACTGGAAGTTCTCCTCCACTCCCACAACTCCCGACGCGGGAATGGGCGATCGAGGAGGAAGCACACGAGCAGGGCGAGGCTCTGTGCTAGACGAACTAAACTAGGATCACAAGTCTCCACGATACAGTCAAATCCAAAGGGGGATTGACCGAAAGCGATGTAAGAGACCGATTCTCATAAGCGCGACGATTCGAGTCAGGGCACTCGTACGCGTCTTGGGCACGGTAGAATCCCGAACTGCGAGCGCCGCGACGACACGGCGCTTATGAAGGCGTCGTATTTATTCCGCCAGTGCGCGCCTCGCCCCTTAGAACAGAAGGTCCATTGTGCCAATCATGGCGGTGATCGGCTTGATGGCAACGTCGATGTCTATGGCAACATCCGCGTCGGAGGTATACCCAGAGAGCAGTCGGTAAGACGTGATTACAAGCCGCGTCACGAGGTTGTCATCTGCCAAGAGACAGAACATCTCGCGATCCCGAACCACGCCATCGGGTAACTCGGTCACTTGGTGAGGCATCCGGAGTGCGTCGATCAGAATCTTGATCCTATTGTCGAGGTCGCCACGCCCGAACAGGATGCTTCCGGGCCGTGTTGGGCGTCCCATGCGCATCGACAAATAGCAATGAGCCTCCATCGGATACGTAATCAGGGGAATGAATGTGATCCCGCTGACCTCGTGCCGGAACAGATATGCCGAGAGTGCCTCTCGATCTGTCTGCACTAACGGGCGCGGAAGATCGAATCTATCGTCCGCGCTAGCGACGGGACGTCTCAAGCCGGAGCGATTGATCTTTGAGAGCGCGTTGTGGCTTCGCCAGATCTCCCTGAGCTGTTCGTGGAAGTGCTCGCGCAGGCTATGTTTCTGATCCCTCGCTTCGGCGTCTGTAAGGCGCCCTTGGTATCGAAGTGTAAATTCCATGCTTCATTCTCATTCATCTGAATGGTCACTGTAAAGACGCCGACGTGTCCAATTCGGGTCTTCCCATCCGAGGACGAAAACGGAGGATCAAAAGCAAATAGGGTGTCTTCCGATGGCCAGAACCACGTACGCCGCGCAGCCGATCCAAGAGAGGGCGCGGAAAAAGCCGCTAAACTCCCCCGAGGAAGTAATACGAGCCCACCGGGTTCAAACGGCTCTGGGAGGGAGCCCGCTTTCCGGAGGGCTCGGGGTCGCTGCCTGGTGGTTGACGCTACGGTTTTGAAAAAACTTGAGGCAACATGTTTGAATCGCGCCGACTCCTGGCGCCGCCTCATCCGACAAGTGTCGGAGAAACGTGGCGAAAACGTGGTCGTAGCTGAAACAAGGGTTTCGTCGCCCGCTCTGCGGTCCCGAGAGTTTGTTTTGGCGCCACTCGGGCGCTGATCGCAGCCACTTGTCGGTAGGCCCAACAGTCGTTGAGGAATCGGCGGACGATCTGAGCTTCTGCCAGTCTCGGACCCGGCCGCCCCAGGAGCCGACGGGCTGAAGCGAGGGACTCCAGGGAGCGAGGGGGCGGGTGAGGGCAGTGCATCTACTCGCCGGACGCCTTCTTCGTATCGGACATCGTAGGCGGCTTGACCGCCCTGCTCGGGCGCGGGAGAATCGGCTGGCGGCGTCATCGGCGGCTGGACGTGAGCCAGGCCTGGTTGCACTATGTTGATGCCCAGTGTCCGCACCGGCAGGCCCCACACGTTTCCAAGGAGAGAGCGATGCGCCGCGACCCGACGCGACACGGCAACGACGATACGCCGCGCGTGTACGTGATCCACGAGAACGACGCCTGGCTCGAGCCCCTGCGCCGCGAGTTCGAGGCGCAAGGCGTACCGTACGCGGAGTGGTTCCTCGACCGCGGGACCCTGGATCTCGGCGCCGAGCCGCCCGCGGGCGTCTTCTACAACCGGATGAGCGCGTCCTCGCACACGCGCGACCACCGCTACGGCGCAGAGTACGCCGGCGCCGTCCTCGCCTGGCTCGCGCGCCACGGCCGGAGGGTCGCCAACGGCGAGCGCGCGCTGCAGCTCGAGATCTCCAAGGTCGCGCAATACGAGGCGCTCGCGCGGTTCGGCGTCACGTCACCGCCGACGATCGCCGTCATCGGCAAGGAGAACATCGCGGGCGCCGCCGAGCGAGTCGGTTTCCCGCTGATCCTCAAGCACAACCGCGGCGGCAAGGGGCTGGGCGTGCGGTTGTTCCTATCCGCGGCGGCGCTCGCCGAATATTTGCCGAGCCCGGATTTCGCGGAGCCGGTGGACGGCATCACCTTGGTCCAGCGTTACATCAGGGCGCCGGAGCCGTTCATCACCCGGGTCGAGTTTGTTGGCGGGCGGTTCTTCTACGCGGTCCGCGTGGACACCTCACAGGGCTTCGAGCTCTGCCCGGCCGATGCCTGCCAGGTAGATGCGACGGCATGCCCAGCCGAGGCCCCGGGCGACAAGTTCCAGATCCTGCGCGAGTTCGACCATCCGCTGATCCCGCGCTGGGGCGCCGTCCTCGCCGCGAACGGTATCGACGTCGCCGGCGTCGAGTTCATCGTCGACGAGGGGGGCCAGCCGTTTACCTACGACATCAACACCAACACGAACTACAACTCCGAGGCCGAGGCCAAGGACGGCCGGCGCGGGATGGGCGAGGCCGCCCGCTACCTCGGCCGCCTGCTCGCCGAGGCACGGCAGGCGCCCACCGAAGCACTGGCTCGCTAGCTCACATTGTGCGCGAACAGAACCCTCACCCCGATCCCCTCCGTCGCCAAGGGAGAGGAAGCTATTTCGATTCCCTTGCCTCCGGAGGGGAGAGGGCAGGATGAGGGGGGCGACGGACGTGAGCAGCACGTTCGCGAATAGGTCGGGCTAAACTTAGCTTCCCACCGATGCACAGAGAGGTCGCAGGGCCACCCACATGACGAGGCCCACCCTCACTGCGACACGTCGAGTGCTACCGCGCCGAGAGCGGTCGGGGCCGGAGGGGTGCCGCCGCGCCGAGGTCTCTGCCAAGAGCAAGAGCCTGAGCCTCGGCCGGCTCTGAGAACGGGTTTATGTTATCTCCGCTCGAGGGAAGAGCCTGGGCCGCGGAGCCCTATGACTGAGAACGGACGTTATGCTATCTACACTGCGCGGGTTCCACAGATGCTGATGACGGACCGCGAGGAGTCAGCTGAAGCTGCGACAGGTCAGGCTGGGCAGGTTTCCTTCCGTATGAGGTCGAGCAGGGCCTGATCGCCGAACGGTTTTAGCAGAAACCCAGCCACTCCGGACTGTGTAACACGCTCGCGGGTCCGAGCGTCGCCGTGGGCCGTGATGAAAATAGTCGGGATGGTGACTCCGTCAGCGACCAACCGCTCCTGCAGATCGAACCCGCTCATCCCCCATTCAGGTGGATGTCCAGGACCAGGCAGGCCGTGCGCCCTCGCGGGGCCGACGCGAGGAACTCGCGAGCGGACGCAAACGACTCGACGGCATAGCCTGCTAACCGAACCAAGCGGCTGAGTGCCCGGCGGACGGAAAGATCATCATCCACAATCGAAATCACCAGTTGGGTGCCAGCCATCCCTGCCATGTGCTCACCCTATCTGGTAGCCGGGTCTGTGGCCTATTGGACCTTGGACCAATGGCACGACCTGGGACAGCCGGAGCGATGGCACCCATCCGTTGAACGTTTGGTAACAGCTATGTCTGAGGCATCACGACCCCCCACCCCTCACCGAGGAGCGTCGCGACCAAGCGCCGCATTCTCTTCGGCGGCAGGCGTCGGCTTGCTCGCGGGCTTCGAAACCGAAGAACAGGGCTGACGAAGGAGAGTCGCCGTCAGCGAGGTCCATCGCTTCGACAATCCAGGCACCTGGGAACTCCTTGCTCTCTCTGGACTGATATCGCATCCGCCCCCCCCGGGACTAAGCGCGAAAGAAGCGATCGAACTCGCCTTTTACAGTGCGGTAGCACTCACAGGCCGCCGCTTCCAAACGCGCGCGATCGAGGATGGTGATCCGGCCACGCCGGTAGCTGATCAGCCCGGCCCGTTGCAAGGCGCTGGCCGCTTGACTGGCGCTCCCGCGATTGACTCCCAGCGTCTGCGACAGGAGTTCTTGAGTGGACTGGATCTCGCTGGATCGCGCGCGATCTTGGGACGTGAGCAGCCAGCGACAGAGGCGTTGCTGAATGGTGTGAAACCGGTTACAGGCACCCGACTGAGACAACACCACGATCAAGGTATGCAGGTAGTGCAGCACTAACTTGTGAAGCGGACCGCATCGATCAAATTCTCTTCGCAGCACATCAGCCTTCATCCTCCAGGCGATCCCGGTTGCCTGCACGATGACTTTATAGGGCAGCCCGTGAGTCCGCAGGACGATGGGTAGCCCGATCAGCCCTTCGTCGCCGACCACACTGACCTCGATGGACGTTCCGTCTTCGGCCACGGAAAGGATCGAGGCGATGGCCGTATCGAGGAAGTAGGCCGAGTGCATGACGCCGCTGGGTTCATACAGTACCTGGCCGGACTTCAGGCTGACGGACGCCAGGTCGGCGCGCATCCGTGCATATTCCTTGCGCGGCAGAGCGGCCAAAATACGGTTACGGATTAGAGCGTGTCTTCTCACGTCGTCGGCCAGAATGTTCTCCTCGTGTCAGCTAACGCACCGTGCCCGCGCGGCGTGCGGTCGACGCACAAATTGTCGAGGCCGTTCGCTATTCTATACGGCCGCTCGGGCAAGGTCTGTCGGGTACCCGACATATGAGACGGGCGGCGAGGGGACGTGATGAAGGCGGCGGGGCAGGGACGGGTGACAGAGGCCCGGGTCAGTGGGTGACGCGGCGAGCGGGGCACCCCCACGCCGCGTAGCGCGTCATCTGCAATTCCAGGTTCCGGAATCGTTCAAAACGGGTCCCCCTATAGCGGGAGGCGAAGGAGTTGCTACACGGGTCATCAAGATGACGGCATCACGGGCCTCGTATAGTCGCAGCCGCCGCCCGAGGAGGTTCGGGCGAAGGGCGAAGAAATATCCGATCAGCTCCTGCACGTTCGTCATCAGCTCTTCACACATGGCCTTGCCTCCCGGCGGGTCGGTTCCGCTGCTGCCATAGTGTGCTTGAACTTGCGCTCAGGGCCAACTGGCCCTTGCGAAGGCGCTATTTCTGAACCACACGAGGACGCTCCAACCGCACGGAAGGAGGAGGAAGGGATCTGCGCTTACACGGTGTCACTTCGAAGCAGAAGGCCACGAGCTACCTGCCTGCCTGTCGTCCATTGCGGGTCCCCGATTTGAACTAGCGGTCGGCTGAGAAAGGTTTCAGGGAACTTTACCCTGCATGTTTTAGTCGCGTCCCGTTCCGACGGGGCATGTGGCTAAGAACCATGTGATACTGCTGGCGAAAACGTGGTCGTGACTGAAACACGGGTTCGAATCCCGTTGGGGCCACCACGGTGATTCTGTGGTGATTTTCGCCCCGAAGTTTCATTCCCCTGGGGGGAGGGACGTGAATCCTTTTTTCACTCCCCCGCGTCGTCGAGCGTTTCCAAAGCCTGCCGAACGTCCTGTTGTGTGAGTCTCGTATAGCCCGTGGTCGTCTGCACGTCGACGTGGCGGAGCTGCTCCTGCACGACACGCAGGTTCTTCGTGCGACGCAGTAACTCTGCGCCACACGCATGCCGGAGCGCGTGTGGATGCAATGCGTGTAACCCTGCTCGCGCCCCGACGGCCTTGACGACCTTCCAGATCCTTTGCCCTGTGATTCGACGCTCGATGCTCTGGCCCATTCTGTTCTCGTACATGACCACGAAAAGCGGCGCCGTGGCTGGCAGCCCGGCTCGCTCGGTGGCCATGTAGTCACGCAGGATGGCTCGGGCTGGAGCCGGCAGGGCCACCGACACCTCATGACCACCCTTACCCATGACCCGTCGAAGCCCGAAGTCAGGGGCCACATCTCCGACGTTCAACGCCGCTACTTCACCGCGACGAAGCCCTCCATAGGCCATGGGGGCGAGGATCGCACGCTCCCGGAGAGTGCACTGCTGTAGCAATGCCTTGACCGTATCCCACGTGGGCACGGCCGGGACTCGCGCCTTGCGACGCGGACGCGTGAGCCGATCCACCGGATTCCGGACCAGCTTGTCGCGGCGGACCATCCACTTGCCGAAGCTTCCGAGCGTGGCCACGCGGAGGCGGATCGTCCCGCTTTTGAGCTCGCGCCCCGCGAGGTCGTATTGGTAGCTTCGACACGTCTCTTCCGTGAAATGCGTCAGCAGCACCGTGCCTCCCACCTGCTTCATGACAAACGCCACGAAATCCCCGAAACACCACCGATAGGTTGCGATCGTCGCTGGGGTCGCCCCTTTTTCGACCCGGAGGAACTGACAGAACTCCTCGAACAAGGCGGACAAACGCATAGGCTGCCTCCGCGTGTCCGCCACGCGCTGCGGAGGAGTATGCGGCGCCGTGAGCCATGGATCAACGGGCAGGGAAGCCGGAGGAGTGTGACGGACAGGAAGAGCGGACGAAGGAAGACTGCCGAGGTCCGGCAGGTCATCCGCGACCGCGCCCTGGGAGCCCGCTGACTCTACCCCAGCGGCCGAATGGGTGCTCGTGGTGTCGGGAACGGCTGACAGAGTGTCAGCCGGGCTTCTCTTCACGTCGCCGATACCACCTGGGTGCGGGTGTCGTCGCCAAGGACCAGAAGATCTTACGAGCCGTCGCCGATCTGCCCGCTGCGGCCCAATTGGACGGGGGAATCGCGAGTTCTTCCGCCACCGCATCGAGTCCGATGGCCACCCTGGGAGCATAGGGGCGGTGATATCAACCATGGCGACGCCAGACCATGCGTTGAGGACCGACTGACACGCCAAGTACTGCGGATCGATCAGATGGTTGAACGCCTGTGGATGAAACTGAATCGCTCCCGCCGTGACGCATGGATCTTGGAACGTCCGACCTCCCCAAGGCTGCCGCCTCAGAACGTGGCGGCGGCGCATGGGGCGCTCGGGTTGCTTGGCTCGGTGCCCATCGCGCATATCGAGTGTCCTCTCTGCAGTCCTCGCAGGCTGACGTCAGGTTGCTTACTGGAGTACGGCGGCGCGATGAAAAGAACAAGCCCCGAAATATCACTCGAAAATTGCGCGCATGATCTATCGGTTTAGGCGAGTAGGCGAATGCCGAGTATCTTCTCGTGGAGCGCGAGCGGACCAGAGCGACTCAGCACATTCCGGCAACCCTACGTCGAAACGATCCCGTCTCTGACGAGGGTCAACGATGGCGCCTAGACCTGCGCGGATCAGGGATTGGGCTACGCGGGGGGATAGGTAAGGAGATAGGTAGGGGGATAGGTACGGGCATAGGTACGGGGATACCTGCGAGGGTAGGGGTAATACCCTCCCCTCGGTGGACAGCCAAAACCGGCCAGTTGTGGACACCTGAAAACCGGCCAGTGAGGTAGCGCTCCCAAGACGTTGACGCGGCGGAGGGGCTGTGGTCCCTCCGCCAGCATGACCAACATCTTGGGCGACGACAAGAGACAGCAAGTCTTGGCACTGGGGCGGTTGAGCTGGACGCTGCGGCGCATCCAGGAGGCGACCGGGGTGCGCCGGGAGACGGCCAGCGCCTACCTGAAGGCGGCCGGGATCGCCATCCGGGGGCCGCGGCGCCGGCAGCTGACACCAAATCCGGCCAGTGTGGTGTCCACCGACCCCGCGGCGCTGCCGCCGGGGATCACCGGGCCGCTGGAGTGGCCGCCTCCCACCGGGCGCGCGCCCACCGCCAGCGCGTGCGAGCCCTACCGCGAGCTGATCGAGCTCGCCCTCGGCCGGGGCCGTAACGCCATGGCCATCTGGCAGGACCTCGTCGATGACTACGGGTTTCCCGCTCGGTATGCCAGCGTCCGCCGGTTCGTAGGCGCCCTGCGCGGGGCGCGGCCGCCCGAGGCCCATCCGGTGATCGTGACGGCGCCGGGGGAAGAAGCCCAAGTCGATTACGGGCTCGGCCCGATGGTGCGACACCCGGGCACGGGCACGTACCGCCGGACGCGGCTGTTCGTCTTCACGCTGGGCCATAGCCGCAAGAGCGTGCGGCTGCTCACCTTCGAATCGAGCACCCGTCGGTGGGCCGAGCTGCACGAGGAAGCGTTTCGCCGTCTCGGCGGCAGCGTCCGCGTCATCGTCCTCGACAATCTCCGGGAGGGCGTCCTCACGCCCGATATCTACGAGCCCACCCTCAACCCGCTCTACCGCGACGTGCTCGCGCACTACGGCGCCGTCGCGCTGCCCTGTCGGGTCGGTGCCCCCGATCGCAAGGGCAAGGTCGAATCGGCGGTCGGTCACGCCCAGGCCACGCCGCTCAAGGGCCTGCGCTTCGAGACGCTCGCCGACGCCCAGGCCTATCTCGATCGCTGGGAGGCGCGCTGGGCCGATACGCGCATCCACGGCACCACCAAGCGCCAGGTCGCCACGATGTTCGCCGAGGAGCAGCCGGCGCTGCTGGCGCTGCCTGTCGAGCCGTTTCGCTACTACCGCTTCGGCACCCGCTCCGTGCATCTCGACGGCTGCGTCGAGGTCGACCGCGCCTACTACGCCCCGCCGCCCGGCTGGATCGGGCGCGCCGTCGCCGTGCAGTGGGACGATCGCCACGTCCGCCTGCTCGATCCCACCACCGGTCAGTTGCTGCGCGAGCATCGGCGCCAGCCACCCGGCCGGCATGCGATCCAGCCGGCGGACCAGCCGACGCGCACGCCGCCGACCACGCTGACCGTGCTGGCCCGGGCCACCCGCGCGGGGACGCACATCGGGCCCCTGTGTGCGGCCATCCACGGCCGTGACGGCGAGCGCGGGGTGCGTCGGATCCTCGGCGTCCTCGCGCTCGCCAAGAAGCATGGGCCTGCCGTCGTCGACGCCGCGTGTGCGGCCGCCCTGGAGCTCGGCGTCGCCGACTACCGCTTTGTCCGCCGCTACCTCGACCGGCACCCCGCCGCCCCCCTCACGCTCCGCCAGGTCGATCCGCTCATCCGCGAACTCACCCACTACCGCGACGTCATCGCGCGCAAGGCCCAGGAGGCCACCTCATGAACCTCGTCGAACTGCACCGCGCCCTCCGCCAGCTCCGCTGCTCCGGCATGGCGGCCGGCCTCGAGGCCCGCCTGCTCGAAGCCCAGACCGCCAAGCTGCCCCCCATCGACTTCCTCTCCACGCTCGTCGGTGATGAACTCCTCCGCCGCCAGGACCGCCTGCTCGCCCGCCGCGTCCAGCAGGCCGGCTTCCGTGACCAGGGCAAGACCCTGGATACCTTCGATTTCGACTTCAACAAGAAAATGAACCGCCGCCTCGTCTTCGAGCTCGCCACCGGCCACTTCGTCGCGCAGCACGCCGACGGGCTGTTTTTGGGTCCGCCGGGCACGGGGAAAAGCCATCTCGCCCAAGCGATCGGCTTCGCCGTCATCCAGCAGGGCCACCGCGTCTGCTACCGCGAGGCCCACGTGCTCCTCGATGAGCTCGCGGACGCCCAACTCGCGGGCACCCGCAAGGACCACCTCCGCGACGTCACCACCGTCCCGCTCCTGGTCATCGACGATCTCGGGATGAAGCGCCTGCCGCACACGGCGGCCGAGGATCTCCTCGAGATCGTCATGCGCCGATACGAACGCGCGTCGACGCTGATCACGTCAAATCGTCCGGTCGAGGACTGGGGCAAGCTCCTCGGTGATACCGCGGCCGTCACCGCGCTCCTCGACCGCCTCCTCCACCACGCCCATGTCCTGACGTGCGGACCCCGCAGCTGGCGTACCCGGCTCCACGGCGGCGAGCGGAACGCGTCGTGAGGCGTCGACCCGACGAAGGCGAGCGGCGTAGAGCGCCCAGGAGCCACGATCTCGCGCCTGGCCATATCCTGACATCCCCCCTGGCCAGCCGTTTTCAGCCTGCCGTCGTCGCTCGGGGGCTTGCCTCTCACGAGCCAACGGAGTAAAACACTCGTGCTTGGGACGCTCGCCCACTGGCCGGTTTTGCCCCGTCCACAACTGGCCGGTTTTCAGGTGTCCACCGAGGACCCTCCCACAGGGGGGAGGGTGGAGGGTGCACCCAAGCTTGATCTTCGAGTCATCCAGCACCTGTCTCAACGCATCTTGACTGCTCCTGACCTTTGGGGCAGTGATCCACAGGTCAGCTGCAGGAAACACTCGTTGCTG
>WNFP01003417.1_pt1 | contig 18434 bp, 15 predicted proteins | sample 5400201 | NCBI WGS metagenome assembly WNFP01 (sample SAMN13153355, study PRJNA577476) | soil metagenome | isolation source: 115 cm saprolite under Madrone tree | place: USA:California | collected 2016-06-14 | reverse complement strand
CGCGCGTTCATTGGCGACGGCATGCAGGTAAAACGGAGCAACACCGTTCCCATGTCCGCTACATGGACCCAGACTCCTGGTGTGAATAAAGAGCTATACGGTTACAACGCCGATGTCCGAGAATCCGCCTCGGTCGCTCACCTCTACGGTCAGAACCTTGTGGCTGCGGAATCACTGACAGCAGCTTCTGGGGCCTGGGCCTGGTCGCCGGCCACTCTTAAACCAACCGCTGACAAAGAACTAGCCATGGGGTTAAACCGATTTGTCATTCACACCTCGGTTCACCAGCCGTTGCTCGACAAAAAACCAGGTCTTGCTCTGGGCCCCTTTGGGCAGTGGTTCACCCGTAACGAGACTTGGGCGGAACAAGCAAAGCCCTGGGTGACTTACCTGGCGCGCAACAGTTATCTTTTGCAGCAGGGACGTTTCGCCGCCGATATCGTTTATTTTTACGGAGAGGACTCGAACATCACAGCTTTGTTTGGCGCGAAAAGTCCTGAGATTCCCGCCGGCTACAACTTTGATTACATCAATGCCGATGCTCTAGTGCATCTCCTTACTGTCGAAAACGGCGAACTGGCCACCTCCAGCGGTATGAGATACCGTGTTCTCGCTCTCGATCCCTTCAGTCAGCACATGTCGCTCCCGGTTTTGCGAAAGATTCGAGACGTGGTGCAGGCTGGGGCTGTCGTTTGTGGGCCCAAGCCGTTAGCCACGCCGAGCTTGAGCGACGACATCAAGGAGTTCCAAAGCATCGTGGATCTACTCTGGGGTCCCAGTGGCGCAGGAAACAAGGTTGGCAAGGGGAAGGTGTACGGCACTCAGGAGTTGCATGACGTGTTGTTAGCCAGCTTAAAGGTGGCGCCGGATTTCGAGTACAGCAAACCAAAACCAGACACGGAGTTACTCTTCGTCCATCGCAGGCTCGACGATGCCGACCTCTATTATGTAGACAATCGCAATGATCGCGCTGAAGAATTGGAAGCCACTTTCCGCATCGATGGCAGGGAAGCAGAACTCTGGCATGCGGACACTGGAATGATTGAGCCCGCTTCCTATAAGAGCGTGAATGGTCGAACCACGGTGCCCTTGCACCTGGATCCGTGGGAAACCGTGTTCGTCGTTTTCCGTCATCCGGCGAAAGCGCCAGCGCGCACTTTACCCCTAGTTGTCGAAAAATCAATTGCTACCATTGCCGGTCCGTGGCAATTGAGCTTTCAGCCGGACCGTGGAGCGCCTCCGCAAATCTCCTTGGAGAAACTTGTCCCCTGGCAGGAAAGCACGGACGAGGGCGTGAGGTATTTCAGTGGAACGGGAACCTACACAAAATCGGTTCAGGCGGCCTCCGATTGGTTCAAGCCAGGTGCCGAACTTTGGATCGATCTCGGTGAAGTCAAAAATCTTGCCGAAGTTTCGGTGAACGGCAAACCTCTCGGCATCTTGTGGAAGAAGCCCTATCGCGCGGATGCGACTTACGTATTACGCCCCGGCACCAATACGGTCGAAATAAAGGTAACGAACGGCTGGGCGAATCGCATCATTGGCGATCGCCAGCCAAACGCCACCAAGACTTATACCTTCACTTCGCCGAAGTTCTATAAGGCGAACGCCCCGCTGCAGCCTTCCGGGCTACTTGGCCCCGTGCAAGTGATCCAAGCTGTGCAGGCGTCGAAGGATATGAGGTGATGATGTCGGATTGGGTGGCCACCTACGACGCGGTGGCTGCGCAAACGGAGGCCTGGACCGGAAATGCCGATTGGCAAGTTCATGAATCGCAAGAGCCTCCGCCCGGCCATCCAGGATGGCGCGTCAGTAATTCTACGATCGACGGAAAAGGGCGCTGCATTGTGCGAACAGCAATCCGTTTTGGCTGGCCAATCACTTGCTGGCACCGACGCGGCGCCACTCGGTTGCGGTCCACGATTAATCTCTCGAATGAACTTAATCTGGGATTAGGCCAGTAAAGTCACTCGGGTCACTCCATGTAAAATACTTCCTTCATCATCGCGAACTTTTCTCCTGGCGTCAGCCCCGGCAGTGCCTCGAATAGTTTCGCCATCTCTTGTTGCCATTTCAGATTGGTTGGGTCCTCGTCGAGCGTGCGCCACGCTGCGTCAAAGTCATCGACCCGCATGACCAGGAACAAATCCTGATTTCTCCTGAAGATGGAATATTCGGAAATACCGACTTCTTTCAATTTGGACAGCAAGGCAGGCCAAACATTCCGGTGGGCGGCGTCATATTCCGCCTCCTTGCCGGCTTTTATTCGCAATTGAAATGCAACCCTAGGCAACTGGACCTCCGGGCTTTCCCAAACCAGGCGAATCGCTTGGCCCCTTGTTCACGGTCAAGACGACGCCCGGCAGATAGCATGGTTCAAGGGAAAGTAAGAACTCCGACGGAAAAACCGTGGATCATCAACTTCTCCGAAGCTAATTTGGTGGAAGCGGGGGGTTGAAATCCCGTTGTGACGTCCACGCAGTCGAAGTGGCCGCCGGCAGCTCCAGCGATGGATAGATCCAAATTCCGATCGCGTTTGTTCACGAGAAGCATCTTGTGCTTTCCTGTCCTGGTTACCACTGCAAGCCCAGTGAGGTACGGATGATCGGGGCCGTCCGGACTAACCGGCGCAATCTCCACAATTTTGTCACCCGGGCCAAAGTTGTCGTGCAAGAGCTTCAATACCCACAGACGGGCATTCGGTTTTCCATTGTTCCAGTCCACCATGGATACGCTGGGGAACTGCGTTGGATAGCCGACCAGTTGCGATTCTCCCGCGACGTCAATGCCCAACCGTGTGAGCTCCGCAAAAATGTAAGCATACTCGGCGCCGGCAAGATTCCAATACGAATCAGGAACTGGTTTTGCCACGTGCTTTGGATCGACTTGGGCAATGTCATCGGCCGAAATGATCCCAATTTCATTAATCATCGTGCCCGTTCCCGGTGATAGTCGCTTGCGAATCGCTTCGATGTATCGGGCCGTATTCAGGAAACCGTCGGCGTGTGCAAAAACGGTATGTTGCTGAATGTCTAGTGTCTCGTCAGACGTAGGTACGGCGTAAAAATGGTAGGAAATGTAGTCCAGCGGCACACCGGACTCGTGGTTCGTGCTATTCAAGAAATATTCAAAAAAGTCTGGATTCTGGCCCGGGATGGCCAGAGAAACGCCGACAAATCTTAGCTCGGGCTGAACTCTCTTCATGGCTCTGACGATCGCATCGTACAGCCGAGTATAGGTTTGTGGCGTCATGCGATGTTCGAAATCCACTTCGTTCAAAACTTCCCAGTACGGAATCGAATAGTGATGGCCGGACTCGTGCCGCTTTCCGTATTCGTCTGTAAAGCCCCCTTTGGTGTACCAAGCCAGGAGTCGAGCATAGTAGTCGGCAACTTCCTGGAACGTGGCGTCACGCAGCTGTGTCCCTTGCTCGTAGTCCCAGACCGCTTTATTGGGATCATCCGGATACGCGACGGGTTTGTCGGTCTTGTACATCCACTGAGGGATGGTGCTGAAGTTGAGAACGACTGAGTGCCCTTTGGTTGCTTCCAGAAAATCAATTGTCATCGGGTCGATGAGGGAGAAATTCCACGACGTCTGGCCATCTTTCGGAGGTTCTAACTCCGCCACACCGAGCCGCGGATACGGCAGCCATGGAACGTAACGCACATAGTCTGCCCCGAGATCATGTAGGGATTGGTATGCGTTGTCGTGCACCGAGGTTCCCCGGCGAAGCGGTGGATTTACGACCACCTGTAACGTGGGAGTGGTCCTGGATTCCTGTACTATCTTGTCCCAATGGACTGTAATTTGAACGGGAGCATCTTGCGCTGGGGAACGTCCTACGGCGGCGAACATAAACGAAGGAACAATCAGTAACCGAAATAAATTTGAACGCTTCATGGGATGCTCCCTCCGGGAATGCATCAGCAAAGCTGCCAAGGCGTCAGGGGTTCTCGAGGCCTAAATTAAGCCCGTCGCCATCTTTTTTCAATAGGTAAATTTTTTTCGTTATAGAATCCTGGTATGATCGGCGCCAGCTATCGGAAACTCATGCCCGGGGGTGCAGGTAAACATGAGCGGGGACTCTAGGGGCCACCAATTCACGGTGGGGCTCTTCGGAATTGGGCTCGACACCTACTGGCCTCAATTTGAGGGGCTGCAGCAGCGCTTGACGGGATACACCCAACAGCTGGCCCACCGCCTAGAAGAAACGCGCGTTCGGGTTATCAATCTAGGTTTGGTGGATTCTCCCGAAAAGGCGGAGACGGCGGGTCATGCGTTCAGGCGGCACGATGTCGATCTGATCTTTCTATACGTTACGACCTACGCTTTGTCGTCCACCGTCCTTCCGGTCGTAAGAAGAGCGAAAGTGCCGGTGATCCTTCTTAATCTTTCGCCCTCCGCGGCAATTGATTACAAGTCCTTCAATCGAATGGGTGACCGAACCAGAATGACCGGTGAATGGCTGGCCTATTGTCAGCCTTGTTCCGTGCCTGAAATCGCCAATGTATTTCGTCGTTGCCGCATCCCGTTTTTCCAAGTCACCGGAATCCTTGAGAACGACCCATTCGCGTGGAATGAGATTTCCTCGTGGATAGATGCAGGCCGAGTCGCCCACACGATGGAACACAACCGCCTCGGAGTGATGGGTCACTATTACGGGGGAATGCTGGACATCTATTCCGACCTGACTCAACAGTGCGCTTATTTTGGGGGCCACATCGAAATGCTCGAGGTGGACGAACTCGCAGATTTGCGCCGAAAGGTATCGACCAGGGAGATCAGCAGTCGCGTCCAGAATTTTCAGGAAACTTTCGACGTGCAGCCGGACTGTCCGCTGGTCGAATTGGAGCGTGCCGCGCGCACTTCAGTTGCGCTGGATCGTCTCATCGAGATTCACAAGCTCGGATCCCTTGCCTACTACTATGAAGGTGTAGGAAATGCCGAGAACGAAGACGCCATCAGCTCCATCATTCTTGGAACCAGTCTGGCTACAGCACGAGGCATACCGGTGGCCGGCGAATACGAGATCAAGAACGCTCAAGCCATGAAGATAATGGATTGCTTCGGAGTCGGGGGTTCTTTCACGGAATATTACGCCTGCGATTTCAACGACGATGTAATCCTCATGGGCCACGACGGACCAGGCCACATCGCCATTGCCCAAGGCAAGACCAAGGTTCGCCCGCTGAGTGTGTATCACGGCAAGGTCGGCAGCGGGCTCTCCGTTGAGATGTCCATTAAGCACGGTCCCGTAACATTGCTTTCAGTTGTTCAAACGGCTAACGGAAAACTTAAATTGCTGATCGCTGAGGCCATTTCCGAGCCCGGCCCGATTCTCGAAATTGGTAACACCAACAGCCGCTACCGTTTCTCGATGGGAGCGAGAACATTCATGAATGCCTGGAACGCCGAAGGCCCAGCGCATCATTGCGCGATCGGCATCGGCCATATCTCCAGCAAGTTGAGCAAGCTTGGTCAACTGCTGGGAATGGAATGCACCGTCATCGCTTGAGCTCGTGGGGAGGCGCCAATTAACGGATTGGGAGTCGCACCTGCGGCCTCCTGCGTGATGGGCAGACGTTCTATCCAGTCGCCGTGCCCTATCTCGAACCTTGCCACGGCTCACATGTTGGTTCGATTCCGATAGGCCGGTCCAACATTTATTGCACAACCTAGCTAAGTTGTGAGGCGTCTTTATGGACAATTTCCTGCAGGATCTTCGCTTTGGATTGCGCATGCTGCGTAAGAACCCTGGATTCACCACGGTTGCCGTGCTGGTGCTGGCCATCGGGATCGGAGTCAACACAGCGATCTTCAGTGTGGTCAACTCGGTCCTGCTACAGCCGCTTCCTTATCCCGGCTCGCAACGCCTGATGCTGTTACAAGGTTTGTCGGATAGCAGAGATATTCCCGTGTCTTATACAGAATTTCTGGCCTGGAAAGACCAAAAGGAGCTCTTCGAAGACTCGGCCGCGTTCACCAATTCAGGATTTGCCCTCACCGGCGTAGGCGAACCGGAGCAGCTGCGCGGTATGAGCATTTCAGCCGCCCTTCTCCCGATGTTCGGAGTTAAGCCCGCCGCTGGCCGTATTTTTCTTTCCGAGGAAGATGCGCGCACCGCCAATCCAGTAGCCATGATTACGCATTCGTTCTGGCAGTCGCACTTCCATGGCAGTCAATCCGCAGTCGGGCAGAAGCTTACCTTGAATGACAAAGTATTCACTATTGTAGGTGCGCTCCCGGAGGATTTTGCTTTCGCCGCCAACGTTCAGCTGCTGACTCCGCTTCGGCTTGACACCACTGTGGCTCCTTCCGGGCTCAATTTCCTCGCGATGATCGTGAAACTTCGTCCAGGCGTTTCACCGGGCCAAGCCAGGACCGCCATGACCGCGATGGTTCCCCGGCTGCAGAAGATTGATTCAAATCTCCTGCCCGCAACCGTGACGCCCTATCACGAGTTTCTGGTCGGAGACTCCCGACCCCTGCTATTCGTCCTATTAGGCGCGGTACTGTCAGTTCTATTGATTGCATGTGCCAACACGGCGAATCTTCTTCTGGCACGCGCTGCGTCGCGAAGCAAGGAAATCGCTGTACGCATCTCGCTGGGTGCGGGGCGGCTTCGTCTGGTGCGTCAGCTTCTGACGGAGAGCCTCCTGCTGTCTGGGCTGGGGGGGATAATTGGAATCCTGCTCGCCTGGGCGGGCTTGGGAGTCCTTACAACTCTGTTGGCCGAACGTCTGCCGCGCGACGCGGCCGTCCACATTGACCTCACAGTCCTGCTCTTCAGCGCTGTGTTGGCGCTTGTCACCGGAATTGTCTTTGGCCTGGCGCCTTGCATCCAGATCGTCAAGGGCAATTTGCAGGAAGAACTCAAACAGGGTGGCCGTCAGTCTGAATCGAGCAGCCATTGGCTTCGCCAAACGTTGATCGTCAGTGAGATCGCGTTCTCTTTGGTCCTGCTGGCTGGGGCCGGTCTGCTGCTGCGCAGCTTCGTGCGCCTGCTGAACGTCGATAAAGGATTCTCCACCGACCACGTCGTTACGATGGGAATCTGGCCATCGCCCGTGCGATATGCGGACCCCAGGGTTGCGATCAGCTATCTGCAGCAGGTGCAGGAGCGGGTCGTTACCGTGCCGGGAGTCCGCTCCGCGGGATTCGTCACCAACCTGCCGCTCTCCGGAAGTTCGACCGATGGCGGTCTTGTGATTGAAGGTCGCGCGAAAGATCCGAAGCATCCGCTGAACGCGCAAAAACAGTTTGTGGGTGGAAATTACTTTCAAGCGCTCCGCGTACCTTTACTCAAAGGACGCTATCTGACTGACGCTGACAACACCACGTCGCCGCCCGTGGTAATCATCAACCAGACATTTGCCCGCCAGTTCTTCCCCAACGAAGATCCCATTGGCAAACGCATCGACGTTGGCTGGGGAAACCCCGCATTCAGCGAAATCGTGGGCGTAGTCGGCGATACCAAGCAAGAAACCCTGGCGGAAACCGTCCATCCCACGTTCTATGCTCCGTTCGCGCAGAAAGCGGAGATCATGAAGTTCCTCAGTTTCAACCTGGTGGCCCGTACGGAGCAGGACCCGCTGACCGTGGTCCGTGCCATTAGCACTCAAATCCATCAGCTCGACAGGAACCAGGTACTTGCCCGCATATCGTCCATGGATGATGTGGTGGCAAAATCGCTGGCGCCGCGTCGCGTTCCCGTGTGGCTGATGGGAGTGTTTAGTGGGATCGCGCTCTTCCTGGCCGCAATTGGGATCTACGGCGTGCTCTCATATTACGTCTTGCAGCGGCGTCAGGAGATCGGTCTGCGGATGGCGTTGGGCGCCCAACGGGCCAACGTTCTGCAACTAATACTCGGTCACGCCGCCAAGCTGATTGCAGCAGGTGTGGCGATCGGGCTCGTAGCTGCCTTTGCCGCTTCCCGAGTACTTACCAGCATGCTGTTCGGCGTGAAGCCTACTGACATCCCGACCTTCCTTGGCGTGTCGTTACTCTTGGCAGCACTGGCGCTGCTTGCATGTGCCATCCCGGCATCCAGAGCGACACGTGTAGATCCATTGGTGGTGCTTAGGAATGAGTAGCTGACTCAATCTGCCTCCAAAGGGCAACAAACTCTTCTCCGAGAAAGCTCGACGTCTTAATTCCTATAGGGGACAGGATTGGGCCATGGGTTGCCACTTTCCTACTCCGGTCCTGCCGGGTTCGCTCACCTATCCCGATTCCAACAAGGCCGCTTGTGTTGTCGTAGAGAGTCCAGGAATCAGCCAGCCGCCGACTCAGAAGCCCACATCTAGGAGCATCCGCTTGTGCTCCCGCAGTTGACGCACTTGTAGCAACTTCCGTTGGGCACCATGAGCATGCCGCAAGTTGAGCACGAAGGGGCGTCTCCGGTCGTGCCCCCGCCACTGCTTGACTGAATCGGTCTATGGTTGCCCGCATTTACGGCTGGCGAACTACTGGCTGGGTGAATCATATCCTCGCTCGATGCGGCGCTCGGTTTGAGGTAGTCCGATGAGAGGAATTTGCCGCCCACCAACGGGCAATGTAATCCAGGACGGAACTGGAGTAGCGAATGCTCGGATTCTCCGTGAATCCTGGGGGCTCAAAACGTGTGTTCATTAGGCAGATTTCATGTCCAATCCCAAATTCCTGGTATCCCCCGTTTATGAATTCCCCTCATGATGGAAAAGAGTTCCCACGGTTGATTCCGGAAATTCTTGCGAGAGCTTGCTGAATTTTGCCGAATTCGCAGTATCCTCTTTCGGCGAGAGAGTCGCTGCGGCGGCTCCACGTAAAAATGCCCCTTCCCCGTACTCCATCCGATTCCTGCCTGCAAAGCCGATTCCGCGGATGCCTGCTCGGTGGTGCCGTCGGCGACGCCCTTGGCGCGCCCGTCGAATTTCTTGACCTGGACGAAATCGTTCGCGCCTATGGAGAACAAGGTATCCGTGATTGCGCTCCTGCCTACGGAAAATTAGGCGCCATCACCGATGACACTCAGATGACGCTGTTCACCGCCGAGGCTGTCCTCTCCGCGCATCTCGCGGCGACTCTCGAAAGCCATGAGCCGGACTTCTTTCGTGCCGCGACCGGTTCTTACGCACGCTGGCTGATGACCCAGGAGAATTCCCGCTTGCTGACCTCCCCATGCGCGAAGCCAAGCTGGTTGCTGCAACAGAAAAAACTCTTCACCCGCCGCGCTCCGGGAACAACGTGTCTCTCCGCGCTGCAGACCAGCCGCGGCAGAGTGACGCGGGCCACGAACGACAGCAAAGGGTGCGGTGGAGTAATGCGTATGGCCCCCGTAGGCATGTATTTCGCGCATTCCCTGAGTCGCGAACCTCGTCGCGACCATTTGCATTCGAATATCTTTGCAACTGGCCGGGATCTCGCCGCGATCACCCACGGACATCCTAGCGGATTCCTCAGCGCGGGCGCGCTTGCCGTCATAGTCAGCCTGGTGCTTTCTGGTACCGCTCTTGCCGACGCCATTCGAGCGGCAAAAGAAGAGCTCCGCAAACATCCCTCCCATAAGGAAACTCTGGCTGCCATCGAGAAAGCCGAAAGCCTGGCGAAGTCTCGCCCCCACGAACGCACCGCGGTGCGCGAACTTGGAAAAGGATTCGTCGCCGAAGAAGCTCTGGCAATGGGAATCTATTGCGCGCTAGGCGCCAAGGATTTTGAAGACGCCATCATCCTTGCGGTAAATCACAGCGGAGACAGTGACTCGACCGGCTCGATCACTGGCAACCTCCTCGGCGCCGCTGCCGGAGTCGAAGCGATCCCCGGCCGCTGGCTCGCTCATCTCGAATTGCGCACGATCATCGAAGCCATCGCCGATGATCTGGCCGCATTTCCCGATTGGCGCCTCCGCACCCAAAATGATGCGGAAGAGCGCGCCTTCTACGCCACCCGCTATCCCCTCGGCTAATGTTGTCTCGATACCTTCCCGGAATTCTCGCTCTGCGTTCTAGGCGCGGGGCTCGCCCGCCCCCTCCGATCGGTCTATTTCAGCTTCCGGAATAATTCCGCCGCGCGCGGAAGAAGTGCAATCGCGCCAAGCTCACGGAAGCGCGCGGCACGCTGCCCGTAGCCGTGTTCGCCCGGGACGATGATGGCCACAAAAGGCACGCTTGCATCACGCGCCGCCAGCGCGTCGTCAATGTTGTCGCCAAGATATAGCGCCGTCGCTGGATCGCGTTCCCCGAGAATTCTCTGCAATCCCTCCGGGTGCGGCTTCCTCAGCGCATCGTCCATGGTGATGATCGTTCGAAAGTGCTTCGTCGCCGGCCAGCGGTCGAACGTAAATGAAAATTCCTGCCGCGTGCGCCCGGTGAAAAGATTCAACTCGTACCGCTGAGCCCACTTTTCAACCTGCCGCGGCGTCACCATCAGCTTTTCGTTACGAACGTTTCCCGGCTTGCCGTCGCTTCCCCAATAAAACTTCTCAAACGCCGCGCGCGCCTGCTCGTACGAAGTGGCATACCCGAGTGAACTCACCCACGCGGAAACCATGCTCCAGTCGTCGTTAAAGCCCGGCTTGCTCTTCCACCGGTGCAGCTCGGCATAGGTGACCCGCTTCCCCGTAATGTGGCGCACCGTCTCCAGCGCCGACCGCCAATACGTTCCGCGCACGTCCACCAGCACGCCATCCACATCAAAGATCAGGATTTTAGTAGGGGGGCTTTTCTTCGCAACGGTCACACAATCATTGGAGCAAAAAGAACGCGGCGTCGCAACCCGGCAGAAGACACAGGCATTCGCAGTTTAACGGTTCGAGTATCGAAAAAATGTTATGCCTGTCGGGCCTGCTGCTATTGTGGCAAGGCTTCTTTAAGGGCGGGAAGCGGGCTTCTCGAGTTGCTTTTTCTGGTCTTGCAGCCCCGCCATTTCCTTGCGTGTTTCCGCAAGGATCTGTTTGTGCTGCTCAATCAGCTGTTGAAGATGTTCTTTGCGTTCCGGGGTAGCCTGACCGAGCTCCTGCTGGAGACGGTCGATGGTTTCCAGCTGCCCCTGGATGTCCCGCTGTTCCCATGCGATTTTCTTCTCGGCATCATCCACGGAGTTGGCATGCGCTAGTGGAGCCACTTTGGATGGCTTTGCCGGCTCGGCTGAGGTTTGCTTGGCGGCGTCTGGCTGCTGCGTCGCGGCCGCCGCGGCTTGCGCTTGTGCCGTTTCCTTCTCGGCATAGCTGTCCGCGGGCGTGCGCACCGTGGCTAGATCATCTTCGGTCCACACCTTGTGGGTCTTCGGAGCCGGCGCTTGCTTTTTGGTGGTTTTCCGGTACTTGGCCGGCGTCGCACTTTTCTGTGCATCGCTCTGCGCGTGTGCAGGCGCAGCGAGCACAACGGCCGTGGCGGCTGCAAAAATCACGCTCAAGAGAAGACCCTTCCTCGATTTCATATCCCTCTCCTCAATCCTTATTGCCGTTCCTGGAACGACAGTACCTGGAACGTCGGCGGCGTCTGCACGCGATTAATCCAGCAACTGTTGTAGTAAATGCCGTTTCCGCCGCCGCCGTTGATGTCCACGTTCACGGTTCCGAAGTTAGCCAGTTGGTTGCCCGAGGAGTCTCTGGTGGTGGCCGCGAAAATGGCGCCATCGAATTCGCCGTTGCCGCCGCCGTTTCCGATAAACGTCGTTGTGCCATCTCCAATGACCAAGATGACTCCGTTCCAGCCGGAATTTCCGTGGTACTGGAAGTTTCCTGTCACGACGAGCAGGCCATACCCAGTGTTGGGCCCCAAGTCGAAGCTGCCGTCCACATAAACGACCTTCGGATTAGTCGGTGACATATCCGTGGGCCACCCAGTGCCGCCAAAGTTGTAGGTCGTGCCGCTGTTGTTGTAGTTCGGTGGATTGGGTGGATTGGGCATAACCGCGTCCGCGTTTTGCCGGATCGTCTGGACCAGTTGATCAAGGTCAGCAGGCGAATCCAGCGATGTGTTCAGGGACACGCCGCTCACACTCGGCGTGCCTCCGGTTCCTGTATAGTTGGCCGGGCGCGGCAGGCTAGCGGTGACCAGACTCAGGTTCGTAGCCGTACCCGCGGCGTCGAGACCCGGGGATACGCCGATCGCCGATACGGTTGGCGCGTTGTTTACGCAGCCGGGAACCGCTGGGGCGCTGCCCGAGCCGTCCTGACCATTCACGTGATAGGGATTGGAATTTGCTCCCTGGAACGACCCGACCTGGCCCGCTAGCGTCAGCGCCGAAGGAAAGTTCAAGTTATAGCTGACCGGCGTAACAACGTACTGCGCGATTTTCCGGCTGCCGTCTGGTAGTACGGCAAGGGCGGTCAGTTCGTACACCTGCTTGGCCGTCGAGGGCGGATTTGGATTGGCGCCTATCATCGGCGGGATGATGAGACTTGGCTTCGTTTGACCCAGCGCGTTGACGTGTGCAGGGTCATAGTACAGAGGAGCCACATTGTCCTTCACTAAATCGCCGTTAACGTCCGTTTGGATCGATTGTTCGGTAGCTGGAGTGATGCGCACCCACTTGTACAGTGGTCCATCGTACGTAATTCCCCCGCTGGTGACCTTGGAAACAGAGGCAATCGTAGGCGGGCCGGCCGGTGGCGCTACTCCAAATTCGGTGGCGTATTCCGTGTCCGGGTAGGCTCCCAGCATGGCGACTCCCGCGGGATCGCCCGGTGCTGGGTTCACCACGTAAAGCGCCTGGCCCACGAGCAGGGGCACAGCGGGTATAAATCCCGGCACCGTCAAGTTGTAGTAGTCCGAGCTGGTTGGGAGCAGGCGGCCTCGAGCTTCTTCCAGTCCCGCCGTGCCCGCCATATAGACGGTGGCTGACGAGCGGTAATTGCCGGCCAGGGCGCTCTCTCCGCCGGCGGCGATGACCAGGGCAATGGCTACCGCGGTGATCAGTAGCAAAACGAAGATGGCGATAAATAGCGCCACTCCCGACTGCGAGTGATTGCGGTTTTTGCGGTGATTGGCTCTCATGGTTATCTCCAGGTTGTCTCTACTTGTTGGGATTGATCCGGTGTCCGCGGCCATTCATCTCCACTAGGCGGAACCTGTTGTTTTGAGCGTCTCGTTGGGGCGTCATGACGATGAGCGTGATCTCAATATCGCGGACGTTCGTCGGAAAGTTGTTGCCGGCCGCTACGACGTTCGTGCAGGGAAACGGAACGTTGTTTGGAATGTCGCAGGTGTACTGGAATATAGGCACCGGATTGCCACCGGGAAACATAGTTGGATAGTTGACCTGAAACTGGGCAATTTGTGCCGGCGTCGCGTTGTTCATCACATTTGTGACGTACGGAAGCAGGACTCCTAGAACAGTCGTCGCCGCTACCGGGTCCGCGCCCAGTACCTTTGGAGTCACGCCGCGAAAGAGAGTCGTCCCTTGCAGTTGATAACGCGTCCATTTGACTCCCGTGCCGTCGTTGTCACCTTCGAAGATGACGTCAAAGTCTGTTGGGCTGACGCAGGTACCGCCGCCGGCCGTGCCAATCTGACACGGAGCGAGTGGGTAGGCCGGGTTCCAGGCCAGTGGGCCGACCGTGTAGGTGGGCGTAATGGGGACAACCGCGAAATGATTCAACGGGGGGTAACCAGCATCGTTGGCATCTCGCACGATCTGGTCCAGCCCCAGGCGCGCTTCCTCAAAGGAGCCCAGAACTTGCGACTCGGTCTGGAATCTTTTCTGGGAATCGTTCAGCAAGCTAAAGATGGCGCCGCTGATCACCATGAAAATGGCTACGGCCACCATCATCTCGATCAGGGTAAACCCGCTTTGATTTTTCCGCTTCAGTGTGCCGTTCATTTTGCCACCATGGTGTCGAGCGTCACGGGCCTGAGCGGCGCATTGCCACCCCGCCGCTGCACGCCCACAATAAAGCGTTTCGCGCTCGAGGTTGCTCCATTCGAGTAAGTGATCACCGCCCAGCGAACGTCATACGTCAAACGAAACGGATCGTTGGGATCCAGATAGGTAAAGCTGTAGTTGGCGACTTGCGCTTGGGTGAAGTCAACCGCCGGCCTGTTGTTAAACATCACTACCGGGCTGCCAACCAGCACTTTCGGCTTTGTGGGATCGCCAAGGTTGCAAACGGCTCCCGCGGGTGCGCACAACACTCCGTTGCCGTCGGTGAAAGAGAGGGCGTTGATCGGCTGATCCAGCATCTCGTCCATTTCCCGCTGCGCGTACACCAGCGCCGTGGAGTCGTTGCGATTCGCGCCATTCAGCCGGATGGAGAGCGGCACCAGCTGCGCCACGGCCACCAAACCTACGAGCATCACCATCGTGGCCACTAGCACCTCCATCAACGTGAACCCGCGCTGCTTGGTGGCTGCGTTCCTGCATCCAGTTTGCATGTCCATTCCCCTCATCTCCGCTAGTTCACTTGACGCCATCTGCCGGTCGTATCGGTCGTCCAAATCTGTATCGACCCCGATGGAAGCAGCACTACCGCCCGATAGCCAAGACTCGGCAGTGCGGGGCTCCCAACATAAAGGACATCCACCGCCGCGGGCGCAACCGCTCCGCGACGATCAAAGGAAACGGAACCGGTCGCCAGGGATACGGGAGTCAAGGCGCCGGCGCCTACCGCAGCCGCCAGGCCCCCAGGAGGAGTACCGGGGGCAATCAAGTCGAAGCTCCCTGTGAGTTGAACTTGATTTTCATTACCGTCCAGATTTAGGTTCCCGTTGCTGTCCGTCCAAATACACCTGAGCGTGGCCGCAGGACAGGTGCCGGCGCCGCCAGGTCGTACCAGAGAACTTGTCACCGTGGCATTTCGGATCGCCTGGTAGCGAGTGAATTTGATAACACTGGCCACCTGGGTGGCGGTGTCGTTCAGTTGGTAGGTGCGCAAAGCGCGGAAGAAGGAGGGAAGGCCGACGGCGGTCACAATCAGCATCACGGCCATGACGATAACGAGTTCGAGCATGCTGAATCCGTTCTTCCGAACGATGCTCGGGGAGAATCTCTTCTTGGGATTGATTTTCATCGTCAACGGCTTCTTCCCCACCCGGTACGCTTGCGAACTCTGAACCAGCATCGGGTGAAATTCACGGTTCAAAGAGTGCACCCCGAAGACCAACCCGGGGGATCATTTAACGTGTTGAAACCATAGGCCTTAGAGAGATTCGCGGTACGGGCTTGACTTGAACCTTAGGGCCAACGGGTGAAAACGTAACAAATTGGGCGACGGTCGGATTGAGGCTGTCGATTCTATTGAAATCCTCCTCGCTCCGTTGCCGCGTCTTTCCGGGACTTGCTATACTCGGAGAGCAAGAAACCATGGCCGATTCGAATGCATCCTGGGAACGGCCCCCGCAACACATCATTTCCCGAGGAAACTTTCATGAGTGGCCGGAAGCAGCGCGCGCCGTTCCTCTCTGCGCGCTTCGGCCGCTTTGCGGGCTGTCAGAAACGAGGAGAGCGGTATGGCTGGATATGCCGGAGTCGATTACATCGATTTTGATTCGCAACTGAACGACGAAGAAAAATTGGTGCGGCAGACCGCGCGCCAATTCGTCGAAAACGAAATTATTCCCATCATCGAAAAGCACAGCCGCGAGGCGACGTTTCCCAAACATTTGATTCCGCAGCTCGGCGAGCTGGGATTTTTTGGCGCGAACCTGCACGGCTACGGCTGCGCGGGAATGTCCAACGTCGCCTACGGATTGATGACGCAGGAATTGGAACGCGGCGACTCGGGGTTGCGTAGTTTTGTTTCCGTGCAGGGCGCCCTGGTGATGTATCCGATTTATTCCTATGGCAGCGACGCGCAGAAGGACAAGTGGCTCCCACTCTTGCAGCAAGGCAAAGCCATCGGGTGTTTTGGCCTGACCGAGCCGCAATTCGGTTCGAATCCCGGCGGAATGCTGACGCGCGCGGTGAAGAAGGGCAACCAGTACGTACTCAACGGCGAAAAGATGTGGATCACCAGCGGGTCGATCGCGGACGTGGCCGTGGTGTGGGCCAAAGCAGAAGACGAACAAGTCCGAGGATTCCTCGTGGAAAAAGGCACGCCGGGATTGAAGGCCTGGGACGTCCACGGGAAATGGTCGCTGCGCGCTTCCGTGACTTCCGGATTGGCTTTCACGGATTGCGAAATTCCTGAAGAAAATCTTCTGCCCGGCGTGGTCGGCCTGAAAGGGCCGCTGAGTTGCCTGAACCAGGCGCGCTACGGAATCGGCTGGGGCGCCCTGGGGGCGGCGATGGCGTGCTACGACACCGCCCTGCAGTACGCGAAAACGCGCAAACAATTTGCGAACAAGCCTATTGCGTCGCACCAACTCGTGCAGGAAAAACTGGCGTGGATGATCACGGAAATCGTGAAAGGGCAATTGCTGGCATTGCACGTCGGGCGTTTGAAAGACCAGGGAAAAGTCGATCCTTCGCACATTTCCATGTTGAAAATGAACAACGTTGCGATTGCGCTGGATACGGCGCGCAAAGCCCGCGACATTCTCGGCGCCAACGGCATCGTCGACGATTACTGCATCATGCGGCACATGAACAACCTCGAAAGCGTGTACACCTACGAGGGAACAAACGACATTCACAAGCTGGTGATCGGCGAGCGCATCACCGGCATCGCCGCGTTTGTTTAGAAACTGAAAGCGCGGGGAAACAAATCCCCTCGCACTCTTCATCCAGTCCATCCCCATGCAGGCTGAATCTTGTATGCTAATGGGGCGCTCGCCGCGGCGGGCGTACTTACAGGAGCATAGTCCCATGCGTCCAGATTCCACTGTTGCGATTCGATTTTTCCGCTGCGCACTCGCTGCCACGTTGCTGGCTTTGATTTTCAACTGCGAAATTGTTCGCGCACAGGCGAAGAATTCTGCCGCTCCGGCGAATCCCAAGATCCGCACGATCACGGCCTTCATCAATCTGGACCGACCGCGATACCGGCAAGACGTGGCGGACGCGCTGAAAATGCTGCGGCGTGCGCAAACAACTTTTGAATCGCGCGGCTACCAGGTGCAGACGATTCGCATCGCGACGCAGCCGTTTCCGGAGTACACCAAGGGCCTGACGAAGGAACAGGCCATCGCGTTTTTCAAGGAATACGACGCGCTGGCGGTGAAGGAGAATTTTGCGGCGTCGATCGGTCCGGCGATGCTGCACACCGGAGACAGCGATTCGCAAGCAGAGTTGCTCGGCGAAATCCTGAGCAACACGAAAAAACTGAATGGCACCGTGGTGGTGGCGGGCGAGGAGGGCGTGCGATGGAACGCCGTGGGCGCGGCGGCTCGCGTAATGAAAAAACTGGAAGAATCCACGGAGCACAGCCAGGGCAATTTTCGCTTTGCAGCAATTGCCATGGTGCCTCCGCTGACGCCATTTTTTCCCGCCGCGTACCACACCGGCTTTGGGCATCAATTCGCGATTGCGCTGGAATCGGCCAACATCGTTGCCGCAGCTTTCAAAGATTCGCGCGACCTCGGGATGGCCCGGCAGCGGCTGATCGATTCGCTCGCGGCCACCGCGTTCGACGTGGAAGGGCACGCGGGACGCGTCGATCAGGAAACCGGCTGGACCTACATGGGCATCGACCTCTCGCCGGCGCCGTCCGGAGATGTTTCCATCGGCGCGGCCATCGAAAATCTGACCACGCAGGCAGTGGGCATGAGCGGAACGCTGACGGCGGCGGCGATGATCACGTCGGCGGTGAAAGACGTCAAAGTAAAACAAACCGGATATACCGGGCTGATGCTGCCGATCCTGGAGGATACGCGGTTGGCGCAGCGGTGGAGCGAAGGACATATTTCCATCGATGCGCTGCTGAGCTACTCCGCCGTGTGCGGCACGGGTCTGGACACGGTTCCGCTCCCCGGTGACGTTAGTGCGGAACAGCTATCGCTCATTATTGGCGACATGGCCAGCCTGGCGGTGAAATGGCATAAACCGCTTTCGGCGCGACTCCTTCCAGTCCTCGGCAAGGGCTGGGGTGAGATGACCGAGTTCAATGATCCGTTTCTTGTGAATGCCAAACTGCAATCACTGGACGTCAAGTGACTCGTGTTTAGGGACTGGCTCGTCTTGGCCTACGGTGTGGTGAGCGACACGCTATCGAACGTGGCCGTCGCCAGAGAAGACGTCGTGCGATTGCTCACCGCCAGTCCTACGTACACGTTCTGTGCCATGCTCACCGTCTGGCTCGCCCCCAACGCCACCCAGTTCACCCCGTCTGCTGATCCGTACATGCTGAACACGTTCCCGCTTCTCACCAGCTTCATCCAATTCGGCGGCGTCCCACTTCCTACCGACTGGTAAGTGCTGCTCGTTCCCGTGCTGGTCCGCTCCGTCATCAATATCGACGACGAATAGTCGAACACGTACACATGGTTCGCTCCCGCGCTCAGCGTCTCCCGGACCATGATCCCTACCTGCGCTGCGCTGCTCCCTTGCACGCTCACCACCCGCGCCACGATCGT